>Ga0193738_1000401_pt1 | contig 23569 bp, 26 predicted proteins | sample L2a1metaG_FD_144927 | JGI IMG/M metagenome (GOLD analysis project Ga0193738, IMG submission 144927) | Soil microbial communities from a riparian zone of the East river system, Colorado, United States - L2a1 | ecosystem: Environmental > Terrestrial > Soil > Riparian zone | place: USA: East River... | reverse complement strand
CCAGAAGCCGAAAGAGTAAGCATAGTGCCATCTGGTGAAGTCACTTTTATACTTTTCGAAGCCTTGATCTGATTTGCCAATGTTTGTGCCTTAGCGACGATTGCAGTATAATCGGCCTGCATGGCGTCCACTATCATTTTTTCGTAGACAGGGAATTCCATTTTTGCAAGAGTGGCTTCCTCCGGTTTCGGGTAATTGACGAAATACACGCGACATTTGGACTTATTAAAGCCATCATATAGTTTCTGTCCGCCACTGCGCAATGCTACCATTCGTACTTCCAACGCGTCCTTGAATATTATTTGAGGATTTTCAACCGCTGACAGGCCAATCCACACGTCAATATTTTTTACCCATTCTCCAAAATAGGTGGGCGTAGTAAGTAGGTGCTGGTAGTGTACATCATGGGCGAGGGCACGCTCTATTTCGTCCGTGGTAAAAAAAACATTTGTAAAAGCGCCTTTACTATTGCTCTCCATCACAATCGCTTCCAATAGCGGGATGTTATGCTGACCCGCGTTGACCACGACAACTTCTCCAGGTTGTATGCCAGTATTTTCAACAATTTCCTTCGCAAGGGCAGTCCCAATCCTTTTGCGCGAATGCACTTAGACATAGAAATGTCAGCAATAATGCTGGGATAAATTTTGTAGGTTTCATAGGCTAAGAGGGTTTATTGTTTGTAAAAGTGTAATGCAATTATCCTAATATGGGCTAATGTTGTCCACAGGTAGCCAGGCTTGTCTCGCAAGCCATTCAATCAGGCATCAATTCCTTCTGCAGAAATGTTGCGATTTCTATATCTCAGGTTTGTAATATTTCCAGGGTATGCTGTGCAGCTGTGCTTTTTGTCCTGTGTAAGTGACAAATTTCCTGGAACGGCATCATTATAGACCACCGTGGATGCGTAGTGCGCATTAATTGTGGTAGTTGCCATAGGTCATTAGGTTAACCATATCTTAAAAGCGGTTCGGTCTTCAACTGCGTACATCGTAGTTGCTCTTAAGGATCAGCGTATGTACAATTTAATAGAAACAACACCTAAATACTCCTTCAAAGGACTATTTTTTTGAAAAGAATCGATCAACCACCTGTAACTCATTGCAATTGGTACTCCGCTCGCTACGATGGTGCGCTGCCAAAGCAAATGAGCAAAAGGTTTAAACCGGCAGTCTGCTTGCTGAGATCATTCGTGTCATTATTTTGCTGGCTGGTATGACTCAAAGATCTCGGTTTATTTATTTTTAAACAGGAAAAAAAAGATTGAAATTCAAAAGACCGACTTAAACACCAGGCGTACACCAATGACATCAGTACCAGTTAAAATAACGATCCACATGGTTTCAAGCCTTGACGGAATTATTGCCAAAAAAGACAATAGCGTTTCGTGGTTTGAGACTACCGACTACTATGAAAAAGGAGTTACAGAACAAAACGCTGAAGAATTTCTCCAGACGATAGATTGCTATGTGATGGGCTCACGGACCTACGAACACGCCCTTGGGCTTTCAAAATCCTATGGTTGGCCTTATGGAGACACACCGACAATTGTAGTAACCCGAAGAAACTTGCCCATTGAAAGACCGAACGTCGAAACTTATTCCGGCGCCCTGAACAAACTTGTGAATGAACGGCTAACACCAAACTACAAGAATGTTTGGGTTGTGGGTGGGGCAATGCTTTGCAAAGATTTCATTCGACTAAAATTGGCGGACGAAATAAGGCTATCAATTCTGCCAATTATTTTGGGTGACGGGAAACTGTTTTTTAATGACTTAGGACTAGAGCAAGCGTTGCATCTGAAGGATGTGACAGCCTATAAAAGTGGGATGGTGGAGCTGTGGTATGAGATAAGGAGATAAGGAAATAAGGAGATAAGGAGATAACGAGTGAAGGTCAGAATTACCAACCCAATAAACGTTGTAAGCAAGGTTAAGGCCACCTTACTACCAAATACATTTCTTGAAGAAATCAAAAAAACAAATTCAACATGTTTACATGCTTCAATTAAATATGAAAAAGACTATTGATATACAGATAAGCAAAACAAAATATCCAGGCTACTCAAGGCTTCCTTTTACAGTAAGCATGATTGTGATTCTTTTTATTTCAGCAACCATTTCATTTGCACAGAAAAAAGCAATACCAGCAGGCTTTCCTGTTGATTGTCCCACCGTTCAACCTGTGTCGAGGCCAGCGGTAAATACTCCCCCCGCCAGAATATCATCAGATTTGTTGGTAAAGAATGCAACCGAGCTCGTGAATCAACCTAATAAAGAGAACGTTTTGGGAGCTATTGTTTTGCTCGAAAAAGCAGTTGCAATCGATTCAACCAATGCAGAGGCATTCTATCAATTAAGTTCAGCACACGGCATGTCACCCAGATATGCGGGTGTGTTGGCAAAAACGGGGGAAGAAAAAAGTACCTTCTATTTTCTAAAAGCCTTTTCGTTAAATCCCAATTCGGTGGACGGGATTAGAGGTTTGGCTAATAGAATGATCGCTTTAAAAAACGATTATGCCTGTGCCGAAAAACTCCTTGTACAGATTTTAGAAACCGAGCCTAAAAATGCCTGGATTCGATTTGAGTATGCCATTTTATTGGCTGTTCAAAATAATTTTGAAGAAGCCTATAAAAACAGAGCCGCAGCACTTGCCAATGCCGACAGCCTCACTACGCTACGCATCCTCAACAACTCTTCTCGCATGCGATTTATGGCACATGACTACAATTGGGTCATTAAACATTGCGATAGCCTCATCACAAACCAGCATCCAAAAACAAACTGGCTGGCTCATTTTTACAAAGGGCTCGCTCTTGCCGAGCAAGGAAAATATGAACAAGCTTTGGCTCAACAAAAACTCGCGACACCTTCGCTCAAAGGCGATGCAGGTGGCGTTGCCAACCTTGCCCGTGCCTACATTCTGGCAGACGATATCTTAAACGGCAAACTGGCTTTACGAGAAGTACTGCACAGAAATGCAAGAGGTGAAAAAGTGGTAGCCTATCAAATCGCAACGGCATATGAAGCAATGGGCGATTTTGATAATACCTTTCTGTGGCTCAACAAAGTGGTGGATAATGGAGATAATGATATTCATGGTTGGTTGCTTTGGCTCAACCATGACCCCCGCTGGAAACGAATTAGAAATGATGTGCGATTTAAGGAAATTAAAGTGAGGGCTGGATTATAGCATAATTAGAAGTGAATAGGAACCCGTTGTCAATAGATCAAAACTATTCTGTCAGAATAAAGAAATATGTGCAGGAATGCTCAATTTTTGTCAGCTCATTTTCCTGAAACTATTGGGTTGGACTCCGTGCTCTGATTTGAAGGCGCGGCAAAAAGAGCTGACATTTTCAAACCCGCACATCCAGGTGATCTCATAGACGGGTATAGTCGTGTGTTTCAATAGTCGGGCAGCATGGGCGAGCCTGATCCTGGTAAGATATTGATGGGGAGTTGCGTGGAAAGCAGCCTTGAACTGCCGGATCAGTTGTGGCGTAGACAAACAAGACGCATGGCTAATTGATGACAGATCCGGCTTATCCATAAACGTTGAATGCAACAAATCTTTGGCAACGCATAATCTTCTATATATCTCCTTTCTGGTACCCGGCTTGACTGCTCTGACCTGGCTTGTTCGATACATTTCCATTTTATGTACCCGGACTATGTCATGCAGCAGGAAGACCAGGTGCTCATGGACCATGTCATTATTATATCCGTATCTGTCAATCGCACCAATAAGGCCAAACAATTTTTGGTGCAAGCCCGGGTCAATTTCATTAAGTGTCTGAAAAAACTCAAGCGTGTTTGCGTGAGTTTCATGGGGTGTATCTAATAAAATTTCTTCTTTGCACGAGGCATCCCGAAAGACCGAGGAGGCAAATTCCCTCTTAAAAAAAATAGATAATATTCCTGCATTTCCGGAATGGTCAATCCGAGAAGAATACTCTTGATCGTCATTTAAGATGAGGAAATACCCAGGTGTTAGGGCAAGTTGTCGATCACCTATACCATACCACTCCCTTCCACGCAACACCGTTTTAATAGACAGGCAGCCTACATGACGCGCACAATGGCTCTTACTTGATACCGCATTGAAAATGACATTGTGCTTCCTGAATTTGCTGAAATGGAGCTCTTCATCAAACAAATGTTCCGTATGATCTGGCAGGCGCGTAAAATACATAAGACTTAAGAGAGCGATTAAAATTACAAAAGTAAGATGCAAACGAGAAATTTCGCATGGCAGCTACATTTCTTATCTTTAAACAATGTCTTTTCTCATTCCTGGCAATCACTACGACATCTTTATCTCTTATCGGAATAACGATAACCTGCCTACGTATGACTTCGGCAGACACGGCCGATCGGGGTGGGTATCTAATTTTGTAAACGCTTTACAAGAGGAATTAGCGGCGACGATTAAAGATCCGGTTTCTGTTTATTTTGATACTAGCCCTCACGATGGCCTGCTCGAAACGCATAATGTGAATAAAAGCCTGGAAGGCAACTTGAAATGCCTCATCTTCATTCCTATTATCTCACAGACCTATTGTGATACCAAAAGTTTTCAACCCTAACCTTTAAGTCATTATCATGAAAACAAAATTCAACCTCCTGCTTGTTACCCTTGCACTTTTATTTGGTTGTCAGCAAAATGAGTCCACACACAGTTCCAAAATAAAAAAGGGCATGATTAAAGTAGCGATCTTCTATCCAAACGGTGAGGGTAAAACATTCGATATGGATTATTATTCCAGTAAGCACATGCCCATGGCAGTGAGCTTATTTGGTGATTCTTTAAAGGCAATGTCAATCGACAAGGGCTTAGCCAGCGGCACCCCAAATACGCCTGTTCCATATTTAGCAATTGGATACTTTTACTTTGAAACCATGTCGTCTTTTCAAAATACTGTAGGACCACACTCTGAGAAACTTAGGGCTGATATTCCAAACTACACAAATATTCAACCCGTGATTCAAGTCAGTGAAGTACAAACCGCAGAATAGACAGGAATCGAAAGTATGACACCAAGAATTTTCCATCAATTCCCTACCGCTCAAGAATATAATGAGCTGAGACACCTCGCTGAATGGCCGACCTATGAAGAAGAATTAGTGGAACGGGCGTACTCAAACACACTCTTTTCTGTGGTTGCTCGTGATGAAAGCGGTTTAATAATCGGCATGGGCAGAATTCTTGGGGACAATGCAATTTATTTACATGTGCAAGACGTCATTGTTCACCCGGCGTTCCAGCGGCAAGGGATTGGAAAACTAATCATGGACGAATTATTGGCATACATAGAAAAGGTAGGAGTCAAGAATACGAACGTTGGGCTGATGTGCAGTAAGGGTCGCGAGAAGTTCTATGAGAGTTTTGGATTTATAGAAAGACCAAACGAGAAGTTTGGTGCTGGGATGATTAAGATTCTGCAATGAATGTAGTGGAAAAATGCATTTCACCTCCGATCCCGATGCATCGGGAGGGGCAGGCGCAAAAGGCCGCAAAGGTGAATAAGCAAAGGCCGCCAAGTGAATTTCCCTTGCGTTACTTTGCGATCCTTGCGTCTTTGCGGTAAACGGGGTTTGTAGTCTGTCTATTTTCACCGCAGGGACGCAAGGTTCGCAAGGACTCGCAAAGATAAATTCATCACGTGAAAGCATGACAACTAAAAACTAAAATAATTATGAAACACTCAATCTGCCTCACAGTGGTGGCACTTATCAGTTCAGTCAGTCTTGTTCTTGGACAGAGCAAACAAGAACAATTGGCAATTGAACAGGAAGTAAAAAAATTAGACCTCGAACATGCCGATGCAGTGCTGCGTGGTGATCAGGAAGCAATGAATAAATATTGGACGGAGGACTTTATTGTGACCAATCCGTTTAACGAGATAGATCAGGCAGATCGCATAAAGAAGGGAATTGTTACTTACTCTTCATTCGTGCGGGAAAGCGAAGCTATAAGGGTGCATGGAAATACAGTGATTGTTATGGGGAAAGAGACCGTGGTGCCAAAAGGCACTTCTCCAGATGCCGGAAAAACAATTAACCGCAGGTACACAAACATCTGGATGATGCGAGACGGAAAGTGGAGGCTAATCGCGCGTCATGCGAATGTTATATGTGCAAAGTAATTAAATGCATTTCACCGCCGATCCCGATGCATCGGGATCGGCAGGCGCAAAGGCCGCAAAAGGTGAATTCGCAAAGGCCGCAAAGGTGAATTTCCCTTGCGTTACTTTGGGCTCCCTGCGTCCTTGCGGTAAATGGGGTTTGTAGTCTGTCTTTTTTCACCGCAGGTACGCAAAGATCCGCAAGGTGAATACGCAAAGGCTCTAATCGACATACCTGATCACGAATGAATACTGAGAACCCGGTCTGATTGTTACCAGTGCATAATCCTTACCCTTTATTTCGCGCACGGTGTAGCTATACGGATTACCATTCACGCTTACCTCTGCTATTTTTTTTCTATTGAACGCAAAGGGTATTAAGTGAGTAATTCCGTTCTCGTAAGGGAGCGCAGAATGCAGGATATACGACAATTGATTATCAGCCCAGGTTATGTCACTGATGGTCGTTTCTTCTTTGGCTCTTAGGAATTCCAGGAATTTGAGCTCTGTCCATACTGGGACTCCTCGCTCATTGGCATAGTCCAGCATTTTCATCAGAGGCACTTTAGAAAAGAAATATTCGTTGTTGTGCGCTCTCACGCTGATGGTCGAATACACGCCGTGCTGCAGGCTTCGGTCCATAAGGCCTTTGAACGCATTAAAATAACCATCCTGATCTTTATGCTCCATGTATTGCTGGTCATAAACATTGTTTAGTTGCTGATAAACGTTAACGATTTTTCCATTTGGGTCTGCAAATTTCATTGAGAGTCCGCTTCCATTATAATTGCCCTGGTCATATCCCATTGTTCCGAGAAAATGCACATCAGGGGATCCGTTGTCATAGTGTGCATAGTTGCAATCCAGTCCAACGCCGTGCTTCTCTTCAATTTTGGCCTGAGCAGTGAAATCGCGAGTACCATCGGCAAGGCTACCGGTCCAGACAAACCAATGATTAGTTACCGTTTTCATAACGTTCACGCCATAAGTTTCTTTCAGTTCCGTGTCTAATGCAGTGTATACGCTATCCATAGTTCTCCAATCAGGATTTGTAGCTTGCCTGGTGTCGTCAGGGTGTCCGGAGATCTCGAAGCCACGACTCGCCCATTTATCCGTCCAGGTCTTAGAAATAAATTCAACTTCCTTTATGTAAAGTGTCATCCTCCCTCCCTTCGCATAGACATCCTCAAATTGTTGATTGAACTCCGCCTCTTTGGAATCTTCGCCGTCGTTGTTGAGCGTTACCAGACATTTAAGTGTATCGGGAAAATACCATAGCCGAGGGATAGGTCTTTTATGTTGGCTCATTTGTTCTATACCGCGCGTTAAAATTCGCATTTGTTCATCGGCCTGATTGATTGTATTTTTTGAGGTATCTACAAAACCACCTGTAAAAAGATCCATGGCACGGACGCCGGTTATACCATCCATTTCGCGACCGGCATGTTCTGGATTTCCCTGTCGGGTGTACACAATACTTTTAGGCAGATTGTACACGAAGGCCATAGCAAAACCGTCACCGTAGGCATTGAACACGACGCCCGGAAATTTGGCAGATAAACTGTCAGTGCCATGAAGGGTTGCCACCTCCTCTCCTTCCACGCGCGTGTACTGATCCGCCTCGCCGTGAAATTGCATTGGTTCTTTGGTGAGTCCCATTCCGATCTCACCGTTTGATTGTATGGAAATATAACCGTCCTGGATTTCTCTATCCGATGCAGTAAGTCCAAACAAGGAGCTTAATTTTTTATCAGGTCGAAATGCAATGAGGTTTCCTCCGTTGCTGACGTAATCTGTAAGTTGGTCTGCAGCCTTCTGTGTGACGGAAGTTTCTGCAAGGATGACAATATCAAAGGATTTCAAATATGCTTCGTTGATTTCTGACCCCGTGATGGAATCTCTAACGAAGCTCGTAAAGCCTTCAGCCCTCAGTATCTCGCAGGTATAAGAGCCATAATTCTCATCCGTCGCAAGAACAAGTATAGGTGCCGGTGCATCGGTTTTCGTACGACACTGAATCAAGGCCGCCAACAAAAATAGAAGTGTAAGCCAAGAGAGTATTTTCATTCGCCAGAGGAATAATCTTTATCCGTTATTAGTTAATTGCGATTCAGAGTTGGATATGAGACATATACCCTTATACCCTATACCCTATACCCTATTTCCTCACTTCAAAGCCTGGGATTCCAACCTGATCTTGTTATAAATTTCCCTAGCCTTCCGATAACGCCCTTGTACCTTATCAAGATCGTGTGTAAAGTATCGCGCGAATGACCCACCCGGTGACGTCTTCTCTAACAGATTATCAATCCAGGTCATAAAATATTGCGCGTCTGCAGCACTCGCGCGAATAGGCTTTTCGTTTACGATAATGTAGACTGGAGCGGAATGCGTTTGGTGCCCGCGTTCATCCATTCGACGCGCGCATATCCAGGAGCTCTTAGTAATTTCAAGGGAAGTTTTCAAAACAACAGGCGCCTCCGGTTTTGTTGTTCCATCCAGAGTAGCGATCACCACACCGTTGCTGACCAGCTCAATTTTTCCTTTCATTTCTTTTCGTGCGGTCCACGTCACGTCCATGGCAACAAATCCTTTTCTTGCCAGTTTGACTTCACTCCCGGGGCCACGTTCTCCATTCACCCTAAAGTCGATAAATTCATCGTGCCCATTCCGGGATACGACGGTCTTGCCATTTTTTATTCCCTCGATCCATGTTCGATACGTGAGCGTTTTGTCTCCCACGTTCACATACGTGAGCAATGTTCCCAACGGTTCATTGTTATTGCACGGATAATCCGTACCCGCAGCATAACCGAGCCGGAATCCGCAGTTCAATAGTTTATAATACGAATGAATAGCTGCCTCACTGTTATACGTACCGTTGTTTGGTGAATTGGTGCCATAAACATCTTCAGATATGAAATCAATGGTGCCAAGGGCTGCCTCTACGGGGTATTCCATGGGGATACAACAATTCAACTCGCTCTGCACCTTATCATTCAAATATTCAAAATGACAAAATCCACTTATAGCGTTTTGTTTTCGCGCCCACTCCAGGATTTTATAGGGAGACTCATCCCATATTTGGTGAGCTTCGTTCAGGCCGAGCAAAACCAGATGGCCACCAAGAGCCTGATGTTTAAAATTGGAGTAGGTAGCATCCCAATGCCATTCCGCGTCCCAATGGATGATTCGACCCGATGTCGATTGGGGAGCATCTTTACCATTGACCTTTGGTAAATCCTTCTCATTATCTAAAACTTCTCCGTTACCCATGTCGGCCAGCAAGGAGATTACGGCAAGATCATTATGCTCCATCATTGCCGGAAGTTTGTCTTCCGCTAAAACATCTTTTCCTCCACAATTCCTGTGAACATGTATATCCCCGCTATACCAACCCGCCGGCTCAGGCTTCGGGGATGACGATGCATTTGAAAGTTCCACCTTTCCTGTGAGCGTGAAAATACAATTCGGGGGAATGTTTGCTTTGATGGAATGTTGATCAACAGTAACCTCACTACTCTTCCTGACGTTGTCAGTTGCGTCAGTATAATACAATTCAAATTGTTGCAGGGAACGTATGTCAACAACATCGAAAGAGAGGTTTGTCAGCTTTTTGCTTTTGTTTATTCCAACCAGGGTAAGCCGGCTTTCAGCGGAGTCATAAAATGTCGACGCAGTGATACTGTCGCCTGGGTTTGAATTGAATACGCGGATAACGCCAGGTTTTACAAATCGCGAGATCTGTTCAATAGCATAGAAGTTTTTCCGGGGATGATATGTTTTGCTTTTGAAATCATAAGCTAACATTCCCCAGTAGCTAAAGGGTGATGGGGCGTGGTGTTCGTAATAGCTGTCGTATCCTTCCCACGCAATGCCCGAAGACGCGCCGTGCTGTATGAAGTCCAACAGGTAATTAAGACTTTTGCTCGCAAAATTATAGTCGTATTCACCCAATATTCCTTCATCACAACCCTTACACCAGGCGTTCCACTCCGTTACCCAGTAGGTCGATGTAGGATATCTCGCAACTGCTAGTGTTTCCTGCAAACCCTTTGGATATCCGCCATAACTGTGAAATCCAAAACGAAAGATCTTCGCCATGACAATGGAATCATCCATAAGCGGGGGAATAAAATCCTTCAGGCTTTTGTCCGGGCTGGCGTTATCCGGCGCTACAATTTTTATATCTCCCATGATGCCGGCTCCCTCCATCCGATCGATCAGTTTTCTTATGATGCGTGCGTGCTGCTTCCCGTCCAGGTGTGGCCCCTCCGGGTAATCATGATGTTCCGATTCGTTGGTTGGAGCAATCAGACCGAACTTTAAATGTTTTACGCGTAGAGCATAATAAAAAAACGAAGTGATCATCTCCACATATTCATCCTCGTATTGTGGCTTGATTACTTTTATTCCCATCCATGGCGGCGCATATCCCATAAAGTTTATCATCAGCCTGTCCGTTATGCCGCGGTTATTCAGGTAACGGATCATGTCCCAGGCTTTTCGAAACTTCTCCGTTTCATATAATTTGTTGTAATAGTTCCAGTTGAAGACAAACGGATCGTCGTTGTCATTTGTCACTTCCCAGTTCTCAACGGTTTCCATAATAACCCTCCATATGGTGGCATGTAACGAATCCAGCAGCAGGTCAAGGGCGGGTTCAAGTTCCTTTCCATTCCAGCTTCGGGTATTGGCATTTACTCCGAATCCATCGATGTGCTGAAATTTTTGTGATAGGTCAATTTTTATCCGCAGTACAGGCACGGACTCTTTTTGGCCTTCCGCGTGATGGAAAACGATCTGAGTTAACAGCCCAGCGATGACGAGCCATTTTTTCATTTAGGATCGTCTGATTTAAGGACCGAGGTCATTTTTCCCGTGACAATTACCTTTCCCGACCTGACTCTTGTAATGGTCACTGCGTAGTCGCCACCTCCCAGGTCCCTTAAGGCATAGCCGGTTTTTTTCTTATCTGATGTCAACGGTACACCTACACCATCGATCGTGACCGAATTCGGCTTGAAAACGGTCCTTAAAAACTCGACACCGGTTTTGTCAGTCGAAGTGTATTGAATTTTATCGGCCTGGTAGCTGACTGCTTTTAATACGCCCTCCGAATACAAAATATGATTTTCACGGGGCGGTGCCCATTCGGGGATAGCGGCAAATACCTGATAGAACATTCTCGGACCTTCGCCGTAGCAGTCGGACCACCAGTTAGAAATGTCTTTGCTCAGTGGACTTTCGAACGCCATACCTTTAGCGTCATTGCAGTACGTAACCCAGTTGAGTGATCGATAAGCTTTTTCCTTATAAGCATTATCGCCGGAAATCGCATACCACCGGGCGCATTCGGCGGCGTAACGTGCCGTTTGATAATCCATTTTAAACAAGAAGTCATCTTGTTCACCCACAATGTTTGCACCCCACATACTGGCCGGTTCACCTGGCGCGCCACGGGTAATAAAATTATCCTCCGTCCATTTAATGAGTCGTGGAATATCAGATCTCCATGCCGAATCAAATTCAGGATGATCAAATAGGAATAATTTAAAGTTGCTGGCACTGAGGTTACTCTTATATGTATTGCTCTTAACAGGCGTGTCCGAGTGGCCGTCTGTCCAGTATCCTGTCTTCGCGGGATAGTTTAACAAAAACTCCTTCACCTTTTTGGATGCATTCAGGTATGCGGCCACATCGCCGAGTTGATGATCCGCGAGAGCCTTGAGGAGTGAATAGGCTCCCGTCCAGTTAGCTCCGTACGCTGACGTAATTTCGCCGGTGCTCATGATAACAAGATAAGGCCACGGCGACTGAACGGCAGAACCAGTCTGGACTTTGCTTGCCAACGTATTTGCTATACGAATTGCAGCCTGCTTATATTTCTCCTTGCCCGTGTAGAGATATAATCTGTAATAGGTCAATCCTATTTCCCCCGCATGATCAACCTGGATTTCGTGCAACGAAAATCTTTTGGCGGAAGTAAAACCGCGGAACACAGTGTCGCCTGCATTTGTGGTGGTGTATGGGAAGTTGGGCCACGAAAAATCCGCGGGACTTGTTCCATGTTCCAATGCATAGTCGGCGAGTTTTCTCACGATAGTCATCACGGAACTATCACCGGTGTACGCGTAGTACAATCTTGCCGACTCAAACCAGTTTGGAATTTTTTCGCCGATGTCGTTCATCCATTGGTCTGGTTCCAGTACGCCACCCTTTTCCCTATAGGCGCAATAAAAATAATATTGAGGGTACGATGATCGGGGCTCAGGTCCCGGACTGTTGGGTACGTGGTGTTTTATAAAATTCCAGCGTTGGCGGAGAAATTGATCGTAGGCCCTGGATTGAGGTTTTAACCAGGGAATAATTTTTGAATGCTCATCCAGCACAACCGGATGAGTATTCTGTTGAAATCTCAATTTGGCTGAATCTACCTTTTCTTTGCGTTGGCTGTTATTTTGTGCAGCTGCTCCGAAAGCAAGGGCACTGATTACTAACGAGAAGAGTATTTTTTCAGTCCGCATTTTCTGGATTTCCATTGGTTCCAAGATAAGAAGTATCGGTCACCAATGTACACAAGATAAAATATTGCTGCTGGATCATTCTCAGAATCTCGGCATTAAAAATGAGTTTAAAGATCTATATTCGAGGAATGCAAAAAATGAATATCATCGCAAAATTCTTCCCTGGCTTTAGCAATTCAACGAAGACAGGAGGTGACGAATCGTTCTAATGGCTTTACTCTATCTGTAAACTGTTAAACCTTTTTTATGCGAATTTTATCTATCATAATTGGGTGTTTGCTTTTTTTATCGCCTACTCAAAAAAAGATTCCGCAGAGAAAAATCATAGATGTGCATTTGCATGCACAGTTGGCTAGTGATTACGGGCAGCCGCCGCCTCCAAACCCTAAAACAGGAAAAATTCCGAAATGGAAGAACGATCAAGAGGTAATTGATATGACGCTGGCCACGCTTAAAAATAATAATGTAGTAAAGGCTATCGCACAAGGCAGTTTATCAACAATCAGGAATTTTCAAATGGCAGATTCCGTAAGATTCATTCCTGCGCTTGATTATCCCGACAAACAAAATAATCCACTGCCTGATACGGCTACTTTTATCCGGTATTTTCAAGAGAAAAAATTTCTTGTCTTTGGAGAGCTTGCTCTTCAATATGAAGGTAAAACATTGGCAGATCCCGAATTCGAACCTTATCTAGCAATTTGCGAAAGAATGGGAATTCCCGTGGCCCTTCATACGGGAATGTCATTTCCTAACACAACTTACACCTGTTGTCCAAAATTCAGAACTCACCTGGGTAATCCACAATTGATTGAAGAAGTTTTAGTAAAACACCCTAAAATGAAAATCCAGCTCATGCACCTGGGATTTCCCTGGTTGCAGGAAACAAAGGCGATCATGAATGTCTACCCCCAGGTATATGCTGACATCGCAGCTATCAGTTGGCTCAGACCTCCTGCTGAATTTTACGATTATCTCAAATCATTTATAGATGGAGGGTTTGGAAAGCGAATCATGTATGGCTCCGATCAAATGGCGTGGGAAGATGCCATTCCACTTTCTATTAAAAATGTTGAAAATGCCCCATTCTTAACCGAAGGGCAAAAACAGGATATTTTTTATAATAATGCAGCAACATTTTACAATCTAAAATAGCAACCTGATCTTAAATGGACGTTAGCACCAATTTTTATAAAGGGCATTGATCATATGACCAACTGGAATAAGACAGGGAAAATTAAAGCCATTAGCCTAGGAGCCGGCCGTGCTACAATCAAAAAAACAAACAAATGAACATTTCAAAATCAGACAGACCAGCACTAATACTAATCGACATTCAGAAAGGATTTGAAAATATAGAATATTGGGGCGGGCAAAGAAACAATCCTAATGCTGAAAATAATTGCGGCCAACTATTGAAAATATGGAGAGATAAAAAGCTTCCAATTTTTCACATTAAACATTGTTCGTCGAACGCTAACTCTTTGCTAAATGAGACAAAAGAAGGAAATGCATTTAAAGACATTGTCAAACCGATTGACGGAGAAACGATTATTAAAAAGAATGTCAATAGCGCTTTTATTGGGACAGACTTAAAAGAACGACTTGATAATGAGAATATTTCAAAACTTGTCATCGTGGGTTTGACAACTGACCACTGTGTTTCAACTACTACAAGAATGGCAGGCAATTTTGGTTATGACACTTTTCTTGTTTCAGACGCAACTGCAACTTTTAACAAGAAAGGAGTTAATGGACAGAATTTCCCGGCTGACCTGATACATGAAACAGCATTGGCAAGTTTAAACGAAGAGTTTGCAACCGTCATTACGACAGAATTCATAAAACAAAATATTACAAAATGAAGCTGGAGCACCGTAAGCAGAAAGTTGTTCCTTTAACACATTTCCTAATCAGACTGGGAAGATATGGGTTGTTTGCAGTGTTTCTAATTTGCATATCTCTTATCATTGGAACCATCGGCTACCATAGTATCGGACGGCTAAACTGGATTGATAGCTTTCACATGGCGTGTATGATTTTAACAGGTATGGGGCCAGTCGCCGACATGACATCTGACGAGGCAAAGTTATTTTCATCATTTTACGCACTTTACAGTGGGGTAGCATTTTTGAGTATCACCGCGGTCATATTTGCGCCAATCATACATCGACTTCTGCACATATTGCACGTTCAGGACGACAATGAAGCTAAAACTTCGTAGGATAAGTTGACTTTCCATAAAACATGGTTCTGACTAGTATTGACGATGGCACTGGTCTCTATGCACCACGTTAGATCTAGTCGGAGAACATTATTCCGCGTATATGTACTAAATTGTGTGCACGCTTCAGCATTCACCCGAATAAAAGCCGAAGTGTGAGTGCATGAAAATCAAAGAGGGGCTTCGAAAAAAATGGCGGACCGTTCTGCTAATTTCGCTGTGCTGGGTAATGTACATCAGCATTTCTTTCATTAGCCAATATTTTTTTATTCATGACCAAATTGCACTGAAAACGTTATCAGGGTCATTTCCATTCTGGGAGGAATTTATAGGGAGCGTCGTGTTTGGAACATTGGTTGGTTTAGCAGGCGGATATTTACTGGTATTCAAATTGGGTTCCCGTTACCGGGAAAAGTCATTTGCATTCGGGATCGTCAACGCCGGTCTAATGTTCATTTTTACGTACGTGGGACTGATTGTGTTCGGATTGTTTGCTGTTAATTTGGTCTATCATTCCTTCCAGGGAAATCTTTCTTATGCCTTTTCCAAGGCAGTGAATACAGTACGGTTCAATATCCTCTCTCCTTCTTTTCTTATTAATGTCTTTCTGTTCGGCGTGTTAGTTTCCTGTACCCAGTTCATGCTGCAGGTCAGTGACAAATTTGGCCCGGGCATACTTTGGAAATTTCTAACGGGTAAGTATTACCACCCGCGGCAGGAAGAACGGATTTTTATGTTCCTCGATCTCAGGTCTTCGACATCCATTGCCGAAAAAATGAGCAGTCAAAAATTCTTTGAGCTCTTGAAAGATGTTTTTCAGGATATTACGGAACCTATCCTGAGGAGCCAGGGAGAAATCTATCAGTATGTTGGAGACGAGGTAGTGATATCGTGGCCATCCGATGTGGGAGTTGCAGAAAACAACTGTCTGTTATGCTTCTTCCGTATTCAGCAAGCCCTGGAAGAAAGAGAGGAACACTACAGTAAGAAGTATGACGTGCTGCCTTCTTTCAAAGCGGGATTGCATATCGGTGAGGCTACTGTCGGTGAAATAGGTGTTATAAAAAAGGATATCGTCTACTCAGGCGATGTATTGAATACCGCGTCGAGGATACAGGGAGAATGTAATAATCAAAACGTAAACATCCTGCTGTCTTCAGACCTGTTGGAGCGCATGCAGCTGAATGGCGCGTACCAGCAAATTGCATTGGGAGAATTTCCATTGAAAGGAAAAAAAGAAAGTACTACGCTCTATGCAATAACAGCACGATGAATCGGAAAAGTGTGTGGTGAGAGTGGAGAGTGAGTGTGTTTACCGCGGAGACGCGAAGACGCTAAGGTTAAGCAACGTCTTAACGAAAGCTTTGCGCCTTTGCGGTAAAAAATGCACCTTGTATTATCATATCATATGCTAGACGAACAACCAAACAATAAAAAATATCTAAGGAACATAGTAATATTTCTCCTCATAATTGGAGGTTACACATTGTTTACAAAAGTATTCAAAGCAGATACTACGGAGCAGTTATGGAATTCAACATGGACTACAAGCAGTTTTGAAGATCCCTCCATAAAGATAGACTTGCCTGTTAAACTTGATGAAGTTTCATCGAGTGATGATGAATCAAATACACGAACTTATGGGTTTGAATCCAGGCACATTTCGATAAGTCTTAGCACACTAAAGTTTCAGGACGATCTTGAGATCACTCTGGAGGAACTCGCTAGTCAGCACTTCGAGAAATTCTCTTCACTGATGAACTTTCAAAAGTTAGAAGTAAGGCAGGCGATGCACGAAAATCCGGGGGTCAATGTCCTTGCTGGTTCCATGACGTTGGACAATCAAAAATATGAAATATCGCACTTCAGTATTCAGAAAGGCACTACATACGGTACACTAATTATCTACTATCAAGAAGGTGATGAGTACGGAACAAAGATAAAAGACAGGATACTATCATCCGTCAAAATGTAAACGCGCCATACTTAAACGTTAGCAGCAACAAAGGCCAAACAAGTGAAAGAAGATGAATTATTACAAAAGACACTGGGACGAAACAACCGAAGGCGAATTGACTCGCTCCTGGGGTAAATCAATATATTATTTTGAGACAGACCTGGACCATACGGTACTGAGACAAATTCAAGTCTATGAAAATGGAATGGGACTAAAATATTCGGACGAATTTATCTGTGATAATTATGGAGGGTTATCCGACCAACCGTTAGATGTTCAGGACTTCGAAAAATACAAAATTGACAAAAATGATTTTGAAAAAGCCTGGGCGACAGACTACAAAAAATAAACATTCCTGAAACCACAAGTGAAAACAGAAGACGGGCGACTGAAGCTTACATTTAGTCAGACAATAGACCACTACTTTATAGTGGTGTTCTTACTAATAGTTCCAGGCTTGACAGTTCACAACATTTATAAAATCTATGTGACGCATACTTATGAAGGGGTGCGATCTGCTGGAGAGCTATTGGCTACTTCTGTTCCGTTTTTCATTTTGGCGATAGCATTCATTTTTATACAAAAGAACGGACTTAAGTTTCAAGTGATAAAGACCAGGTACACAGACGAAGAATTTCAGGAAGCGGTTAAGCGGACTATTGCTGACTTAAAATGGCAAGTTGAACACAACGAAAAAGACTTCTTTCGAGCATACAGACGATGGGATTGGGCAGCGAGCTGGGGGGAAATGATCACAATTGTAAAGGAAAAAGATCAACTTTTTATTAATAGCATTTGTGATCCCAACAAGCCATCATCCGTAACCTCGTGGGGTTGGAATAAAAAGAACATCGAAGTGTTCCGGAACAATCTGACCCATGTAGTAAATGGACAACGAGAACATCCAACACAAGCGTAAAGCATAAAATGTCATCATGCAAAGAACGTATTTTGGAGAAGATGAGCACGAAAGCGCCACAGAAGAAGCCTGTCCTGACAAGGCATAATTCACTGAATAATATAGACAAACAAATGGGACTATTTGACAAAATATTTATGAGAACTCCCCAGAGGACAACCCTTGACCAAATCAAGGCAAGTTTTCATTTTTTGACAAGTGATTTTCATTATGAATTATTACGAGCAGAGAAAGTCGAAAATTATCGTGCAGACAATTTTTTAGTCTACCGTAATGACCAATCTAAAATTCAAATCGAGATTTGTGCTGATGAAGATTGGTTTCATTGTGAATTGAGACGAATTATAAATGGACAACCTGCGAGTTATGGCGACAATTTAAACACAGTAGGTTTTGAAGATCTGGCTGTTATCGAAAGCGATAACAAATATAACCACTTTGACTATTATGCAGGAAGAACTGGGTTAACAAGCGTTTTAAAAAACACAGCCAAACTCTTAAAGAGAAACTCGACATTTTTGACGACCGACGATTGGATTGACGTTAGAAAAATTGAAAGCCTGAAATTTGGCAAAACACCAGCGCCTACTTTATTTAGTAAAATTAAGAACAGTGCAATCAATTTGCTGACGGATAGTGGATACCAACTTACATTAGACAATGATGAACTATCTCCATTTGACCCATATTCAATGTTTCATAAGCTGGTTTTTCAAAAGGGCAATAAAAAGATCGAAATTGCTCAAGTTGAGTGGGACTATATTTACAACGTCTTAAAAAACGGTACTAAAGTTTTTGACGTTGACATTAGTGTTGACAACGCAGTTGAGTTGATGATAAATAAATTGAAAGCTAACCTATGACGGAAAGAACGGCGCCATCACAGGCCTTGGCAAAAGTGGATTCAAATGCATGTCGGAGCGCATTACCCAATAAGAGCGCGGCAAGCTGTTTGGTTTCCACGCGAGGCGCATGGAGCCAAACGTCAGCGCCATTGCCGTATGGACTTCAATTGATAATTATAGTTGGCTACAATGACAAATATTTATTTAGTAATCATTTACATTAAGTTCAAAGATAAAGCGGACGGAGAGCGAGTGAAAGTCCCGTACTTTCAAACTTCGTTTGTCAGTTCGCATCACCGTCAGACCTCTTTTGTCCGACAAATCAAAATTGCCGGGTGACTCACCACATGAAAATACTTGTCTTCCTCCTCTCTTGTTTCTTCAGTTTCCCTTGTTTTTCGTCTGGTCAGCAACCCACCAAGCGTCATTTGTATGTGGAATGGCGACATTGGGACAGCACCATTGTACTGGGGGAGTTGGTAGGTCGAAAGTTCAAACGGGAAATTCGGCTCGCATGTCCAATTCAAGAACTAAAATCCGCTGACGTTTCAAAGTGGTTAGGTGAAACAGGAAATGAAGAGGTGCTGCTGTATTTCCATGCGATGTGGGGCCAACAAGTAAATTTTCAGCGGAAGTGTTTGCGTTCGATAGAAAAAATTCTAGACAATCAAGGGGACAGCGCCATTCAGACCGTGATTTCTTTTATTTGGCACGCTGGAGGTTTGTCATATTCGCGTAATTGGCAACGAGCCTCTGAAAAAGGCGAACCCTTGGGAGATCTTATCGGGTGGATAGGTGTGCATTACAGCAATAAAGTCAATGTCTTGTGCCATTCGATGGGCAATCGCTTTTTCGAGGGGACGGTGCGCACAGCAATTGAACATTATGAAAAAAGCACCCTACTTCGTACAGTTATCCTTTTTTCACCGGACCTTGATGCCAGGGTAGACGACCCCGACTTCCTGCGACTTTGCCAATCTACCGAAGAAGTGGTGGTGTTCATACATCGTCGCGACCGGCTCCTGATGATTTCTGCCTGGGCACTTGGCCGGGAACGATTGGGCAGAAGCGGACCCAAAGGTGACATTGCAGCATATTCCAAGTTGTCTCACTTATTGGTAGTTGACATGACCGGCTATGTTAAAGGGATTCAAAACCATACACATTTAAATAAAAAATGGGTGCAGCAGCGTATTCGGAATGTGTTGAAGCCCTAGCAAACTGTGTCATGATTATGTCCGTAGCGGCAATTTTGTAGTGACCACAACAATTAAACTATTCTGCCAAATATGTCACGAGTTTTAATAGACAATATCATAAGACAATTGAATGAAATTCAAGAAGGCTCCTTATGGTTTGACCAATGCTTTAGAGACAAGATTGATAATTTATCTGATGATGATGCGTTTACGAGACCAATACCTAAAATTCATAGTGTAGCGGAACATATTTCTCATATGCTGCAATGGAGAAGGGAGTGCGTTTTCAGATTTAAAGGTCGCAAGACAGAACTGATGAATAGTCCGGACGACTGGAAGGACAACACAGAATTAAGAATGTTTGGTTGGACTAATTTAAAAAATGCCCTATACGCCAGCCGGATAGAATTAATTGAACTATTTACAAATCAAGACGACTCTTTTTTAGAAACCAAATTCCTTGAAACTGAATATAATTTTCACTATTTAATTGAAGGGATTATTCAACACGACTTGTATCACTTGGGACAAATAGGAGTAACTATCAAATTGCTAAACGAAAATAAAACTGCCGCTAACAAAGAACTGTAAGTCACGCCGACAAGTTTATTGATTAATTATTAATTTGGTTGCGGTACGACTTATCCAAATGTTACATAAGCTGCGAACCGAAACAAGAATTACAATTAGAAAATAGAATTATAGGAAACCACTTGCAGTAAATTGAATTCCAGAGCACGTGCACATGAAAGAAAAATATCACCAATGCCGATAATGAAACGCTTTCCCGCCACTGCTTATGCACAAACGTTATCAGCAAATGAAAGACATTTAAATACCAAATAAATGAAAATGACCTATTTAATTATTGGCTTAGTCCTAGCGGTCGGATTCGCTTTCTATTTAACAAATCGAAAATTAGTAGAAGTCAATAAAGTCACAACAGAAAATGACAGCACAAATGTAAGGGTTCGTCAAAGCAAAGAGAATGCCTATGAAGAGCTTAGGAATATGGCATTTTCTTTAACTCCTGATCAACTTAAACTAGAACTGCCAGTGGACCAGACAACTGTATTTGGAGTAATTATGGATTGGGAAATGGAGGGTGCTACAGCGACGACTGTTGCGTACCTGACAGGCGACGCCAGCTTATATTTAAGCACAGGCGGTGCGGTTATTGGAGGTGGACAGCACGAAAATGTAAAAATCGCATCGAAACAATGCGTATCAATAGCACAAACCTATCTGGCCAAGTCTACTAAAACTGACAAACAATCGCTACCCACGAAAAATCAAGTAAACTTCTATTTTTTGACAAATAAAGGCCTTTTTGTTGCTCAAGAAAAAATAGAAAACTTCGAGAACAATTCATCAAGCTGGCTTGGTCTATTTGAAGAGGGAAACAAAGTATTGAGTGAATTACGATTAACATCAGAAAACCGGTAACGTGGACGCCATGCTGCTTGCAAAAGCATATATAAATCATATTCAGGTTCACTCACAATTAAAAACAAAATATGAGAAAACTAATTGCAGCAATCAATATGACCCTTGACGGGTTTTGCGACCATACGGCAATGATCGCAGATGATGAAACACATCAACATTATAATGACCTATTAAGTAATGCAGGCACTCTTATATACGGAAGGATAACATATCAACTTATGGAAAGTCATTGGCCATCAGTCGTAAAGAAACCTACTGGTAACAAACCAGTGGATGATTTTGCCGTATTAATAGACAATATCTCAAAGATTGTTTTTTCCAGCACGCTGAAAACAGTTACTTGGAAAAACACAACCTTGAAGAAGGACATCATTAAAGAAGAGCTTTTAGAACTCAAACAACAAGCGGGCAAAGACATTTTGGTCGGCAGCCCAAGTTTAATAGTGGCCTTGACGAAACTTGACGTGATTGATGAATACCAGCTTGCCGTTCAACCAACTATTTTAGGAAGTGGCTTAACGTTATTTAAAAACATCACCGATAGAGTTGACCTTAAACTCTTGAAAACAAAAACATTTGGTTGTGGCGCAGTGGCTTTTTACTATGAACCGACAAAAACAAGAGCGTCTAGTTAAGACGACAGTCGTACCAAAGTTTCTATGCCAGCATATTGTAAGTCCAATAGAACGTATAAAATTGAATTCCAGAAATGGTTAAAAATGTAAGACGACCAAACATTGACGAGTTGAGGGACAACGACTGGAAATTTATGGACTGACGGACGCGAACGATGCACAACAATGTGTTCCATGAATAATACTTCCTGTGCTGAGTGAACGAATTTAGGGATTGAAATCCGCTGTTCATATCATTTTTCATTTTCTTTCAAAGGCCTGTATTTTAAAAAGTCGTGCAGGTATGTCAAGGGTGAGCACGTAATTCGCCTTGGCGGATGGAGTGCTCATTCACCTTGCCCTTGACATAGCTGTCAGGACTTTTATACCTTTGTTGAAAGAAATGAAAAAAATGCCATGCTTCCATTAGTGATCTCCGTCAAGTTGGAGTCACAGTATCCGATAAGGTAGTTTAAGAACCCAGGCCACAAACTATAAGCAGAGGTCCGAAGCCTCACACATTGTTAAGTGGTCCTGGGTTTGTTTTTTTAACTGATAAGGCAATTCCATATTTCTTTCACTATCAATTATTTCTTAACAAAACCTATTTCATAGGGTTTTTCATTTTTTAAGATCGTATATATTCTAGAAACAAGCTTACGGGCAATTACTACGATAGCTCGCTTTCCTGTAAGTCGCTGCGTGAGTTGGTTGTAGCGTTCAGACATAATTGGATCTTTTTGAATAGTTGACCAAGCACATTCGACCAGTGAAGTTCGTAGGGCTTTGTGACGGCGGTAGCTGAGACGACCTTTCCAATCATGCTCACCGCTGCTGTGTGACCCTGGTCTGAAGCCAATGAAGCCGTTGAATTTTTTAAATGAAGAAAAACGTTTGATGTCTTCAATTTCACAAAGCAGCTCTACGGTAGTAAGTGGTCCAATCCCAGGAATGGAGCGAAGCAACTTTGCAGGCTTTTTATATCTGGCTTCACGTTGAAGCTTACGGACTTCAATAGATACTTTTAAGAAATGTTTGTGAAGAAAGTGAAATTGTTCAAGTAGTCTGTCTACTGTGAGTCTTGTGGTTGGGTCAGGCAATTGAACATCTTTTATCCACCTCAAAAATGCTTTGGACCAGTTGCTGTTGTCGAACTTTTCAGGGATCAGCGTACCGGTACATAAGAACTTGTCTTTTATTCTATTCTTCACACGAGTGAGATCAGCCAGTAATCTTTTACGATAGCGAAACAATTGTCGATCGCCCTCAGTAGTTTGGTCTGGTATATGTATGGAGGTAAGCAATCCAGCACGTAAGGATTTTGCAATTTTACGGCTATCAATGGGATCAGTCTTTGAGCTGCTTTCCTTGTCTGAGGTTGGGATATCGGCGGCATTCACCACCAGGCATTCGTACCCCAGCCTTGTAAGTTCCCGATAGATCCAATACCCGAGCTTGGACGCTTCATAGGCACACTTCACCGGCGCACCTGGAAAACTGCGATCAAGATATGTTTTCAATGCGGTCGGTGAAGGAGGTTGACTAAAAGTCCGATGGTGAGCAGCATCTGTGAAAATGCTCACGCTCCACTGTTTCTTGTGCACGTCAATTCCGACGTACAACTGAAGATTGTTGAAATTGATGCTTTCCATAATTCTCTTTTCTACTTAAGTTAGTGAGGAGAATTATTACATGGGAACTATAA
>Ga0193738_1000399_pt1 | contig 23604 bp, 18 predicted proteins | sample L2a1metaG_FD_144927 | JGI IMG/M metagenome (GOLD analysis project Ga0193738, IMG submission 144927) | Soil microbial communities from a riparian zone of the East river system, Colorado, United States - L2a1 | ecosystem: Environmental > Terrestrial > Soil > Riparian zone | place: USA: East River... | reverse complement strand
GTAATCACCCGGCAGCAGATTGCTGAAGCGATACGTGCCGCGATCGTCGGTCACCTGCCCGGGACCGGACGCGGCGAACCGGCCGCGGCTCGCCGCTCGCGACAACAGGCGCATCTGGACACCGACGACAGCCTCACCCGCCTCGTCGGTCACCATTCCGGTGATCGCGCCGTTCTTCCACACGCGCACGACGAGGTCGCCGGACACCGCGGTGGCTGACAGCTGCACAGGCTGCGAAGTCCCGCCAGGCCGGCGCCGGCCCGACGCGCCTTCGGCATAACCGCTCTTGGCCGCGGTGATCGCGTAGGTGCCCGGGGTCTGCAGCCCCCGGAACACGAACCGCCCGTCACCGCTCGTCAGGATGCGAGTCGCCTGCCCCGTCGTCGCGCTGCTGTTCACCGTCATGCCGGCGCCGCTGATCGACACGATCGCGGCGCTCACCGGCCGCCCGCTCCCGCCGTCGACGACGCGCCCTTGAATGACGCCGCCTGATGCGGTCTGCGCCTTAGCACCGGGTGCCACCAGTAGCACCAGTAGCACCCGCAGCACCAGCACCTTTAGCACCCTGCGCACCATGAGCACCCCAGCACCTTTACTTGATTCGCCCGCTGGTCGTGAACTGCCGATAGTTGCTGTACTCCGCTTCGCCGGAAATCTTTTCCCACCAATCGCCCGGCACCGTGACCGAGAACTCTTCCTTCATCGACACCGGCATCCAACGTCCGATCGCCGCCACGAACTGGTAGCGCACGTCGATTCGCGCAGTGCCCGTCTGCTTGTCCTTGCCCCTCGTGTTCGCGATCAGTGCCGTCCGGCGGATCGTCCCGTCCGCGGGATCGACCCAGATCTCGCCTTCCGCCGGGATCGATGTGCCCTCGGGGCTTCGGATGAACGTCGGCCGCGAGGTTTCCTTCCAGGCGATGCGCCACGCGCCGTCTTCGGGATCCTTCGCCGAGAACTTGAACCGATCGAGATGTTGAGACGCGAAAAAGAAGAGGGCGGCCGTGGGGACGTTGAAATTCCGCTCGATCGTGCCGATGTTGTAGCGAGCGCTCTCATTGGACAGGCGTCGCGCCTCGACGAATCTGCCGGGATCGCCGAGCAGCGCGCGGATGAGCCGGTTCTCGCGATCGAGGAGCGGCTCTCCATCAACCTCGAGGACGTCGCGGAATCCCTGCCACCCGGCGTCCACTTCCACGATCGCGAACTCCGCGACCAGCGATCGCTCGGCGCGCGAGGCCTCGCGGTTGCCGTCGCTCCGCTGCCGATACCGCTCGGTGGCGACGACGATCGACGTGCGTTCGCCGTACGCGTCGACGTAGGCGCCAACGCGGCGCATCACGTCCTTGATCGACGGCGGCGCGGCGGCGGCAAGCGCTGCCAGCAGTGCGGGCACGAGCATCCACCGAGGCATACAATCGGGCTCCCGGTTCTTCTCAACACGTCGGAGGGCGAAGCCCCTCGGAAAACTAGTCCGTTGCAGTACCCGGGAGCAGCGCCTCGCAGGGGACGGTCTTCGCGCCCTGCTCGGTGCAGACCGCGTAATCGATGCCCTTGCCGCCGTACATCGACACGCCGGCATGCTCGCCGGCCGCGCTCAGCACGTAGAAGGTGATGTTGAAGTTCGGATCGCCGTTCGCCTTGCGGAGGCGTTTCTCGACGGTGTTCGCCTTGATCCGCTTCAGCGCCTCCATCCCCGCGTCCTTCGGCTGCATGCCTCGACGCATGTGCTCGACGATGAGATACGAGGTCAGGTTATAGAGGTTGGCTTCGCCGCGGCCGGTGGACCCGGCCGCGCCGACTTCGTTGTCCACGTAGAGCCCGGCGCCGAGGATCGGCGAGTCGCCGACGCGGCCCGGAATCTTCCACGCCAGCCCGCTCGTCGTGGTGACGCCGCAGACCTCACCCTTCGCGTTGACGCCGTCGCAGTTGATCGTCCCGTAGAAATGGTTGGCGTTGATCAGCCCCTCGGCGATCATCTCGAGCTCGACCTGGCGCAGCGCCGCGCCGCGCTTGATCGGATCGAGGTAGTGCAGCGGATCCGTCCGCCGCTTCCATTCCAGCCAGGTCTTGCGCGAATTCTCGGTATTGAGGTCGTCCTCGATCTTGAAGCCCATGGACCGCGCGAAGTCCTGCGCGCCCTTGCCGACGATCAGGTGGTGATCGGTTTCCTGCATCACCTTGTGGGCGACCAGCGAGGGTGTCCTCACGCCTTCGAGCGAAGCGACGCCGCCGGCCCGCTTCAGCGGTCCGTGCATGCAACAGGAGTCGAGCTGGACAACGCCGTCGGCATTCGGCAGGCCGCCGTAACCGACGCTGGTGTCCAGCGGGTCCAGCTCCACGATGTTGACGCCGGCGATCAGCGCCTCGAGCACGTCGGTCCCCGACATCATCATCGAGAAGGCCTTCTCGACGCAGGTGATGGTGCCGCCGTTCTTGTAATGGTTGCCGTTGTCGGACGAAATGATCGCGGGCTTGACGCTCTTCTTGGTCATGACGGCGGGCGCTTGTCCGAAGGCGGGAACCGCGGCCGCGGCCGCCAGCCCCGCGGTGCTCGTGACGACAAAATCGCGGCGCGAAATTTTCTCAGTCATGGCGGCGACCCCTTAATGGTTCAGGTTTGCGGACGGGCTCGGTGATTGTAGACTACCTTCTCCGTTGCGAGCGATCTCCCTCGACACTATCCGCGATGCGTCGCGACATATCTACGACGTCGTCGTCCGCACGCCGCTTGTGCCCCTGGGCCCCCTCTCACCCGGCGGGCCGGACATCTACTTCAAGCTCGAAACGCTCCAGCCCATTGGCTCGTTCAAGATCCGCGGCGCGTACAACGCCATCCGTCGGCTCTCCCGCGAGCAAATGGCCAACGGCGTCTGGACCGTGAGCGCCGGCAACGCCGCGCAGGGCGTCGCGCTGGCGGCGCGCCGGGCCGGCGTCCCCTGCAGCGTGATGGTGATGGACACGGCGCCCGACGCCAAGTTGAACGCCATCAATCGACTCGGCGCGCAAATCGTCAAGGCGACCTACGACGAATGCTGGCGAACCGTCGAATCGCATGCGTCGGATCGCATGAAGGGATACTTCGTCCACCCGTTTGACGACGACGACTTCATCAGCGGGAACGGCACGGCGGGCCTCGAGATCATCGAGGATCTCCCTGACGTGGACGCGGTGATTGCGCCGGTCGGCGGCGGCGGACTGCTTGCCGGCGTCGGCGTGGCGTTCCGGGCGTTACGGCCCGAGGCCCGCGTCTACGCCGCCGAACCCGAGACGGCGGCGCCGCTAAAGCGCTCGATGGACAACGGCAAAGCCAGCCGCTTCGACGAATGGACGGCGTCGTTCGTGGACGGCGCCGGCGGCAAGTCGGTGCTGGAGTCGATGTGGCCGCTCCTGCGCGAGTACGTGCACGACTCGATCGTCGTCTCGCTGGACGACGCGGCGAAGGCGATGCGCCTGGTGGCAGAGCGCTCGCGCGTGATTGCCGAAGGGGCCGCCGCCTGCGCGGTCGCGGCCGCGGTCTCGCCCGCGATGGCGCAGCGCGGCCACAAGAAAGTCGTTGCCGTCGTGTCCGGCGGCAACGTGGATCTCAAGAAGTTTGCCCAGCTCGTAGGTGCCTGCACGTGAACATTCCGGATCGAATCAACCGACTGCCCGAACTCGCGAGTGACCTCTGGTGGACCTGGAACCCGCAAGCGCGCGAGGTTTTCCGCCGCCTCGACTACCCGCTGTGGCGCCAGACGGCGCACAACCCCGTGCTGATGCTGCGCAACGTATCGCAGGAATTGCTCGAGGCGTCGGCGCATGACGATCGCTTCGTCGCCATCTACGACGCCGCGCTCGAAGCGCTCGACGGCGCGCGCGCGGCCCGCGACACGTGGTGGCAACAGCGCTTCGGCGACAGCCCGGGCCCCATCGCCTACTTCTCCGCCGAGTTCGCCCTGCACCAGTCGCTGCCGATCTACGCCGGTGGCCTCGGCGTGCTGGCCGGCGATCACTGCAAGGAAGCGAGCGACCTCGGCGTCCCGCTCATCGGCGTCGGGTTCATGTATCCGCAGGGGTACTTCCACCAGAGCGTGTCGCCCGAAGGCTGGCAGCAGGAATCCTACGAGCGCCTGAACTGGGACAACGCGCCGATCGAGCCGGCGGTGACGCCCGACGGATCGCCGTGCATCGTCCCGGTCCCACTCGGCAACCGCACCGTGCTGGTGCAGGTGTGGCGCGTGCGGCTCGGGCGCGTGAAGCTGTACCTGCTCGATACGGATCTCGAAGAGAACGCGCCCTGGGATCGCGAGCTGTCGGCACGGCTCTACGGCGGCGACCGCGAGACGCGCGCCCAGCAGGAGATCATCCTCGGCATCGGCGGCGTGCGCGCGCTGAAGGCGCTCGGCGCGCAGCCGATGGCCTGGCACCTGAACGAGGGACACGCCGCGTTCGTCGTGCTGCAGCGGATCCGTGACCACATCGAGCACGGCATGAACTTCGACGAGGCGCTCGCCGAAGTCCGCCGCACAACCATCTTCACCACGCACACGCCGGTGCCGGCGGGGCACGATGCATTTCCCTTCAACCTCGTTGAAACGCATCTCGCCGGCTGCTGGGGCACGCTCGGGGAGTACCGCGACCGCTTCATGCAGCTGGGGTCGTACGACAACGGGTCGGGCCCGCAGTTCAACATGACGGCGCTCGCGCTGCGAACCGCCGAGGGGGTCAATGCCGTCAGCCAGCTGCACGGCGTCGTGACCCGCGAGATGTGGGCGCCGATGTGGCCGGGGGTTGAAGAGAGACAGCGGCCGGTACGCGCCATCACCAACGGCGTCCACATGCCGACCTGGCTCTCGAACGAGATGTCGCGGCTGTTCGACGACTACATGCCGGCCGACTGGCGCGATCGCCATGACGATCCCGAGCTGTGGCAGCGAATCTTCGAGATTCCCGACGAGGCCCTGTGGACGGCGCGCCAGGCGCTGCGCAATTACCTCTTCGCGTTCGTGCGCGAGCGCGCGCGGTCACGCTGGCGCGACGAGCAGGTCAGCGTCGGCCGCGTCGTCGCCGCCGGGACGATGCTCGACCCCAACGCGCTGACGATCGGTTTCGCCCGGCGCTTCACCGGCTACAAGCGGCCCGAGCTGATCTTCCACGACGTCGATCGGCTCCAGGGCATCCTCAACGCGTCGCGCCGCCCCGTGCAGATCGTGTTCGCCGGCAAGGCGCACCCGGCCGACGAGACCGGCAAGCACCACCTGCAGCAGGTCTACCGGCGCGCGCTCGATCCCAAGTTCGGCGGCCGCATCGCCTTCGTGGACGACTACGACCTGCACGTCGCGCACTTCCTGGTGCAGGGCTGCGACATCTGGCTGAACAACCCCCGCAAGCCGCTCGAAGCGAGCGGCACCAGCGGCATGAAGGCCTCGCTCAACGGCGTGCCGCACTTCTCGATCGGCGACGGCTGGTGGGCCGAGGGCTTCACCGGCGAGAACGGCTGGCTGATCGACGCGGCGGAAATGCAGACCCACGAGGACCAGGACGCCGCCGACGCGGCCCGTATCTACGACCTCCTCGAACGCGAGATCGTGCCGACGTTCTACGACCGGGACAACGGTGTGCCCCGGCGCTGGCTCGCGTTCGTCCGCCAGGCCATCGCCACCGTCGCGCCCCGCTTCAGCGGCCGCCGGATGGTCAAGGACTACGTGGACCACATGTACGCCCCTGCCCTTCGCGACCGCGCTGGGGTGGGGCGGTAGCAACTCCCAACTCCCAACTCCCAACTCCCAACTCCCAACTCCCAAGGGTTGGGAGTTGATACAATTCATCCTGTATGTCCCGTAAATCCGTCGCGCAGGTCCGGTGCGCGCTCTGCAACGCAAAAGACGTCTCCGAGCCACGCGGCGAGGAGAAGTACTGCCGCGACTGCTGGGACAAGAAGATCGCGGTGGAAGAGATCGTCGCGCGTGAATTCGCGCTGAAGCGCTACATCCGCGCCCACAGCGCGGAGAAGTACCTGCTCTACCACTCCACCCAGAAGCGCCCCACCGGGCAGCTGATCGTCGTGGACGACGGCTACGACCTCTTCCTGACGATGATGCTCTACCCCACCTTTGCGTGGGACGAGCCGGCCTACCACCTTGACGGTGATCCCGAGGGACGCACCTTCGCCGAAATCCTGGTGGACGTCGTCGCCGCCGAAGTGATCGAACCGTGGGGCGGAGGCAAGTGGCACCTGGAGGTCTTCCGGACCAGCAATCCCGAACCGGAGGACTGGAACGGCGAGATGTAGGGGGTATAATCCGCGCGGATATACCTGGGAGGTCCCACATGAAGCGCTTCGCCGTTACGCCTGTTCTTCTCGGTTTCCTGGCGTTCACGCCGGGAGCGTTCGCTCAGGCGGCCAAGGCCACGCCCGCGACGGCGGCCAACGCTCCCGCCCCTGAAGTCGCAAAGGCCCGCATGGCGCCGCCCGTCAAGGGCACCGCGTATGTTGAAGTCATCCAGGGCCCGCCGAAGAAAGTCGGCCCCGACATGGTCACCGTCAGCAAGGTGAAGAACACCTCGAACGCGCCGATCGCCGGCCTTCGCATCGATGAATACTGGTACAACCAGAAAATGGTGCAGGTCACGGGGGACACACAACGCGTCCGCGCCCCGATCGCGCCCGGCGAGGTCATCGAAGTGACGACGAAGTCACCGGTGAAGCCAGACCTGTACAAGAGCACGATGATGATGGTGCACGCCAACGGCAAGGTCACCGCCAAAGGCGTCAAGAAGTTCACCGACGAGAAGAAATAAGGAGGATGGAGGACGGAGGATGGAGGTTGGGAAATTCCAACATCCGACCTCCAACCTCCAACCTCCAACCTCCGATAACGGCCAAGTTCTGCTTGGCCCGCCCGGGAGGTCATGCACGCATTAAGATGCGCGCATGACCTCACCGGGCAAAACCGATCCCCGTTACCCCACCGGCCGCTTCACCTTCGATCCCGAACTCAGTCCCGAGAAACGACAGCGCTCGATCGCGGCGATCCGTGAGACGCCGGCCGCGTTACGCGCGGCGGTGACGGGACTGACCGCCGAGCAGATCGAAACGCCGTACCGCGAGGGCGGATGGAGCGTGCGGCAGGTCGTGCACCACGTCCCCGAGAGCCACATGAACGCCTACATCCGGTTCAAACTGGCACTGACCGAGGACAACCCGACGATCAAGCCCTACAACGAAGATGGCTGGGTGAAACTCCCCGACATTCCCAGGACGCCCATCGAGACCTCGCTGACGCTGCTGGAGATGCTGCACGCGCGGTGGGTCGCGCTGCTGGAGACGATGCAGTCGAAGGATTTCGAGCGGCCGCTGATGCACCCGGAGATTGGACCGGTCACGCTCGATCGCATGCTGCAGTTGTACGGGTGGCACGGGCCGCATCACGTCGCGCACATCACGACGCTTCGCGCGCAGCGCGGCTGGTGAGCCGGGTCTTCAGGCCCGCCGCGCCAGGAAACGGTCGGCGTAGTCGGCGACGAGTGGCAATCGCCACCGCTCGCCCGACCACGCTTTCCACGCGCACAGAACGGTGGTGATCACGAGCACGATCCAGATCACCGCGGCGACGTTGAAGAGGACCGTCACGAGCGAGGCGGACACGAACATCGCAATCGCGGCGAGGAGATAACTGCCCAGCAGCGCCAGCGCGAGTCCGCCCAACCCGATCACCGACTGGCACGCGTGGAACCGGATGAACGTGTTCTCGCGCTCGACCCACAGCATCAGCGCGCCCGAAAACGGACCGGCGAGGTACGCCAGCGCGGCCGCCGTGCGCGGCTCGAGCCCGGTCGTCGTACCTTCGTCGTTCACTCAGCGCACCCTGAATTCCACTTCGCGCGTGACCGCTTCGCTGTTGCCGAGCCGGGACTTGGCGCTGACCCGAAGAACGTAGCGGCCGGGCGCGAGGCCCGTCAGTGGGAACTGCGTGGTATACCCGTAGCCCCCCGCGGCCCCCTGGAGTTCCTCGCTCTTGCGCTCATCCGCCCTCGTCTGCACCACTTTGCCGTCGTCTGCAAGAATCGTGGCAGTGATGTCCACCCGGTGCGGCGTCTTGATTTCGTTGTCGTAGATCTCGGCGAAGACCGACAGCGTGTCATTGCGCGGGAACTCGCGGGCGGCGCTGGGCGGCGACGGCAGTACGTCCTTGAACTCGTTCGCCTTGGGATCCGGGACGGCGGTGGGCACGCGACTCCCCCATGCAGATGCGATCGCGACACCGCTCATGCCGAGGGCCGTCTTGCTGTAGTCGGGCACGTCGAGCTCGAAGATCACCGTGCCGGTCTTGCCGGCGCCGCTTTCTCGCGCCCCGACCCGCACGTGGTACTTGCCTGGTGTCACCTGGATGCGCCGAATGATCCGGAACGCCCCCTGGCGGACTGCGTTATACGTCTCGGGCTTGAGATCGAGGTTGATGACGTCGCGGACGCCATCCTTGATCTTGCCGTCCTTGGTGTCGGCGGCGAACAGCGTCAGCTCGAGGTTGTCGGCGTAGAGGCCCTGCGGCGTCTTCGTGAAGGTAAACCCACTCCCGTCCACCTCGATCGCCATCGCGATCGACACCTTGTTGCCTTCTCCCTTGAACGGCGCGGCGAACGCGGTCAGCGTCAGCCCGCTGATCGGGATCGGGCTATCCATCGCGTCGCGGAGCTCGCGCGAGGTCCCCTCGGGAGCGGGGACGGTGCTCTCCTTTCTCGTCGATGACGCCGCGATGTAGCCGCGGCGCGCGCGCACGCGCAGGCCGGGCTTCGCCACGGTGACCACGACTTTGCGGAACCGGCCGTCACGCTTGTCGTTCGTCGGGTAGTAGCCGAGCACGTAGTAGCCGCTGTTCTCTTCGAGGATGCGGGAGAACCCGGTGCGGAAGTCGTTCTGGTTGAGCACCGCAAAGCCCCCGGTCTCGTCCGCGAGGACGCGCAGGCTGTCGTGCTCGTGGCGCATCTCGTCCATCAACTGCACGGAGCTGATCGAGCCGTCCACCGGGAAGCCGCCGATCTCGATCGCGTCCTCCATCCCGCTGCTGACGCCGCGCGGGTCGACGCTGTAGACGCTGACGTTGGCGCGTGTCGCCGCCGCGACGACGTCGCGGATTTCGCGCTGCACGTCAGTCGCGTACATGTTGTTGATCGGGTCGGTGACGTTGTAGTTGACCCCCTCGCTGAAGAAGACGAGGGCCTTGCGCCGGCCGCGCATGCCGGCCATGTAATCGGCAATGTTCTTCAGCGTGCGCATCGAGTTGCGCGCGTTGTTGTAGCGCATCTGGTCGTTGAACCGCGCGTTGATGTTGGTCGCCATCCCCGGCGAGTCGCGGTTGACGGCGTAGTCCTGCAGCGCCGCCTCGGTGGACGACCCCTCCTTGAACCCCATGACGCTGTCGATCGCCCGCAGCGCCAGCGCGCGGTTCGCCGTGAAGTCCTGCATGCCCTTGCCGGAGCCGGAGGTGTTGACGACGGCCACCATGTCGTTGGCGCCGACGTAGCGCTCGACGAACAGCCGCGCTCCCTGCCGCGTGCGATGCGTGCGGCCGAACTTGGTGTGCAGATCGTCGATCACCAGCACGAAGACGCGTCCCTCGAACGGCGCGCGGTTGCTCGTGACGTCGGGCGGGATCGGGTTCTTCGCAAAGAGCGGCGGGTCGGCGCGCTCGACGGGGATGTCCACCATCGAGAACGCCGTGAGCGCCTGCGGCTTGCCATCTTCCATGACCTGGAAATCGTCGCGGGTCAGGTTGCGGATGAACCTGCCCTGCTCGTCGATCACGTTGGCGTCGATCTCGACGTAGTTGACCTCGACGCGGAAGGTCACGGCCGGCTGGGCCGGCGGCCGGGCCGGCGGTTGCGCGGGGACCTGATCAGGAGCTTGGAGCAGCGTGGCGAGAAGGATCAGCGAGATCGTGCTTCGCATAGTCTCGATTATAGGGGCGGTATACTCAACGCATGGCCGTCTCGATTGCCGCGGTCCAGCGCGCCCTGAAGGAAGAAGGCCTGGACGGCTGGCTGCTCTATGACTTCCACGGATCGAACCCGATCGCGCGGCAGATTGCCGGGATAGGCGCTGGGACGAAAACGACCCGGCGCTGGTATTACATGATTCCGGCCGCCGGCGAGCCGCGGAAGCTCGTCCACGCCATCGAGTCGTTCAACCTCGACCACCTGCAGGGCGGGAAGACGGTTTACTCGCAGCGCGACACGCTCGCATCCGGCCTGAAAAACGTGCTCGCCGGCGCGAAGCGGATCGCGATGGAGTACTCGCCGGGCAACAGCATCCCCTATATCTCGCGCGTGGACGCCGGGACCGTGGAAGCGGTCCGTGAGCTTGGCGTGGACGTGGTCTCGTCGGGCGATCTCGTCCAGCGCTTCGAAGCGATCTGGTCAGCCGAGGCGCTCGGCTCGCACCGCGCCGCCGGTGAACGCCTCTATCGCATCAAGGATGGGGCGTTCGACTTCATCCGCGCCGCCCGCCGCGCCGGCCGCGCCATCACCGAGCTCGATGCCCAGCGCGAGATGGTGCGCGCGTTCGAACAGGAGGGCCTGCTCTTCGACAGCCCCCCGGTCGTGGCCGCGCAGGAAAACGCCGGCGATCCGCACTACGGTCCCAGCGAGCAGAAGTACCGCGGGATCAACGACGGCGAGGTCGTGTTGCTCGACCTCTGGGGCAAGCTGCCGTCCGAAGGCGCGGTCTATGCCGACATCACCTGGATGGGTTTCACGGGAACGTCGGTGCCGGAGAAGTACGTCGCGGCGTTCAACGCCGCGCGAGACGGACGCGATGCCGCGATCGCGCTCGTGCAGCAGCGCGTGAAGGCCGGACAGGAGATCCGCGGCTTCGAGGTGGATCGCGAGTGCCGCGCTGTCCTGGAACGCGCGGGATTCGGCCCGCAGTTCGTCCACCGCACCGGCCATAGCCTGGGCACCGAAGTGCACGGCAACGGCGTCCACATGGACGATTTCGAGACACACGACGAGCGCCGGCTGATCCCCGGCACCGGATTTACGATCGAACCGGGCGTCTACACCAAAGAGTTCGGCGTTCGAACCGAAATTAATATGTATGTCGGCGACCGCGACGCGGTCGTGACGGGACCGCTGCAGACGGAATTCGTGCTTCTCTAGATTTGCGCACTGGGTTTTGGGCGTTGGGTTTCTCGGCGTTGGGTCTTGGGAGTTGGGTCTTGGGAGTTGGGAGTTGGGAGTTGGGAGTTCTTTATGTCCACCGGTAAGACGTCCTTTTTCTACGGCCTGCTCCTCGCCGTCGCCGGCATCGCGGTCGGCCTCGTCATCGCCTCACGCCTGGATCTGCCGCCGGCCTCGTCGGCGCAAACGGTCGCCGTCCCGGCGCTGAACAGCGCGCCGCTGTCCGGCCCGATCGACGCGACGACGTTCCGGAACATCGCCAAGGTGAACGCGCCGGCGGTGGTCAACATCCAGACCGAGGTGCGCCAGCGCGGGCGCGATCTCACGGAGTACTTCGGCGGCCAGGGCGGCGGCGACGACCTGCTGCGGCGTTTCTTCGGCGGCGGTGGTGACGGCCAGCAGGTCCCGCCCTCGCGCCGCAACCGGCAGCAACGCGAGGATCCGATCATGGAGGGTGCCGGCACCGGCTTCATCATCGATCCCGCCGGCTTCATCCTGACTAATAGCCACGTCGTCGACGGCGCCGAGACCATCCGCATCAGCCTGTACGGCGGCGAGCGGCTGGACCTGTACGCGGCGAAGATCGTCGGGCACGACTCGCTGACCGACACGGCGCTGCTGCAGCTCACGGAGATGCCACGGCAACCGCTGACGGCGATCAAGTTCGGCGACTCGGAACAGATGGAGCCGGGCGACTGGGTGATGGCGATCGGCAACCCGTTCCGCCTCGGCCACAGCGTCAGCGTCGGCGTGATCAGCGCCCTCGGCCGCCCGTTCGGCGGCGTCGTCGGGCGCGAGCAGAACATGCTCCAGACCGACGCGGCGATCAACCCGGGCAACTCGGGCGGCCCGCTGTTGAACGTGCGCGGCGAGGTGATCGGCATGAATACGGCGATCTACACCGACCAGCGCTCGGCCAATATCGGCATCGGCTTCGCGACGCCGATCAACGCGATTCGCGACCTGCTGCCGCAGCTCCGCAACGGCAAGGTGATCCGCGGCGTCATCGGCGTCGAGGTCTCGAAGGATCACCTGACCGCCGAGACCGCGAAGGCGTTCGGGCTGTCGAACACCAACGGCGCCGTGATCAACACGGTGAAACCCAATGGCCCCGCCGACAAGGGCGGCGTCGAGCCCGGCGACGTCGTGGTCGAGTTCGGCGGCAAGGCTGTCAAGGACAGCGACTCGCTGGTCGCGATGGTCGTCAACACCAAGCCAGGCACGAGCGTGCCGCTCATCGTGATGCGCAACAACCAGCGCAAGACGCTGAACGTCGTCATCGACGAGCTCGACCTGGATGCCGAGCAGTCGCGCACCTCGCGTCGCGGGGGCGGCAGCCCGAACGAGTCGGTGCCCGTCACGACCGGCTTCGGCATGACGCTCGATCCGATTACGCCCGACATCGCGCGCCGGCTCGATCTGCCGGCCAACGCCGGCGGCGGGATCGTGACCGACATCGACCGCAACAGCCCCGCCGCCAACGGCGGCGTCTCGCCGGGCGACGTTATCCTCGAGGTCAACCGGCGAAAGGTCGCCAACGTCAGCCAGATCACCCGCGAGTTGCAGAGCGTGCAGCCCGGGCAGCCGGTCTTCATGCTGGTCTGGCGCGACGGCAACAATGTCTTCGTCACGATGACGAAACGATAGGCCCACGGGCGGCCGACCGCCCTATAATCGGCCGATCATGACCACGACCACCTCGACCGTCGAACGCGAGATCAAGCTCCGGTACGACTCGGTGGAATCGGCAAGGGCCGCCGTGCTCGCCGCGGGTGCGACGCCCCTGCTGGGACGCCGCCTGCAGGAGGATGCGCTTCTCGACACCGAGGACGAGTCGCTGCGGCGCCGGCGTTGCGTACTCCGGATCCGGCTCGAAAACGGCAAGAGCCGGATCACCTTCAAGGGGCCGGTCCAGCCGTCGGACATGAAGCTCCGCGACGAGCTCGAGACGATCGTCGGCGACGGCCGGCTGCTCCTGCACATCTTCGAGGAGGTCGGCTTCCACGTCTGGTTCCGCTACGAGAAATACCGCGAAGAGTTCGCGCACGAGGAAGTGATCGTCGCGATCGACGAGACGCCCGTCGGGGTGTTCGTCGAAATCGAAGGCAGCGAGCACGGCATCGGCGCGATGGCGCGGATGCTCGGCCGGCGTCCGGCGGACTACGTCCTGGACTCGTATCGCGGGCTTTTCCTGAAGCACCGCGAGGAGTTCGGCCTGTCGGGCAGCGACATGGTCTTCGACCGCGACGAATGACGCGAGCGGGCACATAGTGCGGGCGCTCGTTCTGGCCGCGGGCCTGGGCACGCGGCTGCACCCCCTGACGCTGGCCCGCGCGAAGGCGGCGGCCGCGGTGGACGGCGAGCCGCTCGTCTGCCGCACTATCCGCTGGCTCGTCTCGCAGGGCGTCACCGACCTCGTCGTCAACCTTCACCACAGGCCCGAGACCATCACGTCGGTGGTCGGCGACGGATCCGATCTCGGCGCCCGCGTGCGCTACTCGTGGGAATCGCCGGTGCTCGGTTCCGCCGGCGGACCGCGCCACGCGCTGCCGCTGCTGATCGATGGCGATGCCGGCGGCACCTGCCTCGTCGTCAACGGCGACACGCTGACCAATGTCAACCTGCGCGCAATGATCGATCAGCACCGGCGGAGCGCCGCGCTGATCACGATGGCGCTCATTCCGAATCCCCGGCCCGACAAGTATGGCGGCGTGCTGCTCGACGCAGACGGGGCGGTCACGGGATTCACCAGGCGCGGCAGCGGCGAGCCGTCGCTCCATTTCATCGGCCCGCAGGTCATCGACGCCGCACCGTTCATGCGGTTGGATGACGGCGTGCCGGCGGAGTCGGTGCTCGCGCTCTATCCGCAGTTGATGGCCGAACGACGCGGGTCGGTGATGGGCTTCGTATGCGACTCCTCGTTCCACGACATCGGCACGCCGGCCGACCTGCTGCAGACGTCGTTGGAACTTGCCGCCGCCGACGGCCGCGTCGATCGTCCGCGCTGGGGCCGCGACAACGCCGTCGATCCGTCCGCGCGCGTCACGCGATCGGTTCTCTGGGATCGCGTGCGCATCGGCGCACACGCGACGCTCAACGAGTGCGTCGTCGCGGACGGCGTCGAGATTCCAGCCGGCGCCAGCTACTCGCGGTCGGCGATCGTTGCGTCCGGCGGCCAGATGATCGTGACTGAACTCTAGATCCGCGTTTTCCGCGAAAGTTCGCGGCCCGTGGTCATCCGTGTTCATCCGTGGCTTAGGATAGCCGTGGCATGGAGAGACGTCAGGATCAGGACGATACGCGCGAGCGTATCCAGGGCTACCTCGACCGTAGTGGTCTCAGCGACGGCAATCCGCGCGTTGTCCCGCTGACGCCGGACGCGTCGGACCGACGGTACTTCCGCGTGCTGCTCCCGGGCGCGCAGTCGATCGTGTTGTCGCTCTACGCCGCCCCGTTCGAAGTCACGAAGCTGCCGTTCGTGAACGTCGCGACGCTTATGGCGAGGATGCCGGTGCCGATCCCGGAAGTGTTGGGCCACGCGGACGATCTCGGCGTGCTCGCGCTCCAGGATCTCGGCGATGTGACGCTGCAGGCGCACCTCGGCGCCGCGACGCCCGCGGAGCACGCAGCGCTCTACCGGCAGGCGGTGGCGCTGATCGCGACGCTGCAGAAGCGCGGCGAGCACCTCGCGTCCCCCGAGTACCTGCCCTACGGCATCTCATTCGACGTCGAAAAGCTGACGTGGGAGCTCGACTTCTTCACCAGGCACTTCCTCGAGGCCTATCGCGGCGTGACGCTCTCGGAGGCCGAGCGGACCGCGCTGCGCGAAGAGTTCGCCGTCATCGTCAAGGAGCTCGCGGCCGAACCGCGGGTCCTCTGCCACCGCGACTATCACAGCCGCAACCTGATGCTGCGGGAAGGGGATCTCTACATCATCGATTTCCAGGACGCGCGCATGGGCCCCGACACGTACGACCTCGTGTCGCTGCTCCGCGATTCCTACGTGGACCTCCCCGAAAGCACGGTCAACAATCTGATCGCTTACTTCCTGGCGCTCAAGGGGGTCACCGGCGAGGATCCCGATTTCCGGCGCCGGTTCGACCTGATGGCCCTGCAGCGGAACCTCAAGGCGCTGGGAACTTTCGGCTACCAGACCACCGCGAGGCGCAACCCGGTATACATCCAGTACATTCCCCGGACGCTGCGCTACGTCAGGGACAACCTCGACAACCAGCCGCGTTTCGAGCGCCTCAGAGAGCTTCTCTCCACCTACGTCGAAGAATTTCGCTAGTCCCTGCTACAATAAGTAGTTTCGTCGCAAGGACTTCAGCGGGACTATGCGCTTCGGTATTTCCACGCACCTGTATCACGAACAACGGCTGAGCCTGGACCACCTGGCGCAGATCGCCGCGCATGGTTTCGAAGACGTCGAAATCTTCGCGACGCGCAGCCACTTCGACTATCACGACGCCGCCGCGATCAAGCAGCTCGGCACCTGGCTCAAGGAGACCGGCCTCACGCTCCACAGCATCCACGCGCCGATCGTTGATGGCTTACACGGCAGGGATCAATGGGGCGAGGCGATCTCGAACGCCGTCGCCGACACCGGGAAGCGGCAGGCGGCGGTGCGTGAAACGGACGCGTCGATGAACATCGCCCGCGAGCTGGGCGGCAACGCGCTGGTCCTCCATCTCGGAACGCCGACCGTCCAGGGCGGCGAGAACAGCCGATCGGCGGCGTTCCGCAGCGTCGAGGACATCTGCCGCCTGGCCGAGCCCGTCGGGATCAAGGTCGCGCTCGAAGTGCTGCCCAACCCGCTGTCGGACGCCGCGGGGCTGGTCGCGATGATCGAACGCGATCTCGATTTTCCGCGGGTCGGCATCTGCCTCGACTTCGGCCACGCCTTCATACTCGGCGACGTTGTCGATACGATCGAAACCGTCTCGGAGCACCTGATCACGACGCACGTGCACGACAACGACGGCAAGAAAGACGACCACAAGGCCCCGTTCGACGGCCGCATCAACTGGAGCATGGCGTTGATGACGATGCAGAAGGTCGGTTACGAGGGGACGTACTTGATGGAGCTCGCGAACCTGAGCACGACGGAGGACGTCTTGAAGAAGGCCAGGGCGGCGCGCGCGCGGTTCGAAAAGCTGATGGCGTATTGACATGACGATTACCTACATCGAAGACATCGCGGCGCACGAGGGACAGCCCGTCCGGATCCGCGGCTGGCTGCACAACCGGCGGTCGAGCGGCAAGATCCACTTCCTGACCCTTCGCGACGGCAGCGGCTTCATCCAGTGCGTGATGTCGAAGCAGGCGGTCGGCGAAGACATGTTCAAGAGCGCCGATCACCTCTCGCAGGAGAGCGCGCTGGTCGTGGACGGCACCGTCCGCGCCGACGCGCGGGCGAAGGGCGGCTACGAGGTCGACGTCGCCGGGATCGAGATCGTCTCGGAGGCAAAGGACTACCCCATCACGCCGAAGGAACACGGCGTTGACTACCTGATGGATCGGCGTCACCTGTGGATTCGCTCACCGCGGCAGCAGGCGATCCTGCGCGTCCGCCACGAGGTCATCAACGCGGTCCGCGATTTCTTCAATGGCCGCGGCTTCATCCTCGCCGACACGCCGATCTTCACGCCCGCGGCCTGCGAGGGAACGACGACGCTCTTCCCCGTCCAGTATTTCGAGGATACAACCGCCTACCTGACGCAGAGCGGCCAGCTGTATAACGAGGCCAACGCGATGGCGCTCGGCCGCGTCTACGCGTTCGGGCCGACGTTCCGCGCGGAGAAGTCCAAGACCCGCCGCCACCTCACCGAGTTCTGGATGGTGGAGCCGGAAATGGCCTTCGCGTCGCTCGACGATGTGATGGCGCTGGCCGAGGGGCTCGTCGTCTACGTCGTCGGGCGCGCGCTCGAGAAGCGCAAGCACGAGCTGCAGGTGCTCGAGCGGGATACGACGAAGCTGGAGAAAGCGACGTCCCCGTTTCCGCGGCTGTCGTACGACGAGGCGGTCGACGTTCTGAAGAAGAAGGGGCTGCCGTTCGAGTGGGGCGGCGACTTCGGCGCGCCGGACGAAACGGCGCTGTCGGAGGAATTCGATCGCCCGATCTGCGTCCACCGCTACCCGTCAAAGGTCAAGGCGTTCTACATGAAGCCGGACCCGAACCGCGAGGAAGTCGCGCTCGGCGTGGACGTCCTGGCGCCCGAGGGCTACGGCGAGATCATCGGCGGCGGCGAGCGCATTTCGGATCTCGACCTGCTGCTCCGCCGCATCAAGGAACACGACCTGCCGCAGGAAGCCTTCGAGTGGTATCTCGACCTGCGCCGCTACGGCACCGTGCCGCACGGCGGTTTCGGCATGGGCATCGAGCGGGTCGTCTCATGGATCTGCGGCCTCGAGCACCTGCGCGAGGCGATTCCGTATCCCCGAATGTTGTACAGGATGTACCCGTAGGGGCGGCTCGAGAGCCACCCAAAGAAAGCAAGTATGAAAGTCGGCTTTGTTTCCCTGGGATGCCCGAAGAACCTCGTCGACGGCGAGGTGATGCTGGGCTACGCCCAGCAGGCGGGGTACGAGATCACGCAGGACTCGAACGACGCCGACGTCATCGTCGTCAACACCTGCGCCTTCATCGACAACGCGAAGCAGGAGTCGATCGACACGATCCTCGAGATGGCGCAGCAGAAGCGCGACGGCAAGTGCACGCGCCTCGTCGTCACCGGCTGTCTCGCCGAGCGTTATCGCGACGAACTGAAGAAAGAGATTCCGGAGATCGATGCGGTCCTCGGAACTGGAGAAGTGCCGCTGATTGTCTCGGCACTTGACCCGAGGACGGAGGACGGAGGGCGGAACACGGGCGGCGCAGTCGCGCCGATGACGTTCCACCGGTCTCGAAAGAGCCAACCCCCAACCTCCAACCTCCAACTTCCAACGTATATCTACGACGCCGACACTCCGCGGGTCATCACGACCCCGAAGCATTTCGCCTACATGAAGGTCGCGGAAGGCTGCGACTACACCTGCGCGTTCTGCATCATCCCGACGCTGCGCGGGGAGTACCGCAGCCGGACGCGCGAGTCGATCGTCGCCGAGGCGCACGCGCTCGCGGCGCGGGGCGTGAAGGAGCTGCTGCTCATCTCGCAGGACACGACGTTCTACGGCATCGACCGCCAGGAGCGGGGGGCACTCGCGGCGCTCCTGCGCGAGTTGAACGCCGTGGACGGAATCGAATGGATCCGGCTGCTCTACCTCTACCCGACGACGATTACTGACGACGTGCTTGCGGCGATGGCGGAGTGCGAGAAGGTCTGCCGCTACGTGGACCTGCCGCTCCAGCACGCGTCGGCCGACGTGCTGAAGCGTATGCGCCGCCCGGGCAACCGCTCGACCTACGACAAGCTCCTGGCGCGAATCCGCGACCGTGTGCCCGGCGTCACCCTTCGAACGACCTTCATCGTCGGCTTCCCGGGCGAGACCGACGCCGAGCTAGGCGAGCTCGAGAGCTTCGTCCGCGACACCGGTTTCGATCACATCGGCGTCTTCACCTACTCCCACGAGGAAGGCACGCGCGCCTACGCGGTGAAAGACGACGTGCCGGCGGCAACGAAACGGAAGCGCCGCGATCGGATCATGAAACTGCAGCAGGGGATCGTGGCGCGCAAGCAGGAGTCGCGAATCGGCAGCGAGGTCCAGGTGCTGATCGACGGGCCGTCGCCAGAACATGAGCTTGTGCTGCAGGGCCGGCTCGAAGGGCAGGCGCCGGAAATCGATCCGGTGGTCTACCTAACCGATGCGGATCCCGAACTGGTCCGCGCTGGAGACGTCATAACCGCCCAAATTGTCGGCGCCCGCGGTTATGACGTCATCGCCGCGCCCGTCGGGCTGAGGGCAGGCCGCTGACGCGGCCGGGCCGCGAATCGTCTCTGCCCGACAGCGAGCACCGCGACTATCCAGCCCGACTGAGAGCGTAGCGACGAGCCCGCCCGACAGTGATATACTGTCGGATGCTAGGCGCGGGGGGTTTTCTGACAGTGGGCCGGTTGCCCACTTTTTGTTTTTCAGGGGCCAAAGTTACGCCGAAAGCTGAAGAAATCACGCGGCTTCGCGACGCGGCCGAACGGGTCGCGAGGAGTTACGGGCTCGAGATCTTCGACGTCCAGCTCCGGCGCGAACCGATCGGGATGGTTCTTCGTGTGGTCATCGACCGCCCCGATCCGGGACGGGTCGAAACGCCGGAGGAAAGCGTCGGCATCGAAGATTGCCAGCGCGTCAGCACGGATTTGAGCGCGCTCCTCGACGTGGAAGACGAGTTCGGCGAGGACCTCGGCGAGAAGTACACGCTGGAGGTTTCGTCACCCGGGCTGGATCGCCGGCTGCGGCACGAAGCGGACTATCGCCGCTTCGCCGGACGGCTGGCGAAGATCGTGACGACGGAGCCGATCGCGCGGCAGACCGCGTTTGCGGGACGGATCGCCGGCGTCGACGACGGCGCGGTGATGCTGGAAGAAGGACGAAAGACGCACCGGGTGCCGCTCGATCGGATCAAGCGAGCGAACCTGGACGTGGAGTTTTAGCTGCCGGCCTCCGGCTTCCGGCTTCCAGCTGGAAGCCGGCGGAGCAGGAAGCAGGTAGCGGGAAGCTGGTAGCTGATATATGCAGAATCCACTGTTACAGCAGATCGACGCCATCGCCAAGGAAAAGGGCGTCGAGCCTGAGATCATCATCGGCGCCGTGCAGGACGCGATCGAGGCGGCCGCGCGGAAGCGCTACAAGAACGAGACGCTGCGCGCGCGGTTCAACTCCGAGACCGGCGCGATCGAGTTGTGCGCCGTCAAGAAAATCGTTGACGAGGTCACCGATCCCGCGACCCAAATCTCCCTGACCGAAGCGAAGGAGCAGGTCGGCGAAGAGGCGGAAGTGGACATGGAAGTCGAGTTCGTTCGCCCGACCGAGGACCTCGGCCGCATCGCGGCCCAGACCGCCAAGCAGGTGATCTTCCAGAAGGTCCGCGAAGCGGAGCGCGAGAACGTCTACGCCGAGTACAGCAACCGGGTCGGCGAAGTCGTCAGCGGCGTCGTCAAGCGGTTCGAGAACGGCGACATCATCATGGAGCTGGGCCGCATCGAGGCGCAGCTGCCGCGCAAGGAGCAGTCGCGCGCGGAGAACTACGCGGTCGGCGACCGCGTCCGCGCCGTGATCCGCGGCGTCAACCGCAGCGCCAAGGGCCCGCAGATCGTGCTGTCGCGCACCGATCCGGCCCTGCTGATCAAGCTGTTCGAACAGGAAGTGCCGGAAATCTACGACGGCACCGTGATGATCCGCGGCGCGGTCCGCGAGGCTGGCGACCGCGCCAAGGTGGCGGTCTACTCGCGCGAGCGCGACGTGGACCCGGTCGGCGCCTGCGTCGGCATGAAGGGCACCCGCGTGCAGTCAATCATCCGCGAGCTCCGCGGCGAGAAGATCGACATCGTCGAATTCTCGGATGACCCGGTCGCGTACGTGGAGCGCGCGCTCAGCCCGGCCAAGGTCATGCGCGTGACGATGGTCAGCGACGAAGACAGGGTGATGGAGGTCGTCGTCGAAGACAAGCAGCTGTCATTGGCGATTGGCAAGAAGGGGCAGAACGTCCGTCTCGCCGCCAAGCTGACCGGCTGGAAGATCGACATCAAGAGCGAAGAAGAGAAGCGCAAGGAAGTCGAGGCGCAGTTCGGCGCGCTCGAAATCGGCGCCGGCGAGCCGGCGGCTGAGGGCGAATCCGCGGCCGACGGCGAGCCGGTGGCGGAAGGTGCGACGACGGTGGAGCCCGAAGCTTCCGCCGAGCCGACCGAAGAAGCGAAGGCCGAGTAAGACAGTTGTAGGGGCGGCTCGGGAGCCGCCCCAAAGAGGTTACCCGTTTGGCAACAGTTCGGATTTACAAAGTCGCGGAGCTCCTCAATCTCTCCAGCCAGGAAGTCATGTCCCTTCTCAAGAAGGACCATGGCATCGAGGTGAAGAGCGCGTCGAGCACGATCGAAGAGGTCGTGGCGCGGGAGTTTGTCGGCAAGCAAGCGCGGCAGCGGAACATCAAGATTCCGTCCAACGCGTCGTTCGCCGACACGCCCGGCCCCGCGGCCCGCGGCGGCTCGCTCAAGAAGCCTGGTGGCAAGCCGGCCGAACCGGCGAAGCCCGCCGCCCCGGCGATGCCGGCGCCGCGCCTGGTGAAGAGCGCGAAACCGGCAGTGCCGCCGGCAGAAACGGTGATGCCCGCCCCGCTCACGGCGGAGCCGGGGATCATTTCGATGCCTGCCGCGAGCGTCCTGCCCGAGCCGCCAATCCAGGACGAGACGGCGCACGCGCCACTCGAACACGAACCGGAAGTCCACGTGCCCGCGCCCGTCGCCGTCGCACCGCCGCCGCCCGCTGAAGCCGCGCCCGAGCCGGGTCTGGCCACGACGGCGCCAACTGCGGCGACACCTGAAGTGGCGCCCGCGCCGGTGGCCGAACCGCCCGCGCCGGTTGAAGCGCCTGTTGCCGCGGCTCCCGCGGCGCCGCCTCGCCCCGCGGCCCCGGTGCCGGGACGCGTAGTACCGCCGACGCTGCGTCTCCGCGTCGAAGATCCGAAAACCGGTCAGGCTCCGCCGGCGCCTCCGCGCCGTCCGCTGCTCGTCCGTCCGCCGCAGCCCACGGCTCCCCCGCCGGCGGCAACGGGAAATCTGAGCAAGCCGGCCGCGCCGCGGCCAGGAGCCCCCACCGGACCGCGTCCGGGCGGGCCCGCGCGCCCCGGTGCGTATCCACGTCCGCAGGCCCCCATGGGCGGTCCGCGTCCGCTGCCGTCACAGCCGGTGCGCCCGTCGCAGCCGGGCCGGCCGATGGTCCCTGGTTATCGTCCGCCGCCGCCGCGCCCGTCCGCGCCGCGCTCGTCCGGCCCGCGCCGCGATCCGCGGCCGCAGGCCCCGCAGATGTCGTCGGCGCCGCCGCCGCCCGTCACGCGCACGATCACCCTCGCCGAGGGCATGACCGTGTCGGATCTCGCCCTGAAGCTCGACGTCAAGGCGAAGGACGTGCTCAAGAAGTTGATGGACAAGCGGATGATGATGACCATCAACAGCACCGTCGATACCGACACGGCATCGATGATCGCGCGCGAGTTCGGCGCCGACGTCAAGATGCAGTCATTCGAAGAGGAGCTGCTGCAGGTCGAATCCGAGGACGCCAATCCCGAGGATCTGGTTACGCGCGGCCCGGTCGTCACCGTCATGGGCCACGTCGATCACGGCAAGACGACGCTGCTCGACGCGATCCGCGAGACCCGCGTCGCCGAGCGCGAGGCCGGCGGCATCACGCAGCACATCGGCGCCTACTCGGTGCAGGTGAACGATCGGAACGTCGTGTTCCTCGACACCCCGGGTCACGAGGCGTTCACGATGATGCGCGCGCGCGGCGCCCGCGTCACCGACGTCGTCGTGCTCGTCGTGGCGGCCGACGACGGCGTCATGCCGCAGACGCGTGAAGCGATCGACCACGCCAAGGCGGCCGGCGTGCCGATTCTCGTCGCGATCAACAAGATCGACAAGAACAACGCCAATCCGGACCGAGTCAAGAAAGAGCTCTCGGATCTCGGCCTGGTGCCGGAAGACTGGGGCGGCCAGACCGTCACGGTGCAGGTGTCGGCGAAGAAGCGCGAGAACATCCCGGCGCTGCTCGAGATGGTCCTGCTGGTCACGGAGTTGAGCGAGCTGAAGGCCAACCCGAAGCGCAACGCGTCGGGCACCGTGCTCGAAGCGAAACTCGACAAGGGGCGCGGCCCGGTCGCGACCATCCTCGTGCAGGACGGCACCCTGCGCGTCGGCGACACCATCATCGCCGGCACCATCGTCGGCAAGGTCCGCGCGCTGATCGACGATCGCGGCAAGTCCATCAAGGCGGCGCCGCCGGCGACGCCCGTGGAAGTGCTCGGTCTGGGCGGCCTGCCCTCCCCCGGTGACCTGTTCCAGGCGCTGGAGGACGCGGCCAAGGCCCGCCAGATCGCGCAGTACCGCCAGATGCAGGCGAAGGACAAGGCGCACGCGGCCAAGGGCGCGCGCCTCACGCTCGAGTCGCTCCAGGCGCAGCTCGCCGAAGGCGGCATGAAGGAACTGCCGATCATCGTCAAGGCCGACGTGCAGGGGTCCGCCGAAGTGCTGTCGGACACCCTTACGAAGCTGAGCGACGAACGGGTCAAGATCCGCATCATCCACAGCGGCGTCGGCGCGATCAACGAGTCCGACGTGCTGCTCGCCGCGGCGTCCAATGCCATCGTCATCGGCTTCAACGTGCGGCCCGATCGCAACGCCGCCGACGTCGCCGACCGCGACAGCGTGGACATCCGCCTCCACTCGGTCATCTACAACGTGACCGACGAGATGAAGAAGGCGATGACGGGACTGCTCGAGCCGACGCTCAAGGAAGTCC
>Ga0193738_1000398_pt1 | contig 23713 bp, 21 predicted proteins | sample L2a1metaG_FD_144927 | JGI IMG/M metagenome (GOLD analysis project Ga0193738, IMG submission 144927) | Soil microbial communities from a riparian zone of the East river system, Colorado, United States - L2a1 | ecosystem: Environmental > Terrestrial > Soil > Riparian zone | place: USA: East River... | reverse complement strand
CTCGGCTTATTTTACAGCGGCTCGAACGTTACTTGTCCAGTCTGCGATAGAAGCTTCCGCCGATTTCTTCCATATGGGCGCATTACTCCGCGCGAAAATGCCCTGTGCCCGAACTGCATGAGCCTGGAACGGCACCGTTTGATTTGGTTGTACTTAAAAGAAAAGACCAACTTTTTCACTGAGAAACGACGCGTACTTCATATTGCTCCTGAAGCCTGTTTTATCCCACGGTTTGAAAGGATACACGGCAACGATTATGTAACCGCAGATATCGAGTCGCCTTTGGCAAAGGTGAAGATGGACGTTCACAATATCCCTTTCGACCAAAATTCATTCGACGTCGTTTTGTGTAATCATGTACTTGAACATGTAACGGACGACATACGCGCCATCAATGAAATTCATCGTGTGCTCAAACCAGGCGGGTTCGCCATCCTGCAGGTCCCATTTTTTTCACCGGTACCTGATAAAACCTTTGAAGACCTTTCGATCACTGACAAACGCGAACGGGAAAAGTTGTTCGGGCAAGACGATCACGTTAGAAAATATGGGAAGGATTATCCGCTACGTATCAGCAAAGGCGGATTGAACCCCTTTGAAGACACGTTTGCCTCTGAATTACCAGATGGTCTTCAGAAGAAATTTGGATTAGTAAAAGAAGAGGTGATATATGGAGGAACGAAGAAATAGGTATAGGGTATAAGGTATGGGTAGGCTGAGAGAGGATTATAAATTATAAAAGTGTTGAGCGTTCGGTTGGAAAACGACACTCAACACTCTATATACAATCTCGTTGGCCTATTAGCGATTAACGTTTGACGGATAACGCCTACCCTAGCTTTTCAAGCACGTCCATTACTTCGCGGACTGCGACGCGACTTGACTCAAGCAATGCTTTCTCGGCAGGGTTCAGATCGAGTTCGATGATCTTTTCAATTCCGTTCTTACCCAGGATTACAGGCACACCCAGATAACAATCATTTATTCCATACTCGCCTTCCAGCTTAATGCACACGGGGAATACGCGGCGTTGGTCTTTTACGATCGCTTCAACCATTTGTGCTGCTGCTGATCCGGGTGCGTACCATGCAGAGGTACCCATCAGTTTAACCAGCTCGCCGCCACCCACTTTTGTGCGCTCGAGGATTGCATTCAGCTTATCGCGATCCATCAATTCCGTTACAGGAATACCGGCCACGGTCGTGTAACGAGGAAGCGGAACCATAGTGTCGCCGTGTCCGCCTAACAAAATTGCCTGAATATCTTTTGGTGAAATATTTAATGCTTCAGCCAGGAATGCTCTGTAACGCGCAGTGTCAAGAATACCTGCCATACCCATTATTCGTGTACGAGGAAACTTCGAAGTAATGTGAGCCTGATAGGTCATGACATCCAGCGGGTTCGAAACCACGATGATGATAGCGTTGGGTGAATGCTTAACCACATTCTCCGTTACAGATCGAACAATACCAGCATTGGTACCGATTAGATCATCGCGGCTCATCCCAGGTTTACGCGGCAACCCCGAAGTGATAACCACAACACTGGATCCTGCAGATTTCGAATAATCATTAGTGACTCCAATTGTACGGCTGTCATAGAGATCAACAGGTGCTTTTTGCCAGATATCAAGCGCCTTACCTTCAGCAAGACCTTCTTTGATATCGACTAACACTATTTCATTTGCAACCTCGCGGTAAGCCATGACATCGGCACATGTGGCGCCCACATTTCCAGCGCCAACTACAGTTACTTTCATTTTGATAAATTTTAGTTATTGACCAAGGAATGCTTAATATTTTGGAAGCCTTCCAATTAGGCGGGGCAAGTTATCAATAAGGCAGGATTTTGAAAATAATTTCTCACAAAAGCCAGGGGCCAGGTCTGAGGGTGAAATTTGGCCTTAATTTAAGGATCAGCATACCGAACCTCCGATCAAGCTCTTGTCAACGTAAATTTAAGTACGGAGGTGGTTTTCGATGTTACCTTGAACTTGTCGTCTATTCTGTGACCGGCAACCCAAACTATTTTACCGTCGGACTCGAGTATCGTAACGAGTTCCTTATCCGTCATCGAAATCTTCTTGTCAATGAAGAAATCGCTTAGCTTCTTTTTATGCTCCATACCAAGCGGGAAGAATGAATCGCCGGCTTTCCACTTCCTCCACGTTAAAGGAAAGGTCAGCATGGATTCTTCTAAATAGGCTTCATATTCATTCAGGAGGTCTGGCAACTTGTGAATTGTTTCGATTCGCAATTGCCAGGGTCCCAGGTCGGCCTGAGATTGTCCTTTTTCAATTGTGATTTCCTTCCAGTCGTGCTGAAGCACGGTAATGATCAGGAGATCACGATCCACTACGAGCACATGTGAAGACGAAAAAAAACGTTTGCCAGGCTGACCGTATAGGGACGAGATTATTTCCTTTGACTGTTCAAAGTTGAAGCCAAAACCCTTGATATATCTCCATAACAATGAACCACCCCGTGGAAACGAAACGAAAGCATTCTTTTGTATTGTTATTCGCTCTACCGTCTCCGTTATGAATTGTTTTTTCCAATCCGCATAAGCGTGATGAAGCAAGGCAAGGTCGCCGTGGATCTTCTCGATTCCACTTTGCCACGTGACTTCGAGCGACGGATTCAGTTCTTTAAGCTTTGGCACCACCTGGTGGCGAATGAAGTTTCGCTGGTAGTCGTCGGTCAGGTTGCTAAGGTCTTCACGCCAAACGAGGCCCTTCATAGTCGCATACTTTTCTATTTGTTTCCTGGTAGCAAAGAGCAAGGGCCTGATAACATTTCCATTTTTTAGGGGGATACCCGCCAGCCCATCAGTTGCGGACCCACGGGTAATGTTCAGCAGTATTGTTTCCATCGAATCATCAAAATGGTGACCCGTTGCCAGACAGCGGTAAGTGTTTTTGATCAACAACTCTTCGAACCATGCATAACGCAACTCGCGGGCAGCCATCTGTATTGACAAGGTGTTTTCCCAGGCATATGCCTCGGTTTCGAACCGGCGGGAAAAAAACTGTACATCAAGCTCTTTGCAAACCTGTCGAACAAATTCTTCGTCACCATCAGATTCTTTTCCCCTGAGCTGGAAGTTACAGTGAGCTACCCCAACGCGAAAACCTGCGTCACGAAACAGGTATAACATCGCCATCGAATCCACCCCACCGCTAACAGCCAGCAGGATATCGTCAGACTTGTCGCAAAGATCGTTCTGGTCGATATGGTTCAAAAATTGCTCAAGCATAGCCAAATGTACAATTTCCGGGTCCTATAAACCTGAGGGAAGTTCGATTTTAGCATTAACCATCGTAGCTTGCAAGCTGATGACCAAAGACTTCAAATCATATTGCGTCCGACACCGTAACGTGCTCATCAAATGCATTTTACTGTTTTTCCTGATAACCTTGATAAGTGCCGAAACAGCCGTTGCTCAAAAACGAGTGAAACTCAAGAAAGCCGACCAGCTTCGAAGCGGAAAGGACAAGGAAGGGAACAAATTCGAGCGGGTGATAGGCAATGTGATCTTCACGCAAAACACGACGACAATCTATTGTGACTCAGCTTATTTCTATAAATCAAAAAATTCAATTGAGGCGTTCGGGCGGATCAAAATACTAGAAGGTGATTCGATTACCATCACCGGCAAGAGGCTCGAATACGATGGTGACGTAAAAAAGGCAAAGCTCAGGAACAATGTCGTGTTTACAAAGTTGCAGACGTCAACGTTGTACACTGACTATCTGGACTACGACCGCCCCAAGAATCTGGCTTACTATTATAACGGAGGCAAACTGGTCGATAGCATTAATGTTCTTACAAGCAGGAAGGGTTATTATGACGTGAACTCGAACATGGCTTCCTTTAAGAAGGATGTTCATGTAAAAAACCCCGACCGCACGATGACATCCGACAGCCTACAGTACAATTCACGCTCCAAGATGATCTACTTCCGAACGCCAACCACTGTTCACGACAAGGACAGCGCTACGTTTGTCTATGAAGGAGGCGAGTACGATACCAAAATACGCCGCTCAATTATCCAGTCGGGTACCGGCGAATCGCCCGAGTACAAACTTGCCGGCCTCGAATACAAACTCGACGACATCCGCAAAGTATACCAGGTTCGTGGTAATGTTGTTTTGACGTCGAAGAAGGAAAACCTCATTATTTACGGCCAGGCCGTGGATTATTACAAGCTGAAAGGGGTTTCCAAGGTGTATAACAAGGCTTACGTGGCCAAGATCGCTGAAAACAATGACACGCTGTTTATATCGGCGGATACACTCGTCTCGATTGAAAATGCCGACCCAAAGAAGAAACGGCTGCTTGCCTACAATAATGTAAAGATCTTTAAGAGCGATATGCAAGGTGTAGCCGATTCGTTGGAATACCGCGAGGCTGATTCCACTCTTTATTTTTATAAGAACCCTATCTTATGGACAGAAGGAAATCAGATGACGGCAGATTCAATCAGGATGCTTATGAAGGGAAAGGGCATCGACAAGATCTATTTGAATGTCAATGCGTTCGTGATTTCGAAAGACTCGCTGATCAATTATAACCAGATCAAAGGCCGAAAGATGACCGCGGAATTCAAAGACTCGAAAATAAACAAGGTGATTGTGGAGGGCAACGGTGAGAGTATCTACTTCGCGTTGAGTGAAGACGACGGTTCGGCTATGGGTTTGAATAAAATCATTTGCAGCAACATCACAATAAGGTTCAAAGACGGGAAGGTCAATAGCTTCAGTTTTTACAAACAACCCGATGCCAACTTCATTCCACCACATGAACAAAAAAAGGAAGACTTGACGTTGTCGGGATTTTCGTGGAAGGAAAAAGAGAAGCCGGCGAAATCTGACGTCGTTAAGTCACCGCTGCGATAGCAATTCTTCCAAAAAAGTCGGTAAAAACAGCCACCCTAAAAATAATAGGGCCGGTTAACGAAAAACTTTGCATTCTATTATGACATGCCAGCGAAATGTTTAAATTTTGTGAAACAGAGCTGGATTTATGCGGAATTTGTTGTTGTTGGCGATGGTCATGATTTTAAGCTGTAGCGCTTTCGCGCAAAGCTTTGAGGTTACCAGTCTGCAGGACTCCTACAAAGGCTACATCGGCGAGGCAATTAGGGCACCTCTTAGATTTAAGAACACTTCCGACAAGGCCATTACGCTGATCGTTAGAAATGTTGATGCACAGATCGGCAGCAGCCAAAAGAATTACTTCTGTCTTGACAACAACTGCCTGGATAACAAGGTTGAAGACTTTATTGTGAAGATCGAGCCGGGCCAGGTTCTGAACACATTTCAGGTCGTCTTGGAAGCCGGGCTGGTGTCAGGTGAAAGTTCCCTTCACTACGTAGCCTTCAATAAATTCTATCCAGGCCATTCGGTGGAATTCGACCTTAATTTTGTGGTGGAAGAAAAACCCGAGAAGCAAAACATTTACAGTTCCAGGTTCATCACTTTACATGACGTCTATCCAAATCCAGTGGTGGATCAGGCTGTTGTAGACTATAAAGTGAACAATGATCAGGTGAAGGCCAAGATCGTCGTTCACAATATCCTTGGCAATGTCGTGGGAGAATATTCCCTTCCATCGATGGAAAACTTTGTCAGAGTCAGGACCGACGATCTCAGCGCCGGAATCTATTTTTATACCCTCTATGTCGAGAACGAAGGGGTTTGTACGCGAAAATTAATCGTCAGGAAATAGACATTTTCGGCGATTCCCCACATCTAAATGTAAAAAAGTAGCGTTTTCCAGATACGGCTACTTGTATTATATTTGCGGGCTTATGCTGAGAGCACCTTTATACATCTCTTTACTTTTGGTTCTTCTGGGGGGAGTTTCCTGCAGTAAATTCAGAAAAATCGAAAAAAGTCAGGACTGGCGGGTAAAATACGACGCTGGTCTTAATTATTACGCCAAAAAAGAATACTACAAGGCTTCGGTGCTGTTCGAGCAGATCATTCCGATAGTCCGTGGTCTCCCGGAAGGTGAAAAGGTGCAGTTTAACCTGGCATACTGCCAATACCATGACGAGTTGTACCTGCTGTCATCCGAACAATTCAAGACTTTCTATGAGACCTACGGGCGGAGTGCCATGGCCGAAGAAGCACGATTTATGTACGCTTTTTCATTATACAAGTCGTCGCCCGGTGCAAACCTTGACCAGACCAACAGCATCGACGCAATGGCGGCAATGCAGCAATTCCTGAACAGGTATCCGAACAGCAAGTTCCGCGATCAAGCTATTGAGGTGATAATGACTACGCAGATAAAACTCGAGAAGAAAGGGTTCGAAAATGCTTATCAGTATTATAAAATGAGAAGCTACAAGGCAGCTATAGTTGCCCTTAAAAACTTTATCGATAATTTTCCTGACTCCAAATACCTGGAGCGGACCTATTATCTTGTGATCGTGTCGGAATTCAAACTGGCTGAACAGAGTATTTATACGAAACAACTCGACCGTTACAAGGAAGTAGTGGAGCACTATAAGGAATTCGTAGACAAGTATCCAAGCAGCAGCTACCTTTCTGATGCCGAGAAACTTTACGCCTCAAGTCTTGCAAAAATCAATAAGTCAAAAAACAATAACAATAATACCTAATACTATGGCAGTTCAATCATCTGTAATTACGCGTGACATTGAAAAGATAGCAGCTCAAACAGGCAACATCTATGAATCAGTGGTTGTGATCTCCAGGCGCGCCCGTCAGATAGCTGTTAATCTCAAAGAAGAATTGAACAACAAACTAGCTGAGTTCGCTACAACTGTTGATAATCTTGAAGAGGTTTTTGAAAACCGTGAGCAAATAGAGATTTCCAAATTCTATGAGCGGATGCCGAAACCGACAACAACCGCTACCGAAGAATTCCTGGAAGGAAAGCTAAATTTCCGTCTCCGCGCTGACGCAACAATCCCCAAGGCGGACCTTTAAAAGTCGCTCCAGCAAATGCTTCAGGGCAAGAAGATCGTTCTGGGAGTTTGTGGTGGAATTGCTGCCTACAAGTCGGCAATTCTTACAAGGCTTCTTGTCAAGCAAGGCGCAGAAGTACGAGTGATCCTCACTCCTTCCGCTGAGAGTTTTGTAACTCCCCTGACGCTTTCAACGCTCTCAAAAAATCCGGTGTTATCAGCGTTTTCAAAACCTGATACTGGCGAATGGATAAATCATGTAGACCTGGGGTTGTGGGGTGATGCCATGCTCGTGGCTCCCGCGACAGCAAACACCATCGGTAAAATGGCCAACGGGTTGTGCGACAATCTGCTTCTTGCCACGTATCTCTCCGCCCGATGTCCTGTGTTCATTGCGCCGGCCATGGATCTTGATATGCTTGCACATCCTGCAACAAAATCGAATCTCCGAAAGGTGGCCGATTTTGGCAATCATATTATCGACCCCACACATGGAGAGCTGGCGAGTGGCCAGATCGGTACCGGTCGAATGGCTGAACCCGAAGACATAGTAAAATATATTAATGACTTTTTTTCAACCCGTCAGCAACTGAAGGGCAAAACCGTCCTGGTGACGGCCGGACCTACATATGAAGCTATCGACCCGGTCAGATTCATTGGAAATCATTCAAGCGGAAAAATGGGATTTGCAATAGCCGAAGAGCTTGCCAACCACGGAGCTAGGGTAAACTTAGTCACCGGTCCCACTCACGAACATACTAACCATCCGGGCGTAAACGTTAAGTCGGTGGTATCGGCCGAAGAAATGTTTAATGCATGTACAGCCCTGTTCCCTAAAAGCGACATCACCGTGCTTGCAGCGGCTGTGGCTGACTATAAGCCCATAAACATCGCCGATCAGAAGATCAAGAAAAAAGATAACAGCGTGACGTTGGAGCTTACTAAGACTCACGATATAGCAGCCTCATTAGCCGGTCAAAAACACAACGGACAGATCGTAGTGGGTTTTGCATTGGAAACCGAAAATGAAAGAACGAATGCCATACAAAAACTCGAATCAAAGAATTTTGATCTCATTGTGTTGAATTCACTGAACGACGATGGCGCTGGTTTTGGACACAACACAAATAAGATTACGATCATCAACAAGAAACACGAGGCCTTTTCATTCGAGCTCAAAGAAAAACAGGAAGTGGCAAAAGATATCGTAGCAGCAATCATCAAGAATTCAGAAGCGAAATAATGCGCGTGCGAAATATTTTTCAATTGATACTTTGTCTCCTCTCATTGTCCTTCGCGGGCCACGCACAGGAACTCAATTGCACGGTGACTATTAACTCCAGCCAAATCCAAACGTCCGACCGTGGAATATTTCGAGATATGAAAACTGCTGTCGAACAGTTCATGAATTCCCGTAAGTGGTCAGGCGATTCTTACAAGGCTTATGAAAAAATCAACTGCAACATGTTGATCACTATTACAAAAATGCCTTCGATTGGTAATTTCTCCGCTTCTGTTCAAGTCCAGGCGGCACGTCCTGTCTACAACACAAACTACTCAAGTCTCATATTTAACTTTGCTGATCGCGATTGGGAGTTTGAATACATCGAATCGTTACCGCTGGAGTTTAACGATAATACATATACATCCAACCTAACGTCTATGCTTGCGTTGTATGCATACCTGATCATTGGCGTCGATTATGATACCTTCATCGAGTTGGGTGGTACGCCAAACTTCCAAAAAGCGCTGGCAGTGGTGAACAATGCACAACAGGCAAACCGGCCCGGGTGGCAGCCCCTTAACAGCAACCGAAGCCGGTATTGGATTGTGGAGAATTATAATAACGGTCAGATGACAGAAATGCGCCGGGCGATGTACTCTTATCACCGTCTTGGTTTAGACACTTTCGATAAGGATCCCGACAAGAGCCGGGATGTCATACTAAAGGGGCTCAGGGAAGTTAAGAAAGTACGCGACGTGAATCCAACGGCCGTATTGGTAGTGAGTTTTTTCGATGCGAAGAGCAAAGAGCTGGCAAATATCTTTTCGACCGGAAACATCCAGATACGTCGCGAAGCATACGACATCATCACCACAATCGATCCCTCCAATCGCTCAGCTTACGATAAAATGATCCAGAACTAATCATTCCCTTTTTGGATTCATTCGGTGATTTAACCAGCTTTGTAATCAACAAAAATTCAGATGGGCACAAAGCAGCTGCGCATTAGCGACGCGGAACAAATAAAAAGCAGAGCAGCCACTTTTTTGGGCAAAAAAATTAATATTGTACTGTTGGACAACACTGTTGTGTTCGGACAACTCCAAGAAGTAAACAGCAATGAAATCCTCTTGCTGAATATGCGTATGAAGAAGGCAAAGTACCCCTTTAGTTCGATCGCCGAACTTTACATCGATTCAGTGGCCTGATGCTCAAACATCTCACGATAAAAAACTACGCACTCATCAAACACCTAGTGTTAGATCCCTCGCAGCACCTCAATGTGGTGACAGGTGAAACGGGTGCAGGCAAGTCGATCATGCTCGGCGCGATGGGATTGCTAATGGGTAATCGAGCAGACTCCAGAGTATTGTGGGATGAAAGCCAAAAGTGTGTCATCGAAGGAACATTTGATATTGGCAACTATGGCCTGAAGTCACTCTTCAAGGCAGAAGACCTTGACTACGACAACAGCACTGTGATAAGGAGGGAGCTAAGTCCAGGCGGGAAATCGAGAGCCTTTATAAATGATACCCCGGTTACCCTGGAGGTCATGAAACGGGTGGGTGATTCATTGATGGACATTCACTCCCAACACGAGACACTGCTTCTTGGTCAACATTCATTTCAGCTGAAGTTGGTGGATGCGTATGCGTCAAATCAATCCTTGCGTGAATTGTATAGTGAGCAATGGAACGCCTATCTAAAGTCAAAAAAGGATTTTGAAAACCTTTCGGCGGAGGCCGAGACGCTACGACAGGAAGCGGACTATATCCGTTTTCAGCTGGACGAACTTTCAAAGCTTCAATTAGAAGGGTCCGAACAGGAGTCGTTGGAGTCGGAGCTAAAGATCATGGAACACTCAGGTGAAATCAAGAGCAAGTTTCAAAGCGTGCTGGACCTTATCAACAATTCCGAGTTCGCGTCAAGGAACAGTTTGGCTGAAGCGAGAAACCATCTGCAAAACGTTTCAACCTATTCGTCTGGCTACGCGCACTTGTTCGAAAGACTAGAGAGCGTCATAATCGAACTGGACGACCTCACTCACGAAATTGAAAAAGAAGGTGAGTCAATTGAATTCGATCCCGAAAGGGCTGAATTGATCAAAGAGCGCTTGAGCGTCATTTACCGGTTGTTAAAGAAACATAAGGCTGTTGATCTCAAAGCGCTGCTCGTTATCCAGGAAAACCTGATACAGAAGAATAACATTACGTCGAACCTCGATGAGCATCTTGAGAAAGCAAAAGAATCTTTCGAAAGTTCGCGAAAGAATGCGCAGGCTACGGCTCAGAAATTAAGTGCATCAAGGAAGAAAGTCACTGCTCCACTCTGTAAACAGATCACACAACTGCTGCAAGAGCTCGGTATACCAAACGCAACGTTCCAGATAGACATGATCGCCACTGAACTCAGTAGTAATGGAACGGATAAAATTGATATACTATTCAGTGCAAACAAGGGTATAGCGCCTAGACCGTTAGCACAGGTTGCTTCCGGCGGTGAATTCTCGAGATTGATGTTCTGTATAAAATACGTCATGGCTGAAAAGACTGAGATGCCGACGTTGGTGCTGGATGAAATAGACACGGGCATTTCAGGTGAAGTCGCGTTTAAATTGGGAAGTATGATGAGGAAAATGTCGGAAAAGCATCAACTCATTGCGATCAGCCATTTACCTCAAATAGCAGCGAGAGGGAACTCGCACTATTTTGTTTACAAGGATAACACAGCTGCAAAAACCATTAGCTCTATCAAACACTTGCAGGATACCGAAAGGATCGAAGAGATCGCTAAGATGATCGGTGGTGACAAACCATCGAAAGTTGCCTTTCAAAACGCGCAGGAACTTCTTGCACAATAACAAATTGCTTGAAAAAAGTCTTTCTAGTTGGCTTCTTACTGAAAATTACATTGGCGGTCGGCCAATCCGTTGTATACCCTCAGGCCCTCTATTGGATTCGATATCAGAATCAGCTTAATATCACTCCCAAATTTTATTGGATCAATGAAATAGACAACCGGCGGTTCTTCGATCCGAGTGTAGAGAATCAATTGATCATGCATTCAAGAGTACATTACCTCAAGGATCGATGGGCCTTTGGCGCGGGATTGACCTTTTCGTGGATATACTCACAGATTCCTGAAAATGGATATTCACACTCAATTGCTGAAGTAAGACCGGTCATAGAAGGTGCCTACGAATTCCCTGTTAGGAAAGTCCTCATTCAGCAGAGACTACGAATTGATAATCGCTTTATAGAAGAAAGTCAGGATCAAAGTGTCTGGGAGGACTCATTTTACATTTTCCGATTCAGATACAGGCTTATGGCGAGGATACCGCTAAAAGTGAACGACGACGGCGTTACCACTATTTGGTTAAGACTGTCAGAGGAAATAATGCTAAACAATAAAGAAAATACATTTGATCAGAACAGGCTCTATGCTTCTACGGAATTCGTTCTGAATAAAAAACTCACGCTGGAAACCGGATATATCTACATCTATCAACAGCGTTTTGGAACAGAAGATTTTTTCTCGAGGCACGTTGTCCGGTTCTCGATCATCCATTACCTCTGGCTCAAATCAGCATTGAGAGATTAATTCGCAATGGGAGCTTTCCCTTTTTTCTGATCTCTTTCTGCTTTCACTTCATCCTTTATCCGTTTACCCATCGTTCCTCTGAGGCGTTGCCAAAAGCTCTCCCTTTCCATGATCGAAACAAAATCGGGTCTATATGAATTTGTAGTGTCAATCAGGGGCAACGGCTTGTCATCAATTTGCAACAGGTCAAAGACTATGGGAATGGCTTTTACCCCAGGGCAATATTTTTTAGCAAAACTCCTCAGCACACGAGATTGAAACGGATCACTCGCCAACGCTATCTTTTGAAAACCCATCTCCTGAGCCATTTTCCACGAGTAATACACATTCTCTGTGCTATGTTCAGCCTTAGTTTCGGAGAAGGTGTGATCTGACGGTATGCCAAGGGAGTCAGCGATGATCTTCATTGCGATACCTTCAACGAAATGGCTGTATACCGCCGACCCTGAAAAGATTATGTTTTTTGTAAACCCGCTATCATAAAGAAGCTTGGCCCAGTAAATCCTCATCTTCATCACTGAAGTGGTATTTTCCTTCTCATACGGGACCCCTGGAACAATGACCACGTCGAATGGTTTTTCTTTCAACGCTTTCTCATAGGACTTTTTTGCATAATGCTTAAAACTACAATGCGTTAAAAGCAACGCGAACGCCAGAAATACATGAGAGTAGATAAAAATACGAAGAAAGTTCTTGAGCACTTTTCTCATAGCACATACTTTACTGCTTCTGTTTAATAAGACTTAACTTCCACACGCTATCATAAGCGAGAACGCCTTCATCGACCATTTCTCGTACAACATCCACGAACAGCTCGTGATCCTTAGGGGCAATCAACTCTTCCACTTGTTCTACCGTAAGAGACTTTTTCTTCAGCACGCTGGTGACTTCATTTCGCAACTCATCAAACGCATTTTTATTTTCCGTCTTACGCTCCTCAATACAAACATCACAAATTCCGCATTTTTTATAAGAAATTTCGTTAAAGTAATCCTGAATAAGCTGCATCCGGCATCGATGCGTCAACGTTACAAATGAAACCATTGCTTTCATTTTGTCCAAGATCAATTTCTTGCGGGCCTCCAGCCGTTTCAAGTTTAAAGGCAGCCTTTCGGCATCCTGTCGCGGTATCACGAAGGTCACTTGCGGTTTGTCTTTCGCAGGTTGATAGGCAATTACCTGAAGTTCGTTAAGGTGTTTGAGAGTGTCTACCACTTCTTTCCCAGGGATCTTCAAGCCTTTTGCGAGGGAAGACTCAGAAATCTTTGGGAAACCTGATATCAATTCGCCACCATACAAACGCAGTAGCATTTTTATGACAGGGTCAAACCTGGCGTGAGCGATCTGAAATTCATAAAGTTTTGCTTTATCCATCAATAGATGTATGGTCGACGGACTATAAAAACTTTCGTTGAATTGAATAAGACCCTCTTCCTCGAGTTTCTTCAAGGCTATATAGACTTCACTTGGATGCAAATGAAAACGATCGGTAAAGTCGTTAAGGTCAAAATCATAACTTTCACCTGCGCTACTGCCAAGGGCGAGTTGGTAGTAGTTGCACAACGCCTGGTAAACTGTTTTCAGGAATTGCGGACTTGGTTGTGACTGTTCAACCTTTAACTCGAGGTTTGATACGTCTGCTTCCTGATAGAGCACCACACCGAAACAACGCAATCCGTCACGCCCAGCGCGTCCAGCTTCCTGGTAATATGATTCAAGGTTTTCCGGAAGGTCAAGATGTATAACCACCCGGACGTCCGGCTTGTCGATGCCCATACCAAAAGCGTTGGTCGCAACAATGACACGGATCTGATTTTGTATCCATTTGTCCTGACGCTTAGTCCGTTCATCAAAGTCCAGGCCTGCATGGTAAAATGACGCTGAAATGTTTTTCCGGACGAGCCACTCTGCGATCTCTTGCGTTGCCTTTCTGGAGCGGACATAAATGATTGCAGTGCCCTTTACTTTCTGTAATATTTCAAGGACCTTCTTTTCCTTGTTCTCCGTCTTTCGCACTACAAAAGAAAGATTATCTCGCGCAAAGGATTTCTGAAAAACGGAAGCATCTTTTAATTCAAGCTTTTCAATAATGTCGGTACGTACCTCGGCTGTTGCCGTTGCTGTCAAGGCGATTACAGGAACGCCTGGCTTCAATGTTCTGAGTGTAGCAATCTTTAGATAAGAAGGACGGAAATCGTAACCCCACTGTGAGATACAGTGTGCTTCGTCCACGGCGATCAAACCGACATTCATCTGTTTAACTCGTGCGATAAACAACTCCGTTTGCAACCGCTCGGGTGAGACGTAAAGAAAACTTACACTTCCATAAATGCAATTGTTTAGAAGGACGTCAACCTGGAATTTGCTCATAGCAGCATGAACGGCTGCTGCGTCGATACCTCGCTGTTTCAGTTGCTCCACCTGATCTTTCATTAAAGCGATGAGGGGCGTAATCACGATACAAATTCCGCCTCTTAGCAATGCAGGTACCTGGAAACAAACGGATTTGCCGCCACCAGTTGGCAACAAGGCAAGGACATCTTTTCCCTGCAAAGAGGCATCAACAATTTCAGCCTGCAGTGGCCTGAATTGGTTGTATCCCCAATACTTTTTTAATATTGAAAGTGGTGTTTCCAATAGAAACGAATATTAATGAATCGAATGCGTAATAAAAAGAATCGACGCCTGTCCCAAAACTGCATTCGATGGGAACAGGTTAGCAATTACCAGGCTATCTTTTGTTTGTTCAGAAATGCACGTATTCCTTTTTGACAATCATCAGTGGATCGCGCACGGGCATTCAATTCAGCGGCAAAATTCAGCGCATCCTCCAGTGGCATTGACTGGGCCTTTACGATCATCTGTTTGGTTGCCGCCATCGCTTGTCCAGAATTTTCTACAATGAGTTTATTTACAAAAGCTGTGACAGACTCTTCAAGCTTTTCAGGTGGAAAGACCTTACTCACCATACCGATGCGGCATGCCTCGTCCGCGGATATTAACTCACCGCTAAGCAACAAGTGACTGGCATTTCCTTCCCCAATTTTTCTCAGCAAAAAGACCATAACAATAGCGGGTATAAATCCGATCTTGACTTCCGTATAACCAAACATTGCGTCAGGTACAGTAAAAGCAAAATCACATACTGAGGCAAGACCACAGCCACCGGCAATTGCATTACCGTGAACCTGAGCCACAACAATTTTTTTCAGCGTGTATATCTTTAGAAACAATTCCTTAAGGTGTTTCGAGTCCAGAAGATTCTCTTCGTAAGAATAGCCCTGCAACTTTTGGAGGTAAGCAAGATCTGCACCAGCGCAAAACGCCGGTCCTTTTGCATTGAGTACAATTACCTTCACATTATCGTCGCTTTCCAAGGAAGTAAAAGCCTCTTTCAATTCGGACACAAGTTCAAAGTTCAGAGCGTTTCTTTTCTCCGGGCGATTCAAGGTGATAGTCCCTATTCTATTTTTTATGTCGAGGTTAATATATTCCATGATCTAAATGATTTTTGTATACGCTCCCTGATGCAGAAGCGATGTAGTTTTTATATCCAATGATTGTGACTCCTCAAGCAATCGGCTGGCCGTCCTAAAGGAATTGCTGCTGTCGATAACAAATTCCCGGGCGTTTATCCGCGAAATCAGAGCACCCATCGATCTCACTGCGTTGTTGCTGATAATAATAATGTCAACTTCCAGATTGGCCGGAACAACAAAGGCAGGATCTTTGATTTGAACAATGGTCTTTTCATTCCAAACCATCACTACACAACCGTTGAGCTGCTTGCTGACAGCGGCACCTTGCAGCACATTTCTTACGCCAGCTTGCAGTCGTCCGGGTACCACATGAAATTTTAGCTTCAAAGGATCGTGTTCCATTGCGGAATCTGACAGGAAGTACGTCCTCCCCGACTCCATAAAATCTACAGCTGTATGGCCGGGGATATTGTAGAATGTCGCTTTGCTGGGCTTAACGTCACTTTGCAAGTGTATCCATTGATCCATTGAGTACAAAATACAGAGCAATGAGGCAATGATCAAAGGGGCAGACTTTTTTGTTTCAATCCACATGTATATAAGGACTACAAGCAGCAGCAGTATACAACATTGCAGTTTGCTTATGTAAACACTATCAAAGACGCTAAACGGAAGTCGTTCGATAAGAAAGACGCCTTCATTCAGGATCCTGATGATCCACTCCAGCGCCCATCCCAATACAGATGCGATACCAGCAGAGAATCCAACAAGTATTATGGCGATGCCCATTAGGAGTACAACAAAAGATAACGGGATCACAAACAGGTTGGCAAGAAGAAAATAGTTAGGAAACTGATGAAAGTAAAACAAACCCAACGAAAATGTAGCAAGCTGGGCGGCGACCGATACTGAAGTGATCTTCCAGACTTCATCCCAAAGGCTGCTGTTTGGTTCCCATAGCCGGTAGAGAGGAGGTTGTAATCCAACAATGCCAATGACGGCGAGAAATGACAGCTGGAAACCTACAGAAACGATCATGTATGGATCATAAACCAGCAAAATAAACGCTGAAGCTGCCAATGTGTTATAGATGTTCGTTTGCCGGTTTAATGGACGTGCCAATGCAACGAACGAAAACATCATTACTGCGCGTAAGACTGAAGGCGACAGTCCGGTGATAAATGCATAAGTCCACAACACCACGAGACTTGTTGCTGCAAGAATCCATTGAGAATACTTTGCCTTTTGGAACGGCTTGAAGATTATGAGTATGACCCAATAGATAATTCCAACGTGAAGACCAGACACTGACAGAACATGCATTGCTCCCGAGGCGGAGTATGCGTTAAGCAAATCATTATCCAATCCATCTGTAACACCCAGCACAAGTGCTGATGCCAGTGATTGTTCACGTTTTCCGTGAACATGCGCACATAAAACGCTGTCGGCCCACAGTCGGGACATTGTCGCATAATGTAAAAACTCATTCGCTGGTTTGTTAGCTAGCCACTTCACGTCATGATCCCTGATGAAATGTTGATGGAAGATATTCTTATAGGCGGAAAATTTTTGAAGGTCAAACTCACCAGGGTTTGCTGGCGGCTCGATGCGCCGTGGTGCCCCTTTGATCAGAAGGTTGTCTCCAGGACGAAACTGAATTTCATTTTCTTTCGAGGCGTATAGAAGTATCTTACCTATTGCATGCTTCCATCCAAGATTCGTGTTGACTTCAAGAACCGTGGCCTCATATTTCCATGTCCGCGCCTTTTCTTCGCCAGGTTTGGTGATCACGATGGTATAGTGTGATATCGGATCTTTTATATTGATAAGGTGTTCGCTTCGTCGTGATTCATTCTTCCATTGTACATTGAGGTAGCCTGCCATAAAAATGGCAAACAATCCAATGAAACCGGGATTGATCCTGAATCTTGAATAGCAAAATGTTAGGATCAAATAAGCGATACCTGAAATGCAAAAGAATAGATAAGAAGCTGAGTCTTGAAAAAAATCGGGGCAATAGATTGCCAGTAGAACCCCGCCACTAAAAAACACAACGATACGGACGAACGCGTAGGGTATCCAACGGAACATGTAGAAAGTTAAGAAATTCTATGCAGAGTTTTCCTTGCCGTAAGCATCGATAATGTCTCTTACCAAACGGTGACGCACAACATCTTTTTCATTTAGCTCAACAAAACCTATTCCTTTCACATCTTTCAATATTCGGACCGCTTCCTTCAGTCCTGAACTTTGTTTTGACGGTAAGTCGATCTGGGTAATATCTCCTGTCACGATCATTTTAGACTCAGGACCCATTCGGGTGAGGAACATCTTCATTTGCATAGGAGTGGTATTCTGCGCTTCATCAAGCAGAATAAATGCATTGTTCAACGTACGTCCTCTCATATAGGCCAACGGTGCGATCTCAATTATTTCACGCTCCATATAATAACCGAGCTTTTCGTACGGTATCATATCATTGAGCGCATCATAAATCGGACGAAGGTATGGATCGATCTTTTCTTTTAGATCGCCGGGAAGGAAACCCAGATTTTCGCCGGCCTCGACCGCCGGTCGGGTGATTATGATTTTCCTGACCTGTTTGTTTTTTAGTGCCCTCACGGCCAACGCAACGGAAATATAGGTTTTACCTGTACCGGCCGGGCCAAGCGCAAACACCAGGTCATTGTCTTTTACCTGTTGAACCAACTTTTGCTGATTGGGAGTTTTCGCCTTTATGGGCGTTCCTTTTGTTCCATATACTATAACATCCTCCCCAGCCTGCTGGCCTTCCGGAGCCAGTATTTCATGCTCACGATCAATATAAGACTGTACATTTTCCTCGGTCACTCTTCCAAATTTGTGATAATGATCTATCAGGGAAGTCAGGATATCATCAATCTGGACGATTTCGGCAGTTGTTCCTTTTATTAGGATTTGGTTACCCCTGGAGACAATTTTACTTTTTGGAAAAGCGGCGGACAAGGTATCGATTGTCTTATTTTCTACCCCCAGGAAGTCAATCATGGAAATATTGTCGAGTGTTACTACTTTTTCGATCAACGTTGAGTGTGGTTTGTGGCCTGAAAACAATGTGATTTAAAAATGTTTATTTTGTCAAACAAAATTAGCGAATATCTGCGGCAGCATCAACCATGGCAATAGTTACCCTTCTTACAGACGCCGGCGAAAGTGATCACTATGTTGCTTCTATCAAAGCTAAGATTATCAGTCTTAACCCAGGTATCCGCATCGAAGATATCAGCCATAGTATAAAACCGGCCGATATTGCCCATGCCGCCTTCGTTCTGCGCGCAGTTTTCCACGATTTTCCGAAAGGCACCGTCCACCTGGTTGGTGTCGACTCAACGGGCAATCGTGGTGATGCTTATATCGCACTGCAATTAGAGGACCACTTTTTTGTCGGCTGTGACAATGGGCTCTTTGGTTTAATCAGCGAAAGGCCCCATCAGCAGCTGGTCGAGCTGAACGCCATTAATATCATCAGTACTACATTTCCCGAACGCGATGTCTTTGCACATGCTGCTTCAAAGTTAGCCAGTGGCATATCCATTACGAACCTCGGCAAACCCATGCCGGCTTTCAAAAAGATGATCGACCGTCAGATGAAGGCTACGCGCAAACAAATTACAGGAACCATCGTGAGAGTCGATGGAATGGGTAATCTTATTACGAATATTTCGAAAGATGCATTTGACACACTGAGTAAGGGGAAAGTATACACAATTCAATTCGGCGGTGAAAAGTTCAGACGTATCCAAACGCAATACCATCAGACTGAACAAGGAGAGTGTTTTATTGTATTCAATAGCCTTAACCTTATGGAGATCGGGATCTATAAGGGCAACGCTTCTGAGCTATTGGGTTTGGGCTACGACAGCAGTGTGAGCATCAATTTCGAAGAGGGCTAGAAAAGTATGCTGATACGTATTGTTCGAATGCATTTTACTGAAGCCGGTGTAGAAGAATTTCTGCAGATTTTCGATCAGCACAAACAGTTGATCCGGGATGTTGAAGGATGCACGCATCTGGAGTTATTAAAAGATGCAGATGATCCGCTTACCTATACCACGTTAAGTTATTGGAAGGATGCAAGATCACTGGACAACTATCGAAAGTCAGAGTTATTTGCCCGCGTCTGGGGTTCCGTAAAGACTTTGTTTTCAGAACGATCGCAGGCATTTTCGCTGGAGAAATTTATCGAGCTTTGAGGATTGCATGAAGGAGAAAGAATGAGCATATTTGCACCCCCAATGGTCAGAAACGCCGTTTTGTTGACTGATTTACCAGCGTTGGGGAGCAAGATGCCTGAGTGGCGGAACTGGTAGACGCGCACGACTCAAAATCGTGTGCCTTCGGGCGTGCCGGTTCGATTCCGGCCTTAGGTACGAAGCCTTCAGAATACTGAAGGCTTTTTGTTTTATTACCGAGTAGTGTGCCTTCCGGCGTGCCGGTTCGTCCCGATAATTATCGGGACCGGCGGCTACCTACATCTCGATACTGACGGCTTTTTTATTTCAGGACATTGAATTGTGTAATCTTGTGTTCATTGCCTCTTTAAACGGCAACTACTAATTTTACCTCTTGGATGAGGACATCGGCAGGGAGCTGTAACTTCTCACTTAAATTCCGGATCATCCGTATCGAAAGTGGAATCCTTCTGTTCAACACTTTTGAAACAGTGCCTTTATCTCCGATAGCATCAACCAGATCTTTCGCCTCCAGACCCAAATCTTCCATCCTTGTTTTAACCGCCTCGATCGGATCAGGCAGGCCAATAGGATGGTGCTCATTCTCATATTTCTCCACAAGGAGAAGCAATAGGTTCATTTCCTTACCGGCCTCCGTTTTCGGCCCCGGGTTAGCATCCATTAAATCATCGATGCGTTTCAAGGCGACCTCATATTGCTTTTTATTTTCCAGTATTAACCAACGTTTCATAATGCTTTAAATCTTCAAACTTCCAACACATCAATATCGTCATATTCGGCATGAGTTCCGACCACTTCACTTGTATGGCCTTATATCGGAACCTGAACCGTACCTACCAATGTCCTAAGTCGGACACCCACGGCTCGATTTCGTTCAGGCCAATAATTCAAAACCCTGAAAATCACCTCACATCACATCCTTAGTTTTGGTTCGATTGTTGGCAATCTCCATTTTCAATAGCAATCCTATTCTATTTGATCTAACTATCGAAAAACAAAGATATGATCAGGTATCACCTAACCTACGCGCTACGTCATCTTGTTAAGAACAAGCTGTACACAGTCCTGAACCTCTTAGGTCTTTCGATAGGCCTCGCGTGCTTTGCACTCATTGGCCTCTGGGTGAAATCGGAGCTCAGCTACGATCGCTTTCATGAGAAGAGCGACCGCATCTATCGGGTGCTATCAAAGTTTGTGGACGAGACATCTGTGATCGACCAGGCCGTAACGAGTCCCCGGCTTGGTCCGACATTGATTAAGGATATGCCCGAGGTGGAACAGGCCCTCCGCCTCGATCCAGGTGATGCTGTTATGGCTGTTGGAGATAAGAGCTTCCTCGAGCGAGGTATTATCACCGATCAATCGTTCTTAGAAATATTCGACTTTAAGCTACTTGGTGGTGACAGGAATTCTGCACTTAAAGAACCTTACTCCGTAATTCTCTCTCAAACGCTGGCCCAGAAATACTTTGGCAACGCAGACCCTGTTGGCCAGTTGGTCAAGATGTTTAGTTATGATCCTGACGGCAAAGGCGCACAATACAAAGTCACCGGAGTGATCGAGAACTGCCCCGACAACTCACAGTTCTTTTATGATTACGTGATCTCCTTCAAGACAAGGGAAACTGCCGACCCCCGCGTTCTTGAACACGGCATGTGGTTCAACAACAGTCTCTACACTTACATTCTACTTAACCCGAATGCCGATGCCGCGGCCGTCCAGGCCAAGTTACCGGGATTGATCGAAACATACATGGGCTCAACGATGAAGGAAAATAACTTTCATTACGAGTACACACTACAGGCGTTGACCGATGTTCACCTGAACTCGAATCTCAGCTATGAGATCGGACCCAATGGAAGCATGTCATATGTGATCATATTCGGTACTGTGGGAATCATTGTCTTGCTTCTCGCTTGTATCAACTACATCAACATGTCGACCGCATACGCGACCGAGAGATTCAAAGAAGTTGGTATTCACAAGGTGATGGGTGCCCTGAAGCGCCAGCTTATAACGCGATATCTTACTGAGTCGTGGTTGCTTGCGATGCTATCGTTGGTGATTGCTTTCGCGTGGATTGAAATCTCCCGCCCTTTGTTCGAAAATATTTCAGGAACGAGGGTCGTGGGTGTGTACACCATCTGGTCGTTCGGTATCCTGTTCGCCATCACATCGTTCGTTGGATTGATCGCTGGCTTCTACCCTGCCCTCGTGCTCTCTGGTTTTAAACCGGTGAATATTCTGAAAGGTCACGCCGGCGCCATGTCGGGCAACTGGCTTCGAAAGAATCTCGTTGTCCTGCAGTTTTCGATCACCATTATACTCGTCATAGGCATCATCGTGGTCCAGTTGCAGATGAAGTTCATCCACGACAAAGACCTGGGCTTCGACAAAAACAACCTGGTAGTCTTCGGCGTGCACGGCAGCCCCGAAGTACTGAACGGCTACAAGGGGTTCGTCGATGAACTCACGTCGAGTCCCAACATCAGTGGAGTGACGCGATCGAATACGACAATTGGTGGTGGCCTCGGAAACGGAACTGCTGACATCGAGGACGTGTACGGAAAAAATCTGAGCACGACCGTCTACCCTTTCCGTGTCGACTATGATTACATCGATGTTTACAACATGAAACTGCTTGCGGGAAGGAATTTCCGGATCGACAACGCTGCCGACTCAACCATGGCGTTTATCGTTAATGAAACGCTGTTGAAAAACTACGGCTACTCCAATCCTTCGGACATAATCGGCAAGCCGTTCAAATACGAAGGCACCGTTGGGGAGATCATTGGTGTGGTAAAAGACTTCAACTTCCACAGCCTGCAGCATAAAGTCGAATCGACGTGTATGCATTTGCTGGGAGGCGGCTTCTCGCGCATATCCATACGTATCAACGGCGACACGCGTAAGGGCTTCGACGAAGTACAGGCCATGTGGAAGAAACACTTCCCTACATCGGTACTCCAATACGCCTTTTACGAAGACTCCCTTGCGAGTTCGTATCGTGCCGAGTCTCGCTTTTCCAGCATATTCCTTGTGTTCTCGATAGTGTCGCTGGCCATCGCGTGCCTTGGACTGTTCTCCCTTGTGTCATACGCGGTCGAGCGCCGTACGAAGGAGATTGGTATTCGTAAAGTACTCGGCGCATCTGCGTCAAACATTCTGTTGATGTTATCTGCAGAATTCCTTATACTGGTCGCATTGTCTTCGATGGTAGCAATCCCCCTCGGTTATTATTTCATGAATGCGTGGCTGACAGGCTTTGCATACCACATTTCCTTGAATGTGTTCATGTTCATAGCTGCTGTTGTGCTTGTACTTGTCATCGCGTGGGGTACTGTTAGCTTACGAACATTGAGAGCTGCTTCGGCCAATCCGGTTAACTCTCTTCGAAGTGAGTAGGTGGTGCTGCACCCCTAAATCCCCTTAAGGGGACTTTGAATACAAGTGCTTAGGGCATTTGTTCTTATGTGCTAACGCACTTGAGTGTTGAATGTTGACATATTGAGTGTTGAGTGTTTTCGGAGGTGATTGGCTATCGGTATTGACGGCTGTCTTGCCGCAAATAACACTCAACAATCAACACTCAATAAATCAACACTCAAGGATTGTCGATCTAAAACCCCTAAATCCCCTTAAGGGGACTTTGAAATGCACACGAACCCTCACGGGGACGTTGAATCTTCAAATCATCGAAAAACGACCACGATAGTCCATGGGAGTAAGACCGGTCTCTGATTTAAATGCTTTGTGAAAGGAGCTAACATCGTTGTACCCTACCTTCCACGTTACTTCGCTGAACGTAATGTCCTTTGACTCTAAAAGTCTCTTGGCAGTTTCGATACGCAGCTTTTGCAGATACATCTGCGGTGTCTCGCCTGTCGATTTCTTAAATCGTCTTTGTAAGGTTTTCTTGCCCATCACGCCAAGGTCGGCCAACGCGTCAAGAGAAATCTTTTTCTCGTAGTTGTTCTCCATCCAGTCCTGAATTTTAACAATCGAATCATCGCCGTGAGTTTTCGAGAATTGAAAGACCTGGTAGGGTGTCTGGATCTTGCGGCCCGCATCTACCAGAAACACTTTGGCGCACGCGAGGGCAATGTCCCTATTCGAAAACCGCTGAATGAGATGCAACGCAAGGTTGAAATACGCAGTGACTCCGGCAGCGGAGATTACGCTTCCGTTGTCTACAATTATTTTTTCAGGCTCAAACGTAACGTTCGCAAAGTTAAATT
>Ga0193738_1000397_pt1 | contig 23825 bp, 15 predicted proteins | sample L2a1metaG_FD_144927 | JGI IMG/M metagenome (GOLD analysis project Ga0193738, IMG submission 144927) | Soil microbial communities from a riparian zone of the East river system, Colorado, United States - L2a1 | ecosystem: Environmental > Terrestrial > Soil > Riparian zone | place: USA: East River... | reverse complement strand
TTATGGAGTAGGATGGTTTGAGCCGTTTAGTCATAAAAGAATTTCTTTTAATTCAATATATGTTGCTGATCCATTTTTCTCAATATGGCCGGGAGCAGCTGTATTATTGCTTATTATTTCAAAACATAGTTGGAAGCAAAGAATAAAATGGTGGAGGATGGGATTGATGATGAGTGCTGCTTATCTTCTGTATTGTACTTTCAATAAGACAATGGTCAATAGCGATGTGAAGGCTATTTTGAAAAAACAAGATATTCAATACTCAAGATATTTCACAACACCAACCGTTTTTCAAAACTGGCTATGGTATGTTGTTGCCGGAAATGATTCAGGTTATTACGTTGGTTTTCGATCGGTGTTTGATAGTAAGAAAGAGATAGATTTTACATACTTTCCAAGAAATGATTTTTTGCTTGATTCAGTAGAGGACACTGAAGCATTACAAAAACTTAAAAGATTTTCCCAGGAATTTTATACGGCAGAAAAATGGAATGACACATTGGTGTTTAACGATCTTCGTTTCGGACAGATTATGGGTTGGCAGAATCCCAATGGAAAATTTGTTTTTCATTATTTCTTAAAAGACAGCGCTGATAACCACCTTGTCGTTCAGCGTGGTCGTATTGAAGGGTGGGATAAAAATGCTTTTAATCTATTGGTCAGAAGAATAAAAGGCAATTGACCTTCCCTTAACTCTTTTATTTAATTACTTCCCAATAAGCCTTCTTAGGCTTTAATTGTGCATCAAATAAAAGTGGATAATCTTTTCTTCCACGAACCGGGAAATTATCAAGCCAACTGCTTCGGTCGGATATATTCCAAAAAGTAATTGAAGAAATATTTTTGCGATATTTTTTAAATAGCTCAAAACAAGTTTTATAAACTTCGATCTGTTTCATTTCCTTTTCCGCAGTGAACACGGTGTCATAATCCGATGCTTTTCTTTCACGGGCATTATGTTCTTTTGGATAAACCGAAATATCAAGCTCGGTTACATGCATTGGCAAACCAACCCCTGAAAAATCTTTCAATGTCTGTTCTAATTGTTCTTTTGAAGGTTCATTTAATGACCAATGTCCTTGTAATCCTATACCATGAATCGGAATTCCTTTTGCTTTCAGATCATTAACAAGCTTTATTATCTTTTGTCTTTTAACTGGACTGATCTCATTGTAATCATTGTAAAATAACAATGCTTTCGGATCTGCTTCGTGTGCCCATTGAAATGCCTTGGCAACAAACTCTTCTCCACATATCTGGTACCATAGTGACGGTCTGAAATATTCATCAGCTTTGTCACTTATCACTTCATTGGCAACATCCCATGCATAAATGACATCCTTATATCTTGTAACAACAGCAGTAATATGATCTTTCAATCTCTTTAATAAAACTTCTTTTGTTACCTGCTGATTTGTTGATGAATCAAAAAATAGCCAGCGTGGAGTTTGACTATGCCAGCATAACGTATGCCCACGCAGTTTCAGATTATTTCTTTTTGCAAAAGCAGCAATTGAATCACCACCTGCCCAGTTGTATTGATTTTCGAAAGGATGAATGGGCCCCATCTTCATTGCATTTTCAGGAGTCATGCTATTAAATTCCTTTACGATGAGCTCCGCTTCATCAGTTTTTAAAGCACGGGGAGAAACAGCAACTCCAATAGTGAAGTAGTCCTTAAAATATTCTTTTAATCCTAATGGAGTTTTTTGTGCTTCTGTCTGAAGGCATTGACAAATCAATGCCATTCCGATAACGATGTTTCTAATATTCATATTTATAAAATTTTGATCCTGATTTTATTTCCCTGTTAATAAGTATAAAGCTTTACATGCTGAATGCTATGATCATTTGCTGGAATTCTTACATGTCTTCCCTGGTGATCCTGGTCGCCATTCATCCGGCGCCCCGGTTTCCATACTCCATTTTCAAATCTTCCTTCATCCACACTGATAAAACCTGCTTTCTTGTTATTTGCCTTTGGGGTAAACGTCATTACAAAACCTGTACCTGCTACATAAAATTCACCTGGAGCAATAGCGATGATCAGCCCCCCGGCTAATGGCCAACTACTATCTTTTGCTCCTGCAGACCATCCCATTTTATATTCATGATGAACAGTAAAAAGATAATCACCTATTGGAATGTCTTTTTGTATAGAATCTTTTTGAATTAAAAATCCTTTGACTGCCCCAGTAGATTGATGTTTTGTAATCAAAGGTGTTAGTTGGTTCAAAATATTATATGTCTTACCAATCGGTTCTTTCTCTGGTTCATTAGTTGATTCGATCGAGAATGGAGAAAAAGCGAGACAATTATAATTTCCAAAAGCAAAAAATGTTTTAGCATCAATGCCTTTTTCAAAACGATGTTCAGGAATAAATAAAGGATCACCGGCTCTTGTATAAAGATCACACCAGTGTTTAAAATCAGGATTGTAAAAGTCCGGAGCTAAGAAATCAATAGAAGGTGCAGCTGCTTTCCAAATCTCCATAACATGTGGGAGAGGGCCTGCACTTGGATATTGACCAGGTTTTGTTCCCGGCCGATTCAATGCAGCATTTACAAACATGGGTAAATTATAAACTGCTTTTCCTGCTACTGTTAATTCATTTGCAAAAACTCCATAGTACCAGGCCATGAATATTTCATCTGTCGCAAGACTTTTTCCAAATACTTCTTCCCAATTGCCAGAAGTTTTAGATCCGTTTGCTTCCCAAATTGATCTGATCTCAGGAAGCAGGCTGTTTCTATTTTTCTTTAGATAATTAAATAGTTGTTCGGGAACAGCCTTATTGAACGCAACATTTGCAGCTTCATCATAAGTTCTTGCATCCGGGAGCATTCCAATTTCATTTTCAACTTGCACTGTGATAACTGTTTTTTCTTTACTATCCGTTTCTTTTATGTATTGCATTAATCTTACAAATGCCTTCTTATCTGCTTCAAGATTGTTTTTGTTAAATGGAGTTATTATTTCATGCAAGCTGCCGGTTTTATCGAGTATCCTTGGAAATCTTGTTGTATTTGTTTTAACCCACGCTGGCGCATAACAAGACATACTATTCTTCCATGCACCAAACCATAAGATCACAAGCTTCATTTTAAAAAGACGTGCATTCTTAATTAAGCTATCAACCAATGAAAAATCAAACTTTCCTTCAACAGGTTCCATTAGTTCCCAATAAACTGGCGCAATCACTGTATTAAGATTCATCTGTTGCAACTTGGGCCAGATTGATCGCATGTATTCATTGCTTGATGCACTTGAATTGCCTAACTCGCCTCCCAGGACTAGGAACGGTTTATTATCTACGATCAGCTGAACATGTGCGCCATTTTTTGTAAGCCGTGGAATGGATGTTATCTGCGCATTAGAATGCAACAGATCAAAAAAAAGAATTATCGTTATGAACACCTTAGCGCTGTTGTGCAATTTCATACTGGGCTTTATTTTCAATAATTTTTTCATCATCAAATTCTACTTTGAAATAATTGTATATACCTGTCCACGCTGAGTTGCTATATCATACATAAAACTGTCTTTTAGTGCAGGCATTGTGATCGTCGCCTTTGGTGATATTATAGGCGCTGCTATTTCTTCAACATAGTAAAATGGATTTTTGTTTTCGCCCAATGCTTTTTTTAACGCTTTCCCATTATTTAATTTCATTTCATTTGGAATTCGCAACCTAAGATTACCACCTACATTTGATTTGATAACAGCTTTAACCAGCTTGCTATCCTTCCATTCCATGTTTATGATCTCAAAACCACCTCTCGCTTTTAAGCCACTAATATTTCCGGCTGTCATCCAAACATCCGGAAGAGCAGGAAGCAGGTGAATTGTACCATCAGCACTTTGCATCAGCATTTCTGTAATGCCGGAAGTGCAACCAAAATTTCCATCTATCTGGAATGGGGGATGGGCATCAAAAAGATTATTATAAGTGCCACCACTTTTGGTACTTGTATCAACAGGATTAAGCTGATTTTGGATGAGCTTATAAGCATGATTGCCATCTAACATTTTTGCCCACCAATTTACTTTCCAACCCATACTCCAGCCGGTTGACACATCGCTTCGCTGAATTAGAGTATTCTTAGCGGCACTATATAATTGAGGAGTACGATAAGGTGAAATTTGATTGGAAGGAAACAAACCATACAGATGCGAGATATGACGATGATGATCATTCGGATCATCCACATCATCTAGCCATTCTTGCAGTTGACCATGTTGACCTATTTGCATTGGCGGAAGACGCTTCCGTATTTGTTTTAAAGTATCCACAAAAGCTTTGTCTTTATTTAAAATTTCTGCTGCCTGGATCGTAGAACTGAATACATCAAAAATAATTTGATTGCTCATCGTTGTTCCTGCATCAAGTGAAGATCCCTGGTGTGCTTGTGGTGCATTTTCCGGTGACATATCCGGATTGATAACCAGCCAATGTCGTGTTGGGTGTTCAATAAGAAAATCAACATAAAATGTAGCAGCGCCTTTCAAAACTGAATAGACTGATGTTAAAAATATCTTATCACCACTATATAAATAATGCTCCCAAAGATGCTGGCTTGTCCATCCACCGCCATTGATCCATGCTCCCCAGAATGCGCCGTCAACAGCACCTGTTGCTCTCCATATATCAGTATTGTGATGCGCCATCCAACCTCTTGCACCATACATATTCCTGGCTGTTTGTTGTCCAGTTACAGCCATCTCTTTTACCATTTGAAGAAAAGGTTCATGCAATTCTGAAAGATTTGTTTTCTCTGCCGGCCAGTAATTCATTTCCGCATTGATATTGATCGTGTACTTGCTATCCCATTGTGGTTTCGCTTTATTGTTCCAAATACCCTGGAGATTAGCCGGCTGACCTCCGGGCTGCGAAGAGGATATTAATAGATAACGTCCAAACTGATAATATAGCGTAACAAAATGCGGATCGTTTACAGAATTAAAATTTTTTAATCGCTCATTGGTTGGAAGACTGGAAGCTTCAGTCGTGCCAAGATCAAGCTTAACCCTGTTAAAATATTTTTGATAGGCCGCTACATGTGCTTTTAAAATATTTGCGAAGGATTTTGGAGTTGCTTTATTTAAATAAGAAGCTGCTCTTTCATTTTCATTTGCACTTATGTCATGGTAATTATTAAAATTGGTCGCAATAGAAATATAGATCGTTGCTTCATCAGCATTTTTCACAACAATAGAAGTATCAGTACGAGATAAAGAACCGTTTTGTTTTTTTATTTGAACAAGACCTTTATACCTGATCATTCCTTTTATTCCTTCATGATCAATCGTTGTTCCTGAAAATGCCAGTTGTCCGGAACCTGTAGTTTTAATTTCAACATTAGGTAGTGGTGTTGAGTAAAAAGCTGTGAAAGAAATGCTATGTGGTTTGCTTGCCGTCAAATGTATTACTATGACCCGATCAGGGAAAGAAGCTAAGATCTCTCTTGTGTAAGTGACACCGGCAACCTTATAAGAATTTTTTGCAACTGCCTTTTCAATATCTAATTCACGATAATAATTGGTAAAATTTTCATGACCATTAAAAGACAGATGAAGATCTCCTGCCGGTTCAAACATTTGACCATGCGATCTTTTACTGAGAATTATCCGGTTAGCCAACCGCTCTGCTTCTTTCTGTTTGCCATCAAATATTAGTTTTCGTATTTCTGACAAAGAATCTAAAGCCAACGGATTGTCGTTTCGATTCGGACTACCACTCCATAAAGTATGTTCATTTAATTGGATGATCTCGGTATCTACATTTCCATAAACCATAGCGCCTAATCTGCCATTGCCGATAGGTAATGCATTTTCCCAGGTTGTTCCTGATGGCTTATCATACCATAATTTCAGGCTTGTATTCTTTTGAGAATAGCAAACACCCGATACTACAAAGGAAATGAATACAAAAACTTGTTTCATAAATTAATTACAAAAGGATCATTGTAATAATATCTGATTTCTTCATATGATAGTTTGTCATTTCTTTATATATTCTGCTACGTCAAGCATAGGCGCTACCCAAATGTCTTTTTCATTCTGTTTAATATATTTCAAAAATTCACGGTGAGAAGGTAATGAAACATCCAATGCATTACCTCCACCAACACCATGAAATAGTATAACGAATAGCGAATTTGTTTGCATCGCTTTATCTACCCATTCTTTCATTTGCTCAAAACTGTGATTGTTGACCATGTAACAGTCCACGTTAAACAGATCGATCTCATTTATTTTGTGCATTTCATTTCGTACAGCCCTTGCCGCCACAAAATCATTTTTCATAGCATAAATAAAAGATGAATCGCCGATCTTCATATCGCCACAGGTAAATGCAAAAGTTCGTTTTGTTTTTCCATCCAATGCTTGGAGAAACAAGTTTGTCATCCTCGTTTCATCAACCATCCTTTTTACCGTATAATTATTCATATCATATTCCGGTTTCACCCATTCTCTCCCTTTACCGCCAATACAGGGATGATATAATGTATGATTGCCCAATTCATGTCCTTTAGTTGCGAGTTTTTTCCAATCATTCAGACGTGTTTGCATTGAATTGGAAAAAGCTGTTAAATAAAACGTCGCTTTCAACCCCAATGAATCAAGAACAGGAACCGCATTATCCAGATGCTGGTCAATGGCGTCGTCATAAGTGATCACTACAGCGCATTTCTTTCCATTCCATGGTTGATTGGATTGTGAATGACTAAGCAGTGATGAAAGTAAGGCAATAAACACAAGTGATTTCTTCATAATTATTTCTTTATTGTGATTTTTATTTTCGTTTTGTCAATTCATTCTTTTGGTAATTGAATCCGCTATTCGAAAGAAATCAAAATCTGCATACCCGCCTTCATTTTTGGTGGCATAGTTAAATAAACCAAAACGATAGCCCATAAAATGCGGCAAAGTATAAGCCATTTTAAGCTGTGTGCCTATTTGCTTCCATGATTTTCCATCCATACTGTAAAAGAAATCCGCCACATCTTTTTTATCAGTGAAATCACATTCAGCTTTAAAGTAAACTGTTTTTTGGTTCAGTGATATCTGTGCAGCTTCTACCGGGTTGCCGCCTGTGGCATTAATCATCACAATGTATCTATGGTTATCACTGATCCTTACACCCACCACGCCATAATTTTTTTGTAAAAGACATAAGCCGGCAAAGTCACCATCTTTCATATTTGATATGTCGATTGATGTGCTTCCCGTGCATACCGGGCCAATCGTTCTTTGTGTCAGCATATTTTTCGCCAACAATATGGATGTATCGGTTCTGCTGGTTGTGATGCGGAGATAGCCTTTTCTTGCTGTCAGCGACCAGGATCTGTTATCCGGGTTGTGATTCCACTGCCAAACTAATGGTAATGCAGGTTCGCCACTTTTACGGTTGAATTCATCTGAAGCAACAATACAAGGGATCAATCCTTTGCTTGCAGGAAGATCTAATTTTTCAGATACTTTTCCATTCACTCCAAGTACCGGCCATCCATCTTCCCATTTTACCGGAACGAGATAGGGGATACGACCTACAGCGCCATAGTCACGGAAGAGATAAGAGTACCAGGAGCCATCGGGCATATCAATTAATCCGCCTTGTGCCACTCCGAGATCTTGCAGACCAATTCTTCCCTCATAAGGGCCGGTAATTTTATCGGCACGGTGAATGACAACAGTACGCATATTACCACTGGGCCATGTAATATTGAATAAATAATATTTACCATTTATTTTAAAAAGTTGTGAGCCTTCACCCAAACCGCTGTTGCCAATACTCATCGTTGGCTGTGTGGAATTTTCAACTACTACCTGGTTGATGCCACCTTCTTTTATACCGGAAAGATCTTCCTTCAACTCGACAAGAGTTAACCGCCGGTTACCATAAAGCATGTACACTTTTCCATCATCATCAAAAAATAAAGAATGATCATGCAGGCTTGGGCGGAAAGTAATAGCTTTCCACGGACCTTTTTCAATATTTTTTGTTGTATAAATATGTGTTTTACCACTTGTTGAAGCAAATGTGGTAACATAATAGGTACCATTATGGTAGCGGATACAACTGGCCCAGGAACCTTTCCCATAGGTAGATCTTCCGTTATCAAGATTCATTTCGTCATTACTAACTAAAGTGTCGTAACAATAGCTAACCAACTTCCAGTTAATAAGGTCTTTCGATTTCATGATAGGTACACCGGGACTCATGTGCATTGTAGTGCTGCTCATATAATATGTGTCACCCACACGGATCATTGACAAGTCAGGTACATCAGCAAAAATTACAGGATTATTTGCCTGCGGCATTGAGCTTTGATATACAATCAATGAAATGGCTATTAAAAAAATCTTTATCATCTCTTAGTTAAGATCGTTCATTAAATATGTTATTGTTTTAAAGGGATATTCAATACAGCATTTAATGCCGGTTTAGCCTGCAATTGCCGGTTCCATAATAAAGGATAATTTGTCCTGTTGGGTATTGGATAACCATTCTTCCAGCTCAAGCCATCATGCACACCCCAAAGGGTCACTCTTGCGATCTTGTCTCTTCGGGTGTAAAAAATTCTAAACAACTCTTCATATCTTTTTGCCAGCACGGTTTGCATACTATCTGGTAACCCCTTTTGATAAGGATCAAAAAACTCTTTAAACTCTTCCAGCTGAAATTGTCTATCAGACATACTTTGACCTATGATCTGCCCTTCTTTTGTTAATGGAAGCACATCAACATCCAGTTCAGTGATCATTACTTTTAACCCACAAGCGGCAAAAGAATCTATTGCATCTTCAATGTATTTGTTCTTAGGATAATTTAATCCCCAATGGCACTGCATGCCAATACCATCAATGCGTATTCCTTCTTTCTGCAGCATCTTCACCATTCGGACAATGCCATCTCTTTTTGCAGGTCGCCATTCATTAAAATCATTGTAATATAGCTCCGTGTTGGGAGCATACTTAGCAGCAAACATGAATGCATACTTGACAAGTGTATCACCATTACCAAAAGCATTTACCCATGTGGTGGGACGATAATTACCATCTTCACCAATAACTTCATTTACGACATCCCAGGCATGTACACGACCAGCATATCTTCCCGCTACAGCTTCTGTATGACTTCTTAATCGTTCAATTTGTTCCTCTTTGGTATTAGGTTTCCCGGAGGAATTGGTGAAGAACCATGGAGGACATTGATTATGCCAAACCAACGTGTGCCCAATAATGAACATTTTATTTTTTTCACCAAATGCGACAAATTCATCAGCCGGACCAAAATTGTAAACACCAGGCTCAGGGTTGATCAATGCAGCCTTCATTACATTTTCAACTGTTATCGAATTGAAATGCTTTATCACAATATCCTGGGTTGCTTTATCTCTTTCTGATGTCGTTCCCGGATTGACAGCAGTACCAATAAGAAATGCATCTTTATAAACATCCTTTAGAGTAGTTTGCGCTATTAGAATTGTTGAAACAAATATCCATATCGCTAAAAAGGATATTATTTTAAATCGGTGCTCTTTCATATTTTAAAAACTTACTTGCCCACGGAATAAAGAATTTAAAGTTGGGAGCATCGGTATGTCCGCCATCATGTTGTCTCCAGGCTAATTGACCATCGAGCTTATCAGTTAACATTGGTGGCATGGGCTCTTTCATATAATCATTTGATATACCAAGATCTTTTACACCTAATAATTTAAATGCCGATCCGGCTGCAACCGTAGCCATCCAACTACCTTGCTGATCGAGCCATTTCGCATCTCCTTTACCAGGAATTCCATAGCTAACAAATACAAGACGTGGAGCACAAAGAGCAATCAATTCATGTGAATCAACAGGCAGATCACAACCAGTTTTTTTCCCAAACGAAGATTCCTCTGTTCCGTATTTCAAATAATTACCAGCCATCCAGTGATATTCACCACTACCTGTAAGGCTTTCCACTGCTTCTCCAAATACACGACGATGAAGTGTTGCACCTCCTTTACCTGAGGAACCTATTAATCCAACTGCAAAACGTGGTTCAAATGCAAGTGTTACCAATGCAGCTTTTCCATAACGTGACACACCTTCTATGCCTACTTGTTTTGCATTTACTAATGTATCTGTTTCTAAATAATCTAATCCTCTTGCTGCTCCCCAAGCCCATGCTCTTAATGAACCCCAATCATCTGGTTTACGTGGTTGTCCTTTATTTACTAAACCAATAATTCCTCTTGTGAGTCCGGCGCCATTATCAGCTTGTATGCTATTCGTTTCAAGTGTTACATAACCCCAGCCCGCAGCTAATAATCTTTCCTGCGGAGTAAGTTCCTCATCAGGTTTTGCAGGCGCAAAAAAATTGGGAGCGGGAAGTCTCGTGATTGGTTGATACGCCGGATATTTTTCAAAAATTGTTTTCAAACTCGGATCATTTTTTATCATCAGGTCTTTGAAGGCTGTATTAATTTTATCCATTTCATCAGGAGAAGGTTGTGCAGGAGCAGGGAAGGAGGGACGGCCACTAAACATCATTAAAACCGGAACCGGGCCTTTCACATTTACAGGTACCACCAACATCATATTTATATCTACATTGATCAATGGATATTCACTATTATCAACATGCCCTACGAGCATTTTTACAATTACAGGAATACGATTAACAAATTCCCTGTCGATCACCTTTACTGTCCATGTAACTTTCGGAATACTTTTTGGAAGACGACCATAAACTTCTTTTTCGAAATCTTCTATTAATTCAGGCCGGCGTTGATTCCACCAGGCATCTGCTGCTGTTACTTTATTACCATTTTTTGTTGTTAGTGCATCCGGTAACTGTGGACATGGATTAGCAATTGATTCATCATAATTTGCATGATTAGGAGCAGACTCATTACCACTTGGGCCGGGTCTTAATTTTTTTATACCTAACTGCTGCTTCATGTTATCATGATCCTGTTGGTTGGTAAATGTTGTAAGTTTTAAATACTTACTACTATCAATTTTTGACCCTTGTCCAGTTGCAGTATAGGTAGTGTATGAAATGAATAAAAAAGTGAGAAGTTTTTTCATTAGATCATTTTAAGTATAATTATTGATCAGTTCTAAATGGCGAAGCTGGCAATCCTTCTTTATTGTATAAATTTGGATTCACGGGATTATCTGCCCATGCATAACGTACGTACTTTGGATCTGCGATTGACTCACTCCAAACAACAACTTTATCTCCTTCGATCTTTGCTTTAGCCCAAACAAACTTTTTATCTGCACCAGCGATAGCGAACTCGCCTAATTCTTCACCATCATTTGCCAACAATCCACTGCCGGTATTTGTAAAGCTGATCATGATCTTACTATTATCGATCGTTGCTGATTGATAGGTGGGTCCTGAGTAAACAATGTTCTCATTGTACGAAAATTTTAAAGCAGCCAACGCTAATCTTTCACCAACATCTTTCTTATCGTCGGGATGAATATCATTCCATTCACCAAGATCAATAGTAACTGCCATGGCAGTATTAGGAACAGATAAAGACTTTAACTGTGATTCTCGCAGCATTGCCCATTGACTTTCCGAAGGGAGATAATTATAATCCATAAACCCCGGAAGTTGTGCATAAAAGAAAGGGGCACCAGGTTGTTTCCATTTGTTGCGCCAATCTATTATTTGTGCTGGTTGCAATTTTGCATATTCTTCTGCACGGCTTGTATTTGCTTCGCCCTGGTACCAAAGAAACCCTTTAACAGAATAATTTATCAATGGAGCAATCATCGCATTATATAAAGCTGTAGGTTGATTTTGTGCGTTGATAGGTCCGCCCCCGAAACCACCGGTACGTGGCTGATAAACTTCGCCGACTCTATATTGCCATGTGCCTTTAAGATCAATTGTATCATTGCCGGCAAATATGCAATAAGGTTTATCGGGAACAAACCCTCCCTTACCGCCATTATTTGTAACCTTAACAACAAAAATATTCTTACCAGCTTTCAACACCAATATCCGGGAATATTTATTGGCCGCCATTCCTTTGGAACATAAGCAGTCTCGTACCATTTTATTTGACCCGCCATTCCTTTATCTGATACTTGTGTATTTCTGTTTGAATTAGCAGAAGGAAATGCATTTCTTGCGAGTCCATTTATATATGCAGTGTCTTTGTTTTTTTGAATAGTTGTTTGCATTTCAGAAAAATCTTTTAATCCCTCCTCACTTGTCCATGCTTCAATAGGAGTGCCACCAACACTTGCATTGATCAAACCGATCGGCACATGATATTTTTCGAAAAGCTTTTTTGCAAAAAAGTATGCGACAGCTGAAAACGGTCTTACATCATTACCGATAGCAGATTTCCAATAACCAGTTGGCAGATCATCTTGCGGGCCCTGCAAATTGGTTAGTGTAGGGATCCAGAAATGTCTTATCTGCGGATTGTTCGCCTCTGCAATATCTTTTGCATAAGTAACATCATGTATATTCATTTGGTGCACCATGTTCGATTGGCCACTGCAGATCCAAACATTACCAATAAGAATTTCTTTCAATGAAATTTTATTGCTTCCGGCAATATCCATTGTATAGGGGCCACCAGCTTTCATAGCCGGTAATTGTATTGACCATTTACCATCGCTGCCAGTTGTTGTTTTATAATTTTTGCTGTTGAATTTGATACTTATTTTTTCATTCTTCGTGGCCCAGCCCCAGATATTTATTTTGGCATCTCTTTGCAGGATCATGCTATCCCGCACAAGTCGTGGAAGTTTTATTTGTGCTGAAACAAATTGTGGAGCAAAAAATGTAATAAAGAGAAATAGTTTTAAACCGGGTTTCATTATTATTTCAATTGTGTATTACTTACAAAAGCAATTTTTTTACTATCCGGCGACCATGAAGGGACATTGATGGTTCCCTGTCCGCCATATACGTAAGCTATATTTTTGGGTACACCTCCGTTTGCTGGCATCAATCGTAAATAAATCCTCTGATACCAGGGATGATCTGATGGATTGATCTCTTTTGGATAAGAAAGAAAAACGATCCATTTGCCGTCAGGTGAAAAATGCGGGAACCAATCATTGTATTCATCAAAAGTTATTTGCTCCTGGTTACTGCCATCAGGTTTCATCCTCCATAATTTCATGGTGCCTGTGCGAACAGAATTAAAATAGATCCATTTGCCGTCGGGACTGTATTCTGGTGAATCATCTAGCGTAGGTGTGTTGGTTAATTGATATTCTTTCTTTGTATTGATGTCAATGCCCCAAATATCGTATTGACCTTTTCGCTGTCCTGTAAAAATTAATTTCTTTCCATCTGTTGACCAACTATGTAAATACGAATGTCCTGAGTCAGCAGATGTGATTTGTATTGGTTTGTCTGAACCAGTTATTGGCAGAGTAAACAAAGTTGAAATTCTTTTTTCCCCAACATGATGGCTTATTGCCATTTGTTTGCCATCAAATGAAATGACATGATCATTATTATTTTGATTTGCAAAACCTGTGTTTAGTTTTTCAGGGGAGTTATTTTGAAGATTGAATTTATATAACAACCCCTCTGAATTATAAATAAGATGCCTGCCATCGGTTGTCCAATTCGGAGCTTGTATGGAATTAGGCAAACTGAATAATATTTTCCGATGACCAGTTTGTACATCCATTACTTCTAAATGACTTCCGATATAATCACGATAAGGCCTGAAATCTTTAGCAGGAGGAATGATGATACGAACATTGCTGAATACAGCCTGCTCAACTACATTTTCATTATGTGAACAGATGAATAATCCTGCATATACTTCTTCGTTAAGTGCAAGTTCTTTGGAGGAGGTTTTATAATTTTCTCCTGAAGTAGCCGCTGAAAAAATAAATGTATTTCCTATACGTTGCAGTTCGATATTGACAGCTCCAACTGTTTGAGACACGATCTGTACAGTCTGTGCAGTATCTGCATGTCTCGATTGCAACGCGGTTAGTCCATCGCCATGTACACAGGCATCTGCATAAGGCGAATTAGCAGTCAATTGATTTCTTGCAATGATGCCGATCTTGCGATGAGGATCTGTTCCTTTTCCAATAAAGCGAACAGTAGCGCTGATCATAAAATCGCCTTTGATCTTTTTCCAGAGAAATCGAAACTGGTCATCATTTGCCCACATATTCTTGCCACCGCAGCTCACGGTGTATTCCTGTGTCTCCGCATTATATGACGCTGTTCCTTTTTTGGTGGGGTTGCCAACATCTTCATTGCCATCAAACATTCCAGTTTTTTGAGCATTGATAGAAGTTAGACAAATTAATAAGCAGAATAGTGATGTTATATTTTTCATGCAAGCAATTTTTATTCTTTGTTAGTCTCGCCATTGAAAAGCAAAATACTCACATTGTTCTTTGCCGATATTTTTTAAAGCATGAGGCACATTGGCTGAAATAAAATACAGATCACCCGCTGATCCCTTGTGCAATTTTCCATCGATATACATTTCAACATTCCCTCTTAATATCAAAATGATCTCCTCCTGTACATGTGTATGTGGTGCATGACTGACAGAATCTGCATTTAATGCAGTTGTGTGCATTTCGAATTGTTTTAATTGTGATGTTGCCCTATTAAAAAAATCTCTTCGATATCCTTTGCCCGTATTTTTGGTTGTTAATTCGTTCCAGTCAAGCATGAAGGAGCCGCCAGCTTGTTTACCACGTTCATTGTTTGGAAGTTTGCCTTTGTACTTTAAAATATAATAAGTTGCTTGTGTATTCCCTGCATTTTCTATTCCATGTTCATCGCCGGGCATGGCGAATGCAATACTTCCCGGGCCAAGTATTTTACTTTTTCCAGCAATAGTAATCTTTACTTGACCTTCTTTTACGATCATCAACTCTTCCTGGTCATCATGAACATGGGGTGGGTGAGAAGCTTTACCTGGTTCCACTGTCGAAGTATGGATCTCAAAATAACTAAGTGCAAACGTTTTCCCTTCGAGGACCTGTCTTCTTATTCTTGTATCTTCTTTTACAGTCTCTAGTTTATTCCAGTAATAAATACCTGACAATAAAGAATCATTCTTTTGTCCAACAGTTGCTAGAGAAATAATGATAAAGGGAAACAAGAATATTTTTTTCATCCTAATTCGTTTTTGTCATGAACTGCGAATTGTTATACCTGTTTAACTGAAACCCGGTTGGTTTTCCGCCTTCATTCTTAAATTCAAGATTGAAGAACTCTGACGAGGAATAAAAACCAGTTTCACTTGCTGTGTACAATACATATTTATTGGTGGGAGAAAAGTATAAAGCAAGTTTGCCATCTTCATTCTTTATATCGATCTTATTGCCATTAGGCGTTTGATACGAACCAACATATTTATTTAACACCGCTGCATCAAGATTCAACTTTGGCTTTTCAAAAACATATTGCATACCTCTGCCAAATGTTTCACTTTTAGTTCCTGAATGACCAGTATTCTCCAATATTTTTGACTTAAGAGAAACTGAAGAATAATTCCTGCTTGTCATTTGTGCTGCAAATCTTTCATATGCTGGTCTGCTTCTTTCTACATCACCGATCGTCATGTAAACTCTGAGCGGTTTTGATGATTTCTTTTCAGCAAATTCCTTTTCATATTTATAAAGAACTTCTCTGTCCCAGCCAACAGCAGGACTTGCTGCCGCATAACCAGTGAATAATTCGGGTTGAGTAAATAAAGTATATAAAGTAAATAGTCCACCGAGTGAGCAGCCCATTAATGTTCGGTTATTATTATCTGCTTTATAATTTGATTCAATGAACGGGAATAATTCATTCTTCATGAATGAAAGAAAATTATCTGCACCACCACTTTGTGGTAATCTTGCTTCTTTGGTTGGTGTATAATCTCTTGCTCTCAAACTATCAGGGTTGGGATTGACCCCACCCCATGTAACACCAACAACGATCAGTTCAGGAATAAAGCCATCAAAATAATGTTCTCCATAAAGACATTTTAACAATGGAAAATCCCATTGTGAATCCATCAGGTAAATGACAGGATACTTTTTAGTGCTGTTTTTATGACTGCCAGGTAATAATATTTGTAACTCGTACTCTTGCCCGGCAACTATGGAAGAAGTTATCTTTCTTACTTCAGAACCTGGAATATCCACTCTTGGATATTGTGCGTAGGCATTCACAGTGAATGTGAGCAAAAGCAGAACAATCGTGTGTCTCATCATTTTTTCTTTAAAGCAATTTCCAATGCTTTAGTTGTAGTGTAATATTTTGCCAGCATATTTGGCACTTCCCATGCCGGCATGTTTTTATTCTTCAAATACTCTAGAAAATTATCAGTAACTCTTGCGAAATGTGATTCATGTCCTTCTACCAACTTCTCTGGCAATTTAATACTCCATCCTTTAGCAATCTTGTATAATTCAACGCCAGGGAATTTTGCACTTATTTTTGAAAACTGCTGCTCTACGATCGTTTGAAAAGCTGCATCGTTTTTTATAGTTTCAATATATAATACGGCTTTGTAATTTTCTTCTTTACCCTGTTTTATTACCAAATTTGCTTTTGTCCCACGCATGATGGAGTAATGTGTATCACCTGTTCCATCTGGTGCTTTATAATTCCAGATCACTGAAGTTTTTGCGTGAACTCCTTTTAATTGATAATTGATCTCGCCATTACAATAAACTTGAAGTAACGAATCTTTAATAATGTTAGTAGCGAAATAGGAGGGAAAGCTGTCAAGTTTGGTGATCGCTTTAAATTCCGAAAGACTCATATTGGTGGTCCACCTTCTTGCCTTGTCGATCGCAATGTCTTTTGTATAATCTATTGTTTGCCCGGGAAAACATTCCCATTGAACAAGATCAACAAGATGTGTCATCACATCAACAATTCCTTCGCCCTGCTGTGATACATCCATAAACCATGCAGGTCTTGTTAAAACACTGCCTGAAACATATTTGTAAAAATGATGCACACTTTCTTTAGTGATAGCAGGATTATCTGTTGTACCTTTTTCCTGTTCGCCAAAAATCTCAGGGATCATTGAAAGCTCACGCTGAAGTATCGTATTGATCTCAAAACGTTCAGTCATTATATCATAAAGCAAGAGATTGTTTTTTGCTGCTACATCAAAAGCTGTTTTGAGATTCTCAAATCCTTTTGTATCGATCACCATCGGTTTATCAGCAAATACATTAAAACCGTTTTGAAGCGATTGCAAAATATAATCTGTCTTTTTTTGATTGTTGCCTGACAATACAATTACATTTCCTTTTTTTTCAGCGATCAGCTTTTCAAAAAAATCACCCCCGGTATAAAGTTCTTCTTTCCATTTTGTTGATGATTCAGCTCTTGAATTATAACTATTGATCCTGTCTAAATGTAATTTCAGATCATTTCCTTCCGGAGCATAAACATATACAACTGAGTCAACATCGTTATACATTGTCTTTTGCACAAGTGCTGCATGAAAATGCCCAGGATCGAGTGTGATCAGTTTTACTGCTTTGCTATTCGCTGTACTTGCTTCTTCGCTAGGTTTAGTATCTGATTGACAACTCATCACTACTATTGCCAGCATGGAGAGAAACAAAGATTGAATCCTTTTGATCTTGTTCATAAGAATTAGTGTTGTACAAGTGTGCGACGCAAGAGAAGCTAAATAGAATTACTGATGCCGGTTATCAAATAAAAATCCTATACTGCAGTTTCATATCCTTTTCTTTGCTTGCGGCTCAGCATTGCATTTGCCTCATTATCGTTTTTGAATTTTTCTGTTTTGGGATCCCAATATAATTTTCTTTTCAGCTTCATTGAAATATGATGCAGCAAACAAGCCGAACAGGCACGATGTGCTTCTTCAACTGGTGCAATAGTTGCTTTATTATCACGGATTGCTTCAAGCCAGTTAGCATGATGATTTGTACTTACTGTAAAATGAAACTCTTTCTCGCCGATCACAGAAGTCAATATTTTAGGATCGCTGGCATCTATTCTCTTTGCTCTTTCACCTGGCTTGGTAGGATCGCTTCCTGTAACGTTATAATCGCCCCTTGAAACAAATACCCAGCCTTCAGTGCCCTCGAACTTTATTCCATTCTGGAATTCATTGCTGACGATCATGGTAACGCCATTCGCATACTTTGCACCAGTTTTGAAAATTCCATGTACATCCCAGAGACCACCAGTAGCAAACTCTACTTTATCACACCAGATCTCAACCGGCCCGCTACTTTCCATTCCCATTCCCCAATGTGCACTGTCAATATGATGAGCACCCCAGCCAGTGATCATACCGGCGCCAAATTGCTCGCAACGCAACCAGCCCGGACGATCATAACCAACATGCGGATGTACACGATCAACGGTATAATAAACTTCAGGAGTTGACGCCAGCCACATGTCATAATTGAGATTTTTTGGAACAGGCATTTCATCTTTCTTTCCACCCGGAGGATCGCCGGGTAAGCCAACATAAACAGTTTTCAACTGGCCGATACGACCATTGCGAACTAACTCTGCCGCATATCGAAACTGTTCACTGCTTCGCTGCTGGCTTCCTATCTGAAACTTCACACCGCTTTTTGTTACTACATCACTGATCACTCTTCCTTCAGCGATCGTCAATGATGCAGGCTTCTGCATATACATGTGTTTTTTTGCACGGGCAGCCGCTGCTCCAATCATCGCATGTGTATGATCCGGTGTACTGATCAGCACCGCATCAATATCTTTATTCTTTAACAACTCACGATAATCTGTATACACTTGCACACCATCAAAAGGCTTACCATCACGTTTGGTGTAATAATCATTTACCAGTTTTTTTCCTTCTTCTGCACGGGTAGAATCAAGATCACAAACAGCTACTATTTGTGCATAATCCTGTCGCCATACACCCGGCATATCATGAATACGGGATATACGTCCCGCTCCAATTGCACCAATATTGATACGATTGCTTGGCGCATTTCTTCCAAATACACTTGAAGGCACAATTGATGGAAGTGCCAATAACGCTGATGCTTTGATCGTGTTACTCAGGAACTCACGACGGGATACAGTCCCCTTTCCCTCTAAAGGGGACTTATTATTTTTATTCTTTTTCATGATGTGAAGTTTTCGGTTTTAATTTTTTATTTATTAAACAAGCCAATGAATACTATTTAGTTTTTGTTGCGTCGTCCCGATAGCTATCGGGATACGACAACAATTCTATTCAACTTATTTTACTTCTTTAACGAATGTTTTCCATTCTGCTTCAGCTTTCGCTGCATCAAATTTTCCATTGAATACAACTAACCTGTATTTTAATGTATATGTTTTACCGGGCTCCAATAGCCAATCTTTATCCTTTGTTGTGGCAAAGTTTGCAAACACATCACCTCTTCCGCCATTCGCTTTTTTATCCCAAATTCTTAAGGGCTCAGGATAATTATAATTTGTTGGATGCGACAACATCACAATACCACCTTCATCGTTGCCGGGAAGTGAGCCGTAAACTATAAGCCATCTTGCTTTTGTGTTATCAGTATTGTCTCTTGTTTTACCTTCGGATGTAAGCATTTCGGAATTATTCTTATCCCAATATTCCGTAGCCCGCCAGCCAAAACCAGCATAACGGTATGCAACGATCAATAAAGGGCTTTGTGATGCACAGCTCATTTTTGAAGTAACATCAACCATATAATGATCGCTGTTTTTTTCAGGAGCATAAACCCGAACTGTTTGCCATTCATTCAAAGCAATTTTTTCACTGCCATCTTTTTTAAACACAACATGTTCATGAAGTGCAGAAAACTCTGCGTATTTCTTATTGCTTGATTGTGCAGTGAATTTTGCAAACCGAACAGTCCCCTGACGTCCTCTAATATTCCAGAAATCAACTGTATCGCCTTCAAAGGCTGTATGTGTCCATGGATTCCAGATACCATAATGATGATAGTGATCTGGTGCTTGAATTCTTGTCAGAACTTGTCCATGCGGAGTATAAAGCGGATGAATAAAGCCGCTCCGTTTATAATTAGTATCAATTCCTTTCGGGGGATAAACTGTTTTGAATTGATAAGTAAGTAGTGCTTGATCTCCTGATGAAATTGTCAATACACTATCGATACTTAACTTAACCGCCGATTTTGATTTTTTTGTTTTTACCCCTTGGGCAAAACAAAGGTTGGTTGCCACAAAAACAGGAACCAGTACCAATAGTTTTTTTACGTTTCTCATTTTAATTCAAGTACCACCACACTGTATGGCGGAATATTTAAGTTTAGTTTTGAGCCGTTAAGTTGTGCGCCATTAAAAGCTGTCGGAACAATTTTATTAGGATTTTCAAAGCTGTTATAGTTCTGCATTTTATCAGACGTCAAAATCCTGCCTGTAACTGCTTTATATGAAGCTCCGTTAATATTTATTGAAACATTTTGTGCCTGCTTTCCATCTACATTCACTAAAGAAATATGAGTTGCTCCGTTTTTATCCTTTGATGCAGAAGCCCAGACAGCTGTTAAAGTATCTTTTCCAAGAATGTATTTATTACTGGTTACTTCCAAGGGTAACATTGTTGCATCCTGGTGCACATTGTACATTTCCATTACATGATAAGTAGGAGTGAGGACAAGTTTTTCTTCTTTGGTTAGAATAACAGCCTGCAAGACATTAATGATCTGTGCCAGGTTGGCCATCTTCACCCTGTCACAATGATTATTAAAGATATTTAATGTAGCTCCGGCAAGTACGGCATCCCTCATTGTATTCTGCTGAAATAAAAATGCACCGTTAGTTCCGGGCTCAACATCATACCATCCGCCCCATTCATCAACTGCCAAATGTTTTTTCTTTTGTGGATCATACTTATCCATGATAGCGCTATGCTTGGTAACGAGTTCTTCCATTTGCAAAGCTTTCTTCATAGTTGTGAAATATTCTTCCTCAGAAAAAGCAGTAGCAGAGCCTTTCTTGCTCCAGTTAATAACTGAATAGTGATGTAATCCTAACGCATCAAACATTCCGGCTGGTAATTCTTTCATCAATACTTCTGTCCAATGATAATCATCATCAGAAGCTCCGGAAGCAATACGATATAGTTTATCACTATTGTTCCAGTTAGTCATAAACGTTGCATACTGACGATAAATATTTGCATAATATTCAACCTTCATATTACCACCGCAACCCCAGGCTTCATTTCCCAATCCCCAGAATTTTACTTTCCATGGATTTGGTCTTCCATTTTTTTGCCTGTAATCAGTCATCGGGCTACTATTGTTTGGATGTGTAGTGTATTTGATCCAGTCCGAAAGTTCCTGTGGTGTGCCACTGCCGACATTTCCACTTAAGTATGGTTCTGCTCCGAGCAGCTCACACATGTTTAAAAATTCATTTGTGCCAAAGCTGTTATCCTCTTTTACATTTCCCCACCATACATTCAACATCGAGGGTCTTTCTTTCTTCGGGCCCACACCATCTTTCCAATGATATGTATCGGCAAAACATCCACCCGGCCAGCGAAGCACAGGTACTTTTAATTTCTTCAAGGCATCGATCACATCTAACCGAACGCCGTCTTTATGTGGAATAGTTTTATTGCTGTCGCCAATATAAAAGCCACCATAAATACAATGACCCAAATGCTCCGCAAAATGTCCGTAGATATTTTTATCAATGATATCTTTCCCTTTATCTGCATTCAACACAATTGTGTTTTGTGCAGAAAGGATATTTACACTGAACAAACTGGCTAAAACAAATATTTTTTTCATATGCATTTTATAATATAGTAATGATTGAATTTACAACATTGCTTGTTGTTTTATTTTTTACACCCGGCTGACCACCGCCAACGCTTATCAAGGTTTTTCCTGCTGGCAGATATGTTGACCCGGTCTCATTCACTAATGACAATTGTTCTGGCGCTAATTCAAAATTTATCGTCTTGCTTTCGCCTTTATTTAAAGAAATTCTCTGAAAACCTTTTAATGCCTGGATCGGCGCTTTCTCTTTTAGATTTTGATGTTGCAAATACAATTGAACTACTTCCTCGCCGTTCATTTTTCCGATATTGGTCACTCTAACACTAACAGTGATGTTCTTACCCTTTGCAATGGTTGCAGGAATTTTTAATTGATCATACTTAAAAGTCGAATAGCTTAGGCCATAACCAAAGGGATACAGCGCTTCGCCTTTGAAATAACGATAAGTCCTGTTGTTCATAGAGTAGTCGCTAAAGCCCGGCAGATCGTTGTCACTCTTATAAAAAGTAACCGGCAATCTTCCGGCGGGATTATAATCGCCAAACAAAACGTCTGCAATTGCAGTACCGGCACTTTGTCCGCCATACCAGGCATTAATGATGGCGGGAATGTTTTCATTCTCCCATGGAATAGCGATAGCACTTCCGGTCATCATTACAAATACAACAGGCTTGCCTGTTGATTTCAATGCTTTCATTGCATCGGTTTGTATTTGGGGTAAAAGAATTGAAGTTCTGTCGCCGCCTTTAAAACCAGGAAAATCAACTCTCATTTCTTCTCCTTCCAGTTGCGGGGAAATTCCACCAACATAAATAATTGCATCTGCATCTTTGATACGGTTAAGAAATGCATTCATATTAAACCGTTCAAAATTTCCTGCCCTCAACCTTATATTGGCTTTGCCTTCTCCCTGCCAGTACTCCACTACTATTTTATATTGTTTACCCCTGGTAATTTTTTGGCGATATGTTCTTGCTCCCCAACGGTTACGTAACCATGAATTATATATTTCTTTATCATCGATAAAAAATTTATATCCATCGTCACCTTCTATCTCAAAAGTTATCTCTCCATCTTTGTCTGACGAGTAATAGGTAGTGTAACGAGCCGAAAAATTATTAGCCCTAATATCACCAACTACTGCCTGACCTTCCTGCCAGAAATGATCAAGATTGCTTTCTGTTTGTACGATCGGTTCGCCTTTTAGCTCCGTGTTATTATAATATTCAGCTCTGAAACCAGGTGTGCCTTCTCCAATTGCATATTGCCTGCTTATATCTGCATAAGCCAATAAAGTATCATTGGTGAAGTTCAATGCCTTTTCATATATCACTTCCACATCTTTTCCGAGCTTATCTTTTATTCCTTTTAATGCAGTAACAATTTCCGATGGCACTCCATTGTAATTTCCAAGAACAGCAATAGTGTTATCAGCGTTTGGGCCGACCACAGCTATCTTTTTTATTTTTTTACTCAGTGGCAACAAGTTCTTGTCATTCTTTAATAACACAATTGATTGCTGCGCCATCTTTAAAGCAAGAGCCTTATGTTCCGGTGCTTCCAAAACAGATGCTGGTGTTTGTGCATATTTTACCATTGAGATGGGGTCGAACATACCAAGGCGATAACGGATCATAAATAATCTTCTCAATGAAACATCAAGCTGTTCTTCTTTTATCAAACCGTTTTTTACTCCATTATATAATGTATAATAAACCGAAGTGCCACATTCAAGATCGGTACCATGAACAACACCATCTACCGCAGCAGTTACTGAATCTTTGTGTGTTTTATGATACTTAAAGAAATCATCGATCGCCCAGCAGTCACTGGTAACATAACCAGTAAAATTCCATTGCTTGCGCAAAATATCATTCATCAAAAGATCATTTGCACAGCAAGGTTGAGTATTCACTGCATTGTAGGCACACATCACACCGGCAACATTTGCATTTACGATCAATTCTTTAAACGCTGGTAAATAAGTATCCCACAGATCATAAGTAGTAGGATTAAAATTATCAACATGTCGTGATGGTTCAGGGCCACTGTGCACTGCAAAGTGATTAGC
>Ga0193738_1000396_pt1 | contig 23872 bp, 21 predicted proteins | sample L2a1metaG_FD_144927 | JGI IMG/M metagenome (GOLD analysis project Ga0193738, IMG submission 144927) | Soil microbial communities from a riparian zone of the East river system, Colorado, United States - L2a1 | ecosystem: Environmental > Terrestrial > Soil > Riparian zone | place: USA: East River... | reverse complement strand
CCGCAAGCTGACCTGAATAATCTTTACCTGGGGTTATCGTCGACCCAGCAGCCGAATAGTTCTGTCCGGGAGAAATTTTCAAGGTAAACCCCTGCGGGTAAGTATTGTCAGGGTCAACAACCGTCAGGTCAGAAAGGTTAATTGTAATTGCCTGCTCTTCATTGGTTGAAAGCGGTTTTTGGGCGGTTATCTGTGGGGCGACAGGTTCCACTTTGACGACACCTATGTTGAGATCGAATTTTTTGCTTTCAATCTGTCCATCGTTAACACTCACCGGAACCTTTAGATTACCAGAAAAATTAGCACCTGGCGTTATAGTGCTTCCTGCCACTGTGTAGTTGTTACCAGCGTATACAGTCAATGCAAATCCAGTTGGATACGTATTGTCAGGGTCTGTAACAACGAGATGGCTGAATGCAATTGTGAGTGATTGGCCTTGATTGATTGACAACGGAACCTGACCGGTTATAGTGGGCTCGACGTTTTGCGCTTGGTTTACTTGAATTTTAAAGTCAAACTTTAAACTTTCATTTTTTCCATCATTGACACTTACGGATACCGTTAGTGTGCCCGTAAAATTTGCAGATGGTGTTATTGTTGTCCCGGCAATAGTGTAGTTAGCTCCAGTGTAGACAGTGAGTGTAAAATCGCTGGGATAAGTATCATCCGGGTCGACGACAGTTAATTGTGCGAGAGTAATAGTCAGGCTTTCTCCCTGGCCAATTGTTAACGGCGTCTGCCCTGTGATTTGAGGTACCACATTCGCTTCTCCGAGAACCTGAATCGTCATTTCAAAAACATTACTCTCAGCTTCACCATCATTAACTGAAACCTGGACCTTAAGGTCACCAACGAAAGTTGCCGTAGGAGTAACCGTCGTACCACTAACTGTATAGTTGGGCCCACTATTAACAGTCAGGGTAAAGCCTGTCGGATAATTATCATCAGGATCAGCAACGGTGAGCTGGGCAAGCGTTATTGCAACACTTTCTCCTTGATTTATTGTGATGGGTGATTGACCCGTTATCTGCGGCGCAGCATTCGGGGGATCAACTACATCGATCGTAAGTTCAAAAACATTGCTTTCAGCCTCCCCGTCGTTCACTGAAACCGGAACCTTTAATTGTCCTGAAAAATTCGCCGCTGGAGTAACCGTGGTTCCACTGAAGGTGTAATTACTTCCAGCGTAAACTGTGAGCGAAAAACCAGAGGGATAATTATCGTCTGGATCGGTCACCGTCAGCTGCGTTAGCGAAATGGCGACATTTTGTCCTTGATTGATTGAAATCGGTTTTTGTCCCGTTATCTGAGGAGCTATGTTTGGTGCACCTATCACCTCTACTTGCAGATCAAACCAATCGCTGTTATTTTCCCCGTCATTAACCCGAACGCGCACAGTAAGCCTTCCCGCGAAACCCGGGTCCGGAGTGACGGTCGCTCCACTAAATTCATAATTGTCTCCCGAGTTGAGTTCTAATGAAAATCCAAGGGGGTAAACCGGTAAGAGATCAGCATCAGTGACGATCAAATTAAGCAGCGTTATAGTGATCGGAACGTCCTGTAAAGTAATTAGTGGCGAAGTAACTTGACCTATGATTACAGGTTGTGAATCATTGTCCTGAGCAAATGAAGTTATTGTTGGAATGAAAAAAATAAAGAGTCCGAAGAAGTACCGAAGGGTTCGCATGTTTCTGGCAGTAAAACATCTGATGTTAAACTACCAGACCCTTTAATTTCATGCCATTAACAAAATGATGTGCAACATGCAGTCTGAGAACGAATTATCGCGCCACGTGTTGAGGAATGAATTCCACATCATATTGCATTTTAGGTCAGAAAAAAAACCTTGATCGCCTACGTCAGGCGTTCAACTGAACAGCGTAATGGAATAGTAAAGCATTGCAGCGAATACAAAACCGGACTACGTGAAGCTTGCCAACTCTTTGTTCGCCGTACGGAGCCGTGATGACAACGATGCACCAAGATTTGTCAATATCTTCATTTTTATTCCGGCCAGGCTCTCCTCCTTGTCAAGAAGTTCAAACTTCATTGTATAGCAGGACACGTCGGTTTGTGCAACTACATTGGCGGAGCGTTGTTGCTTGTCCAATAGAGCCATTTCTCCGAAGCTGTTTCCTGGATTTATTATCGCCAGAGTGAATGTCCTTTGATCTTCAGTGGTGTCCTGTATACTTACTTGTCCCGATTCAAGGAAGAACAGATGTGTAGCAGAACTCCCCTTTTGAATAATAATGTCGTTCGGTTCATGCTCTTCGTATTCAAGGCACTTTTTCAGTTCGTTAAGTTCCGCGATAGTCAGTCCTTTTAATAATTGCTGATCGTCGAGTTTCACCGGCTCGTTCTTCCACGAATATCCGTGGCGTTCAAGCAATGATGTTTCGGCGAAGAATATTGCATCGTCAAGATCCCGGAAATTTAGATACATGTAATTCTCCTTTTTTAATGCCAGGAAAAAGTTCAGGTGCTCGTACTCGGTGATAAAAAAAGTTTTGCCTGATTCAGCAAACGCTGTGGCGAGCTTTAGCAAAAGGTTCAGAGCTCCGTCATCCATCGTTATACATTTGCTCAGGCTTAATATAAGGGCCGTACAATCACCCGGGATTCTTCTCATGAACAATTCGCAGGTAGCAAAGGAAAGTTCGCCTTGTAATTCCATGATATGCGCTTGCGCCCCGAACTGCTCTAACATTGCTTCTGCCTGCAGATCGCGCTTGTGTTTTGACCGCGCAGTCTTTAGCGTATGCTGCCTCCTAACTGCTTGCTTCAATTGCCTCGGCGTTTTATAGAGATGAAGCGAAAATGTCTCTGCAATCCTTTTACAAATATCGACTCCAAATACGCTATTGCCTTTGGGATCCAGTAAAGGAGAATAAACGGCGATAGAGAGTTGTCCGGGTAATACGGCGAGAATAGCACCACCGACACCGCTCTTTGCCGGAAGTCCGACATTATAGATCCACTCGCCTGAATAATCATACATTCCGCAAGAAGCCATTACGCTTAATACATGTGGAATGTGCCTTGCCTCAAGCGCTTTCAGGCCCGTTAGAGGATTGATGCCACTGTTAGCCAATGTTGCGCCCATGATCGACAGTTGGTTGCAGTTTACTTTAATACTGCATTGCCTGAAGTACATATCAAGAGGAGCGTCAACTTCGGACTGCAGAATATTGAAATTTCTAAGTAGGTTGGCAATCGCGCGGTTTCTGTGTCCGGTAAGACTTTCAGAGCGATGAACATCTTCATCCAGAAAAAGTTGTGACCCTGCATAAGTACTGACCGTGTTTATTATTCGATCAAGGGTATCACCGCGGTATAGCTGCCAAATCATATTGGTTGCAGCAATAGCCCCAGCGTTAATCATGGGATTGTATGGTCTGCCTGAACCGGGATAAAGGCTGATCGAATTGAATGCATCCCCGCTGGGTTCCACGCTTATCTTTTCCAGAACCTTGCTCACACCGTATTCCTGGATTGCCATTCCATAAACAAATGGTTTGGATACAGACTGAAGCGTGAAAAACTCGCCAGTATCCCCAAAACAATACTGATAGCCGTCGACTGTCGTAAGCACTATTCCGAGCTTGCTCGGATCGACTTTGGCTAACTCGGGAATGTAATTTGCTAACGCGCCATTGTTCTCTTTCTCGCGAAACTCTAAGTAGAGTTCCTCGAGCATTTTGCTGACCATGTTCATCCGAAAAGAAAAAAGCTAAGTAATAACCGAACAGCCAGAGCTTTAAAGCTTAGGCCGATCATTATGCGGTCAATGAAAACAACGATTCCGCGAAAGAGTAACTGATTGGGCGTCACTTAAAAATAGAAAATTGATTTGAATATTCAACACAATGAAGGGCTGATCACTAAAGAAGATTTTGTGTCTCGCGTGGCTGGCCATAGCAATCGTTAGCGCTCCATCCGACACAAGCTTCCTTAGAGGACGAGGTATATTCAGTTGCAATTATGTTCGGATAAAAAAGCGCCGGATGACGGCACCAATTGAACAGGAAGTCAGTTAGCGTTAGTATGCCAAAATTATACTTCAACTCAAACCGCTACGCAGACCTGCCCCTTCACTATGGGCATGTCCCCTTCTGGTTGGCTCGGCGGATGAGTGAATTGGGTGGAGCGGTCATCGAAGCCATAATTCTTCAATATGGAAAATCGGCGGTTCTAAGCAGACTCAGTGATCCGTTCTGGTTCCAGGCATTTGGAAGTGTTCTTGGCATGGACTGGCATTCGTCGGGAATCACCACGTCAGTAATGGGAGCATTGAAAAGATCAGTCAATCCCAGGTTTAAGGAGTTGGGGATATACATCTGCGGCGGCAAAGGAAAACACAGCCGCCAGACCCCACAGGAACTTATGCAATTGTCGGATCGTACGGGATTGAACGGAGACGCGTTAGTCCGCTCAAGTAGGCTGGCCGCAAAAGTCGACAACACCGCCATCCACGATGGGTTCCAGATTTACCTCCACACGTTTATAGTTTCAGATACCGGCGAATGGTCGGTAGTGCAACAGGGTATGAATGATGCTACTGGCATGGCACGACGTTATCATTGGCATTCTCAAAAAGTTTCGTCATTTATAGAGACTCCACACACGTTTATATATGGGCAAAATCAAGGTGAGATACTTAACCTCACCGATAAGAATGCGGCACGTGCAAAATCAGCTATGATTGATATTACAAGGGAGAAACCATCGGAGATTCTTCCGGAGATCAGGAAGATTGTGATGCCCTCTCATCACGATGTGAGATCTGCTGACGTCAATCTAAAACGGCTAGGAAGCATATTGGCACTGGCGCACGAAAAAGAACTTCGCGACTTCGAATCACTTTTGTTGCTGGAGGGCGTTGGACCGCGTACTATTCAATCGCTCGCCCTGGTGAGTGAGGTAATCCACGGAGCGCCAACGCCCTCCAGCGATTTACAGATCCAGCCAGATTTTCTTTCGCTCATGGCGGCAAGGATGGCCATCCATTTCCGGTTCCCACAAAAGTCTACGATGAGACCATCGATATTTTGAAAAATTCTGTCGAAAGAGCCAAGATCGGTGACAAAGACAAGCAACAGGCAATAAAAAATCTGACCCTGATCGCACAACAAATGGAAAAGGGTTTTGAGCCTGAGCCTGAATCATTCGAAAATGTAATTTCCCGAGAACGCAATACCTCTCATAAATACGGAGGCCGTACTGTTTTTGGAAAGTCAAAGCCGCCGAATGATCAGTTGACGTTGGGGTTTTAGCCTTGACCATCATTCATGGCATTCCATTCGCAGACGCCAATGAATGATACGAGTAGGATGCTCTGGCTTTTATTATCCAAATTGGCGAAACCAGTTCTATCCACACGGCTTATCCCAGAAGGATTGGTTGTCCTACTACAGTTTGATTTTTCCCACCGTCGAGCTCAATGGGACGTTTTACAGGATACCAAAATCATCCGACTTAAAAAGATACTTCCAGGTCACTCCCGATGATTTTACTTTTTCGGTAAAGATGAGCCGGTACATAACCCACGTCCAAAGACTCACAAGCCGAGAGTCAATCACTGATTTTCAGACGTTATTAAAGGACAACCTTCAAAATAAGCTTCAATATTTTCTTTTTCAGTTCCCGGCAAGCTTCCACTATAGCGAGGAAAATCTGGATCGTATTGTTACCCATGTCCCCAATAGTCCGAACAATGTTGTCGAATTCAGACATCAATCGTGGTGGAATGACGATGTCAGGAAGATATTGACACAATCGGCGATCACCTTTGTCAACGTTGACTATCCGGGCCTTGACTCCTATGCCATAAACACTTCTCCACTCTTTTATCTGCGTCTGCATGGTAATCCGGTGCTGTTTACATCCAGTTACGATAATGCAGAATTGGAAAAATTTCGACTCCAGATCCCTGATGATGCCACTTCCGTGAATGTTTACTTCAACAACACAATGAATGCGGCAGGTTACGAAAATGCGGCGCAGTTTATGGGTGTGATCAGTCAGAACCTAGTGGTCAACAAATATGGATGAGCAAATTCTTTCAGCCTTGGTATTGGGGACGTTAACTGGAACAACTTTAATGACGCTTTTCAGTTATATCGTGAGTCGTCTGAGAAACAGGCAGTTTACAGAGCCAGTGCTTTTGAACCGCATGCTTTGCGGATTTGGAATCTTGAAAGAATATCAGCTTGAAAAGAATATCTCCGGCTGGATCATCCATTATGTTGTCGGCCTGTTGTTTCTATTGATATATTATTTCATCTGGTCAAGAACGCCTTTTGATCCGACATTGAAGACAGCACTTGTGCTGGGGTCATTGAGCGGACTTGCGGGTATAGTCGGGTGGGCGATCCTTTTTAGGATCCAGTCCGTCCCGCCTAACATGAGGGTTAGCGAATACTATACACAGCTGTTTGTAGCTCATGTCATCTTCGCACTAACGGCCACGGGTACGTTCAGGCTTGTGACGTAAAATTATATCAACACGTGTGGCAAAAACTCATCACCGCATTGAGTTTTAATTTGCTAAATAAAAAAATTCACGATATTTTTTTCTGGCACAAGTTTTTCAATCGTAACGCGATTGTCATTTATTTCATCTTCAATAACAACTCACTTTAAAATCTGTCAATATGTTAAAGAGTGAAAAGAAATCCGGTCCTAAAGACAAGCGATATGTCAATAAGGAGCAGGATCACGAGGTGAAGTACGAACATATACGTAAACAAGCAGCGAGCAAATCCGGCCAAAGCAAAGAGGACGCTTAGCCGATATGCCGGAAGGACCTTCCATTGTTCTATTGAAAGAAGCGCTGCAGTCTTTTGTTGACAAAAAAATCGTCAATGCTGACGGCTCTTCCAAAAAAATAGAATATGGAAGGCTTCCCGGCGCCAAGATCCGGGAAATAAAGACCTGGGGCAAACATCTCCTTATCTGCCTACCCGACGTTACGATCCGAATTCATTTGCTGATGTTCGGATCCTATTCCATAGATACTCCAAAACAGAACAGAATAGCCAAGCTCAGTCTCTTTTTTGCACGCGGCCGCTCCGTGCATTTTTATGCTTGCTCCGTCAAACTTATCACCGAACCCCTCTCCAGGGTGTACGATTGGACCGCGGACATTATGAGCAAGAAGTGGGACTCAGGCAAAGCGGTCAAAAAGATGAATGCCCGTTCGTCTGAACTTGTATGCGACATATTGCTCGACCAGGATATTTTTGCGGGATCTGGCAACATTATAAAGAATGAAACTCTTTTCCGATCGAAAATTCATCCTAAAAGTGTAGTTGGCAAGATCCCACCCCTGCGAAAGAAGCTCCTTGTCAGGGAGTTGATTGGTTATAGTAAAATGTTTTTGAAATGGCGACGAGCGAATACCCTCAAGCGTCATTGGCTGGCGTATTCAAAAAAAATATGTCCTCGCGATCACCATCCGCTTGCTAAAGAATACATGGGCAAATCAAGACGTCGCACATTCTTTTGTGAAACTTGTCAGAAGTTATACGGGTGATAGGCAGCAAATATCACTTGTAGAGGATTCACACAACTCATCGGAGAATGTAGAATTCATGACTCCTAATTTCGGCATTGCCATTCCTCCCCTCTTCGCCCCCGAGAACTCACGGCTGAAGCGGGCATGCATTCCTCCCACCTTCGCACTGAGACAGCGCTGCGGCGGGCACGCATTGGATTGGTTTTTGTTTCGGATAATTAAACTATTGAGGTATGACAGCGCGGGACGGTATCCATACAAGCCTCTGGCAAGAGACATCAGAAAAATACGAGCCCAGGGCGGCATCTACCATTCAGAAAAAATTTGATGTGATAATTGTTGGCGGAGGTATCACAGGAATCACAACCGGACTTGTTCTTCAGGAGTTGGGATTAAAATGTTTGGTACTGGAAGCGCAAGAACTTTGCTTTGGCACCACTGGCGGTACAACGGCACACATCAATACATTGCTGGATGTTCCTTATACCAAACTGATCAAAAACTTTGGACAAGATAAAGCCACTCTCGTGGCACACACTACAATTGAGGCCCTTGCGTTTATCCGCGACATTATCGAGAAGCACAATATGAAATGCGAGTTCTCTCAAAGTCAGGCATTTTTATTCGCCCAGGATGAAGAGCAAGCAAAAGAACTCAAAGACATTTACGGTGCTTGTAAAGACGTAACCTTGCCGGTGAAATATGTAAATGAAATACCGGTACCGTTAGAATTCACAAAGGCCATTGCCGTACCGGGCCAAGGAAAGTTTCATCCCTTGCGCTACGTTTTTGGTCTTGCAGAAGCATTTGAGAATATCGAAGGTGTTATACTTGACAAGTGTCGGGTTACAGACATAAAAGAGGAGAATGGTACGGTATTCGTCGAATCTGAAAAGGGTACATTTCAAGGATCTTATGCAATTTATGCGACTCACATTCCCCCAACAATAAACATCCTGCACCTCCGATGTGCGCCGTATCGAAGCTACGCAATGGCTGTACGACTCGCCTCAGGAGATTACCCGATGAATCTCGCCTATGATATGTACGACCCTTATCATTACTATCGTTCGCAGAGGATCGGGGGAAGTAACTACCTGATAGTTGGAGGGAAAGATCACAAGACCGGTCATGAACCTAACACGGAAGCCCCGTTCCTTACACTGGAAAGTCACGTTCGCACTCACTTCGATGTTGCGGCCGTCACACACAGATGGTCTTCACAGTACTATGAGCCAGCGGATGGTTTGCCCTATATCGGTCAATTTCCTGGACAGGGAAAAAAAATCCTTGTCGCTACAGGTTTTGGAGGAAATGGCATGACATACGGCACCATCGCGGCTCAAGTATTAAAGAGTTTAATACTTGAATTAAAGAGCGATCTGGCCGACTTGTTCTCACCATCACGTATAAAACCGGTTGCGGCATTTAAAAATTTTGCAGAACATAACATTGATGTCTTTAAGCAGATTGCCGGAAAAATATTTGGATCGCCCGAAGCAAAAGAATTTGCGGATATAGCACCAGGAGAAGGGAAGATCTTTAAAATCGATGGTCAATCAATCGGCATATGCAAAGATCCTAACGGAGCACTACACGCCGTCAATGCCTCGTGCACTCATATGAAATGTACAGTTTCCTGGAATCTTACGGAAAAGTCCTGGGATTGTCCCTGTCACGGGGCGCGATACTCAATGGATGGAAAAGTTCTTAATGGGCCTGCATCGATGGATCTGGAATACACAAACCTCGAACTTATCAACGCGATAAAAGCCTAAGACTTCTTTCGGTCTTTTTTGTCGTTATCCTTTTTAGCTTTTTCTTCTTCCTTCTTGTCTTTTTTCTTGTCGTCCTTATCTCCAAAAATCTTTTCTAAGAAATTCTTTTTGTCTTCTTTTTTCGTTTCGACCGAAGCGATTGTTATCTCATGATCAATAGAAGGCTGTATCGCTCGTACAAATGCATTTTCTAAAACATTGATCACTGTTTCCCAAACATCTGCTTCTGGATTGTCTAGTCTCCCTTCAAAAGGAATTTTAGTTGCCACCTGGTCCTTGGCCTGATTCTCAAAAACTTCACCCGCAAAACCTGTAATCGCTTCCCACATCTTTCGAAAAAGATTATCATTCCTGTCCTCCTTGCCGAGAATGTCCAGGTTTTTGATCACCGGTTTCACATAACCTGTAAACTTTCCTTCTTTGGAAGCCACTTCCGTGTACATCCCAAAGCTTCCCTTGTTGACATCAATTTTTGCATAAGCCTGGAAGAAATCATTAAGCATAACGAGGTTTGTATTTTTCAGGTCGGCATTCATGTCAAATGTTGGCTCTTCAGCAAGCGGATTCAACTTCATAAAAAAGTCGAAGGTACCTTCGTAGACTTTTGCATTTGCAGTTATTGTCGCCGGAAGAAGAGCTGACGAATCATAACTGTTCCTCAGGTTCAATGCTGTCGCATACAGACGCGTAAGTTTTATGTCAACCTTCGGTTTTGAAAACTCATCCCGGTAACGGATCTCACCATCGTTGATCTCGCAGCGATTTACCTGAAGCGGCATAAAATCCTCTTTTAACTGCCTGAATGATGAAGAGTCATTTCTAACATCCTTCGGCTCAACTTTATCTTTCGTAAAATCTATACGCGGCCTTTCAAACACAAATTCACCCACAAAAGAACCATGAAACAATGCTTTCCACTCTATCGATAGATCTACTTTAGAAGCGGAAAAGAACGGTGTTTGTTTTTTTGTGACGCTGTCTACCTTATTGAGGTAGATGCTGTCGATTTGATAAGCTCCACGAATAAGTGCGATATCAATGTCCTCCACATGTCCATAATAGCCATCCATTTCAGCGAGCGTTTTGTTCGCGTAACGCAACACGATATAGGGCAGGATTAGTCGGAAGACCACCAGTAAAATCAATACCCCAAGCAGTATTTTCAGCCATCTTTTCATCTCACACTCTCCTTTTTAGTTGGGAATACTCTTCTCACATACCAAAATTTTGTAGAAAAATGACTACAGGGTGAAGATTACGATCTTCACTCCAATCCCTTTATTCCGCTCTCTCCAGGCGCCTGACACTGGAAAAAACGCCATAACCGTCCTCTAATGGACGGTAAGCTTTCCCACTGATACCAGTAATATCGTACCACTATGAATGGAATGATTTTTTAATTGACTATGGAAGTAGAAATCTTTTCGGTCACAAAATTCTATATGCCATGAGAGCAATTTGGACAGGTGCTATTGGATTCGGATTGGTCAACATTCCCGTAAAACTTTACAGTGCGTCACAGGAGAGCACCCTTGATCTGGATATGCTGGATAAAAAGGATCATTCCAAGATCAGGTTCCAGCGCGTGAATGAATCCACCGGTAAGGAAGTTACCTGGAAGAATATCGTCAAAGCTTATAAGCTACAGGGCGACTATGTTGTGCTGGACGAAAAAGATTTTGCAGATGCCAGTCCTGAAAAAACCAAGGTTATAAACATCACATCGTTTGTTGATGTGAAAGAAGTCGACACCATTTATTTTGAGACACCGTATTTCCTGGAGCCCGACAAAGCGGGTCAAAAGCCATACAGGTTGCTTCATGATGCGTTGGAAAAAAGCGAAAAGGCCGGGCTCGGAAGTTTTGTGCTCCGCAGCAAAGAACATTTGTGCCTTATCAAACCGCATGAGGATATTTTAATATTGAACCGTATCAGATTTGCCGAAGAGATCCGCAGCACTTCTGAGCTTTCCGTACCCAAAAAAGGAAAACCCACCTCGGCAGAAATGAAGATGGCTCTTACACTGATCGACCAGCTAACGGCGCCATTCAACATTGAAAAATTTAAGGACACCTATTCAGCTGAGTTGATGAAGGTTATCAAAGCCAAAGCAAAAGGACGCAAGATCGAACGGCCTGTATTGAAGGTTACTCACAGAAAAACTGATGATCTGATGGCAATGCTGAAGGCAAGTCTGAAAAAAGCATCATGATGGCACTAACCAAATACATCAAGAAAAGGGATTTTAAGAAGACTCCGGAGCCAAAGGGAAAAAAATCAAAGCAATCGAAGAATCTCACGTTTGTAGTTCAACGTCATGATGCTTCACACTTGCACTTTGATTTCCGGCTGGAACTCGACGGTGTCTTAAAAAGTTGGGCGGTCCCTAAAGGTCCTTCCCTGAATCCCGGCGATAAAAGGCTGGCTGTACAGGTCGAGGATCATCCACTCTCTTACGGAAAGTTTGAAGGCGTCATCCCCAAGGGAAATTATGGTGCAGGAACTGTGGAGATCTGGGACAACGGTACATATGCACCCGAATCAGATACCAACGGTACAGCTACTTCTACACTGAGAAAGGGCCTCAAGTCGGGTTCGCTGAAGATCACGCTACACGGCAAAAAGCTCAAAGGCTCGTTCGCTCTCGTGCGCTTAAAAGACGGCAAAGAAAAAAACTGGCTGCTTATTAAGCACCGTGATGAGTTCGCCACAAATGGCAAGGGCTCTCCCAGCACGAAGAAGATACAAACGCCAGTTACCTCTGTGCGTTCTCCCCGTGCTAAAGAGAGAAAGTTCAAGGACTTCATAAAACCTATGCTTGCGACATTGACCGACGAACCATTCGACAATCCGGACTGGTTATTCGAAGTGAAGTGGGACGGATACAGGGCAATAGCTGAAATGAATAAAGGTGAGGCGAAGTTCTATTCGCGAAACGGACTTTCCTTCCATGAACTATATCCCGAAGTCGCCGCCGAGTTAAAAAAAATAAAGAAGGATTGTATCATCGACGGTGAAGTCGTTGTTCTTGATGAGCATGGAAAACCCAGCTTTCAGAAATTACAACAATTTGGAATGAAACGGGACTTTCCAATTCTCTATTACGTTTTCGATTGCCTTTCTTATAACGGTAAGGATATAACCGATAAGCCATTGGTCGAGAGAAAAAAAATCCTGAAGAAGTTATTGCCGAAAAGTAACATTTTGAAATATTCAGAACACATCCCCGCAGATGGAATACGGTTTTACAAGGAATCCAAAAAGCTCAACCTGGAGGGAATCATGGCGAAACGGGCGGATAGCGTTTATGAAATCGGACGACGGACGACAAACTGGCTGAAAGTAAAAAATCACAACACACAGGAAGCGATAATAGCAGGCTACACTGCACCTCGTGCCAGCCGAAAATATTTCGGGTCGCTTGTATTGGGCATTTATCAGAAAGGAAAATTGAAGTACATCGGTCATACCGGAACAGGTTACATGGAAAAGACTCTAAAGGACGTATACGAACAACTGCAGCCTTACACTACGGAGTCTTCTCCGTTCGATACAAAGGTTCCTCTGAACGCTGCTGTAACCTGGGTGAAACCAGTGCTGGTGTGTAATGTCAAGTATAGTGAATTAACGCATGACGGTATTTTAAGGCACCCGGTATTTATGGGTTTGCGAATAGATAAAAAGGCAAATGAAGTCGATCAGCTTGAAACCAATATGAAGACTGCTACGAAAAAAAAACCAGCGCGTAAGTTGGCAAAGAAGACATCGCGCAAAACAAGTGACGAAAAGGGAAAAACTATAAAAGCAAATGGACACGAAGTCCCGGTCACTAACACACAAAAAATATTTTGGCCCGACGAAGGTTATACCAAAGGCGACGTAATCGACTATTATAATACCATATCTTCGTACATCCTTCCACATTTAAAGGATCGTCCGCAATCTTTGAAACGAAACCCCAATGGAATCAAGGACAAAGGATTCTTTCATAAGGACGCAGGTGAAGCTGCACCATCATGGGTTGAGCATATTGAGGTCCGCTCCGACAGCACACAAAAGATCGTTAACTACATCCTCTGTAACAATAAGGCTACACTGCTGTATCTGGCCAATCTTGGATGCATCGAATTAAATCCGTGGAACTCACGTATCAAAAACCCCGATCATCCCGATTACCTGATCATGGATATTGACCCATCCGACAATAATACATTCAAAGAAGTCGTAGATGTCGCCGTCGTTATTAAGGAAGTGCTTGATAAGGCAGGAGCAAGCTGTTATTGTAAAACATCAGGTGCGACGGGGATCCATATTTATGTGCCTTTGCACGCTGCTTACGCTTATGAGCAAGCACGACACTTTGCAGAGCTTGTTGCTGCGCTCACAGCAGAGCAAATTCCCAAGCTTGCGACGGTGGAGCGTTCACTAGACAAGCGCAAAGGCAGAATCTACGTTGACTACCTGCAGAACAGCCGCGGTCAGACCCTTTCATCCGTTTACAGCATACGCCCTGTTCCTGGGGCAACCGTGTCGACTCCGATAGAATGGAAAGAGCTAACGCACGAACTTGATCCAAAAAATTTCACCATTAAAACCATCCACAAAAGACTCGACAAGTTGGGCGATATCTTTGGCGGTGTGTTAAAAGACAAGAACAATCTCGTTAAATGCGTTAAGGCGTTGGAGGGAACCTAGTAAATAATTTATCTCCTATCCTATCGGAACAGAATCAGTCCTTTAAGGACTGCCGTTTTCATACTGTTCTTATTCTATCTATTTGGTTCAACACTAACGCAATCAACATGAAAACTCTGCTCGTTTCAATTGCATTAATTATTTCTGCCAGAGGCTTTGCACAGACAACCTTCAGGTACGAACCCTACTTTTCCGCTATTGTCGTGAAAGACCTGGCGGTATCCGTTGCATGGTACACATCACTATTCGAACTGAAAGTGAAAACCGAGTTAGCAGATATTCAAGGTGGTTATAACATATCCATTCTCGAGACTGAAAACATGATGCTGGAGCTTATGGAGCTCCGGGGATCTCTGTCGCGTGAACAGTTGCTAGCGGGGAAACCTGAAGGAACACAAATTCAGGGGCATTTAAGATAGGATTTAAGGTGCAAAGTATTGATGCCTGTTTAAAAAGACTATCGCAGCTAAATATAGACGTCCCGCAAGTTTGGGAAGATAAAGGTTCCAAAAAGAGGAATTTTCTGATCAAAGATCCTGACGGAAACCTGATACAATTCTACGATTGAAGGCCACTTTGGAGGTTTTATCTTGCACGAAAAAAAATTCCATCTATTTATTTAGCAATTATGCTAAATAAATTATTTTTGCATCGCATTTAAACATTTAGAGGGAATTGGCATCAGCGAAAACCCGTGGTGAGAAAGAACTGGAGGAATTGGATCGAGTATTCAGGGCATTAGCCCATGAATCTCGAAGAACAATTCTCACGGTATTGAAATCTAGAGGCGGTACGATGACGGCTGGCGATATTGTGAAAAGGTTTTCGTATGCCTGGCCCACGATCACACGTCATTTACAGCAACTGGAAGACGCCGGATTGATTACGTCAGATAAAGTGAGCAGGGAACAGTATTATTCTGTCAATGATAAATATCTCAGCTCTATCGTCAGCAAATGGCTCAATTGGTTCAACGATTCACAATAATAAATATCACAAATGGAAAAGAAGGTAAACACGGAGGGTACGATATTGGCTATTGCGACCTATAAACCCAAAGAAGGAAAAGAAAAAGAACTTTTAGAGTTGGTAAAGAAGCATCTGCCAATCCTTCATGAGTTGGAACTGGCCTCAAAGAGGAGCAACTACATCGCGCAATCGAAGGATGGAACGATCATTGAAGTATTTGAATGGACTTCACTGAATGCGATACATGCAGCACATCAGCATCCAGCCGTTTCGGATATTTGGGAGAAGATGACTCTGATCGCTGATTTTGTTCCAATGACAGTACTTCCAGAAGGTCAAAACCCTTTCCCTGGATTTAAAGTATTAAATTAGAATTTATATCACCGCCTGTATGAAACAGTATTTAATGATCTTGCCTGTCGCATGCGTTCTCCTGTCATGTCAGCAAAAAGAAAGTAAAACCGCCGATAGTCCGGTGAAAGGAACGTGGCAGCTGATCTCGGGGACTCTCATTGAAAAGGGAGACACGACGACTACGGATTATACTCGCGACATTCAGATGATCAAGGTAATTAATGATTCACATTTCGCCTTCCTGAATCACGACCTCAACAAGGGTAAGGATTCATTGGCAACGCAATTTGTAGCAGGCGGTGGGCGCTACGAACTAAATGGTGATCAATATACCGAGCACCTTGAATACTGCAGTGATAGGCAGTGGGAAGGAAATGACTTTGTGTTCACTGTAAAAATAGAGAATGACACGCTCACGCAAAGGGGCACCGAAAAAGTTGAAGGAACAACTATCGATCGGTTTAACATTGAAAAATATGTAAAGGTAAAATGAGATGCTGGAATGAAGACAATAAGGCCGTACTTAAAAGCACGGCCTTACTTTTTTGCCAGCGTTATGCGTGGCTATGTTCACCCTTGTTCAGGAATTCTTCTTTTCGGCGCTCCATCTCTTCATCGCTCATGTCTTCAACGTGTGTGGCAACCCACCACTGGTTATTCCATTCGTCCCTTACTCCGGCCGAACGGTCGCCATAGAATTCATCCACTGGCTCACGTATCGAGGTGGCGCGGGCGTTTATTGCCTGACGGTACATGGCGTCCACATCGTCGACATACAGGTATAACATCGTAGACATCGGTTCATTCATTCCCTTCATTACATCGGAAACCATAATGATCGAATCGCCGATCTGAACCGTTGCATGCATGATCCTGCCATCTTCTCCCTTCATTTTAGAAGTTACTTCACCATCAAAGGCTTTCTCTATGAACTCCAGAAGTCCGCGTGCATCATTCACCACTAAATATGGCGTCACTGTATGAAACCCCTTGGGAACTGCCCTCACGGATTTCTTTTGACTCTTACGTTCTACCTTTTTCATGAAAATTTTGATTTTGTTATTAATGATTGATAGACATCTTTTGTCTTGTTCATTTTCCCAAATACCATGCCTTCACAGTCACATCTGTTATAGTGAAGATTCGTCAAAAGATCTGAGGATAATATTCCGCAGCATCGATGAAAATGGTCCAATACCATCGCGTGCCAATCACGAAAAGCAGTCGCCTACACAAAGCAACATTAGGTAGTCATTCAAGCGATTTAATTATTGCTATGCAAGGGGATGAAGCTACCGGCTTGTAGCGACAGCATTCACTGCTAGAGGGTATTATTTAGATATATTCTAAATAATAATTGCATTTTCGGAGGTGCCGACGCATTATTGAACATTATTTATAATCAATCTAAATAAGTGAAGCTCAAGATAATGGCAGAAGGGCAACGATATTTTCATCAAAACTTATTCGGATTCGCGAGGCAGTGCACCTGCGCCGAAGCCATCCAACTCCACTTTGGCAACATTGCTCTGCTACTTAGTCATCCTCAATTAAAGGATTTTTCAGCCTTTGTAACAGAGACAATAATGCACGAGTCGGCTGTTGAAGATCGAACCGCCAGATGCATTTACTTACCGACGCGCGATATGGCGTTGATGTTTGCCCTAAGCTACACGGAGCTACTACTACTGGATGAGATCCTCAACCAGACCATAATGATGATCGAAATTGATAAGCTGCTTTCAAACTAAAACACAATACATATATATGAAATCCTTTTACTTGATTGTCCTTTTCCTGATCTCAACCAGCGCACTTGCCCAGACAACGGGGTCGGTAGGCGGTACAGTCAGAACATCGGACGGTGATCCCGCAGAATTTGTATCCGTTAGCCTCAAAGGAACCGGCAAAGGTGCTGTGGTCGGCAAAAACGGAAATTACGTCATCAACAATATCACACCTGGTAGCTACACGCTTGAAGCCTCCTTCGTGGGACTTGAGATCCGGCAGCAAACCATCGACATCAAAGCTGGAGAAAGAGTCCAGGTCGACTTCTCACTTAAAGAAAATTCACAGCAGCTTCAGGAAGTTGTTATTTCAGACACCAGAGATTCATATAAAGTAGATGAACCTTCTCAATCACTCCGGTTAAAAACTCCCCTCATCGAAACACCTCAGAATATACAGGTTGTTACACGAGAAGTTCTTAAAGATCAACAGATCATTAGCATGAGTGACGGATTGGTCAGAAATGTCAGTGGAGCGGTGAGGATGGAGCACTGGGGTGATCTATACACTAACATTTCTGCAAGAGGCTCGCAGATCCAGGCTTTCCGCAACGGTTTTAATGTCGTCAATTCATACTGGGGGCCACTTACTGAAGACATGAGCTTTGTAGATCACATTGAATTCGTGAAAGGTCCCGCCGGTTTTATGCTGGCGAATGGCGATCCCAGCGGTCTATACAACATAGTTACTAAGAAACCTACCGGCCAGACGAAAGGTGAAATATCTTTTACATTAGGCAGCTTCGATCTGTACCGGACCTCACTGGACCTCGACGGAAAGCTAAGCAAAGATGGAAGGCTTTTGTACCGTCTGAATATTTCGGGTCAGAATAAGAAATCACACAGGGCAAATGAATTCAACAATAGGTACGCAGTAGCACCCGTGCTTTCCTATCAGCTCGATGATAAAACCAAACTCACCCTCGAGTACAATTACCAAAATGCACGAATGAGCGACGTTGGTTCATTCTACGTCTTCTCAACGGACGGTTATGCTACACTGCCACAAGACTTCACTGCACTTCCGGCCGGCATGCCCGCAACAAAGATCAACGATCACAGCATTTATGTGAATCTGCAACATGACTTCAACGAAAACTGGCGTATCACAGGACAGGTGTCAAGATTCATCTACACACAACAAGGTTCCTCAATGTGGCCCGCCTCTGTAAATCCAGATGGAACTATGTTAAGGGCAACCAGCAGCTGGGACGCAAAAAGTACAATGAGCATGGCACAAGTATTTGTGAATGGTGACGTGACGACCGGTGCGATACGCCACCGTATTCTCACGGGTATCGATATCGCCAATAAAGAATACTTTGCCGACTGGGGTCAATACCACATGTTAGATTCCGTAGGTGCCGAGTTCGATACACACAATCCTTATTACGGAACTCCTGTAAATGGATATCCTCAATTCGATTACTCCACGCCTCTTGAAGAAAGAGCCCAGGCAGTTGGCGGTTTGATGGATCAGCGTTACACCGGTGTATACTTGCAAGACGAGCTTGGATTCATGGACAATCGAATCAGACTGACACTTGCCGGCAGATATACATATGTAAAGCAGTCGGAATGGGGCGATGAGCCAATGGAAGCTAAACACTTCACTCCTCGCGTGGGACTTAGTGTTTCTGTTAACAAACAGACTTCAGCCTATGCGTTGTATGACCAGGCCTTTATTCCACAGGCTGGCAGACTTTCAAACGGAAATGATGTACAGCCACTCACGGGAAACAATATGGAAGTTGGGGTCAAACGCGATTGGGCTGGTGGTAAGTGGAACAGCACGCTGTCGTTGTACCGTATACTTAAGAACAATGAGCTGACGGCAGATCCTAATAGTCCCCCGGCGTCAGGGCTTAGCATCCAACTGGGACAAAAACGCTCGCAGGGTATCGAGTTCGATGTAAGGGGCAGAATTACAAATGGCCTCAATCTCATTGCAAATTACGCATACACCGATTCGAGGGTAGTAGAAGTCGCTGATGGAATCACTGATATCGAAGAAGGTGACATCGTACCGGGCTTCGCAAAACACACCGTAAACAGCTGGCTGAATTACAAGATCCAGAATGGCGCGCTGAAAGGAGTCGGAGCCTCACTCGGCTTTACGTATCTCGCAGGAAGAGAGACCTACTGGGATCCTTCACCAGATCCAAGCGGCATTCTGCCAGACTATTTCAAGCTTGACGCCGGCTTGTTCTGGGAAAAGGACAACCTGAGAATCACAGCCAATGTATTTAACGTACTCGATAAATATCTCTACAGCGGATCCTATTACGCGTGGTTGAATGCTTACTACTGGCAAACCGACGCTCCGAGAAATCTGAGGCTCAGCATAAGTTACAATTTCTAATCACTGGGAGCTGTGACGATAAAAAAAGCAATTGTAAAAATTCACCTCTGGCTTGGACTCACGTCCGGGCTAGTGGTTTTTATTGTTTCCATAACTGGTTGTCTCTATGCCTTTCAGGCAGAACTACAGGAGTTAACGCAACCCTTCCGCCGCGTTGATAAACAAGATCTACCTCTCCTGCCTCCGTCAGAACTTGAAGCAATTGCCATTAATGAGTTGCCTGGAAAAAAAATACATTCCGCTATTTATGAAAAAGGTGGTGACAGGGCTGCCGTTGTGAGCTTTTATGACTTTGATCCATTGTATTATTACCTGGTTTACATAAATCCTTACGACGGACGTGTATTGAAAGTCAAGAACATGTCGCACGATTTTTTTTATCAGGTGTTGCAAGGTCATTTTTACCTTTGGCTGCCAGCGACAATCGGACAGCCAGTAGTGGCAACATCTACGCTTGTTTTCGTTATCATGTTGATCACTGGCCTTGTTTTGTGGTGGCCAAAGAAAAACAAGGCAAAACAACGCTTCACTATTAAGTGGAGTGCAAAATGGCGACGAAAAAACTATGACCTTCACAATGTATTGGGATTTTATACTACATGGATTGCCTTGATCCTTGCCCTTACCGGACTGGTTTGGGGCTTTGAATGGTTCGCCAATTCCGTATATCAACTTGCGGGCGGCGACAAAATCCTTTATGAGGAACAGTCATCCTTCAAGGTTTCTGATGACGTTGTTGAAAAACCTCTTGACAAGCTTTGGATAAAATTGAAGAATGAAAATCCAAATGTTGATATCCTCGAAGTGCATTTTCCGACAAGCGATACCACCAGCCTTGCAGTGACTATCAATCCCGACCGTAAAACATACTGGAAGGCAGATTATCGTTTCTTTGATCAATATACACTGGAGGAAATCCCTTCAAATCAGATTTATGGAAAGTTCAGCGAAGCTTCCGCTGCAGATAAGCTCATCCGCATGAACTATGATATACATACAGGTGCACTCCTTGGTTTGCCCGGAAAGATTCTGGCATTCTTCGCCAGTCTTATCTGCGCTTCCCTGCCCGTAACTGGCTTTTGCATCTGGTACGGACGTAAATACAAAAAGACGGAAAAGAGAAAATCCACACTACCGGTCACCCAACAAAGTCAAAAGGTTGAAACTGCGGAGATTAACAATTAAAAGTCCGTCACATTAAACTATCCTTTATGAAGGAAAGGAATCCATCCCTGTATTTGTCGCTTATTGAAAGCCTTTGATCCAGAATAAACACATGATTGTCTTCAATCTTTTTGATATGATGCGTATTCACGATAAAGGAATGATGGATCCTTTTAAAGCCTGGTTCGAGCACTGCTTCAAGCTCCTTCATCTTTTTATAGACAATGTGGTTTTCTTTTCCAAGCCTGAACATCACATAGTCCTTTAGCCCCTCGATATAATAAATATCTGATGGGCTTATCCTGATCATAGCCTTTCCGGATTTGATAAAAAAGTTTCCTTTTCCATTGCCTGGATGATGGCTACTCTGACTGAAGTGTTGCGCCGCTTTTTCCACTGATCTTACGAAACGTTCAAATGTGATCGGCTTGAGCAAATAATCCAACGCGTTCACAGCATAACTTTCTACCGCATACGAGGAATAAGCTGTCGTAAAAATGACCTTTTGATCAGGCGAAAGTATTTGGGCCAGCTGCATCCCCGACAGCTTTGGAAGATTTATATCCAAAAATATGAGATCGACTGTATTGTCCTGTAAATACGCAAGTGCTTCAATTGCCGTGAGGCACTTTTTCTTAAGATTGAGATATGCAACCTGGCCAATATACTCTTCCATTAAATTACCGGCGTACGGTTCATCATCAACGACAACACAGGAAATGGTCTTCATAAGGGAATAGATAATTGAGCGATGTAATGATCCACTTGCTGAGTTGTTGTCAATGTGAAATTATCTTCATAAAGAAGCGTTAACCTTTTCCGAAGATTCGCGAGGCCGGTTCCAGGATTACCATGCCCGTTATTGTGATGGATCAGATTTCGCACTGTAAACGTCAGTTCGTTCTTGTTTACTTCTACGCCAATTTGGACTTCATTGTTTTCCTTCACCTTGTCGACGCCGTGTTTGAATGCATTTTCAACTAATGGGATGAATACTATCGGTGGAATTAACTGTTCACCAACGTCACCGGCATAGGTCCATTGGATCTTGAGATTATGCGGCAAACGGATGCGTTCGACCTCGATGTAGTCCTTGATGAAATCGAGTTCTGCCTGGACCGATACCCATTCCTTTGTCGCTTCCTCCACAAAATAGCGCATGATATCTGATAATCGCGCAATACTTTCGGGAGCTAAATCCGACTTCATGTAAGCAAGATAGTAGATGTTATTTAGTGCATTGAACAGAAAATGTGGTTGTACTTGTGACTTCAGCAAATTTAATTCAGCTGCAACCTGTTGGTTCTTTCGTTCCTGTTCCCGATGCAACAAACTAAAATGATCAAGGGATATCCGCAGCAAGGCGCCGAAAAGAAACGCAAAGATTATTGTGGCCGCCGAAAATGAGAAATGCTCACTTTGAAAATTGAAAAACCATTTATATTCCATCAGACCAAAAAAAATCCAATTCTCCAACCACATCCGGATTGCAGTAACTGCCGCCATGAAAAGGATTGCATAAACGAAGTATTGAAACTTGTTTTTTCTGAAGTAACGTGGAATGAGAAAATGGCTGTTGCCGTAAACCGTCAGAAGATAAATGGTGCTTACGATGACGCTGTACACGATGGTCATCGCGAGGCTTTCAAACTTGTAGTAACAATAGAAAAAGACCACAAGGTAAGTAAGCACCCAAAGCAGGAACTGTATCGTCCTGAAATTCAACTTAGCCATCTGACCTACGGAATTCACTTAAGTAGAGCGTTAAGGTACAAAAAAGACCGTCAGGCGAAATCGCCTTTACTTAGGCCCAGCTTCCCAATTCCCTATTGCCCTATTGCCCAATATGCACCCTGGCCTTGAGAACCTACAACCCCTTCGACAAATCGGGTGGATTTTTATACAGTTCCGCGTTTACAAAATCTGAAGGCGAATTAACAACTAATTAACAACGAAGGTCACAACCCCTTCTCAACCTTTGCGTACGGAATATTATACCTAAATTAAACGGCATGCTACGACTTCATTTCCTTCTTGCCTGGCGAAACATTCTCAAGCGTCGGTTCTATTCTTCTATCGAAATCATTGGGCTTGCCGTTGGCTTAAGCTGCTTTTTTATAGTCCTCTTATACATAAAAAAGGAGATCAGCTATGAAACGACGTTCACCGATCATAAGAACATTTATCGTGTACTAAACCTCGAACAGGGTTCAGGGAATCGTTACTCAGGCGGAGCATCGGCCATTGGATTCCACGCGAAAACAGATATCCCTCAGGTGGAGGATGTCGTTCGCGTTTTCTTTCCCTATAGAATGTTCACCACGTCAGCGCTAGTCCAATACGAGGACATGCGATTCTTTGAAGACAACATCCTGGAAGCGGACTCAAATTTCTTTAACCTGTTTGACTTTAAGTTTATCGAGGGAGATCGTCGCACTGCATTGCAACACTCAAACTCCATCGTGCTTAGCGAAAAAGCGGCCAGAAAGATTTTCGGAGATGAAAGCGCACTCGGCAAACTAATCCGTATCGACGACGATCGTGCGCTGCTCGTGACAGGCGTTGCGGAGGTTCCGGATAACACACACTTGAACTTTGACTTTTTGCGCCCCGCGCATCAGGACCCGGCTCAACTCTATGTCTGGGAACAAACACTTGCATTCACTTACTTAAAAATAAAAACTGGCAGCGACCTCGAGTCAGTTCAAAAACAGATTTATGATATTGTTCTTAAGTTTTCAACACAGAACAACGCTGAATACCTGAAAAGTTATTTTCATCAACTCCAACCACTTAAGGACATCCATACTACGATAATCCAATGGGACATTACGCAGGGTGTATCAACGAAACAACTGTGGGCCATTTTTGCAATCGCCGTTTTTATTTTGGTATTGGCTATTGTCAACTTCGTTAATCTTGCGACAGCGAGAAGCGCCGAACGAATTCGGGAAACGGGGATCAACAAGATATTGGGTGCTTCTCAAAGAAGATTGACCATCCAGTTCTTTACTGAGTTCATCGTTGTGACTGCGATGGCGGGTCTGATAGCTTTGGTTCTGTTATCAGCCTTTATCGGTCCCTTCAACTCGCTTATGAACACAACCATAAGGATCTCTGAATTCATGAATGGTGATATTCTCCCTTTGTTTATGTTCGTGTTGCTTATTACCGCCGTCGCTTCCGGTATCTATCCTGCTTATCGCCTATCAACATTCAAGCCGGTCCAGGTGGTAAAGCGAAC
>Ga0193738_1000395_pt1 | contig 24034 bp, 20 predicted proteins | sample L2a1metaG_FD_144927 | JGI IMG/M metagenome (GOLD analysis project Ga0193738, IMG submission 144927) | Soil microbial communities from a riparian zone of the East river system, Colorado, United States - L2a1 | ecosystem: Environmental > Terrestrial > Soil > Riparian zone | place: USA: East River... | reverse complement strand
GGGTCGGTAAAACTTGTGTCAACATAAGGTTTCAAATATTCAAGCCACAATTTTTGCCCGCTTGTCTCAAATCCAACAGGCGAAGCATTGTTGATATAATTTTTTAAAAATGAAAAAGAACTATCTGTAAGAATTGATCTTGATTTTTTAGAAGAAGCTTTTGCCATAGAATAATTTTATAAAGTTCAAAAGTAATTAAAACCTGTTCATTAACCATAATAAGAGACCGGTCATCATCATCAATCCATCCAAAACAAAATAATAGAGATAATCAGAAAAGTTTCTTTTGGCATATTTATACAAGCTGATCAATAAAAAAGCGGGGAATATTAACAGAACTATCTTGCTCCACTCAACATTTTGTGTTTTCAATACGAGGTCAAGAATTATAAAGATAGTTACAGAAATAATAAATAGAATGTTGATGCCACGTTCATTAAAATAGGTTATCATACTACGAATACCATCTGCCTTGTCATCTTCGCGGTCACGAAAGTCGAATAAAATACAGATAGCATAAATAAAAAAGAATTGACCGATGCAAAATAAAAGTGCTTTTTCAGAGATGGAGCCTTCAATCAAAATTGGTAATGCAGCCGTTACATAAGCCCAGATCATCGCAAGGAAAATGGTTTTCCCGATTGCCACTTTTTTTAGTGGTTGAAAAAAAGAAATTTTTGGTGCTGTATACAAGAAAGTGAGTATTGCTGAAGGTGCTATATAGTACCATTTGTCTTTAAAATAAAAAAAGTAGACTAATGCGCCTATTGCACCTGCTACTGATAAAAGCAGATGATAATTTTTATGATTTTTGTCCCACTGCAATCGTTGTGACGGAGCAACAGAATGTGGTGTTAATGCCCAGTGGAAATTATAACTGCAAACTGTTGAAAAGAAAATGAAGAAAGCCAGGTGAATGTTGATCGGTTTGCCAATTATTATTGCATAGGTCGCATAAACCATTACCACAGAACAGCATGAAATAAACAGGCTGGTAAACAAAAAGAAGTCAAAGATTTTTTTGAAGAAGCTATTCAACCTGTCAACGAATTACATATACATTATCGACAACGAGGGTATCGCTTTTATTTCCGGCTTTGTCCTTTGCAACGATCTTTAATCTCAATGTGTCAATTTCATTTTTTACAGGATTGCTGCCGGGAATACGAAGCGGGGGTAAGCCAAAAATAAGACCTGCCTGGTATGCGAGTGATATTTCAAATTCACCTTTATCAGTATGGGGGAAATCGGGAACATCATAGGGGCTTTGAGGTAATTGTACCCGTCCCCGTACATTCAATCTTTGTCTCACAATAAAAAGCGAATCACTCACATCGCCTTCTTTATCTGTGTATTCAATATTTAACCGTAGAGTGCCATTTACCGGTACCACTTCGGGGGTCATTGATTTCAATATTAATTGAGGTATGGTCTGAAACTTATCTTTGTCACAGGCGATCATTCCAAAAACAATGATCAGAGCAAGCCAAATCCTGGTTTTCATATTGTGAGTTTAATTGTAACAAATTTAAGATTTAACCTGATACCAGCCTATTATGAATGGTGAATGGCATGATAAAATATTTTCGGTGACAGAAAGGGGCTTCAGCCAGCTTGCGTTGGAAATTTTTCATTTTCAATATGAGACCAATTCAGTCTACAACTCCTATGTAAATGCACTTGGGAAAACACCCTCTGATGTGGATGAAATTGAAAAAATACCCTTTCTGCCGATCAGTTTTTTTAAGACAGACGAAATAAAGACTGGAAAGTTTAATGCAGAAGTAATATTTAAAAGCAGTGGTACCACGCAAACAATAAATAGCCAGCACCACGTAAAGGATGTTTCTGTCTATACCCAAAGTTTTACCACAGCGTTTAAAAAAATATATGGCGATCCACAAGAATGGTGTGTTCTTGGATTATTGCCTTCCTATTTGGAAAAAGGACATTCATCGTTGGTTTATATGGTTGATGATCTTATAAAACAAAGCCTTCACCCTCAAAGTGGTTTTTATTTATATGATCTTGAAAAGCTGAATGAAACTTTATTTTTACTCGAAAAGGCAAATCAAAAAGCTTTGTTGCTGGGGGTGACCTATGCATTACTTGATTTTGCAGAAAAATTTCCCATGCCTTTGGTAAATACGATCATAATGGAAACAGGAGGAATGAAAGGCAAAAGAGAAGAATTAACCCGGATGGAAGTGCATGATCAATTAAAGAAAGCATTTGGCAAAACAGAAATTCATTCAGAATACGGGATGACAGAGTTGTTATCGCAGGCATATTCAAAAAATGAAGGAAGATTCCAGTGCCCGCCATGGATGAAAGTGTTGATAAGAGATGATGAAGATCCTTTGTCAGTTCAACATTCAGGGAGTGGAGTAGTGTCAGGAGCAATTAATATTATTGATCTCGCTAATGTCTATAGTTGTTCTTTTATCGCAACCGATGATGTAGGTAAGCTGTATCCTGATAAAAGTTTTGAAGTATTGGGAAGAATGGATGGAAGTGATCTTCGTGGTTGCAGTTTACTTACAGTTTAAATATCAATTATCTCCTGTAATAATTTTTCTTTTTCAATGATTTTTTTTAATAAATGAACCTGGTTATTGGCTCTTATAAAATTCTGACCTTCGTATTTTGAGCCATAATAAATATCGTTATTCAGGTAATCGGTTAAAAAACGAAGAGCCTGCATATAGACCATGAATTTTCCTGCATAAACCAAATATCTTTTTTCAACTGTTGTCAACTCCTTTTCCATTTCACTCAAATAACCTTCAGCAATTGCCTTGAAATATTCTTCTCTTATTTCAATTTGTGAAAGATCTTTTTCTTCTTCACTGACCGGGGAAAGATAAGTTCGCATCATGTCGCCAAAATCGCTGATAAAGTAACCGGGCATTACGGTGTCAAGATCGACCACACAAAGTCCTTTATTGTTCTTATCAAAAAGTACGTTGTTTATTTTAGAATCATGATGTGTAACTCTTTTTTTAAAGTCAGGGTTATTGCTGATCTGTTCGCTTATTGATACGATCTCTTGTTGATCTTTTAGGAAACCTATCATTTCAGCAGACTGTTTAATTCTTTCCTTATTCCCTTCGTTTATTGCTGTTTCAAATTGAGAATATCTTAATGGTAAATTGTGAAAGTCAGGCAATGTTATTTTTAACTTATCAACCGGGAACCTTGAAAGTAAATTAGTGAATCGTCCAAATTGTTTCGCTGCTTGATAAGCCTGCGATGGAGAGTTAACGACATCAATTGTATGGGAATTTTTTATGAAAGGAAAGATCCGAAAATGCCCTTCATTCTCAATAAAAGCCATGTTATCGCCGGCAAGTGTTTTTCGCGGACAAGGAAATAAATAGCCGGGATGTTGGTCCGTCAAATGATCACAGAGAAGGTGAATGTTTGTTGCAATATCAAATGGATCTTTAAAAACATTCTGATTGATCCGCTGAAGTATGAACTCATTTCCATTCTCGCTGATAAGCCATGTATTATTAATTAAGCCACTGCCAAATGGTTTCACAGAAGCATTGGGTTCAATACCGAATTCGTTAAGGATCGTTCTAAACATTGTAATGACGGCGTTTTCAGTCATGAAATTATAAAATGAAATCTATTAAAGTGCATGCAAGCGATTGCGGAAATAGATGGTTGAGGGATAATTAAAATAAAAAAGCTTTATCATTTGATAAAGCTTTAGGTGAAGTGCCCGAGACTGGATTCGAACCAGCACATCCTTTCGGACGCTACCACCTCAAAGTAGTGCGTCTACCAATTTCGCCACCCGGGCATTTGAGGACTGCAAATGTAAGCGGTTTACTTTTTCAATACAATTCTGAATGTAGTTCCTTTTCCAGGATCAGAATTTTTAATAAATATTTCTCCTTTGTGGTATTGCTCAATGATGCGTTTTGATAAACTAAGTCCAAGTCCCCAACCCCTTTTCTTTGTGGTAAAGCCGGGTTTAAAAACTTTTTGTTGCATGGCAAGCGGAATGCCTTTGCCTGTATCTTTTAGATCAATATGCACTTTGTCAGGCGAATTTTCGATGTTGATCTTTATTTCACCGGTTCCGTCCATTGCATCCAGAGAATTTTTCAAAAGATTTTCAATTACCCAATCAAACAATGGCGGCGAGATGCTAGCAAAAATTTCTTTCTCATTGTTCGTATTGATCGAAAAATTCACTTTCCCAGGTGCCCTTTTCTTCATATAATCCATCATTGATGTTACCTGGTTGGTGATATTATGTTTCTCCAATTGTGGTGAGCTGCCGATCTTTCCAAAACGATCACTAACTAATTGCAACCTGCTCACATCTTTTTCCAATTCAGGAACAATTTTGTTATTCTCAGGGATTTGTTTAAGCATTTCAACCCAACCCTGTAAGGATGAAACCGGTGTTCCTAATTGATGGGCCGTTTCCTTAGCCATACCTGCCCATACCTGGTTCTGTACCGACCTGTAGCTGCTTCTTAATGCAAGTAGAGTTATAATAATAAAAAGTCCTATGATCACCAGCTGTACGATTGGATAATACCTGACTTCGGTCAATAATCTTGATTCACCGTAATAATAAAGATTTTGCTGTGTAGAATCTGAAGGATTTGTCCATACTATCGGTTCATTTTGCGATTTGAAACTTTTCAATTTATTAGTTAAGTATGATCTGTCATTTGCAATCTTTACAGAATCAAGATTAATGAACTGTATGATGCTGTCTTTTTCGTCAGTTTCAATGATCGGTACATCATTTTCATTGTTCTGAATAATTCTAAAAGGGAGTCTTGTATCTGCTTCATTTGAAGAATTAATAAGAAATTTACCTGCTTCCACCCATTCTTCCACCTTCTGTTTTTCCTCATTAGCTATTTTATTGGCCAGGTAACGGGAATAAACGATAGTACCGCTAGCGATCAGGATGGCGATGATGGCTATCAGCGTTCGCCAGTTAATTATTTGCTGAAACATTTTCCGAATTTAATAAGGATAAACCGCATCCCTTATTTTTGAGCAAATTTTTTACAAACGATTGAACACTTTACCCAAAGTCGCTATTGTTATTCTGAACTGGAACGGCCAAAGCTATCTTAGTAAATTTTTGCCATCTGTATTGGCAACTGCTTACGAAAATATAGAGGTTATTGTTGCAGATAATGGTTCTACAGATGGATCAGTTTCTTTTTTGGAGAAACAATTTCCGCATGTCAAATTGATCCGTTTCAATGAAAACACTGGATTTGCAAAAGGATACAATATGGCGCTTGCGCAAGTCCATGCAGATTATTATGCGATCATCAATTCTGATATAGAGGTAGAACCAGGCTGGCTTGCACCCATTATTAACTTACTTGAACAAGATAAATTGAATGCCGCCTGCCAACCCAAATTGCTTTCATACAACAATAAAAAGTTATTTGAATATGCTGGTGGCGCCGGCGGCTGGCTTGATAGTTTTGGCTATCCTTTTGCAAGAGGCAGAATTTTTGATATATGCGAAGAAGATAAAGCCCAGTATGATACAACTGATAGAGTTTTTTGGGTGACTGGTGCTGCAATGGTTATACGCAGCAATGTATTTCATGAAATGAAAGGATTTGATGAATACTTTTTTGCACACCAGGAAGAGATAGATCTTTGCTGGCGCATGCAACTTGCAGGATATGATCTCTATTGTTGTCCTTCCTCAGTTGTTTATCATGTAGGTGGCGGCACATTGCCCCGTGGCAATTCTCTTAAAACTTATCTCAACTTCCGGAACAATCAAATAATGCTTTATAAAAATCTTTCATGGTCGCAAAAATGGTGGAAGATCCCTTTCCGTATTTTTCTTGATTCAGTCTCGGCCTGGAAAGGCCTTTTTGTAGGTGATGGAGGTTATTTTCTTTCTATTTTAAGAGCTCATTTTTCTTTTTTAAAATGGATATTATTCAGGCGGAGTCAAAGTGTTTTCCCCGAAAAAAGAGATGGAAAACCAGCAGGTCTTTATAAAGGCAATGTTGTGTGGGAGCATTTTGTAAAGGGCAAAAAATATTTTTCACAGTTGATAAAATAAAGCCAATTTAATTGCCGAACGCTTATTTTTGCATCACAAATTACCGGATATGAATTATCAGCAGGAATACAAAGAGGAGCTCCAGAAAGTACATGACAGGGACTTTTCTTATAATTGGACATCTTCTTCAGCATTTTTATTTTACCTGCAGGTGGCCTGTATTGTGGCTTTTGTTTTAGGCGGTTGTTATATGCTTTATACCAAGCGTTTCGACAAGCCTGAAGTGAAAGTGCAGGAAAGCACATTATACACTCCCAAATACAAATAAGGGGTTCAAAAATTTTTTTCAAAAGGGCTCGTTGCTTATTTTTGCAGCCCTCTAGTTCTTTTATTGGTTAAATAAACAAGCGGAAGTAGCTTGGATTTTTTTTCTGATTACCACCCGCCCCGGTGGTGGAACTGGTAGACACGCAGGACTTAAAATCCTGTGACCCGCAACGGTCGTAACGGTTCAACTCCGTTCCGGGGCACTTAAAGCGACTGATAGAGTCGCTTTTTTGTTTCTTATTTCATCCCATTTTTTAATTGCTCTATCCAATATTTCTTTTTGTGAAAGAACTAATTTCTTTTCAAAATTTTTCAACATTACCTTCTCTTCATTTCTTTTCGGTAGGTCTTGTATGTATTGCTTTATCTTTTTTTTAAGAATAAAATGATCCTGCCAATTGCCCAGGTAACTTAATATTCTGTGCAGAACTTTCATATTAATAAATCCAGGATCTTTCGGGCAGATCTTTAACCAGTAATACACATCTTTCAGTTGCTTTCTTATTTCATGTACATTTTTCTGAAAATGCTTAGCCAGCGTTTTTACTTTTTTTATTTTTAAAGCAGATAACTGAATGATCTTTTCACAAACCTCTTCATCACTACTTTTCAGGGAATTAAATTGTTGGTTAAAAGCATTCGGCTCATGGTCATTAAATTGCAAGGCATCTTGTTTTGCCCATTTTCTTGTAAGCGATCTGTTGACAGATAAGTATTCTTTAAAGAAAATGAATGACAATAATTCCTTTCGCTCCAATTTTCTTATAAGGGTAAGCGACATATCATAGTCCCTCAGCCTACCGAATGATTTGAATAATGCCGATATTTTTAAGAACGATTCTTTCCATTTATCTCCTGTTAATTCTTCTTTTAAACGTAAATAGTTTCTCATCTTTTTAACAGCAACACGAATATCGTGCACCGAGATCTTTGTGGGTCTTTTGCGGCTAAGTAATAAATTGTCATTAAAATTTTGTTCCTGAAGAAGCCAATTCTTTAATATGAGATTATTTGCTGCCATTGATGTAAAGGAATACAAAGTTGTCTCAATTTTCATTGAGAAAGGTCAGGAAAAATAATCAGATTGTATAGCTTAGTTGTAAGTAAAGTCTATTCGGCCCTGGAGTAGTTTGTCTTTGTTAAACAAAGCTTCTTTTGTTTTTAAACCTTTTTCGTCAAATAAATACCGCCATGTAAGATAGCCAAGATTGTTACCTGAAGTTGTTGTTATTTTCTGAATCACCCTGTCATTGTCATCATATTCAAACAGGAAATCAGGTAAGAGCCGATTGGCCTTATAGTTAAAACGAACAATATCAGTAAGCCGGTTTCTGTCATCATAATAGTAATAAACAGGGTCGGCTAAAACACCACGCCTGAAATTTCTTTCTTCAATTACATTCCCATTTTCATCTGATACAAATCTTACTTCGAGGCTATCAGTTTTATTAATGATGCGCCACATTTTATCAAGCTTGCCATCTTTATAAGTGTATTGATGAACTTCAGTTTGTGAAAAATCACCACTGCTATCGGTATCAGTTGCAGAATTGCTGATAGAAATTATTTTTCCATTTGCATCATAAGTATAAGTACTGATGCTTTTAACATTTATTGCTGAATCAACTGAGCTGATCAGTTGCCCACGATCATTAAAACTATATTTTAATGTAGCGATAGCTTTATTGTTGTTCGTTGTAACCTTCAGAGTTGTTCCGTTTATTTCACCCACTTCACTAAACTCGGAACTGGCTCCGCCTTCTGGTGTGATGCCTTTGGCGGTAATTTTTTTGATGTTGTTAGCAGTATAAGTTTTCATCAGCCGGGTAATATCAGCTGCTGCAACAAGATCTTTATAATAATATTGGGAGTTGGCTGCAAAATAAAATAGCAGCAAGAACAAAAACGACAGTTTCTTCATTGGAATGAATTTCAGTTCAAAAGTACTTCAAACTGTCTATAACGAAAAAGAAATGCTGTTAAGTGTTTCTTGTTTATTTTTAAGAAAAAATAAAAGGTGAGTCACACCCCGCTGAGGAAGGAAACCAATTGCCTTAATTGTAACGCTACGGTATTGGGGCGTTATTGCCAGGCTTGCGGACAAGAGAATACGGAGCCAAAGGAAACTTTCTGGCACATGTTCACTCATTTTTTTTATGATATCACTCATTTTGATGGAAGTTTTTTTGTCACATTGAAAGATCTTTTATTTAAACCAGGCTTTTTATCTAAGGAATATATGCTTGGTCGCAGGAAAAAATACCTGCATCCCGTGCGGATGTATGTTTTTACTTCAGCTGTTTTCTTTCTTGTATTTTTCTCTCTTTTTTATGTTTCTGAAAATGATATTGCAAAAGCCGATCAAAGAGCTAACGAAGAAAAGAGGTTTAACACGATCAAAGAAGAATCTCTTAAGAGTGCAAAAACAAAAGAAGATTCAGCTCGCATTATAAAAGGGCTTGAATTTTTGGGTTATAATGAAATAGAGGAAAGCCAAAAACCAGATACAGTAATAAGATCGAAAAATAATAAAAGTGGGTTTAATTTTACTGTTGGGGGTGACGTAAGCAAGTATAAAACTTTAAAAGAATATGATTCTGTTCAGAAAGCATTACCAGAGAATAAAAGAGATGTCTGGTTAACAAAGGTCTTTACAAGAAGATCCATTGGGCTAAACGAAAAATATAATGGAGATCAACAAAAAATAGCGATCGAGCTTATCAATAAATTTATACATTCAATTCCCTATCTCTTGTTTGTTTCATTGCCACTTTATGCTTTATTTCTGAAGCTGCTTTATATACGGCATAGAAAGCAATACTATTTTGCCGATCATGGTGTATTTCTCATTCACCTATACGTTTTTACATTCCTGTTCCTGCTTTTTTATTTTGGGTTAGATAAACTGGAAAAACAAATTCATTGGAAAGGAATAGGAATTGTGCAGACCATTTTCATATTAACCGGGCTTTTTTACACATTAAAGGCGATGAAAAATTTTTATAAACAGGGGTGGGGAAAAACGATCATAAAGTTTATAATTTTTAATGTCCTTTGCATTATTTCACTTGTGATATTGTTCGCTTTGTTTTTAGCAATTACTTATTACCAGATCTAAAATTTCAATATGTCAAATTTATCCGGATCATTTTTAAGGCTTGTTTCCATAATGGATGACCTGCGGGAGAAATGTCCATGGGACAGGAAACAGACGATCCAAACTTTGCGGCACATGACGATAGAAGAAACATACGAATTGACAGATGCTATTACTGATGAAGATTGGAGCGGTATTAAAGAAGAGCTTGGCGATCTGTTATTGCATATTGTTTTCTATTCAAAGATCGGTATCGAACAAAATAAATTTACACTGGAAGAAGTGATCAATGGCATCAGTGAAAAACTGATCGCAAGACATCCGCATATATATGGTGATGTAAAAGTTAATGATGATGAAGATGTAAAAAGAAACTGGGAGAAACTCAAGCTTAAAGAGGGTAAGAAATCTATTCTCAGTGGTGTTCCAAAGTCACTGCCGGCAACTGTAAAAGCAATGCGACTACAGGAAAAAGCAAAACAAGTGGGTTTTGAATGGGAGAATAAGGACCAGGTTTGGGAAAAAGTGGAAGAAGAAATGGGTGAGTTAAAGTCCGCAATTGGAGATTGGCAATCTGCAGGTCAGAGTGATTTATCAATAGAGCATAAGAAGGTGGAGGAAGAATTTGGCGACCTTATATTTTCATTGATCAATTATGCACGGTTTTTGCGTGTAGATGCCGAAAATGCGCTGGAAGTGACCAATAAAAAGTTTATCCGGCGGTTTATACAAATGGAAGAAGAAGCCACGCAGAGCGGAAAGGCCCTGGCAGATATGACCCTTTTAGAAATGGATTCCATCTGGAACAGTATAAAAAAACGGACCTGAGCAGTTGAAACAATTAAATCATATTCTTCCCAAACCACATGGTTGGTTATTGGGTGCAGTTAGTTTATACCTGCTGTCCTTTTTATTTACGCAATCATTTTCACCTGGGCGTTCGATTAAAAATGATATCAACGAACTTGAAAATTTTGTTCGCTCTAAGCATAATGAATTCAATACTCTCGTTGCTGATACCTCATTGATAAAAAGACTTGCATTTAATACTTATTCGGAGAAAGAAGTAGAAGAGTTCACCTCGTCAAAATATTCTACAGGAATCTTTGTTTATAAAAAGGATTTTGGAGGAGGTGAACTTAAGTTCTGGAACAACCAGACCAGTTTCCCCCCTAATGAAATTTTTAGTTATCCTGATACGGCTTATTTTGAGCATAGGCCGAATGGGTTTTATATCTGTCTCAAAAGTACATTTGGCCTCACTGCCAAACACGATTCAATAGCTACGATCGGGATGATACCGGTTATGTATCGATATTTTTCATCATTAGCAGATCAGTTTCCGTATAGCAAAACCGCTTCTTCAAGAATATCTATCTCTGGTTTGCCAACCGAATACCCAGTGACAGGCCTTACTGACAATATCCGTTTTTATATTTCGCCGGTAATTAGCAAAACATCGGCTACTCTAAGCCTGAATATCATTTTCAAATTGCTAGCGGTATTGTTATTATTGATATATATTCATTTTACCTCAGAGAAAATTTCACAAGAGTATGGTTTTTGGAAAGGGCTATCATTTTTGATCGTTACCCTTATTTCATTAAGATTATTGAGTTATTTTTTCCCATTCCCTTTCAATTTTCGACAATTCGAATTATTTGATCCCGGAGTTTATGGCTCAAATCCAATACACAGGTCTTTAGGCGATCTGCTTATTAATTCAGTTTTCTTTTGTTGGTTGGTTTTGTTTTCATGGCAAAAGATCAGGTCCACAGGTTTTTATGATCTATCGATCAAAAGGGGAATAATAAAAGGTGTTGTCGGAAGTTTAGTTGTAGTTGCCACTACTTTTTTAACAGCATACATTATACGAAGTCTTGCTGCTGACTCAAGTATCTCTTTTGATGTGATCAATTTTTTTAGCCTTACTCCTTATACGGTTTTTGGTTTTATTGCTTTGTCAATTTTAGCGGTGGGGTATTATTATTTTATGAAGATAATGACCCCGCTATTGTCTTTGTCATTTAATAATAACATGTTCCCGGTATACCTTATAATAGGTGCAGCAGGTCTTACTTTTCTCACTTTTCAAGTGGATAACCCTTTACTTATATTTTATATCCTGGTTTTGGGCTGGCTGATCTTTTATGTATGGTTGTCTCAAATTAATTTTTTTGGAATAACTAATCAGCGCCAGACAATGGCTGGAGGTTTATTCTGGATATTTATTTTCTCTGTTTCAATAACTGCAGTTATTATAAATGCGAACGGAGAAAAAGAATGGCAAACACGAATTGGCATTGCCGAGAAGGTAAATCGTAAAACCGATCCTGATAATGAACGGGAACTGGGTATTACTCTTACTTATTTTGATAACGAGTTTTTTGCTCCAAATTTTTACAGGTTTAGCCAGGATCAGAGGTCTGCGAGTCTTTTACGTGATAGCCTTCTTACTCGAAGTGATTACTTGAGAAATTACAACTCCAGGCTTTATGTTTTCGATGCACAAAAGAATCCGCTTTATAACGATCAGCCGGAACCTTATAATGACCTTGAAACCAAAATGAAAATTAACGTCAGGGAAACCTCTGTGCCAAATTTATATTATTTCAATACAAGCTTCAGCAGTTACACATTCATTTTTAAGCAAACAGTTACTGATCCTCCAGGAAATGTACTTGGTTATGTTTTTATTTTATCAGACCCGGATCGAAGCAGCTCAGATGAATTGGAAGTAGAGCTTTTTAGAAAAGGCGATGAGGATCCTGAAATTTCGCAAAGCTATTCATATGGAGTATATGAAGATGATGTCCTTAAACTTACAAGCTTATATAATAAATACCCGTTCCATACCACTATAAGATCTTCTGACAGGCCTGTTGAAACGGTTGAAAAAAGGGTGGTAACCGGTTACACAGAATTGTGGTACAAGGCAAAGAACAATCAGTTTGTTGTAGTAGTAAGAAAAAAAGCAGATGTCTTAGAAGCGATCACGTTGTTTTCTTATATTTTTTGCGTCTTTCTTTTTTTGGTCGGAGTTTTTAACGCTTTGGTTTTACTACTTCGTCTTGGGGGAGATATCAAAGAATTTCGAAGGATCCTGGAGTGGAATATTCGTACCCAGATCCATGGCACAATAATTTTCATCAGCATACTTTCTTTTATCATTATCGGTGTATCAACAATTTCATTTTTTATTCTTAGGTATAAGCAGAATAATGAAGAGCGACTAGGAAGAACTATGGATATTACTATCAAGCAAATGGAACAAACACTTGATAAACGACGACAATTGGATGATCTTCTTGCTATATATGATTCGGTATCAAACGATCAAGTGACCAGACTGGTAAACGAAGTTGCCGAGATACATAGTGTTGATGTGAATGTTTATGATACAAGCGGAAGATTATATGTGAGTTCTCAACCTATTATTTACAGGGAGAATTTTTTTAGCAAACAAATGCATCCGCTGGGTTTTTATCATCTTAACAGGCTTCGTGAAGTACAGCATCTGCAATCAGAAAAACTTGGACATATTTCATATATGAGTATTTATGCCCCACTCAGAGGCAGGGATGATGGAAAAGCTTATGCGTATATTAATATCCCTTATTTTTTATCACAAAGTGAATTAAAACAGGAGATATCCAACTTTCTTGTAACCATCATTAATTTGAACGCATTTATTTTCCTTGTTTCGGGCGTGATCGCATTATTCATTACAAATAGAGTTACAAGATCATTTTCACTTATTAGTGATAAGATGCGTGAAGTAAATTTGGGCAAAGCAAACGAAGAAATAGATTGGAAAAGAAATGACGAGATCGGCGGACTTGTAAGAGAATATAATAAAATGGTAAAAAAGCTTGAAGTAAGTGCTGAAGCTTTAGCGAAAAGCGAAAGGGAAGGTGCATGGCGTGAAATGGCAAGACAGGTGGCGCATGAAATTAAAAATCCATTGACTCCAATGAAGCTAAGCATACAATTTCTTCAAAAGTCAATTGATAATAATTCGGATAATGTAAAAGAGTTAACGGGAAAAGTGGCAAAGACACTTGTTGAGCAGATCGATCATTTATCAAAAATTGCATTTGACTTCTCACAATTTGCAAATATTGGCAACACCAATATCGAGACTTTTGATATTAATGAAGTGATCAATTCGTTGGATAATCTTTATAAAACAAGTCATGAGGGTGAATTAAAATTGAAGACTGTACCTGGTAAAGTAATGGTAAGAGCTGACAAGACACAAATGAACCGTCTTTTTACTAATCTTATTCAAAATGCAATTGAAGCTTGCAATGGTAAAGGAAAATGTGATATAGAATTGAATGAGGTAAGAACAGATGGCGTCATTCAAATCAGTATAAAAGATAATGGAGAGGGCATTCCTCAAGAAATGCATTCAAAGATATTTATTCCAAATTTTACTACTAAATCATCGGGCACAGGCCTTGGTCTTGCAATGTGCAAAGGGATAGCTGAGCAAGCCGGCGGTAGGATCTGGTTTGAAACAAAAACAGGAGAGGGGAGTACTTTTTATGTTGAGCTGCCTGTTGCTAATTAGATCTGATCTTTAATTCTGCAACATGGTTCCTACCAATTATATCCTTATAAAGTTCAGGTCTTCTTGCCTGGGTGTATCTAAAACCACCTGCCCGTTTTAATTTTTCAGAAGTTAGTTCAGCAATAACAAATTCATTATCCAGGCTTCTGCATTCAGCGATAACGTCTCCAAAAGGATCTACGATCATCGAGCATCCATTTTTTAATTGATCATCATCCATTCCAATAGGGTTTGAAAAAACAACGTAAACGCCATTATCATAAGCTCTTGCTGGCAACCATTTCATCAGCCATTCTCTTCCTTTGGGTCCATCAAATTCTTTATGAAGAGCTATAGGATCATTGTCTCTGTTTTTCCAAAGTTCCGGATCAACAAAACCTGCACCCGGTCTTGTTGATGGAGTACACATAGTTACATGCGGCATGAAAATAATATTGGCGCCGAGTAAAGCTGTAGCTCTCACATTTTCTATTACATTATTATCATAGCAGATCAGTATACCACATTTCCATCCCTCAAATTCAAAAACAGTGTATTGATCACCTGGAAGCAAATATGGATTTATAAAAGGATGCAATTTTCTATGCTTTGAAACAACTCCATGTTTATCTACACATACATAAGCTTTGAATAAATTATCATCTTTATCTTTTTCAAATAAACCTGCGAGGACGACTATATTGTTTTTTTCTGCTATTTGAGTCAATATCTTAATGCTTTTACCGCCAGGGATTATTTCAGCTACTTCCAGCATTTGAGATCTTGAAAGATTACGTGCAAATGTGTACCCGGTAATTGAGCATTCATGAAAGGCGATCATCTTTGCTCCCTGGATAGCTGCTTGCTTTGATAGTTTGTCAATTATAGAGAGGTTATGATCTTTGTCATTGCTTTTGTTTTCGAATTGAGCAGTTGCGATCTTAATGTTCTCCATAATAACAGTTATTATATCTTTTTCTTCTTCTTTCTATCGGCAAGAAATTTCTCAAACTCTATTAGTGAAAAGCTGCTAAGATTTTGTTCTTTGCTTAGTCCAGCTTTTTGAGCGGCAAGTACACCATATCTTATATCATTGTAACCATCAAGTGAGTGGGCATCGGGATCAATAGAGATCAAAACGCCTTTATCAATTGCATATTCAATATATCTCCAGTCAATATCAAGACGACGTGGATGTGCATTTAATTCAATCACTACATGATTGGCTGCACAGGCATCAATTATCTTTTTATGATCTACAGGATAACCATTACGGCTTAGTAATAAACGACCCGTCATGTGTCCCAATATCGTTGTGTAAGGATTTTCAATAGCTTTCATCAATCGCATCATCGCTTTTTCTTCTGACATTTTCAAATTGCTATGTACGGAGGCGATCACCAGGTCAAAAGTTGAAAGAATATTATTACTGTAATCCATTGAACCATCGCCAAGAATATCACATTCTATGCTTTTAAAAATTTTAAATGGTGCGTATTGTTCATTTAACTGATCCACTTGCCTGTGTTGTTCTCTTATTCTTTCCTCTGTAAGTCCATTTGCATAAGCTGCAGCTTTTGAATGATCAGAAATAACAAGATATTCAAGCCCTTTCTTTATGCACTCCTCTGCCATTTGTTCCAATGTATTATCGCCATCACTCCATTTACTATGACTATGAATGATCGCTTTTACATCTTCGGGTTGGATAAGTGCTCCTAATTTTTTGTTTTTTGCTCTTTCAATTACAGAGGCAGTTTCCCTCATGAAAGCAGGTATTACTGGAATTTTTGCCTGTATAAATACAGAATCATCCCCAATTTCTTTACCGGTATATTTTATTGAAGAGAATGTTTTAGTAAAAGCAGTTAGAAATTCTTCTGAACATGAAGTACAAAATAATCTTTCATCCATTTTGCCTTTGCCTGTATGCAAACGAAGCTTCAACCCATTTTTAAGTTTGTAAAGGATCGTATTATCTTTTTCTTCTAAAAGCTCAGGTGGCTGTGCTGTTTGAAATTTTGGCTTGATCACATCATTATTTTCAAGAACAACAAACTCCATTTCTTCAATTGTTAATGCTTGTCTTCTGAATGCACCAGTTACATGTACTTGTTCAGGAGAAAATAATTTTTTTAAGTAACCATCTATCTGTGGAAATATAACTTCAGCTTCTGCAAATAAAAAATGTCCTTGCTGACTTTGATAAAATTCGATTGATTCCTGCACATTCGCTTGTGTCTTTTCACCAAAGCCTTTATAAAGCGTTAAACGATTTTCATTACATGCATACAACAATTCACCCACTGATTCAATTCCCATTTCTTTCCAGATGGTTTGAATTTTTTTTGGACCGATCCCTTTTATATTCAGCATTTCAATAACGCCGGGGGGTGTTTTTTCAATGTATTCGTTTAAAACTCCAAGCTTGCCGGTTTCAAGCATTTCAGCAATTTTCTTTGCTGTGCTATCCCCAATTCCTTTAATTGAAGCAATTTTCTCAGCCGGAGTGTCTGCAAGCTGGTTGGGAAGTTTTTCAATATTGAATGCAGCGGCACCATAAATCCTTGCTTTAAAAGAATTATCACCATGAATATCCATGAGCTTGGAAAGAAGGGAAAAATTTTCTGCGATGGCATAATTATCCATAGTTGCAATTTAATATTATTCTTTTTTTCATTGGGGAAATACAAGTTACTGCAAAAAAAAGTCCCCCGCATTGCGAGGGACTTTTATGAGAAAGGTTAAGTTACTTTTTCTTCTTAGCTGCTTTCTTTTTAGGAGCTGCTTTTTTCTTAGCTGCTTTTTTCTTTGTTGCCATGTGTTTAGAATTTAAATGGTTAGAAATAAATAACAATAGTAAAAATAGAATTATTATTCAAACTATCAAAAATTTTTTCCACAATGTTAAATTCGTGATGTTGATTACTTTTTTCAACATCACTCAACTTGCAATGCGTTTGAGATTTTTTTCAGTGATGATCATCACTGATGCAAAGAAAAAACTTTATGCTTCAACAGGAGATACTGAAACAAATGTTCTGTCGTTCTTTCCTTTTTTAAATTCAACCATACCATCAGACAATGCAAACAAAGAATAATCTTTACCAACGCCAACATTTTTTCCTGGATGATACACAGTGCCACGTTGACGAACGATGATGTTGCCAGCAATAGCAGGTTGACCACCAAAAATTTTTACACCAAGGCGTTTACTATGTGAGTCACGACCATTCTTTACACTGCCTTCACCTTTTTTATGTGCCATGAGAAAAAAATTTAGATTTTAATTTTCAGATTTCTTATTTGTAATGCTATTGATCTTGATCTGGGTGTACAACGTACGATGTCCTTTCTTTTTACGAAAACCCTTTCTTCTTTTTTGTTTATAAGCGATCACTTTATCGCCTTTTACATGCTCAAGTATTTCAGCTTTTACTTTTGCTTTTATATCAGTTCCAATAGAAACTGTACCATCTGCATCAGCCATCAACACTTCTAGATCAACTTTATCACCGGCATTGCCTTCAATGTGTGGCACATATAAAGTCTGGTCTTTTTCCACTTTATATTGCTGTCCGGCTATTTTTACAACTGCTATCATAGCTTTAAAATTAAGGATGGCAAAGGTAAGGGGAAATGGCTTTCCGGCAAACAGATTATCAAAGATTTATATTCACACTCTGTTGATTTGAAATGCCTTCTTTTATATTTGCAATTTCATCTTAGCTTGCGTTTTACTTAGGGTATGAAAATCAAGTCGTTTTTAGCAAAACCGTTCGCTTCATATATATATAAAGGTATCCGGAAAGGCATGGCAACTGCCGTGGCCGACCAGGAAAATATTCTAAACCAGCTTCTAAAAGTTGGAAAAGGGACAGAATATGGCAAATCTGTCGGTCTGGATAAAGTAACTAAATATGAAGAGTTTAAACAGGCCATTCCCATCCAGGATTATGAGCAAATGCGCCCATGGATCAATAAAATAAAGGAAGGGAAGCATAATGTTTTATGGAAAGGAAGGCCGATCTATTTAGCCAAAACCTCAGGCACAACAAGTGGTACCAAGTACATCCCGATCACAAAAGATTCTATTCCGAATCATATAAACACTGCCCGCAATGCATTGCTTTGTTATATGGCAGAAACAGGCAATACTAGGTTTGCAGATGGTAAGCTGATCTTTTTATCCGGTTCACCTGAATTAGAAAGAGTATTTGATATTCCAACCGGGAGGTTGAGTGGAATAGTAAATCATCATGTGCCGAAATATTTACGGTCGAATCAAATGCCTTCTTATGAAACAAATTGTATTGAAGATTGGGAAACCAAATTGAATAAGATCGTAGATGAGACGATCAAACAGGATATGACACTCATTAGTGGTATTCCGCCATGGATGCAGATGTATTTTGATGAATTAATAAAACGCAGGGGTAAAAAAGTTGGCGAACTGTTTCCTAACTTCAGTGTGATGGTACAGGGCGGTGTGAATTTTGAACCTTACAAAGCAAAGCTATTAGAAAGCATTGGAAGAAAAATTGATTGCATAGAATTGTTTCCGGCAAGTGAAGGGTTCTTTGCTTTCCAGGATTCTCAAGATGCAGAGGGGCTTTTATTAAATACCAACAGCGGCATATATTTTGAATTTATCCCGGCTGCAGAAATTTATAATGATAATCCAACAAGGCTCTCATTAAAAGATGTGAAAGTGGGAGAAAACTATGCAATGATCATTAATAGCAATGCAGGCCTTTGGGGTTATAATCTTGGCGATACAGTAAAATTTGTTTCTACCGATCCTTACAGGTTAGTGGTGACAGGAAGAACAAAACATTTTATTTCAGCATTTGGAGAACATGTGATCGGCGAAGAAGTAGAATACAGTATTTTGAGAGCAGCTGAAGAAGAGCATGTTCAAATTACAGAATTCACGGTGGCTCCTTTTGTAAGTAAAAATGAAGGCAAGTCATATCATGAATGGTTCATTGAATTTGAGAATAGGCCGGGAGATATTAATTCATTTGCAAATAAAGTAGAGTTCAATCTCAGGAAAAAGAATGTGTATTATGACGACCTGATCAGCGGCAATATCCTTTCGCCATTAAAAATAACTGCCGTCAGGAAAAATGGTTTTATTGATTACATGAAATCAATCGGTAAATTGGGTGGACAAAATAAAGTGCCCAGGCTGAGCAATGATCGTAAAATTGCAGATGAATTGGCAAAGTGGAGTGATAATAATAATTAACTAATCAAAGCTGGCGAAAATAAATGAAAGTCGTTTTTGAAGATACACCGTCTGAATCCCCAGTGAAAACATCGCAGGGAAAAGAAGGCGGTATAAAAAGAATAGCCTTGTTTGGCTCTACTGGTTCTATCGGTACACAGGCTTTGAATGTGATTGCAGCTAATCCTGATAAATTTTCTGCTGAGGTACTGACTGCACAAACAAATGATGAATTGCTTATTCAACAAGCATTGCAATTCAATCCGAATATTGTTGTTATTGGTGATGAGAGCAGGTATCAGAAAGTAAAAGATGCATTGGCATCTACTGATGTGAAAGTTTTTTGCGGTGAAAAAGCACTGGAAGAAGTTGCTGCAATGGACTGTTATGACCTGATGTTGGCAGCTATTGTTGGCTTTGCAGGATTAAGACCAACATTAAAAGCGATTGAAAATAGTAAGACGATAGCACTGGCAAATAAAGAAACGTTGGTAGTTGCCGGTGATATTATAATGCAGAGGGCAATGGAAAACAGGGCGCCGGTTATTCCTGTTGATTCAGAACACTCTGCTATTTTTCAATGCCTGGTCGGTGAAACAAGGAATCGCATTGAAAAAATTATACTTACTGCATCCGGCGGTCCTTTTCTTGGAAGAAAACCAAATTTCCTTGTGAATGTAAAAAGAGAGCATGCATTGCAACATCCCAACTGGACGATGGGTGCAAAGATCAGTATTGATTCCGCCACTTTGATGAATAAGGGACTTGAAATGATCGAAGCAAAATACTTGTTCAATCTTCGCCCTGAACAAATACAAGTGATCATTCATCCGCAAAGTGTTATTCATAGCATGGTGCAGTTTGAAGATGGAAGCTTAAAAGCGCAAATGGGAATGCCTGATATGAAATTACCTATTCAATATGCAATGGCATATCCATACCGGATCCATAATAATTTCCCACGGTTTGATTTCAAAAAAATGAATACGTTGACTTTTGAAGAACCTGATATCAGAACATTCCGCAATCTTGCTTTATCAATAGAAGCATTGAACAAAGGTGGAAACCTTCCATGCATAATGAATGCGGCTAATGAAATTGCCGTCTATGCCTTTTTGAAAAACAGGATCGGTTTTCTTGAAATGACCGACCTGATAGAAAAAACAATGCAGCATGTGTCTTTTATCGATAAACCTTCACTGGATGATTACTTTGAAAGTGACGGGGAGGCAAGAAGTTTTGCCGCTGATGTAATTAAGTTATAATCTCTTAACCCCGGGAAGCAGAATGGGTAAAATTTTCTTTTCACTAACTTTTTTTAAGAGATATTTGCAAACATTTTAAACTAAAAGTCTGCCACGGCGGAACAGTATAAATTATGACGTTATTAGCTATAGATTGGAGCTCAGTGCCTATGCAAGCTGCACAATTCATCCTTTCTTTTTCGATCCTGATCTTATTGCATGAGTTTGGACATTTTATTACAGCAAAATGGTTTGGCTGTCGTGTAGAAAAATTCTATCTCTTTTTTAATCCATGGTTCTCACTTTGGAAAAAGAAAAAAGGCGAGACGGAATACGGCTTAGGATGGATACCATTAGGTGGGTATGTAAAAATATCCGGCATGATCGATGAAAGCATGGATAAAGAGCAAATGAAGCTCCCCCCTCAGCCATATGAATTCAGAAGTAAACCGGCATGGCAACGATTGATCATCATGCTTGGGGGTATTATTATCAATATTATTCTTGCGATCATAATTTTCGTATTTATTCTTTGGATATGGGGAAAGGAATATTTGCCACCACAAAATGCGATATATGGATTGGCCACCGATAGTCTTGCAAAAACTGTTGGATTAAAAGATGGTGACATTGTTTTAAAAGTGGATACCACTGATCTGAAAAACATAAATACATTAAAGGGTCAAATTATTTTAGAGGAGGCAAAGAGCCTCACTGTAAAGCGTGGAGATAGTATCATTGTCTTAAAACTTGATGAAGGATTAACAAGGAAATTAAATACAAGAAGCTCGGGAAGTTTTTCTGCTCCCAGGGTTCCTTTTATTGTTAAAGAGTTTGATGAAAAAGGATCCAGCGCAGAAAAAGCAGGTTTAATAACCGGTGACAGGGTTATTGGTATCAACGATACAGACGCATTTTTTTATCATCAAGTGGCCAAAGCAATTAAGGATAAAAAAGACCAAGAGGTAAAGGTTAAAATATTAAGGGGAAACGATACATTGACAAAGACTGTGCGCCTGGATAAGAACGGGAAGTTTGGAATAAAACTGAAAACAGAAAAAGATCTTGGTATCCATTATGAGACCGAAAAATATAGTTTTTTACAAGCAGTGCCTGCTGGTTTTATGGAATGCTGGTCAACATTAGGAAGATATGTTACCGGACTTCGGCAATTATTCACTGGTAAAGCAAAAGCAAGTGAATCGTTGGGAAGTGTATTAAGCATTGGCGGTATCTATCCTCCTTATTGGGATGCCCAAATTTTTTGGACATTAACTGCGATCTTCAGTATCATTCTTGCATTTATGAATATATTGCCAATACCGGGTTTAGATGGAGGTCATGCATTATTTACATTGGCTGAAATGATAACAGGTCGCAAACCAAGCGATAAGTTTTTAGAATATGCACAAATGGTGGGAATGGTGTTGTTGATGGGACTAATGGCTTATGCACTTGGTCTTGATGTATGGCGATTGTTTAAATAATATTCTCTTTAGTAGAGGCAGGGCATGCCCTGTCTCTACTATCACAATTCAATTCCGATCTTCTTCATTAATAAAGAGGCGTTCATGCTGGTGCATACGCCTTTTTTTAATTTATAATCGAAGAAAAGTTCATCTCCCGCAACCTGTACATCGAAGTGGTAGTTGTGAAGTTTTAAAGGAAACTCATCAGCAAGTTTTGCCAATTCAAGATCATGTGTAGCGATCAACCCGGCAGCATTATGATGTATCAATTGTTTTATTAATGCTTTTGATCCTGTATGCCTGTCAGCAGAGTTTGTGCCTCTTAAGATCTCATCAAGCAACAAAAAAACTTTTTCATTCCCGTAAATTGCTTCAATAACTTCTTTCAATTTCTTTAGTTCTGCATAAAATGTAGAAGTGTTTTCTTCCAGGTTATCACTTACTCTCATGCTACTGATCACTTTCATGTTAGAAACAGTAAATGATCCTGCACAAACAGGCGAACCCATCATGGCTAAAACAATATTAACTCCAACACTTCTTAAGAAAGTGCTTTTACCAGCCATGTTTGAACCGGTTATCAGATTCAATCCCTGGTTTTCTTTGGTTGAAAATGAATTGGTGACAAGTTTTTCCTTAGGAATCAGAGGATGGCCTAACGTATCTGCGACAACTGTTCCGTGTTCTTTTGAAATATTTGCAAAGGGCCAATCGGGGTGATTAAAAGAAAGATTAGCGAGAGAAGAAAGCGATTCTATTTCTGCCAGTGAATGGAACCAATCACCGATATGTTCTTTGTTTTCTTTTTTCCAGTTTTCTAATATCATCACTTGTTGCAGGTCCCAAAACAAAAACGTATTTAACGGAATAAATACCAGTGGGTTCAACCGTATATCTGTATTGTCTAAGATCTTCTTTAGTTTTTTAATTGTTTGCGACGATAATACTGATCCGTCTATGTATTTAGATTTTAATTCAACAAGCAGCTTGCTTTTAACATCTCCTTTTTCGATCCATGATACACTGTCTGAAAGTGTTTCGAGTTGTGGAGCTACTTTATTCAGTTTTGTAAATGAAGGCATGACCAATTTGGTAATGCCAAATGAAATGACAAGCATCAGGAAAATTGACGGGTAAAATATGGCTGATGGAATAATATCTATAATATGGAGAACTAATAATCCAAAGCTGATAGCAGGTAAAATGAATCGCAGCAGTTTCCAATGTGTTTTGTTCATGAATTGAAAATCTTCAAGTAACCAGTTCTCGATTTTCCTTTCAGTATCTAAGTTGATCGAATGAGCAATGCCATATGATTGTAATTGCTGTCTCCATTCAAATTTTTGTGACAATTCTTTTATTGCCTCCTGTCGGTCTACAATTGTTTCAGAAGAAGCTGGATCTAATAACCAAGCTGCAAATAATTTCTTTCCTTGTTGGGATGTGCAACGATTGACATATTGGAACAACGATGCCCTGCCAAAAATGTCTAGGTCATTGGCGTATTCATGATTTTCAGGTTTATATTCTGAGCCGTCAGGTAGATGCGTAAAATGATGATTGAGCACTTGTATCTCTGTTTCACTTATTCCAATCAGTCGTTGAAGATTTTCAATGGCAGCATTATTAGCAAGGTGTTTTGCAAGGATAAAGAGAAATAAGCTAATGAATAAAACGGTTACAGGAAGCAGAATATATGATCTGTTATCCCATATCCACCAAATACTGATAAATGCAAGAGTTATACTTAAAAATCGTAGCCAGCCAAACATCACTCCTCTTTTTTCAAGCTTTTCTAATTCGGTCTTATGTTTTGCAATTTGTTGCTGATAGATATTCAATGGGTTTGTCATTGGGTAAAAATAATTTATTTAACGAGAGTAAGAACAGTCAAAGCTTTAAGTAAACGTTGAGAATAATACTCGCCAAACATTCTTATTTTTGCAGACCGTAATTGAATTCGAAATTTTAGATTTCAAATTTAAAATTGATATGGGGGTGTATGGTTTTGACAGCATAGATCTTTGAAAGTGTAAGCATGTTCTGCGTTGTGTAATTAGCAGGCTAATCTGAATACACAAAAACTCAAATGGCAA
>Ga0193738_1000394_pt1 | contig 24115 bp, 25 predicted proteins | sample L2a1metaG_FD_144927 | JGI IMG/M metagenome (GOLD analysis project Ga0193738, IMG submission 144927) | Soil microbial communities from a riparian zone of the East river system, Colorado, United States - L2a1 | ecosystem: Environmental > Terrestrial > Soil > Riparian zone | place: USA: East River... | reverse complement strand
ATCGCCGTCAGCCGCGGCATGCGGGCCGACATCCTCACCTGCTACCCCGCCGTCGACCCGGCACGGGTCCGCGTGGTGCACAACGGCATCGACACCGACTTCTACCGGCCGGTCGAGGAGACCGACGTCCCCGACCGGCTGGGCATCGACCCCGCCCGGCCGTCGGTCGCCTTCGTGGGGCGCATCACGCGCCAAAAAGGCGTGCCGCACCTGCTGCGTGCTGCCCTGCACTTCGATCCCGAGGTCCAGCTCGTGCTACTCGCCGGCGCCGCCGACACCCCGGAGCTCGCCCGCGAGACCGACGCCCTCGTCGAGCGTCTGCGCGCCGAGCGCACAGGGGTCGTGCTCGTCAGCGACATGCTCCCGCGGGAGGACGTGCGCCAGGTGCTCACGCACGCCACCCTGTTCTGTTGCCCATCGGTCTACGAGCCGCTCGGGATCGTGAACCTGGAGGCGATGGCCTGCGCTACCGCGGTGGTCGCCAGCGCGGTCGGCGGGATCCCGGAGGTCGTTGACGACGGCGTCACCGGCCTGCTGGTGCCCTACGACGCTGCCGACCCGGCAGCGTTCGAGGCCGGACTGGCCGACGCGGTCGGCGAGCTGGCCGCCAACCCGGACCGCGCCAGCGAGATGGGCCGGGCCGGCCGCGAGCGGGCCGTCGCCGAGTTCGGCTGGGACGCAGTCGCCGCCCACACGGTCGACGTCTACCGTTCCGTCCTCCCTAGCGCGTGACGGGCGTGCCGAGACGGGCTTCCCCGGAATAGACGTTCATCCTGCCCTCGCGCACGAAGCCGACCAGCGTCACACCGCACTCGCGGGCGAGGTCGACGGCCAGGCTCGATGGTGCCGAGATGGCCGACAGGACCGGGATGCCGGCCATCGCGGCCTTCTGGACCAGCTCGAACGATGCCCGCCCGGACACCTGCAGGGCGTGACCGCGTAGCGGTAACGCGTCCTTGCGAAGGGCGGCACCCACCACCTTGTCGACGGCGTTGTGGCGGCCGACGTCCTCGCGGATGCAAACCGGCTCGCCGGCCGAGGTGAACAGTCCCGCGGCGTGCAGGCCCCCGGTGCTGTCGAACGCCTTCTGCGCCGACCGCAGCCGGTCCGGCAGGGCGGACACCACCGCCGGTCGGATCGTCATCCGATCCTCCGCCGCCGGCCACCGCAGCGCGCCGCTGACCTCGACGACGCTGTCGGCGCCGCACACCCCGCAGGCGCTGGTGGTCGCAAAAGCGCGCGGGCGCGGCGGTGCCACGTGCCCGGCCAACGTCACCTCGACCGTGTTGAGCTCGTCGGTACACGTTCGCATGGCAACCACGTCGGCGGCCGCGGCCACCACGCCCTCGGCGACCAGCCAACCGGCGATCAGGTCGAAGTCGTCGCCCGGCGTTCGCATGGTCGTCGTGACGACCGCCGAACCCACCCGGATCTGCAGCGGTTCCTCGACGGCGAGAGTGTCCGGCCGCTCAGTGGCGTGGCCGTCCACCAACCGCAGCGTTGCGCGCCTAGCCGTCACGCGGCCCATCGTCCGTGCACCTCCATGCCACAAGTGTGAACCGGCCGAGGCTCTCGGGTAACCCCGGCCGTGGTAGACCGGGACCGACCCGTGGAGAGGAGAGCCGTGAGCACCGTGGACACGGACCATGTCCGCCGCTGGGTGGATGCCTATCTCGTGGCCTGGACGAGCAACGACCCGGCGGACGTCGAGGCCTTGTTCACCGCTGATGCCACCTACCGTCACCGTCCCTACCGCACGCCCGTCGTGGGACGGGACGCGATCGTTGCCGACTGGGTCGGCGAGCACCGGGACGAGTCGGGTACCTGGCGGGCGGAGTTCGCGCCGCTGGTGGTGCACGACGACCTCGCTGTCGTCACCGGCGACGTCGACTACGACGACGACGACGAGCGTTACTCCAACCTCTGGGTCGTGCGGTTCGGCGCTGACGGACGCTGTTCCGAGTTCACCGAGTGGTGGATGCTCAAGCCAGCCGATCAGGCCTAGGCTGCGGGCGTGAACGAGGGGGGCCTGCGCAAGCACATGGTGCACGTGCCGGCGGGCCGGTTCCTCATGGGCAGCGACAAGTTCTACCCGGAGGAGCGCCCGGTCCGCGCGGTCGACGTCGGCGAGCTCTGGGCCGACGAGCACCTGGTCACCAACGCCGAGTTCCGCCGCTTCGTCAAGGACACCGGTCACGTCACCGTCGCCGAGCGCGCTCCCGACCCGACCGACTTCCCCGGTGCCGACCCGGCCAGCCTGGTGCCCGGATCGCAGGTGTTCACCCCGACGCCCGAACCGATGCCGCTGGACGACTGGACCCGGTGGTGGAGCTGGGTGCCGGGCACCGACTGGCGGCATCCGCTGGGCCCCGCCTCCACATTGCACGGCCGAGAACTGCACCCGGTCGTGCACGTCGGTTACGAAGACGCGCTGGCCTACGCGGCGTGGGCCGGCAAGGACCTTCCTACCGAGGCCGAGTGGGAGCATGCGGCCCGCGGCGGCCTCGACCGGCAGACCTACCCCTGGGGTGACGACTTCCTGCCTCACGGCAGGGTCATGGCCAACACTTGGCACGGCCGGTTCCCGTGGGAGAACCTCCGGCCGCACGGCTTCGACCGCACCTCGCCGGTGCGTCGGTTCCCGCCGAACGGTTACGGGCTCTACGACGTCGCCGGCAATGTCTGGGAGTGGACCCGCACGCCGTGGACCGCCGACCATGCCGAGCCCGTCGCGGCAGTGCCGGCCTGTTGCGGGCCGGGGCACGAGCACGTCGGGGAGCTGGACCGCCGGGTGATGAAGGGCGGCTCGCACATCTGTGCGCCGTCGTACTGCCACCGCTACCGGCCCGCGGCGCGTCAGGGGCACGCGGTGCGGAGCACGACCAGCCATCTGGGCTTCCGGTGCGTGCTGCGGCGATGACCGTACCCGACGCCGACACGTGGTACGACCGCATCGACACGGCCGGCGCGGTCTACGGCTCACTACTGGCCGCCTCCGTGGTGGTCGGCCAGAGCCCGTTGCAGGAATCGATACGACCCCGCGACCTTGCGCTGGTGCTGCTGGCGACCGGCGCGGTCTTCTGGATCATGCATGTCTATGCCCGCAGCGTCGCGCATGCCGTCGATGGCCGGGTCGGCCGTACGTCACTACTCCACAGCGCCCGTCAGGAGAGCCCCATCCTGCTGGCGGCGGTGCCGCCCGCCGCGGCCGCCCTCATCGCCACGGCTTTCGGCCTGTCCCACACCGCGGCGGCGTGGTGGGCCTTCGTCACCGCCCTGGTCGGGCAGGTCGGATGGACGGTCGCAGCGACCCGCCAGGCGGGTGCGTCGTTGCGGATCACGCTGATGTGGGTCGCACTCAACCTCGGGCTCGGCCTCCTGCTGGTCGCGCTCAAGGTGGCGGTCAGTCACTGACACCGCACCGGAGATCACCCCGATCGGGTGACGACGGGACCGGCTGTGCGGCCCAACATCTCAGGCATGACTCAATACGCCACGCTGCGCACCTGGTCGGCCGCACTGAACGTCCTCGGCGCGGTGTCCCTGATCCTGGTCGGGATCAGCGCGATCATCTGGGCGATCGAGGCAGAGGGCTTCTGGCCCACTCTCGGCGTGATCTTCATCGGAGCGCCCATCGCGCTGTTCCTCGCGTCCTGGCCGATCGCCCTCGGGCAGATGATGCGGGCCGTCGCCGACATCGGCGACTCGGTGGCCGGCCGCAGCACCGCCACCTGACGGCCGTTCAACGCCGCGAGAACGGTCCATGTCGACGGATGGCATGGTCGCTGCTGTCCTCGGCCTCTGCGTCCTCGCCGTCGTGCTCATCGTGGACTGCTGGCAAACCCCGCGCGAGCCGGCATCCAATCGCCCTCGTGATCAGGCGCAGGTAGTCGTACGGTCGTGACATGACGGCGAAGCCTCCCGTCGACGACGTCGGGGACGAGAACCTGCACGTCGAGCGGCCGAAACGCAGTGCTGCGGGCCTGGCAGGCATCCGGCACGGTCTACGGCCGGTGCTGCAGCAGGCCGGCGTCGCGCGTGGGGTTCGAACTCTCCGGCTGGTCAACCAGCAACGGGGCTTCGACTGTCCCGGCTGCGCATGGCCGGAGTCGGACAAGCCACACCTGGCCGAGTTCTGCGAGAACGGCGCCAAGGCCGTGGCCGAGGAGTCGACCGTACGCCGGGTCGGCGCGGAGTTCTTCGCCGCCCACCCGGTCAGTGAGCTCGCGAACCGATCGGACCACTGGCTGGGCCAGCAGGGAAGGCTCACCGAGCCGGTGTTGCGTGAAGCAGGTGACGACCACTACCGGCCGGTGTCGTGGGACCACGCCTTCGGCATCGTCGCGGACGTGCTGGCCGCGATGGAGACCCCGGACCAAGCGGTGTTCTACACCTCCGGCCGGACAAGCAACGAGGCGGCCTTCCTTTACCAGCTGTTCGCCCGCAGGCTCGGCACCAACAACCTGCCGGACTGCTCGAACATGTGTCACGAGTCCTCGGGCGCGGCGCTGTCGGAGACCCTCGGCGTGGGCAAGGGCAGCGTGTCGCTGACCGACATCACCGACCACGCCGAGCTCATCGTCATCGTCGGACAGAACCCCGGGACCAACCATCCGCGCATGCTGACGGCCCTCGAGCAGGCCAAGCGCCGGGGTGCGCGGATCGTCGCGGTGAACCCACTGCCGGAGGCCGGGCTGATCCGGTTCAGGAACCCCCAACGAGTGAGCGGCATCCTCGGACGAGGAACCCCGCTGGCCGACCTGTTCCTGCAGATCCGGCTGGCCGGCGACCTGGCCTTCTTCCAGTCCGTGAACCGGCTCCTGGTCGAGTCCGGCGACGTCGACCACGAATTCATCCGCGCGCACACGGCGGGCTTCGACGACGTCGCGGCCCTGTGGCGTGACCTGGACCGGGCCGACGTGGGCGAGGCGACCGGCCTGACCCGCGACGAGATCGATGCGTTCGCCGCCGAGGTGCGGCGGGCCCGCAGCGTGATCGTGTGCTGGGCGATGGGATTGACCCAGCACCGTCAGGCCGTGCCAACTATCCGCGAGATCGTCAACTTTCTGCTGCTGCGCGGCAACATCGGCCGCCGCGGCGCGGGCGTCTGCCCCGTCCGGGGCCACAGCAACGTCCAGGGCGACCGCACCATGGGCATCTGGGAGAAGCCGCCAGCGGCGTTTCTCGACGCCCTGGGCGCCGAGTTCGGCTTCGACCCACCCCGCGATCACGGATACGACACCGTCGGCGCGATCCGGGCGATGCGCGACGGTGCCGTCCAGGTCTTCATGGCCCTGGGCGGCAACTTCGCGGCGGCGACTCCTGACTCCGCCGTCACGTCGGCGGCGCTGCGGCAGGTGCCGTTGACCATCCATGTCTCGACCAAGCTCAACCGGTCGCACGCCCTGGCCGGCCGGCGGTCATTGATCCTGCCTTGCCTCGGTCGTACCGAGATCGACCTGCGCGCGAGCGGCGAGCAGTTCGTCACGGTCGAGGACTCGATGAGCGTCGTCCACAGCTCACGCGGCGCCCTCCCGCCGGCCTCACCGGCCCTGCGCAGCGAGGTCGCGATCGTGTGCGGGCTCGCTCGTCGCGTGCTCGGGCTCGGCGACCCGACGCCATGGGAGGCGCTGGCGGCCGACTACGCCACCGTCCGCGACCGCATCTCCCGGGTCGTGCCCGGGTTCGAGGACTTCGAGCAGCGGGTGGCGCGGCCCGGCGGTTTCGTGCTCCCCCACCCGCCGAGGGACGAACTCCGCTTCCCGACAACCTCGGGGAAGGCACTGTTCACCGCGAACCCGGTCGAGGTCCTCCGGGTGCCACCCGGACGGCTCCTCCTCCAGACCGTCCGCTCGCACGATCAGTTCAACACGACGATCTACGGCATGGACGACCGCTACCGCGGCATCCACGGTGGACGGCGCGTCGTGTTCGTCAATGCCGACGACCTGCTGGAACTCGGCATCCCGGACGCGTCGGTCGTCGACGTGGTCAGCGAATGGGCCGACGGTGACCGGCGGGCTCCCGGATTCCGGGTCGTCGCCTACCCGACGGCGCGAGGGTGCGCCGCCGGGTACTTCCCGGAGATGAACGTGCTCGTGCCCCTGGACCACACAGCCGAGGTCAGTGGAACGCCGGCCTCGAAGTCCGTTGTGATCCGGCTCGAGACGACGGGCTGAACGGTCCGGGTTGGCCCCGATGCTCGGTCCCTGAATCTCGCAGTACGCGCGTTTACGGGGAATGGCCACAAGTCGGGGCGCACGCCGCAGGTCGGCGGCTCGCGCGCGAAGCGGATACGTACATGTCACCTTGCTCCATCTACGTATCGCGCCTGGTGAAGACGAGCACCGACCGTGCCAGACGCCAGGGTGTATTAGGGCAGCGACCATGGCACCCGCGAAAGGCCGCGGCGTGCCGAGGAGCACGATGCCGCCCGCGATCGCACCGGGCGTGGTGGCCAGGCCGATCGCGAACGGCACCAGCCCCAGGAGGAGGTGCCCATGCACGTGGGTCGCTAGACGGCTGCCACCTCGCCACCGTGGACAACCAGCGCGTAGATCACCAGGACATCCAGGATGATCACGATCGTGGCCCACCACGGGTAGATGCCGATCACCGTCAACTGAGCCAGCAGGTTGAGGATCACGACGACGACGCCCACAACCCGGGCCCAGGTGCTGCCGCCGAGCACGCCGATGCCGGTCAGGATCAGCACGACGCCCAGGATGACGTGGATCCAACCCCAGGTGGTGAGGTCGAGGACCAGCACGCCGGCCTCGACGGCGACCGCGAACGTGTCGTTGAACAGGGCGATCAGACCCTGGAACAGGTCCATCAACCCAATCGTGATCAGCATGATGCCCGCGAACCAGACCCAGCCGACCCAGCCGGTCGGTTCGGTCCTCGACTCTGCGCTCATTCCTGTTCTCCTTCCAGTTCGTCGGGACGCACGGTCGCGCGCCCCGTCGCATCTCCCCCTGCGGCGCCGGCCGGGGATCCGTCGCCGAGCGCCGCCGCCGTCGCCGCCTCGATCGACGGGTAGGGCTGGGCGAGCACGCGGGCGGTGCCGGTACGGCGCAGGACGTCAAGCACCTGGCCGACGTCACCCACGACCATCACGTGGACGCCGCGCTGCTCGAGGTCGGTGGCCAGGTCGTGCAGCATCGCTGCCGCCGTCGTGTCGACCACCGGTATCGTCGCCGCGTCCAGGACGAGGGCGCGAACGCCCGCCGCCTCGGCGAGCCCGCGCAGCCGGCCCCCACCGGTGTCCGCGTTGGCGAAGAACAGCCCGCTCTCGACCCGGGCGACGACGACCTCGTCGGCCTGACGGTTCTCGGGATGGCGCTCCATGTCGCTCCACTGCCCGGGCGCGCCTGGCACCCGACCCAGCACCGCGACGTGCGGGCGCGAGGCCCGGTAGATCAGCGTGAGCAGTGACAGCACCACGCCGATGACCAGCCCCGGCAACGTGTCGAAGACCAGCACGCCGAACAGGGCCCCCACCGCGCCGATGAAGTCGACCCGGGTCGCGTGACCGTAGATCGCAGCCAGCCGGCTGGTGCTGATCCGGTAGAGGCGGCGAAGCGATGCGAAGTCGACCAGTTCGATCACGGCGGCGATGACCACAGCCGCCTGCGCGGCCGGCCGTGGCGACCTCGGACTCGGTGTCGGGCAGGACGTCGGACGTGGGCGGCGTCGCCGGCTCGCCCAGCGTCATGCCATCCCCTCGCGGGCCTCTTCGCCATGGACTACCAGGGCCCACAAGACCAGCAGATCGAGGACGATCACGATGACACTCCACACCGGCTGCGCGTTGAGCGTGGCGATCTGCCCGATCACGTTGAGCATGACGAGAACGACCGCGGTGATCCGGGCCCATGTTGCCCCGGAGAACAGCGCCAGGCCGGCCAGGATCTGCAGCGCACCGAACAGCAGATGGACCCATCCCCAGGTGGTGAGGTCGAAGACCAGCAGGCCTGCCCGACCGGTCTGCACGAAGACGTCGTCCTCGAAGATCGCTGCGAGACCCTCGATCACGTTGATGGTTCCGACCAAGACCAGGACGAGGCCGGCGAACCAGATCCAGCCGACCCAGCCCGTCTGGGACGTCCTGGACGTGCGCGGCGCTTCGTAGGCGTTCATCGTCTCCCCTTTCGGGACGGTGACCCGCGCAGCGGGCCGTGTCCACCACTGTGTTCCGCGTGTCGGGTTCCGGCTTCACCCGTACCGGGTGAACAGCGACCGGCCCCGAACCACCATCAGAGCAGGCCGAGCTCACGCGCCCGGTCCACGGCAGCGCGACGGCTTGCGACGTCGAGCTTGCGGTACACCGACTTCAGGTGTGTCTTGACGGTGTTCGGGCTCACCACGTGGGCGGCAGCGATCTCGTCGAGCGAGAGCAGAGACGGCAGGTCGCGCAGTAGAGCTAGCTCGCGGGTGGTCAACGCCTCGCCGGCCAGCAGCGCCGCGGTTCCGCCATGCGCCTGCGAGACGCGTCCGCGGGCCAGGGCCTCAGTGACGAACTCCTCGTGCTCACCGAAACGCCCGCGGTTGCGCACGAGCAGATCGCAGACGCGCGTCGACCAGTGGACCAGGTCGCGCATCATCCGTCGGGGAGCGGCGAGGTCGAGCACGCGCTGGATGGCGGCGTGGGCCCGGACCGACTCTCCCGCCACGTCGGCCAGGTGCGCCTCGAGCAGCCACGCCAAGACCTGCGACGTCACGGAGTGGCACGCAACGTCGCCGGCGAGGACGGACACCAGCTCCCGGTGGGCGGCGGCGTCGCGTCCATGGTTGGCATGGACCAGCGCACGGCACACGTGCAGGTCGCCCGAGCCGTGGAGACGCCGCTCCGCACGGCCAGCGACCTCGGTGGCCCATGCCGTCTCGCCGTAGCGCAGCGCCAGGGTGATCTCGAGGAGGCAGTCGATGGCGAGGAACGCAGGCGGAATGATCTTGCCCTCCCACCGCTCCCAGCCGGCGCGGAGCGTGGTGACGGCCGAGCGGCGCGCATGCGGGTCGGCAGCGGCGAGGACGGCCGGCAGGCACCGTACGGCGACCTCGACAGCAGGGTCGATGTCGCCACCGAGCGTCGTCTCGGCATACACGCTGAAACGCCCGGGCAGGTCCGGGTCGAAGACCTGCCAGGCGGCGAAGGCCACGGCGGCGTACGGGAACGCGAGCACGGGCGAGGAGGCCCAGCCCAGTGCCGTAGCCCTTCTGATGGCCTTGCGGGCCCACCGGTCCATCTCGACGAAGTCGCAGCGCACCGTAGCGGAGCCCGACAGGTAGGCCAGGCACTCGACGACGACCCGGTGGCGCGACCCGCGGCGCGCCGTCCGCAACGCCGAGGTCAGTTCGACCTCGGCGTCGGCATCACGGCCCAGCCACAGGAGTGCGACCCCTCTGTTCAACGCCGCCAGGAGTGCCAGGTCCGGATCGTCGACGGCGTCGTCGCGGGTCGCCTCGATCAGCTCGTCGAACGGCGCGTCGCCATCACCGCGGAGGCGGGCTTCGTGGAGCAGCGCAGTCGCTCGCATGACCTGGATCCGCGGCACCGCGTGGTGGTCCGCTGCGCGGCCTAGTCGGGCGATCAACCCGTGGGCGGTGGGCAGGTCGCCGTCTCCGAGTGCCGCGAGGAGCGCGACCCACTGCACGGCGGGCGCCGATCCGGCATCGGAGGGCAGCGCGTCGATCGCCCGGCGCAGGCTCTTGGCCCCGTCAGAAGCAAGCAGGCGCAGCCCGCGGTGGGCGATCAGATCGGCCACCTGGGGCCAGTCGCGCGCGGCGATGGCCTGGTCGAGCGCCGGGCCCGGCAGGTCGCTGGCGTCGAACCAGTGCGCGGCCTCGGCATGAAGTCGCTGTTCAGCGAGCGCCTCGCGGCGGGTGAGCTCCGCCAGCAGGTAGGACCGCAGCAGCGAGTGGTAGCGGTACCAGCCGCCTTCTGTGCCCGGTTCGTGTACCAGGAGGTTCGCCTGTTCCAGGCCGCCGAGTACGGCGCCGGCGTCCGACCGTCCCGACAGCACGCTGGCCAGCTCGGCAGTCAGGCGATCAGGCACAGCGGTGACCAGCAGGAAGTCGACGACGTCGTCCTGGAGGGCAGACATGATCTCGGAGGACAGGTAGTCGGCCACCGGCCGGTCGGCGCCGGCGAACCCGGTGACGAACTTCGCGGCGTCGGGGCTGTGCGACATCGAGATCGCCGCGAGCCGCAGCGCAGCCGGCCAGCCTTCCGTTCGCTCCAGCAGCAGGTCGAGGTCCGGCTCGGAAAGGTCGACGTCGTGGTACTCGAGCATTGCGAGGGTCTCGGCTCGGTCAAACGCGAGATCGGAGAAGCGGAGGTCCTGGAACGCGCCGTCCAGGGCGATGCGGGCGAGCTTCAGTGGCGGGTCGTAGCGGGCTCCCATCACCACGCGCAGCTCCTCCGGGCGGTCGCGCAGGAGAACCTCGAGCAGGTCCAGCGACCGTCGCGAACTCACGAGTTGAACGTCGTCGAGGATCAGCCATACCGGTGACCCGACGGCCGCGAGAGCCGCTGTGAACTGTGAAGGCAGCCCCTGGGCGGGGGACGTAACAGCGAGCCGGGCCAGCCCCGCCGCCGCGTCGGGTGCGACTGGAGCAATGGCACCGGCCAGGCTCTGCACCACGGCCCGCCACAGTGCCCGGCGATCGTCATGCTCGTTGCCGACAGAGACCCAGCCGACGGGGCGGCCGGACCTCGAAGCGGCAGCCGCGTGCTGGGCGAGCAGCGTGGTCTTGCCCGCACCCGCCATGGCCGATGCCAAGACGATCCTGGCCCCCCGCGCCTCGGCAGCGTCGATCTTCCGGAGTAGGCGGGTCCGCCGAATGGCGAATGCCGTCACCCGCGGTACCGCGAACGTCGGGTCAGTCACCCATGGCTCCTCCCCGGGCGCCAGATGCCGCGCGACGCCACCGTAGCCGATCTTGATCAGCCCGCGGAAGCCGACGACTTCACCCGTCCGGGGTGAAGCGGCAGCGGGCGTGACGTCTCAGGCTCATGGAGGACATCGCGAACGGGGAGGAGGTGCGGCCCCGGTGCGCTACGAGTTCCTCATCGCCGGCGAGCCGTCCGACACCGTGCGGGCCGCCTTCCCCGAACTGACGTGCACGCCGGCGCCGGCCGGAGGGACTGCGATGTACGGTCCGGTCCGTGACTTCGCGCATCTGCGCGGGTTGCTCGCCCGTTTCGACGACCTGGGCCTGACTGTCGTCGAGATGCGCCGCCTGCCCGACTGACCTACCGGGTGACCGCATCGGCCGGATGCGCGGTCTCGAGCCAGTAGAGCAGGGCCCTGGTCCCGAACGCGGTGCCGCCCTTGACAACCTCGTGCTCGTCGGAGTCGGCCCGGCCCGGACCGGCGATGTCCAGGTGTGCCCACGGCACGTCGCCGGCGAACCGCTCGAGGAACAACGCCGCCGTGATGGAGCCGCCGCCCATCTTCCGGGTCTCGACATGGGCGACGTCGGCAACGGTCGACTCGAGCGACTCGCGGTAGTCGGCGACGAGCGGCATCCGCCACAGCCGCTCGCCGGCCGCCTCGCCGGCGGCGCAAAGCGCGGCCGCCAGCGGATCCGATGTCGAGTACAGCGCGGCGTGGCGGCGACCCAGTCCGAGCGTCGCCGCGCCGGTGAGGGTCGCGACGTCGACGATCACCGACGGTGCCAGGGTCGCCGCGGCGTACGCGATCGCGTCCGCGAGCACGAGCCTGCCCTCGGCGTCGGTGTTGAGCACCTCGACCGTGGTGCCGTCGAACTGCCGGACGACGTCGCCGGGCCGCTGTGCGGTACCGCTGGGCATGTTCTCGGCGGCCGCGACCAGACCAGTCACGGCTACCTGGCAGCCCACGTCGCGCAGTGCCGACAGGACGCCGATGACGACCGCCCCGCCGGACATGTCGGTCTTCATCGGCACCATCGCCTCGCGCGGCTTCAGCGACAGGCCACCGGTGTCGTACGTGATGCCCTTGCCCACAAGCACTACCCGAGGTGTCTCAGCATCGAAGTCCGGGGGCGTGTACGTCAGCTCGATCAGCCGCGGCGGCCGCGTCGAGCCCATGCCGACCGCCACGATCCCGCCGAACCCGTCCGCGGCCAGCGCCTTCTCGTCGCGGACGGACACGCGCAGTCGCGCGCCCTCCGCGACCGCACGCGCGCGCTGCGCGAGCCACTCTGGATCCTTGACGTTGGACGGCGTGTGGACGAGGTCGCGAGCGAGCCAGCCTGCTCCGGCCACGGCGCGGGCACGGTCGACCGCGGCCGACCGTTCGGTTCCGGACCCCGCGAGCACGAGCGTGCTGAGCGGCGCCTTGGGGCCGTCCGCTTTGCGCAGCCCATAGGGCGCCAGGACCGCCCCTTCGACAAAAGCACGAATCTCGGCATCGGAGGCAGTGACCGTGACCGTGCTCGCGAGTCGCCCGACTCCCCGCGCGGCCCGGGCGACGGCGGCACCCGCCCGGCGGTACATCGCGGCCGAGCCGTCGCCCACCCCGACCAGTACGACGCGCTCGACCCCGCGGTCACCAGACGCCGGCACGGATACGACCTGACCGGCCCGGCCCGACGCCGACTCGCGCTCCAGCGCGCCGAAGAGGTCGACCCCGAGCGCGTCGAGGTCGGCCGCGCCCTCGCCGATCCAAGGACCGGAGTCGCCGTCGCCGGGCCAGACCGGTACGGCTAACACCGTCGCCTCGACGTCGAGCGGGGTGCGGGCATCGACCACGACCGCGGTCGGGGAGCTGGGTGCGATCACAGGGCTCCTTCGACTCTGCTGCGGGACGAAACAGACGGACCGGCCCCGGCCGGCGCGGCAGGCACCGAACGGGGCCGGAGCGAGTCAGGCCACCGGCGTGGTCAGCCGGCAGCACCCTTCAGCGCATCTCCGAGCGCGTTGGCCTCGTCGGCCGAGAGCTCGACGACCAGCCGCCCCCCACCCTCGAGCGGGACGCGCATCACGATGCCGCGCCCTTCCTTGGTGACCTCGAGCGGCCCGTCGCCAGTCCGCGGCTTCATCGCCGCCATCCGCGCACCCCTTCCTCATTCAGGCGCGCACGCGGGCCCCTGGATCGCCGGCAGACGATCCCGCGTGCGACACGATGGTCGCCATTATCCCGCATCCGCAGTGATCGCGCGAAGCGCTCCGCGGCCCGAAGCGCCCGGCGGGCCCTCGCACGGGGCAGGATGGCCGTCATGAACGCCCGGTCCGCGCTCTTCGACCTCTACGGCGACCATCTGCGGTCCCGTGGCGGGCGGGCCCGGGTCGCATCGCTGGTCGCCCTGCTGGCACCGCTGGGCATCGCACCCCCGGCGGTACGCACCGCAGTGTCCCGCATGGTCAAGCAGGGCTGGCTCAAGCCGGCCAGGATGGACCGGGCGCCGGGCTACGCGCTCACCGCACGGGCCGAGCGCCGACTCGAGGACGCCGCCGCCCGGATCTACCGCACCGGTGCCGCCGGCGGGTGGGACGGCCGGTGGCACCTACTCGTGCCCGAGCGGCCGGCTGACCGGGCCGCCCGCGAGCGGCTGCGTAGCGGGCTGGCGTTCCTGGGCTACGCGGCCCTGGGGGACGGCGCCTGGGTGGCGGCCCGACCGTCGCCCGAGCTGGACGCGCTGCTCGATGCCGAGCGGGTCCACGCCGAGCGCTTCGCGGCCAGCCACGAGTCCGACGAAGCCGAGCTCGTCCGCCGAGCCTGGGACCTCGACGCCGTCGGCCGCTCGTACGAGCGATGGCTCGCCGACGCGACCACACTCGTCGATGCGCTGCCAGAACAGCCATCTGACGAGGACGCGTTCGCCGTCCGTAGCCAGCTCGTTCACGAGTGGCGCAAGTTCCTGTTCACCGACCCCGGTCTGCCCCGCACGCTCCTCCCCGACCACTGGCCCGGCGACACCGCCGCCGACTTCTTCGACAGCCACACGGCCCGGCTGCTTCCAGCCAGCGCCCGGTTCGTCGACCACGGCCTGTCCATCCAGACCCGCCCGAACGGAGCCGCCCGGTGACCTCCCCGGTCCTGTACGCCGTCGAGCACGGCGTTGCCGCGATCACGCTCAACCGCCCCGCCGAGATGAACAGCCTCGACACCGCCACCAAGGTCGCGCTGCGCGACCACGTGCTCGAGGCGGCCGCCGATCGGGACGTCCGCGCCGTCGTGCTCACCGGGTCGGGCAGGGCGTTCTGTGTCGGGCAGGATCTCAGGGAGCACGCCGATGCCCTCGTCCGCGGTGACGCCGACCTGGGCGCGACCGTCCACGAGCACTACAACCCGATCGCGTCGACCTTGGCGACGATGGACAAGCCGGTGGTGGCGGCGGTCAACGGCATCGCGGCGGGCGCCGGAGCAGCGTTCGCCTTCGCGTGCGACCTGCGGATCGTGGCCTCCGGTGCGGGGTTCAACCTCGCCTTTGCCGGCATCGGGCTGTCGTGCGACTCCGGGTCATCGTGGACGCTCCCCCGCCTGGTGGGCTGGGCACGGGCCCGAGAGCTCCTGCTGCTGCCTCGCACCGTGACGGCGGCCGAGGCCCTCGAACTGGGCCTCGCCACCGAGGTCGTGCCGGACGGTGCCCTCCTCGACCGGGCAGCCGAGCTCGCCCGCCAGCTCGCCGCGGGGCCCACCGCGGCGTACGGAGCAATCCGGCGGGCGCTCTCGTACTCGGCGACCCACGATCTCGACGAAGCCCTCGCCCATGAGGCTGAGCTCATGCGTCTCACCGGGGCCACGGAGGACCACCGCGGCGCTGTCTCGGCCTTCCTGGCCAAGGAGCGCCCGACCTTCCACGGCCGATGAGCACCGAGCCGGGACCATTCGCGGACGGGACAGCGCCGGGGCCGGACGGGCGGCCTCGTTGCCCATGGGCGCTCAGCACCGCCGACTACCTCGCCTATCACGACGACGAATGGGGCCGGCCGGTCCACGGGGACAGCGCGTTGTACGAGCGGTTGACCCTCGAGGCGTTCCAGTCGGGGCTGTCGTGGCTGACCATCCTGCGCAAACGCGCGGGGTTCCGGCGTGCGTTCGCCGGCTTCGACCCCGTCGTCGTCGCGGGCTACGACGACGATGACACGGAACGACTGCTGGCCGACCCGGACATCGTGCGCAACCGGGCCAAGATCGCCGCCGCTGTCACCAACGCTCGGGCGGTGGTCGCGCTGCGCGAGGAGAACGGCGACGGCGCCCTCGACCGCCTGGTCTGGTCGCACGCGCCTCGCGTTCTCGAGGCACCGGCCACACTGGCCGAGGTGCCCGCGTCGACGCCCGAATCGATCGCCCTGGCCAAGGCGTTGAAGAGCCGGGGGTTCGTGTTCGTCGGGCCCACCACGGCGTACGCCACGATGCAGGCCGCCGGACTCGTCGACGACCACCTCGTCGGTTGCATCGCCCGGCGACCCGCTGCCCGGGTCTGATCAGACCTGGCCGAGAACCGACGCAGGGCGAGGGCCAGGCCGGCTCGGGCCAGCGGCCGCACCAGCGGCCATCCGGCCCGGCCCAGCATGCCGAGCGGTAGGTCGAGGTGCTCCTCCCATACGACCCGGCACCGGCCCGGGCCCAACGGTTCAACAGCGAACACGCCGGGTCCGCGCACGATCCGTCCGGTGTGCAGCACCTCGCAGCGCCTCGGCGGGTCCCACTGCGTCACGGTCATCGTGTCGAGGAAGCCCAGCGGGCCGAATCCGGTCCGGGCCGTGATCCGACCGCCGACCCCGCGCCCGTCGACCGAGTTCACCCGGGTGGCCGGCATCCAACGGCCCTGCTGCTCCCAGTCGGTGAGCAGCGCCCACACGCTCTCGGGCCCCGCCTCCACAACCTGTTCGACGCGCAGCTCCGCCCTCACCCGCCTGCGCCGCCCTGCGGCGGACTCGGGGTTCGCCCGCGCTGCTCGAGCTGCGCGATGCGGTCGTCGCGGCTGGCCAGTTCACGTCCGAGCCGGTCGAGAACGTCGTCGACCTGGTCCATCCGGTATCCGCGGAACCCGATGGCGAACTGCACTGCCTCCACGTCAGCGGGCGAGACCCGCTCATCGGGTAGCCACGGCACCGGGAGGTCGCGATCGGGCGTCTCGAGCCCGCCGCCACGGCCGACCGCGGCGGCGGCGACCGCGAAGACGACGACGGCAGCGACGACGACGAACACGACCAGCACAGCGACCTCCTCCCGGTGTCGGGCACCGATCGTGCCACGCTGAGGCTCCGCCGACGCACTTCGGAGGCACGCGTGACATTACGGCTCGGCACCAGGGTCTTCGGTCCGGGCGAGTTCGCCGTCATGGCGATCGTCAACCGGACCCCGGACTCGTTCTACGACCGTGGCGCGACCTTCGACTTCGATTCCGCCCTCCGGCGGGTGGACGAGGTGGCCGCCGACGGCGCCGACATAATCGACATCGGAGGAGTCAGGGCAGGTCACGGCCCAACGGTCCCCGAGGCCGAGGAGATCGGCCGCACGGTCGACCTAGTCGCCGCCGCGCGCGACCGGCATCCCGACCTCGTGGTCAGCGTCGACACCTACCGCGCCGGTGTCGCCGAGGCCGCGTGCCGTGCCGGGGCCCAGCTCATCAACGAGCCATGGGCCGGTGCCGACCCCGACGTCGCCGCGGTCGCGGCCCGCTGGGGCGCCGGCCTGGTCTGCAGCCACACCGGCGGCCTGGCACCGCGCACCGAACCGCATCGCGTGACGTACCGCGACGTCGTGGCGGACGTCGTCGCCACGACGACGGAGCTCGCCGAGAAGGCCGTCGCGGCCGGGGTTCGCCGCGACGGCATCCTGGTCGACCCGACTCACGACTTCGGCAAGAACACGCGCCACTCACTCGAACTGACCCGCCGCCTCGACGAGGTGGTCGCAACCGGCTGGCCGGTCCTGGTCAGCCTGTCCCGCAAGGACTTCGTCGGCGAGACGCTGAGCCTGCCCGCAGCCGCCCGCCTGCCGGGCACGCTCGCGGCTACAGCCGTGTCAGCGTGGGCGGGCGCGCGGGTTTTTCGGGCTCACGACGTCGTCGAGACCCGCCAGGTCCTCGACATGGTCGCAGCGATCCAGGGCAGCCGACCCCCACGGTCTCCGCGCCGCGGCCTCATGTGATGGCTGTGCCGCGTGGCCCTCCGCCTTCGCTGTTGACCCGAACGATGACCTCGACCGCCTTGTCGGGGTCGTCGGTCACCGACCACAGGTCGAGATCGGCCGTCGCGATCTTCTTCTCGGCGGCCACGGTGCCGCGCAGCCAGTCCTGCAGCCCTGCCCAGAAGGTCGTACCCATGAGCACGATCGGGAACCGCGTGACCTTGCCGGTCTGGACCAGCGTAAACGCCTCGAACAGCTCGTCCAGCGTGCCGAAGCCGCCGGGAAAGACGACGAACCCCTGCGCGTATTTGACGAACATCGTCTTGCGGGCGAAGAAGTACCGGAAGTTGATACCGAGGTCGACGTACTCGTTGATGCCCTGCTCGAACGGCAACTCGATGCCGAGGCCTACCGAGACACCGCCACCCTCGACGGCACCCTTGTTGGCCCCCTCCATGATGCCCGGGCCGCCGCCGGTGATCACCGCGTATCCGGCCCGGGCGAGTGCCGTGCCGAGCGCAACCGCCGTCTGGTAGAGCGGATCGTCGCGCGGGATCCGGGCAGATCCGAAGACGCTGATCGCCGGGCCGAGGTTCGCCAGCGACCCGAACCCCTCGACGAACTCGGACTGGATCCGCATGACCCGCCACGGATCGCCGTGCACCCAGTCGGCCGGACCACGGCTCTCCAGCAGTCGCTGGTCGGTCGTGGTCACGTCGACCTGGGAGCGGCGCAGCGTCACCGGCCCGCGGTGCTTCTCGGAGGGCCGGCCGGGCTTCTGCGGTGCTGTCACGGTCGTCAGGCTAGCCACGATCCGCGACCGGTGCTGCGCCGAGCCAGGTCCGCATACGGTCCTCACAGAGTTGCACCTCGCGCAGGTCGACGCGTTCGTCGTCGGCATGGGCGAGGTTGGGGTCACCAGGCCCGTAGTTGACCGCCGGGACCCCGAGCGCGAAGAAGCGGGCCACGTCGGTCCAGCCGTACTTCGGCCGGGGCTCCGCCCCCACGGCCGCGACGAAGGCCGCCGCGGCGGGGTGGTTCAGGCCCGGCCGTGCACCCGGCGAGCTGTCCAGAGTCGTCAACTCGTACCCGGCGAAGAGCTCGTGCAGGTGAGCATGGGCCTCGTCCTCGCTCCGGCTCGGGGCGAACCGGTAGTTGACCGTGATCACGCAGGTGTCCGGGACGACGTTGCCGGCAATACCGCCGCGGATGTCGACGGCGTTCATGCCCTCGCGGTAGACGAGACCGTCCACCTCGACCTCGGCCGGTGTGTACGCCCGCAGCCGGTCGAGCACGTCGCCGGCGGCGTGGACGGCGTTGCTGCCCATCCACCAGCGAGCGGAATGCGCGGCCCGACCTCGGACAGTGATGGCCACCCGGACCGTCCCGTTGCACCCGCCCTCGACCTGGGCCGAGGTCGGCTCCATCACTACGGCGAAGTCGGCGGCCAGCAAATCCGGGTGACGGCCGGCGACCCGGGCGAGTCCGCTGCGGTCGGCCTCGACCTCCTCGTGGTCGTAGAAGATGTACGTGACATCGCGGACGGGGTCGGCGACGTGCGCCGCCAGCCGGAGGGCCACAGCCACGCCGCCCTTCATGTCGACGGTGCCGCGGCCCCAGAGCATCTCGCCGTCACGGCGGGTGGGCAGGTTCCCGGCGATCGGCACCGTGTCCAGATGCCCTGCCACGATGACCCGCTCCGGCCTGCCCAGGCCGGTCCGGGCGACCACGGTGTCCCCGACTCGTTCGACCCGGAGGAGGTCGTAGGCGGACAGCGCCGCCACCACGGCATCGGCAAGCATGCCCTCGTCACCGCTGACCGACGGGATGTCGCACAGTGCCGCGGTCAGATCCGGCGCAGGCAGCCCGAGGTCGAGGCGCACAGTCACGGAAGCCGACCCTACTGTCCTGCTCGAGCCCCGCCCTACGGTGTCCGGAAGGCGCAGAACTCGTTGCCCTCGGGATCGGCGAGGACGTGCCACGTGATCTCGTCGTCGGGTTCGCGCAGGACCCGGGCCCCCCGCGCCAGCAGTCCGGGCAGGTCAGGTGTGACGACATCCCAATGGATCCGGTTCTTCGCGCGTTTGGGCTCGGGCACGGGCACGAAGCACAGGAAGTCGAACGGCAGCGCCTGCCCACCCTCCAGCGCCGCGAAGTGCTCCCGAGGCTCACGTTCGCGCTCGACGCCGAACACGCCGGCCCACCAGTCCGCCTGCGCGTACGGATCGGCGCAGTCGACGACGATCTCGTAGAGCCGGCCCGGCAGGGAGGATCGACCGTCGCGCACGAAGGCACAGAACTCGCCGCCCTCGACGTCGGCCATGACCCACCAGGCGCGGTCCTCCCCGGGCGGGCGGACCACCGTCGCCCCGAGATCCTGCAGGCCGTCGATGTTGCCGACGTCGACGTCGAGGTGGACGCGGTGCTTGACCGACTTGGGCTCTGGTACGGGATCGACCCAGACCTGCTGGCTGGTCCGGTCGCCGTCGAGCCGGATGGAACCGTCGTCGCCGTTCGCCGGGCTGAGCCCGAGCGCCGCCGCCCAGAAGCCGGCCAGCCGGGTGTGATCGGCCGCGTCCATGCACAACGCCTGCCAGGTCGCCAGTGTCATGGGAGGAGGCTACGAGCCTTACTAGGCTGTCCGTCATGTCAGACGCCCACCTGCCCCGCAACGCCTGGGGCACCGGCCTGGCCACGACCACGACCGACGGAACCATGCTCGACGTGTGGTACCCCACCCCGATGCTCGGCAAGGCCACGGACGCAGACGACGCCGACCTGCGTTCGCTCGCGGTCGACGACCTCGACCGCGGCGTGTCGCAGACGGTCGTCAGCACGGTGTCGGACCTCGCCGCCCCCCCGGTCGACGCCGCGGACGCGTACCTTCGCCTCCACCTGCTCTCCCATCGGTTGGTCAGGCCTCACAGCATCGACCTGACCGGGATCTTCGCCCTGCTGGCCACCGTCGTGTGGACCAACCACGGGCCTTGCGCAGTCGACGACTTCGAGCAGATGCGCCTGCGACTGCGCCGGCGCGGCAGGGTCGAGGTGTACGGCGTGGACAAGTTTCCGCGGATGACCGACTACGTGGTGCCGTCCGGCGTCCGGATCGCCGATGCGGACCGGGTCCGGCTCGGCGCGCACCTCGCACCGGGCACCGTGGTCATGCACGAGGGTTTCGTCAACTTCAACGCGGGAACGCTCGGCTCCTCGATGATCGAGGGCCGGGTGTCGGCGGGTGTCGTGGTGGGAGACGGCTCGGACATCGGCGGCGGATCGTCCATCATGGGCACCCTGTCCGGTGGCGGTACCGAGGTGATCTCCGTCGGCGAGAACTGCCTGATCGGCGCCAACGCCGGCATCGGCATCTCGCTCGGCGACGGGTGCATCGTCGAGGCCGGGTGCTATGTCACGGCGGGCACGAAGGTGAGCCTGCCCGACAACCGGGTCGTCAAGGCCCGTGAGCTGTCCGGCAACGACGGCCTGCTTTTCCGCCGGAACAGTCTCACCGGCGCGGTCGAGGCGCTGGCCAGGGCGGGCGACTGGGGCGGCCTCAACGCCGCACTCCACACCTCCTGAGCGTCAGCCATGACGCTCCGCCCGGGAACGCCACGGCGACCACCACACGTTTCCACGGCACGATGACTCGCCGGTCCCGCGCGCTGATCGCCGTTCTCGCCCTCGCCCTGGTCGGCGCCGGCGGAGCGGCGCTCCTGGTGTTTTGGACCGGCGGGTCCGTGGGACCGGTGGTCGTCCGCGAAACCTGCACGGCTGAGGTCGACGGACGGACGACGACGATCAGCCCGGAGCAGGCCGTTCAGGCTGCGACGATCGCGGCGGTGGCCGAGCAGCGCGGGCTGCCGGCACGGGCCGTGACCGTCGCCCTGGCCACGGCGTACCAGGAGTCCGACCTGCACAACCTCGACCACGGCGACCGCGACTCGCTCGGGCTGTTCCAGCAGCGGCCCTCGCAGGGCTGGGGCACGCCCGAGCAGATCCAGGACCCGGCCTACGCCGTGGGCAGGTTCTACGACGCGCTGGTCCAGATCCCCGACTACCGCGATCTCGAGATCACCGTCGCTGCCCAGCAGGTCCAGCGCAGCGCCTACCCGGACGCCTACGCCGACCACGAGGCCGACGCGCGGGTGCTCGCATCGGCGTTGTCGGGCAACTCGCCCGCCGCGCTGAGCTGCGCGTTCCGGGCGGCGACCTACGAGGAGCAGGTCGAGGAACCCGACGGTTTGACGGCTCGGGCCCGCGCCGTGCGCGACGAACTCGCCGGGACGTTCGCCGGCCTGGAGGTCGGCGGTTACCAGCCCGGTGGCATCGACTCGGGTCATGTCTCAGACTCCGCGCACTACGACGGCCGGGCACTCGACGTCCTTCTCCGGCCCCACGACGACCCAGAGGTCAACCGCTCGGGCTGGGTGGTCGCACACTGGCTGGTTGCGAACGCCGACCGGCTCGGTGTGGCAACGGTCATCTACGACGCACAGATCTGGACGGCGCGGCGATCCGCGCAGGGTTGGCGGCCGTACACTCACCCGTCCGGCGCCACGTCCGACCCGACCCTGCAGCACCTCGACCACGTCCACGTCGACGTCGCTCGCGGCGGCTGACCCGGACGTGGCCTCGACCGGCGCGGCGGTGACCCATGCGCTGGTCTTACCGCTGCCCTGCTCGCTCTGGGCGTCGTCGTGTGGGCGCGCCGGGTCGGGTTGCGGCCATCAACGCGTGTGTTGCGGGTCGAGGCGATCGAACCAGTCATCGACAGGAGGTTCCATGAGATCGGCGTATCGCGTGTTGGCGTATGTGGTTGCGGCCGGCGTCGCGGTGCAGGCAGCCCGCACCGCGCTGGGGTTTTCACGATCATCCACGAGGCGGACGACGAGGGTGTGTTCGCGGCCGGTTACGACGACGAAGGCAACGTTGGCTTGATGGTGCAACGGGTGGTCGGGCTGGGGCTGATCCCGTTGTCCGCGCTCGCGCTGCTGATCGTGCCCTTCTTCATCGAGGCACCCGGTGCGGTGCGCCGGCGACGTGCTGGAGGAGCGGCTCGAAGCCGAGCGGGCGGTCTTCCCTGGCGCCACGCACAACCCGCAGCTGCTTGGCAAGCCGTTCAACGACCGGCTCCGCCCCCTCGTCGCCGGCGGCGGCGCACGCTGACCTAACGGCCGCACCGACCCGAGAGCGCGAACATCGGCCCAGGTCTTAAGGGCACGGAGCCTCGCCGCGTGCCGGGCCAACCAGATGGCACGCTGGACCGCTCCACAGACCAGGGCATACCGCCCGCCTGAGCAACGGTTCAGCGTGCCATGAACGACGGCCCAGCGTGCCAAGTCTTGAGTCGGGCCGCCGCAGCGGAGACCACCTCGTCGGTCGCCGTCAGCGCGATCCGGACGTGGCGCGAACCCCCCGGGCCGTAGAAGTCACCTGGCGCCACCAGGATCCCGAGCGCGGCGAACCACGCCACCGTGTCCCAACACGGCTCGTTCCGGGTTGCCCACAGGTACAAGCCACCCTCCGAGTGGTCGATCCGAAAACCGGCAGCCTCCAGCGCAGGGCGCAGCATGCTGCGCCGCGCCAGGTATCGCTTCCGCTGGTTGTCGACGTGGGCGTCGTCACCTAGGGCGGCGACCATCGCCCCTTGCACCGGAGCGGGAACCATCATGCCCGCGTGCTTGCGTATCCCCAGTAGACGTCGGACCAACGCGACGTCGCCGGCGACGAAGCCGGCGCGGTACCCCGCCATGTTCGACCGCTTCGACATCGAGTGGACGGCCAGCACGCCGTCGAGCGACCCCCCATTGACATCGGGATCGAGGACCGAGGCCGGTCGCGCTTCCCAGCCGAACTCCAGGTAGCACTCGTCCGAGGCGACGACGGTCCCGCGCTCGCGGGCCCAGGCGACGACCTTGGCCAGGTGTGCTACCGGCAACACCGCGCCGTGCGGGTTCGCCGGCGAATTGACCCAGATCATCCCGACGCGCCGCGGCCCCAAACCGGTGAGCGAGTCGGATGCGACTGGGTCCGCCCCCGCCAACCGTGCCCCGATGTCGTAGGTCGGATAGGCCAGAGCGGGATGGACGACGGCGTCGCCCGCACCCAGGCCGAGCAGGGTCGGCAACCAGGCCACGAGCTCCTTGGAGCCGATCGTCGGCAGGACGCCCTCCCGGTCGACGGTGTGGATCCCCCATCGCCGGGCGAACCACGCGGCAACCGCCTCCCTCAGCTCCGGCGTGCCGTACGTGGCCGGGTAGCCGGGAGCGTCGGAACCCGCCGTCAGGGCGTCACGGACGACGCGCGGGGTCGGGTCGACCGGGGTCCCGACGGACAGGTCGACCAGCCCACCTGGGTGTGCGGCCGCTTGGTGCTCGAACGGGGCCAACCGGTCCCACGGGAAGTCCGGGAGGCTGTGCACCTGGGCGGTGTCGCTCAGTGGACGCTGGTCTCCTGCGGCGGTAGAGCCGCGATCAGCGGGTGGTCCTTGTCGATGACACCCAGCTTGGACGCGCCACCCGGGGAGCCGAGGTCGTCGAAGAACTCGGCATTGGCCGGGGTGTAGTCCTTCCACTGCTCGGGGACGTCGTCCTCGTAGAAGATCGCCTCGACCGGGCACACCGGCTCGCAGGCACCACAGTCGACGCACTCGTCCGGGTGGATGTAGAGCATTCGTTCGCCCTCGTAGATGCAGTCGACCGGACACTCCTCGACACAGGCGAGATCCTTCAGATCGACGCACGGCTGCGCGATGGTGTACGTCACGAGAACGTCCTCCTGTCGACGCCAGGCACGGGGGGGCGGTGCCCTTCCTAGTATCGCCCTGCACGCATCCGCGTGTGCAACCGAGGCCAGCCTATGCGCTCGTGGCGCCGAGGTGGAGCCGTGCCCAGACCCTGGAAGGACGCCGATGGCTGAGCGGGAGGACCCGCGATCCGGCACCTGGGTGGACCGGATCCGCGCCGACCACGTCGGCCGGAGGGTGGTCGTGCGCTACCACCTGCCGGACAGCGACATGGCCACTGACGTCTTGGGCCGGCTGGTCG
>Ga0193738_1000392_pt1 | contig 24128 bp, 23 predicted proteins | sample L2a1metaG_FD_144927 | JGI IMG/M metagenome (GOLD analysis project Ga0193738, IMG submission 144927) | Soil microbial communities from a riparian zone of the East river system, Colorado, United States - L2a1 | ecosystem: Environmental > Terrestrial > Soil > Riparian zone | place: USA: East River... | reverse complement strand
AACTGCGGTGTATCTGCCATGTAACGCATTAACTGTTCCTGCGAAGTACCGGTACCTGTCAAATGTAATTCCTCAGCGTTTTGCATGTGCGATAATATTTCTTTAAAGAATTTATGCTGCAATGTTCTTTCATCATTGTGTTGGTTCTTTTCACTGGTATTATGTTCAGCTCCCGCATTACCTGCAACAGCAAGAACAGTAAAATCTTCAGTATCGTTAGTTGCTCTTCCCACTACAGTTGCATGATGAGTATCCATCCATACACCAAATTGTTTTTTGATCTTTTGTGTCATGATTAAAGGTGTGTTTATTATTGCGATTATTATTATATGCTTGCATGAATTAGTTATATAATTCACACATTAGAGGGGTAGGAATTGATTTTATCGCAACCCTGCCTGCTTGCAGGCAGGTGCGTAAGAAGAATTAAGAATATGACTTCATTTGTTTTCTTTCTTTTGCTTACCTCAAAGAATCTTTTATGTTCTTTTTGCCTTGATGCAAAAAGAACCAAAAAAATCAAGCCCGGCCCGATGCTCCGCCGGCCGGGCAGGCCAACGCACATGAATACTCAAATAAATTGTAATTACACTCCTGATTGAACAGGTAGTTTGAATCAGTTTGCTTCGTGCTATTCAAAACACCGAAAGGCTCTGTCTTTTTCGTTTGCATTCATTTAACTAGATATTCCTCTTAAGTTAGACGAAAAAGAAGGCGCTGGAAAAGTCTTTCAGTCAAACAAGGAAAACTACATTTATCGTCGATGCAGATGATAAGAATTGTTTAGCCGAGTTAACAGTAGCACTGAAGCTAAATCACGGCGTCCGGCAATGGCCGTAAATCATTGCCGGTGTGCTTTTCTTTGGTACTTTCTTTTGCACAAGCAAAAGAAAGTACATAAAACGTTTAGAATTGACGCATTCTCTTTCATCAGCGTTGTTATTTATCTTTAGTTCATGAAGGCCTGCTTCCATTTGATAAAAAAAATATTCACTGCTGTTTTATTAACGGCAGCCGTGGCTGCTTCTTCACAAAACAAAACCGAGCGATTACAACTAGCTGATGAAATTGACCGTTCGATCCGCACAGAGCTGCTGAATAAATGGTACCCGCAAAGCGTGGATAGTTTGTATGGTGGTTTTCTCACCACGTTCACTTATAACTTTTCACCAACAGGACCACAGGATAAAATGATCGTGACCCAGGCACGACATGTATGGTCAAATGCGGTGGCATCACGATTATATCCCGGAGTTGATCATTATAAAAAATGTGCAGCACATGGTTTTAGTTTTTTAAAAAATAAAATGTGGGATAAAATAAATGGTGGTTTTTATACACTGGTTGACCGTAAAGGAAATGTAAAAGACAGTGAAGGAAAAACAGCTTATGGGAATGCATTTGGTATTTATGCATCGGCGGCATGGTACCAGGCTTCGGGTGATAACAATGCTTTGCAATTGGCAAAAGATTGTTTTGCGTGGCTGGAAAAACATGCACATGATCCTATCCTCAAAGGTTATTATCAGAATTTAATGCCGGATGGTACACCTGCCAAGCGTACTGCTGCAGATCCTTCCACCTCAACTGTTGGATATAAGGATCAGAACAGTTCTATTCATTTGCTGGAAGCGTTTACAGAATTATATTCCGTATGGCCCGATGCATTAGTTCGTCAAAGGCTGCAGGAAATGTTGTTGCTGATCCGAGATGTTATTACTACTAAGAAAGGTAGTCTCACACTTTTTCTACAACCTGACTGGACACCGATATCATTCACGGATTCATCAGAATCAGTGATCTTACAACACCGATATCTTGATCATATATCGTTTGGTCATGATGTAGAAACAGCTTACCTGATGCTGGAAGCGTCGCATGTTCTGGGATTGAAAAAAGATACAGCTACGATGAGGATAGCCAAACTCATGGTGGATCATGCGTTGCAAAATGGTTGGGACAAGATCAACGGTGGTTTTTATGATGAAGGATATTATTTTAAAAATAAAAAAGACATCACCATTATAAAAGATAGTAAGAACTGGTGGGCACAGGCGGAAGGATTAAACACATTATTGCTGATGGCAGATCTTTTCGCCAACGATGCCATGCAGTATTTTGAAAAATTTAAAATGATGTGGAAGTATATACAAACTTATTTGATTGATCATGAATATGGTGACTGGTATGAAGAAGGTCTTGATAACAGACCGAAAAGAAAAACTGCATTAAAAGGTCATATCTGGAAAGCTACTTATCATCAACTGCGGGCATTATCTAATTGTGTTCAAAGGCTTCGAAGCGATAAATAAATTTCGTTCATCTAACAAATCAAAACTCTTTACCGTACAACATCATTTATTCCTTCGCACACAGACCTGATCTTCCGGTAAATTGCATCTGAATTTTTCTCCTTATCCAATTTTATATTCAGAAAGCCGGGTGATTTTTTCATGTAGAATGTGCTGTTATCATCCAGCGTTATATTTCCATCGATCTCAGTTTTGGTGAAGGACACATCACCAGTAGCGAGTTCTTTATCCAGCCATCTTTCAACCGCTGCTGTTTTGTCGGGGTTGAATTTTGCTGTCATTTCATAATAGTGATCGTATTCGCTGTGTTTTATACTAATACTTCCACCTGGAAAACCACAGGCAATAATGGCGATACATAATGATAATGCGCAGAAAAAAATGACTTGCTTTTTCATAATGGTAATTTGACGTAAAGGAACTAAAAATGTTGCACTGAACCTTTCGTCATTCTAATATGGCTATAGGTAAAAAAGATTTGGCACTATGCCTTGCCGGCACTTACTTTGCCGTTCAAAGTGCTTTTCGTCAAACGTGAAAAAGAGTGAGTACTTTTCATTTCTGACGTCCCACGTTTGACGAAATATAAATTACATTACAGCATAACTTAAAACTAGAGGGATGGCAACTATATTGAATATTCAGAACCTGGGTAAAACTTATCAGAGTGCAGGCCGTGAGCTGACGGTGCTGGAAAATATTAATTTTTCCGTAGAAGCAGGATCAACGATGGCTATTGTCGGACCATCAGGCAGTGGCAAAACAACTTTGCTTGGGTTGGCTGCGGGGCTTGATCGTTCAACTACCGGTTCAGTGGAATTAAATAATATAAAGTTGGATCAGTTGAATGAAGACCAGCGGGCCGCTATAAGAAATCAGCATGTGGGTTTTATTTTTCAAAGCTTCCAGTTGCTACCTACACTGACTGCGTTGGAGAATGTGATGGTGCCATTAGAATTGCGGGGAGAAAAGAACATAAAGTCGAGAGCAGTTGATCTGCTACAGAAAGTGGGATTAGGCAATCGAGGACATCATTATCCTGCACAGTTAAGCGGCGGTGAACAACAAAGAGTATCGATGGCCCGTGCCTTTATCAATAAACCTCAACTTCTTTTTACTGATGAACCTACCGGTAATCTTGATGCAGAAACAAGTCGTGGTATTGTTGAACTGATCTTTAATTTGAATAAGGAAGCCGGTACTACTTTGATCATGGTGACACATGATCTTGACCTGGCAAATAAAACAGGCCGTATCATCAAATTGAAAGGTGGAAGAATTGTATCTGATGAACCTACTATGAATAATTAATAGATGAAACTATGAGTCAGCAAAGAGGTTTGAATTTTCCCTGGTTAGTAAAGATGGCATGGCGTGATAGCCGACGCAACCGTTCAAGATTATTTTTATTCGTATCATCTATTATACTTGGCATTGCTGCTATGGTTGCCATTTATTCGCTGGGGGATAATATGAGTGCCGAAGTGGACAGGCAGGCTGCTTCTTTATTAGGCGCCGACCTGATGATCGGCACGGGTAAGCAAGTTAGTCCTGCGATGCAAAAAATGGTTGATTCACTTGGCGACAGAAGATCAGAGCAAAGGATGTTTCCGTCAATGATCTATTTTTCGAAGAGTAATAAAACAAGACTTGTACAGGTTCGTGCACTGGGAGGTGAGTTCCCATATTATGGAATATTGGAAACGGTGCCTGCATCGGCTGGAAAAGAATTTAGAAACGGACAGGCAGCATTGGTAGATCAAACGATGATGTTACAATATGAGGCTGCTGTTGGTGATACAGTTAAGGTTGGTAATGTAAGTTTTGTTATCGCCGGTACTTTGATAAATGCCCCGGGGCAAACGGGATTGTCAGCATCTGTCGCGCCACCTGTTTATATACCTCTTCAGTATTTGGAACAAACAGGGCTTGCACAAAAAGGAAGCAGGATCGCTACCCAATTTTTCTTCAAGTTCGACAAGTCGGTGAACATGGAACAGCTTGTAGACAAGATCGAACCACGGCTGGATATTGAAGGCATGAGTTATGAGACTGTTGAAACACAGAAACAGAATACTGCAAGGTCCCTGGAAGACCTTACAAATTTCCTTTCATTGGTCAGCTTTATTGCATTGTTGTTGGGTTGTGTTGGTGTAGCCAGTGCAATTAATATTTATGTGAAGGAAAAAATAAGATCAGTAGCAATACTGCGCTGTTTGGGCGCAAAAGGGTCACAAGCTTTTCTTATTTACCTGATACAAATTGTTGTTGTAGGTTTCATGGGTTCACTGGCAGGCGCTGCTTTAGGAACTATCATTCAACAATTCTTACCAATTGCATTCAAAGATTTTTTACCAATAAAAGTTACAGCAGAATTTTCATGGTCAGCGATTGGACAAGGCATACTATTGGGTATTGTGATCTCTTTTCTTTTCGCCTTATCGCCATTGGTATCAATTCGCAAGATCTCGCCACTAAATACATTGCGTTTATCGTTTCAAAAATTTAGTTTATTTAAAGACCCGATAAAATGGCTGGTGTATCTTTTGATCATTCTTTTTATTTGGGGATTTGTTTATTACCAAATAGGAGAGATACAGGAATCGATCGCTTTTTCTATTGTTATTGTTATTTCATTCCTGATATTGGTGGGAGTAGCGGCATTGCTGATGTGGGCTGTGCGTCGTTTCTTTCCGAACAGGGCAAGTTATTTATGGCGACAAGGACTTGCAAATTTGTACAGACCCAATAACCAAACTACTATCTTGATCGTTGCGATCGGTTTGGGTACTGCTATTATCTGCACATTATTTTCTATCCGGGCAATTCTATTGAAACGTATTGAACTTACTGCCCGTGACAACCGATCTAACACGATATTATTTGATATACAACCACAACAAACGGATAGTGTAATAGCATTAGCCAGACAATTTAATTTACCTATAGATGGAGCAGTGCCTATTGTAAACATGCGGTTAGAAAAAGTGAACAATATAACCGGTGAAATTTTGCGGAAAGACAGCACCATTAAAATGTGGAGGGGAATATTTGACCGCGAATACCGTGTCACGTTTCGTGATTCACTAACTGCATCAGAAAAAATAGCAAAAGGAAAATGGTCGGGTAAAGTGGATGAATCCGGTAAAATATTTATTTCATTGGATCAAAATTATGCAAAGAACAACAGCATCAAAGTAGGAGATACAATGATCTTTAATGTGCAGGGATCTGTTATTTCCACTATTGTGGGCAGCCTTCGCCAAGTGGACTGGGGTCGTGTGCAAACAAATTTCCTGGTTGTATTTCCAACCGGTGTATTGGAAAAGGCGCCGCAGTTTCATGTATTGGTTACCCGTGTTGAAAATAAAGATCAGTCGGCGCAGTTTCAGCAACAATTAGTACAAAAGTTTCCCAACGTGACGATCATTGATATAAGTGCTGTTTTAAATATAGTGAGTAGTATCATAGATAAAGTTGGGTTCATTATTCGTTTCATGGCGGCCTTTAGCATCTTCACAGGTTTGATCGTATTGATTGCTTCTGTTTTGATCAGTAAATACCAGCGGATACAGGAAAGTGTGTTGTTACGTACACTGGGTGCAAGTCGTAAACAGATCTTTTATATTACTGCACTTGAATATTTTTTCCTTGGTGCTTTGGCTGCTGCTACCGGAATGTTCATGTCGTTAGGAATAAGTTTCCTGGTAGCAAAATTTATGTTTGAAACAGAATTTGTATTAAAGTGGGTGCCGTTGTTAATAGTGTTTGTATCCGTTTGTTTCCTAACGGTATTTATTGGATTGATCAATAGTCGTGCAGTGGTGACGAGACCTCCCTTGGAGATTTTGAGAGAAGAGGTTTAAGGAATTTTAGATTTCAAATTTGAAATGTTGGGATATTTATCAAAGAAGTTTCTCCAATTGCTTCCAGACATTTTCAGCAACTATAAGATGACCTTCAGCAGTTGGATGAATACCATCTGCCTGGTTGAGTTCAGGTTCACCGCCGACACCTTCTAAAAGAAATGGAATGAGTGTCATCTTATTTTTAGCAGACAGCTCAGTATAAATATTTCGAAATTCAGTAGTATATGTTTGTCCCATGTTTGGCGGGATCTCCATGCCGGCAAACATCAGTTTACTGTCAGGATATTTTGTTTTTACCTTATCAATAATATCCTGGAGATTTTTTTTAGTTTCTGAAAGTGGAGTACCTCGCAATCCATCATTTGCGCCAAGTTCGAGTACAAATATATCTACCGGTTGTTGGAGTATCCAATCAATACGGGTTTTACCACCGGAAGAAGTTTCACCACTTACTCCTGCATTGATCACCTGGTATGGAAGCCCAAGTGAATCGATCTTCTTTTGAATGAGTGCAGGGAAAGCTTGCTCAGGACTTAAGCCATAACCCGCTGTAAGACTATTGCCGTAAAAAACAATTGTTTTCTTTTTTGTAATAGCGTCAGGTTCCTTTGCAGTATTGTTTTGATCACTATCTGCAGTTTTTTTATTATCTGTGCAGCTTGAAAGAATTATTATAAGTGCGACAATAATAGTTGATCCTTTCTTCATATTGCAAATATAGAGCAACATAAAAGGGTGGTGGTCCTGAAATTAAACTGCATGTTTTGAGTTAACTTAAAGTGCATTTTGGTTTAAGAGTTCTACAAGTTGCCAACATCACGTATTATTACGAAAACTACACTCTAAATAACCCACTTTGGCTTTTCTTTTGCCTAAAGCTTTTGAGTATTTTGCACGACTATGTTTGTCCCAATCTGGCCAGCCAAAACTTTCTTCGGACTGCTTATACTTTGTATATGCTGTTCGGATCTTGCTGCCCAGGACTCAGTTGTTGTTGCGATTCAAAAGACAAACGATGTTCCGCCTGTAATAAAATTTCCTCAAGGCTCCAAAATTGCGCATTTACCGATATCAGCATCGGGAAATGCAAAGACTTCTCCCTTGTTCGAAAATGTTCACCCATTTCAAAATCTTCCGCATGAAAGAACGCAAACCTTAGTGAATGCAGCCTGCAGGGATTCATCTTTTCTAAAAATATTTGAAGCAGGAAACCGTGCTTATAGTTTCTTTACTTCAGCCAAAACGAATGATGGTGGTATTGTACTGGGTGGACATGGACGAAACAAACTTCCCGGCCCTCCTTATACATGGTATAGTGTGGTCACAAAATTCGACAGTGTTGGCCGTCATATCTGGTCTAAAGAATTACAAACTGATGTGATTCCCGGCCGAGGTTCATATGCCGAAAGCATTTCTGTTTTATCTGACGGAAGTATACTGGTATCTGGCTGGCTTGATAATCCTTTATCAACCTCACCACCTACGGCGACCGTAGATTTTTTTATCGCAAAGCTCACAACAAACGGAGCCCTCGTCTGGTTTAAAACATTTCATTCATTGATGGGCAATGGCTGCACTACCAGTAATATCCGTTATGCATGGGTGGCAGAAGGCACCAATGGAGACTTGTACCTTGGAACTACAATACCAAACTGTCCTGATCCAAGATACTTGCTGGTTTTCAAGCTGAATAGTTCGGGTGATCTTATATGGCAATATAATTTCACAGGTCATTTTACAAGATCATATTGTATGGGCATTTTTTATGACGGTCCTTACATCACGGTCATCAATCGTGGTGAGGGTACTGGTCCCAATGTAGCCAGTGTTGACCTTGTACGATTAGATGCTTCAACAGGCGCCTATATATCTCATAAAAGCTGGCAACCTGATCTGCCTTATCCTTCAAGTTTTCATGCAAGTTTTTTGAACTGGACACCAACAGTAGTGCGACTCAACAATGGAACTTATTGCTTGTATGGAAATACTTTCGGTGATTTTTACAACCCTCTAAGTGAAAACCTTCCACATTTTTCTGTACTCGAATTCAACAGCAATTATGATTTTGTAAAAGGATATACGATCAATTCTACACTGCCCAGTAACGGTTATGAAAGCAAGATTAAAGTTGACCGGTTTGGTAAAGTGATCTATAGCATGTCGGTGCAGCTAAATTATCCGGATGAGATCAAGTATTATGGAATTGCAGATAATGGAACCATTCTGCATCAACGAAAAAAGCAAATCAATGGTTTGGAAGTCTTTTATGATAATGCCGAACTGTTTGATGATGGCTCGGTGGTTTATATAAACAACCTGGCAACACCTAGTCAGGATAATTTTTACCTGTATTATACTTTGATGCATGTTACTGATACAAGTAGCGAATGCCTCGGTGTAATTGATAATTTTTCCAGTATAGCTCCGATAAATTATAAACCAAACAACTTTGCATGGACTGCTCCCGGCTCCAATCCTATTATCAGCACTAGTAATCAGAATAACAACGTAGTGCCAATTGATTATACAGCCTCACCGCCATGTTATCAAACAACATTTTGTGACACACTAAAGATCCATGGCACGGTAAATTCATGTGACCTTCAGCAGGATTTTACATTTACTGCTTTTAAGAATGTTCAATGCGGTGCAAAAGTGAATTGGTATATTGATACTGCTGTTCTCCAGTCATTCCAGGTCATCAATGACACAACAATAGTGTTGAAGTTTGATCAGGCCTGGCAGGGATGGTTGTATGCAAGAATGCAAACATCATGTGGGGAGCTTTCTGATTCAGTTTTACTCACCATTTATAATAGTTCACCTGGTCCCGTGAATATCGGGCCCGATACATCCATCTGTCAATCGAATACTATTACATTAAATGCACACCGCGGCTATACCACTTATCTCTGGAACAATGGAGCAAGAGATTCACTTATTACTGTTACAGGCCCGGGAATCTATTATGTAGAGGTAACTGATGCTTGCGGAAATTCTTTTGCTGATACTATTTTAATATCATTGACTTCAACAATTCCTATTTCAATAGGCCCAGACAGAACAAAATGTAATTCAGATACATTACAGTTGCAGGCACCTTCAGGATTTATAAGCTATTCATGGTCTCCTGATTATAATATAAGTACAACAAACACGGAGCAAGTGATCATTAATCCTGCTGTTGATACTGCGTATACATTAAAAGCAGAAAAAACGCCGGGGTGCTTTGCGTATGACACTGTTCATGTCAGTGTCCACAGCGCACCATTAATAGATCTTGGATCTGATCAGAGTTTTTGTACAGGTGATAGTTTAGTATTGGATGCAGGTACAAGTTTTACGCAATATCAATGGAGTAATGGAAATAGTACACAACAGATGACAGCTCATGCTGCAGGTGCTTATTCGGTTATTGGCATTACTACAGAAGGGTGTAAATCATTTGATACCTTGATTGTTTTGAATATTTACCCACTTCCGGTTGTTTCCCTTAGCAAGGATTCAACTCTTTGTGCTGGTGATCAAAGAGCTTTAAATGCAGGAAGTGGTTTTGTAAATTATAGCTGGAATACTGGCAGCATCTCTTCATCAATTATTGTAAACGATATTGGTGTTTATTCGGTAACCGTTACAGATGCTCATGGATGTAAAGGAGCAGATACAACAAAGATCACATTGAAGTTCCCTCAACCCAATGGATTCCTGGGGCCAGATACTTCAATTTGTTCTTATGGCGATATTCAATTAAAAACAATGACTCCATTTAATCAATACTTATGGAGTACAGGTGGAACTGCATCAAGTATTATTATAAAACAACCAGGTCTATATTGGTTACAAATTAAAGATGAAAATGATTGTGTTGGAAAAGATACTATTATAGTAAGCCCTAAAGATTGTGGTAAAGGATTTTTCGTGCCAACTGCATTTACACCTAACAATGATGGTAAAAACGATCTGCTAAAACCTATTTTACTTGGCAATGTGATACAATATCGTTTCTGGATCTATAATCGTTGGGGTGAATTGATATTTGAAACAAATGACCTGGCAAAAGGATGGAACGGCATGTACAAAGGACAACCTCAGAACAGTGGTGCTTTTGTATGGAGATGTATGTATCAATTCGAAGGTGGACAAATAAATAATGAGGGAGGCACATTTGTTTTGATCAGGTGATGATTTTTTAAATGCCGCTATTGATTATTGAAACATGCTCAGCTTAAAATAGCCCAAGTTCATTTCATCTTCAGCAAGAGAATCAGTGGGAGTTACTGATAAGCTGTATTTTTCTTTTATACCAACAGGCAGTATATCTGTTATTTCATAGACATCATCAACATCTACTCCGAATTTATCGTCAATATGTGCAGTCGCTCCTTTAAAACCTGTATGCTTAAAAAAAGCAGTTTGTTTTGAAATATTTACAGCTTCTGATTTATCAGCTGCTGCTATTATCATTTTATAATGAAATTCTTCAAACTCATTTTGTTTATAGCCACCGAGGTTAATAAAGAATAATTTGAAAGGACTGTTTTGTTTGCTTTCATTTTTTAAAATGACTTCTATTTTATAACCATTTACACTGGTTACTTCACGCCATGCATCGAAATGTAGCTTGTTATTCCCTGGCCAGAAAGCTTCTACATCAGGGATCAGATCTTTAATGCTGTCACCGATACCAAAGAAAACATCATGCTGCTCGATGTTCCGCTCAGGGGGAGAGGCACCTATCAATAACATGTAAAGCTTTGGCATGAAAAGAATTTGCCTGAAGGTAATAAGTGCAAAAGATATACCGCATAACCGGGGGCTAAAAAAATTATTTAATTAGTTTACTTTTACAAAAAACGGAATATGAAATACATTTATTCTCTTCTTCTTTTATTTATGCTTGTCACAGCATGTAAACAAAAAGTTTTATCTGGTAAAGCACTGGAAGATAAATTAAATAAAACGATGGTTGAATATCTGCATGAAACACTGAAGACCGGAACCGAAGTGAAAATAAAGGATCTTGTATATTATCCCGATAAGATGAAAAATCATTACATCTGCACATTTACTGTACAGTTGCGCACCGCTACTTCCGATACTACCGGTACCATGATGGCATTTATCCCGAATGATTTCAGTAAAGTAACAAGAACTCAATAGAAACGTAAATCGAAAAGTTTGGCTCGTATCAGACCATCGTTCCTGAAAGTATCTTAATTAATTTTTCTGCATCAATATTACCACCGGAGATCACACAAACAATTTTTCCTGTCCCTGCTTTCCCCGTAAGGGCTGCAGCAAACGAAGACCCACCGGCGCCTTCTGCTATAACACGGGTTCTTTCCATCAATAATTTTATTGCATCTGCAACTTGTTTCAGGCTTAAAACAATGGAGCCATTTGCGAGTTTACTGACTAATGGCCACATTTCAGTAAGTAGACCAGCACTCCCCATTCCATCTACAAAACTTGGAGTGTAAGTGACTTTTACCGGTTCACCAGCAGCAAGAGAGGGAGCAAGTGGCGCTGCTGTCTCCACTTCTGATGCAAAAACTTTTACACCAGGTTTAATCGTTTTTATAGCCGTAGCAATTCCGCTGATCAATCCACCACCGCCATAAGGAACGATCACCGTATCTGCATCAGGAAGATCTTCGAGTATTTCTAAACCAACTGTTCCATTGCCTGCAATTACAGCCGGATCACTTACCGGGTGAATAAACAATCCTTTCATCCCTTCAAATTTTCTTGTCACAAGCACCTGCCACCAATCATTAAAAGGGATCTTGATATATTTTGCACCAAGTCTTGTTATCGCATCAAGTTTTGTTTGTGGCGCATGATCAGGTACGATAACCGTACACGGAATATCCATCATTCGTGCATTCCATGCAACACCTTGTGCCATATTACCAGCACTTGCAGTATACACTCCATCATTCAGCAATGATCTGTCAGCAGTACTTATTGCATTATAAGCACCCCTTAATTTAAAAGATCCGATAGGTTGCAAATTTTCCAGTTTCAAATAAATTTCCCCCGGAAGATCATCGCCATAAAAACGAATAAGCGGCGTACGATTTACTTTGCCCTTAATGCGTTGCTGTGCATCTTTAATATCCTGCAACGAAACAGAAATTGTTTTTTGATCTGTGATCATTTATTAGCATTTATCTTTTCATAAATATGATATGCTGAAAAAATATCTTCTGCTGCAATGCCTAAAGATTTAAAAACAGTGATCTCTTTATCATTCTCTCTTCCTTTTTTTCTTCCTGATAAAACTTCGCTTATTTCCGCTTTTACATGTGCATCAGTTATAGCCCCTTCTTTCTTAGGGATCAAAAAATCTCCCGCTTCGTTAAAAAGGGATTCATAGCGATCAGTAAACAACTTTGATTTGACTATTGCGACAGTATCTAATTCTCTTGTACCAGCCGTGCTAGAACCAACTGCATTAATATGTGAGCCAGCAGCGATCCAATCTCCCATTACAACAGGTTCCTTAGATGCAGTAACTGTACAGATAATATCAGCATATTCGACTGCCTGCTGCACATTTTTCTTTATATGAACGGGTATATTGTATTCAGCCGACAATTCATTAGCAAGATGCTTTGCATTATTCTCGTTACGACTCCATAAATTTATCTGTTTAATGTTTCTGACCAGCAATATAGCTTCAATATGTCTTTTGGCTTGTTCACCCGAACCGATGATCGCAAGTGTTGATGAGTTTTCTCTTGATAACAATTTTGTAGCTACAGCGCTGGCTGCTGCGGTTCTGATAGCCGTGATCTCTAATGCATCGAAGAGCATAAGTGGTTGTCCATTCTTTGCATCAAATAACATTACTATTCCCTGGTGAGAAGGAAGACCGACTTCACTGTTGGCATGGAATACACTGATCACTTTAATCCCCATCACACCAAGTTTGCCTGCATGACCAGGCATCATACCTAATACACCGCTACCATCCGGAAGTCGCATAATATTACGTAAAGGCTGCAAACATTCTCCTCCTGCCAATGAAAGAAACATTTTTTCCATTACCTCAATACATTCTTCCATTGGTAATAGAGATGCGATCTTTTCTTTATTGACAAACAACGGCTCCATTCTTTATAACATGAGTAGATCTATAAAGATAGAATTTGTTGAATAGAATTATCTTGGTAAAAAACACAACGTAAGAAGACCTATTACAGGCCGACCATTTTCATATAGTCATTTTTTCTTGCTTCGATTGCAGATGCAGTAACGTCTACTAATCCGTCAATAAGTGTGAGATCATTTTGTGTTGGGGTACGGGGCTCGTTATAATATACAGCAAATGTCCCCAACAATTCATCGTTTGCACCAAATATAGGTGTTGACCAGCAGGAACGCAGATCTTCAACTAATGCATACGATTTATAATTCTTCCAAAGCGGATCAGTTGCGATATCATCTACAATTATTTGTTTGCGAAAGAATGCTGCGGTACCACATGACGCCGCAGTTGGCCCGGGAGAAAATCCATTGACTGCAGTGTTATAATGATCAGGAAATGAAGGAGCGGCGCCTATAAATAACTGGTTTGTTTTTTTATTATATAAAAGTATGGATGTTAAAATATTGTTCTCGCTTTTATACTCTATCCAGGTCACTATATCTGTCAGTATCTCTTTCAGATCCTTTTCACTGTTTAACATCTCCTCTACATCTGTTTGCAACAGTTGGGAATCCACTTTTAGTATCAGATCTTCTGTAGCCTGGCTCATAATAAATATTAGTATCCTAAAGTTATAGTTTTAATTATAATCAATGAAACAAGTATGAATAATTTATCTCCTGTTCAGCCTTTTTCTTGCAGAGGTTCTTGCACTCCTTCAGGATCGGATACGGTGAGCTCATTTTTCGGAGATTGAGTAACCATACCGAAATCAAATTGCATATCGTTAAGTTTTCGGTAGAGGCCGTTGTGGCTCATAAGTTCGGTATGTGTGCCTGCTTCGCTTACAATTCCTTTATCGATCAGCACAATTTTATCGGCGTTCCGAATAGTGGAAAGCCGGTGTGCAATAACAAAACTGGTACGGCCCTTCATTAAATTGTCCAGCGCATCCTGCACCAATTGTTCACTCTCACTATCCAGTGAAGAAGTAGCTTCATCTAAGATCAAAATGGCAGGATCTTTTAAGATAGCACGGGCAATAGCAATACGCTGTCTTTGGCCCCCGCTTAATTTAATACCTCGTTCGCCAACGATCGTTTCGTACTGCTCCGGAAATCTTTTAATAAACTCATGTGCATTGGCATTTTTTGCAGCAGTCATAATTTCTTCATCGCTTGCATCCGGTTTTCCGTAGGCAATATTTTCTTTGATGCTGCCGCCAAATAAAATAACATCCTGTGGCACAAAAGCCATTTGGCGTCTCAATTGTGAAAGAGGAAATTCACGGGCAGGTCGTTCATCAAAATATACAGTGCCGTTATCAGGTTCATAAAAATGAAGAAGCAATGAAGCAATAGTTGATTTGCCGGCACCGCTTGGCCCTACGATAGCGATCTGTTCACCATTGCGTGCAGTAAGCGATAGATCTCTCAATACTTGTATGTCTTTGCGACTGGGATAACTAAACGCAACATGTTCAAACCGCACATTGCCTTTTAATATATGTTCTGGTTCTACCACAATTTGTTTGATGTCTACTGGTTCACCATCAGTGCGCAAAATTTCTCTAACACTTTGTGTGGCACCTAGTGTTTTTTGTAATTGTGAGAACATATCTGCAAAGCCGGCAAACGTACCGCCAACAAACATTGAGAAAATAACAAACATGATAAGTGAACCAATTGTAAATCCGCTTCCTGGATCCTGGATCATTCGTCCGCCAAACCAAACAACAAATGCCAGCGTTCCAAACAAACTAAAGATCATGAATGCTACAAAGGCGCCCCGATATCTTGCATTACTGATTGCGGTTGATACAACAGCTTTTAAACTTTTTACATACCGACTTATTTCATAAAATTCACTTGTAAATGCTTTTACTATCGAGATACCTTGAAAAGTTTCCTGGACGATCGTTCCACTATCAGCTAATTGGTCCTGTGTTTTGCGGGACATTTTACGAATACGTTTTCCAAATACAACTGCAACGATAGCAAGTAATGGGACTACTGATAACATCACCAAAGCAAGTTTGGGGCTGATCCAGAAAATGAAAAATAAACCAATGATGAGTGTGAAGATGCCACGTAAAAATTCTGCAAGCGTAAAAGAGATCGCATCCTGTATTTGCGAAAGATCGGAAGATATGCGGTTACTTAATTCACCTACTCTTTTCTCAGTAAAAAAACTCATTGGCATAGTAAGCAACTTGCTGTAAACATCTTTGCGCATATCAGCCAAACTTCTTTCACCGACTGCTGTAAGCAGATAAACTCTCATGAATGAAAAGAAAGTTTGTACGGTCAATTGAGCGAAGATGAGCAGCAATGTTGTATTTAAACTCCAGTGAATATTTTTTAAACCAAATTGTGAACCTCCACCCATTCCCGGCAAAGAAGCGCCGGGTGATGCCGCATCGATCATCTTACCTAAAAATAAAGGAAACAAACTGGTAGTGAATGCAGAGAGTGCAATGAATACTAATCCTAAAATAAATTTACCACGATGAGGTTTTAAATATTTAAAAAGAGCAAGAGCCTGCCGCAGGTTTTCTTTATTGATCTTTGCCTTCGGTGTTTTTCCCTCTGATGATGAACTGAGATGTCGGGTTGCGGTAGCCATTTATAGTTAAAAGTTGAATGTCAAAATTATACCCTCTGTATTAAATGCAAGATAGTTATTATGTTTTTGAAGGATATTCGGAGATCACAGGCACGAACTAAAAAGAGTTGCCATTTAAGCCAACTCTTTTTAAAATTAAAAAATTCTTCACTCTACATTATGTAATATTCTCTTCCAGCTTATCAAATGATTCATTCCATCCTTTTATACAATCTTCACGCATTTCAGCTGGCACACCCTGGTGCTTGAGTTTCATTTTTGTTGCACCGTCTGCTTCTTCCAAATACACTGTTATCAAAAGTTCTTTTGGCCAATCTCCCTGCATACCATATTCAGATGCAGATTTAATATTCCCTTTTTCATCTGAGAAACTATCCGTAACCACAAGTTTTCTTTCAGGAATTAATTCTTTAACCTCACCAGTCGACCAATACTCTTTTCCATCAGGTCCACGCATACAGCTCAAATATTTACCGCCAACTTTTGCCTCCATCTTACTTGAAGGGCAAGTAAATCCTCTTGGCCCCCACCATTTTTTAAAGTATTCAGCATCTGTCCATGCAAGCCATACTACACTTACTGGCAAATTGAAAACACGATTTATCACAATTTCATTTTGCAAAGCAGAACCTTGCTGCTTTATACCCTGTTTGGTTTTTGTTTCCATTTGATTTTAAATTTTGAAAGTAAAAAAATATATCACTGTTTAACCTCGTAAAAGGAGTAAACGAATGGACATTATATTCCCCAAACTTTATGCCTCGTCGTTGTTCTTTATGTAATAAAATTGGCTTTTTCCTCTGGCACAGTTTTTACCCCTATATATACTGTATCTATTATTTAATTAAAAACGTGCATTATGGATAAAATGGAAGTAAAAGGTTTTTTAAACCAATGGAAAGGAAAACTTAAAGAGAAATATGGTCAATTAACAGATGATGATCTTAAATATGAAGAGGGCAGAGACGATCAATTCTGGGGAAGGATACAGCAAAAAACGGGCAAGGCAAAGGATGATCTCATCAAATGGTTGAGAGACCAGGGTTAAGTTTTCTATACTTTATATAGTAATAGTCATGATGCATTAATACATCATGACTATTTTTTTAAATTATTACTGAGTCCATTACATGCAATACGCCATTCAGGATTTTTGCATCACGGGGTTGAATGGGAATATCACTGATCTTGACAGTGCCATTATTTACCTGCACATTTAATTCACGACCATTTACAGTGATAAGTTTTTCGCCATCTTTTAATTCTTTATAACCTATTTTTCCTTTTACAATATGGTTGCTTAAAAGATCTGCAAGCCGGCCTCGATTTTGTGGTTCGAATAATTTTTCCAACATTCCCTTTTCTAATTTTTGAAAAGCAGAATCAGAAGGAGCAAAAAAAGTAAAGGGACCTGTACTACTTAATAACTGATCAATATCGGACGCATGCACAGTTTTTTTTAGTGTTTTCAGATTCTTGTCCACATTCACTACCTGGGTAAGATTTGACATTTCGATTGATTTACTTTCTGATTTCATTATATAAAGAGGTCGGAAAGATAATCCTTAAAGCCCAGAGAGGCCGTTAAAGTTTCCCTCATTTACAGCGTACGATCGTTATAATAGCAGTAAAAACATTAAGTCATTGGCCAAAAAAATGGCAGCTTTTAAATCATTATCTTTCAGGTAAATCAACTTGTCGATGGACAATTCAAAGGACCTCCGTCTTGCCGTTCTGATTGATGCTGATAATGTACCACACCGCCTCATAAATGGGATATTGGAAGAGATCGCCAAATATGGTGTGCCAACCTTTAAACGTATTTATGCAGATTGGACAAAGCCACATGTCACTGGCTGGAAAGCCGTATTGCTGGATCATGCTATTACGCCAGTGCAACAGTATAGCTATACCACGGGAAAGAATTCTTCTGACTCTGCACTTATCATTGATGCAATGGACATATTATATACTGGTCGTGTGGATGGATTTTGTGTAGTGAGCAGTGATAGTGATTTTACAAAACTCGCCACCCGGCTACGTGAAGCAGGAATGAAAGTATTTGGAATGGGTGAGCAAAAAACACCTTCAGCGTTCCGTGCCGCCTGTGATAAATTCATTTATATAGAAATATTGGATCAACCCGAACCAAGCACAAAACAAATAAAGCTGAGTGACCTGAGGAAGAAAGAAAAAGTGATCAGCAAAGCGGATAAGAATTTAGTGAATCTTGTTACTTCCAGCATTAACGATATTGCGGATGAGAATGGCTGGGCTTTTTTGGGGGATCTTGGCAATATGTTATTGAAGAAAAGACCTGATTTTGACCCCCGCAATTATGGATTTGAAAAATTATTACAACTGATCAGGAGCCTCGGGCTTTTTGAAATAGATGAAAGAGAATCCGGAAGAAGGAATATAAAGCTTGTGTATATACGAGTGCCGCCTTCAAAGAATTGATCTTTTGAACTAAGCTGCATTACTACTATTTAACTTCTATTGCGTCGCACTCTTGTACTGTAACAATTCTATTCAAGTTTTTTTATAAAACAAAAAGCTCATGAATCAATCATGAGCTTTCAATAAGATCTTATTTCCTAATCAAATTGCAGGCTTCGGATAATGGAAGATAGAATAAAGCAAAACCATTTTATAAAACACTGCACTTCATAATTTTTATTTTTAAAAATCAGTTTCATCTGCGCTTGGTCCATAACTACCAGGAATTGGGACATTCAGCAATCTTAAATACACACCCAGTTGTGCACGGTGATGTATCTGCTGGCTCATCGACATCCTCAGCACATCGATCTTTGGGTTAGTAGCATAAATAGTTTCACCGTTTCTTAATGTCCATGGATCATTCAGCACTTTTTCATTTTCTGCAACGAGAGCCGACAATCCATCATTGTATCTTTTTTCAAAATAGACCAGTAATTCTTTAGTGTTATTGATATCAGGCTGCTCATACGCTTTTTGAAAATCGAGCTCATCTGTGGTCAATGTAAAATGTATCCAGCCGGGCAGGTCAGCAAGATGAGTGACCAGGCTTTTCATTACCATTGACTTTTCATGAGGTTTGAAATTATACTGATTGTCAGGGACACGGCTTAGTATTTTGCGTGTTGTGGCGCCTTCTTCAATAAACTGCTTTTTAAAGAATTCAATAAATGTCATAGTGTTTTGTTTAGAACTCAAAGAAACAACCCACTTGTGACAGCCCTATGTCAGCAGCATTTGAGAGATTTCAAGTTTTTTTAAGATATTTTCTGCGATCTCAGCCACCATATCGTTTAGTTCGAGTGGTTCAACAATTTTTGCATGATCTCCAAAGAGCATGAACCAACGGGAAAAACCCATTAATGAGCCTGATAAAAATGTCATGCGAACATAATTTCCAACTTTTTCTTCTTTTACAAAGCCATTGTAATATCTCTGTTCCCCAAGGTGTTTTACAATCTCCTGTTCCACATCTATCACAACTTTTGTTACTTCTTTGTCAGCAGACATCTTGCTGATAAAACTTTGCAGTGGTGGATGCTTCTTCGAGTTTGGTTCGTTAGTGGTCATTAATTGTTTGATCTTATCAGTGCGGAAATTCCTGTAATCTTTTCTCAATTGGCAAAAAGCGATCAAATACCAATGACTGCCGAGATAATAAATACCCACAGGTTCTATTTTGCGCCTGGTTGTTTCATTTTTTTCAAGCGAAGTATAATTTATTTCTATAACAGAAGAACTGCCGATCGCTTTTAGTATGGATTGCAAATGCAATTCGGTTGTTGGCTGATGAACAATAGAAGGATGTGTCATCACCGCAATATGCTCATCAATTCCTTCGATATGATCTTTTTCTGAATGCCTGAGTATTGCTCTTATTTTATCGAGTGCGGCAATATAATGTTTGGAAATGCCCGCATCGGTTTTTGATTGCACTAATTTGGATGCAGTAAGTAATGCAGTTGCTTCGTCCATGTTGAACATAACAGGAGGAAGTTTATAGCCTTCCATAAGTCGATAACCTGTTCCCGCCTCACCGATCACCGGCACACCAGCTTCTTCCAACGCTTTTACATCACGATAAACAGTGCGAAGACTAATGGAAAATTTTTCAGCAATATCCTGTGCTTTCACTAAAGATCTTGACTGAAGTTGAATAAGAATAGCGGCTAAGCGATCAATCCGGTTCATAGGGAATAAAGTTACTGAGTGCCGGGAATTATGAATAATGAATTATGAGTTACATTTCAGGAAATGGCGTTCCCATGGATATTTATCTCCAACTTGTCCTTCTGTCCTGTGGTATTTCAACAAGTTTTCGCCTGAATAGTTTTACAAGTATTAATCCTGCAACAAAACCGCCAATATGTGCTGCATAGGCAACGCCACCTGCAGCTTCATTTCCACCCAGCGTTCCCATTCCATTCACGAATTGGAAAACAAACCAAATACCCAATACAAGGAATGCGGGTAAACTTATTATTGTGATCAAGACCCATACACGAACCAATCGGCCAGGAAATAAAAGTATGTAACCTCCAAGTACTCCGGATATAGCGCCGGATGCGCCAAGACTTGGTACCAATGTACTATCGTTGAGAAAGGAAGCACTGAATACATGTGCTAATGATGCAATTACACCACATACCAAATAGAAAATCAAATAGCGTTTGTGCCCCATTGCATGTTCCAGGTTATCACCAAAAATCCACAGGAACAACATATTCCCTCCAAGATGTGCCCAGCCACCATGCATAAACATGGATGTGATCAATGTTAAATAAACAGGGATCGGAGTTGGTTGTAACCCCGGCATCAAAATTTGCTCGCCTGTCACCGGGTTTTCAATATATTTTGAGCTTGTTACAAGGTCATGTCCCTGAAGGATCTCTGCCGGTACGGTCGAATATCCAAATGTGACAGGAATACTAGTTCCCATATCCTGCCAGAAAACAAAAGCTAAAATGTTCAGAACAATTAAAATGTAGTTTATAACCGGCGTTGTGTGCCGGTCCCTGTTATCATCGCCTAGTGGAAGAAACATTTTTTAAAAATTGATATAACAAATGTCATACCCTGTTACTCTAGATATGGAAGCGGTAAATAGAATTATGACAAAACATTTTGTTTTTAAAGTCGGTACATTGTTTGTACGGATAGAAAAAAACTAATAATGAAAACAAGATTTTTATCAACTACGATACTGGGAGGATTGGTAGCTTTCATTTCGTGTACCAGTGCACCAGATAGCGATGAAGCTAAAACTACTGAAGCAAAAAAAGTGACTGATGATCAAAGCGCCGAAACGTGGAAAATGAATGTGTCGGATAGCAAAATTGAATGGGTAGGAACAAAGGTTAGTGGTTATCATACGGGCACCGTGCCCCTGAAAAGTGGTGATATTAATGTAAAGAATGGTGAAGTAACGGGTGGTAAGTTTATCATGGATCTTGCAAATATGCAAGTCGAAGGACCGAAAGGATCTGATACGACCAGTAATAAAAAATTATTGGGACATTTAAAGTCAGCAGACTTCTTTGACGTGGAGAAAAACCCTGAAGGTATTTTTGAGTTAACGGATGTGAAACCTTATTCAGGAAGTGCTATAAAAGATACTGTTGATCCGAGACAGGAAGAGATAAGTAAATATAAAGTAACTGATCCTACACATTTTGTAAGCGGAAATCTTACACTAAAAGGCGTGACAAAAAACATAGAGTTTCCTGCCCGTATCACTGTGTCAGGAAATGCTGCAGAGGCAATTGCTAAATTTAATATTAATCGTAAAGATTGGGGAATTGTTTATGCTGGCAAACCGGATGATCTGATCAGGGATGCTATTCATCTCGGAATTTCGATAAAGGCGGCAAAGTAAAATCAATTAAAAAAGCTTTATTGTTTCAAAACAATAAAGCTTTTTCTATAATAATAGTTACATATTTTTCTCTCTTTCCCGGTCAGCTTCTTCTTTTGAAACCTTATCGTTCTTATTTGCTTCTTCTTTGATGTTTTGCATTGTTGAAGAAACAGGCCCTTTCATGTGTTCTTGCGGATCTGTTGTATGCAAAGTTTCAGGATCGGGTTTTGAGATCGGCTGAGATTTATCTTTTTTTTCTTTCTTATTGTTATCTGTATTTGCCATGATAAAAAGTTTAGTTACAAGTAAAACATCAAATTTCAGACCGCATATGTGTGTATTTTTTACCCCATACAGTTCGTATTTTTAGTTTTTGAACAGGTTGACATTTATATGACTGAAACTTTATTTGATGTAATTGTTGTGGGTGCCGGCTATTCAGGATTAGCTGCGAGTTATCATTTAAAAGAGTATGGATTAAGTCATATTATTTTGGAACGGGGAAAGATCGGCGAATCATGGCGTTCACAACGATGGGATAATTTCAGGTTTAACTCAACCAATAAATTAAACATTTTACCGGGTGAAGATCCGCAGCCAGCAGACCCTGATTCATTTTCATCAGCATCTGCATTTGTTTCTACTCTTGAGCAATATGTAAAAATTCATCAATTGCCTGTTTCAGAAAATTCAAAAGTAATTTCTATCGAAAAACAAGGTGAATTATTTGTTGTTAAGGTTTCATCAAATAATGTGATCAAAAATTATTTCTGTAAACAAATTCTTATTGCATCCGGAGTTGCGAATGAAATCAGGATCCCTTCGTTATCTAAAAATATTTCTAAGGATATAAAGCAATTGCATACGAGTGAATATAAAAACGTTGATCAATTACCAGCAGGTGCAGTATTAGTTGTGGGTGGTGCACAATCGGGTTGCCAGATCACAGAAGATCTTCTTAATGCGGGAAGAAAAGTTTATCTCTCTACCAGCATGGTGGGTCGTATCCCCAGATGGTATCGTGGCAGGGATATTTTTTATTGGGTAAGAGAAGCAAAATTTTATGATATAAAGGCGGATGAAATAAAAGATCCAAAGATCTTAGAATTGCGTCCGCCACAAGTTTCAGGAACAGGAAGTGGAAGAGATAGCATGAGCTTGCAATCGCTTTCAAAAAGTGGAGCTGTTATTTTAGGTAAAATGAATGATGCAAATGATAGCACTGTTTTTTTTCAGCAGGATGCAGCGCAACATGTAAAATTTGCGGATGAATTTTCCAGGAAAATAAAAAAATTGATTGATGATCATATCACGACGAATAATTTATCTGCACCTCCGCCACATTATGATGAAGCGGACATTCCGGATGTTGATGCAAACTGCGCCAGTGCTATAACATCACTTGACCTGAAAGAAGAGAATATAAATACAATTATATGGTCAACAGGTTTTGACTATGATGTGAAGTATATTAAGTTCCCAGTATTTGATGACAAAGGAAAACTCATACATAAAGATGGAATATCAGGATTTCCCGGCCTTTATTTTCTTGGGTATCCATGGCTAAGAACACGTAAGTCACCAATACTTTTTGGAATAATTGAAGATGTAAAGTTTGTTGTTGATCATCTTTATAATTGTTCAAAAGAAAATTTAAAGCCTGCTGCAATAGAAAAATAAAACAAGTAGTTAGTTTTTAAAATGTCAATTGTCAATACACTTATTCAGCGATATGGTTTAGAAGCCCATCCGGAAGGAGGTTGGTTTAAACAAACTTATAAAAGCGATGAACAAATAATTGCTGAAGCTTTACCCAAAAGATTTAGTGCAAGCAGAGTTTTTTCTACTGCAATTTATTTTTTGTTAGAGAAAGGGAATTTTTCTGCCTTCCACCGTATTAAAAGCGATGAATGTTGGCATTTTTATTCAGGGGGTCCTTTACTTATTTATATAATTGAGCAAACCGGGGAATTAAAAGTTATTTCTTTAGGGAATGATCATGAAAAAGGGCAATCATTTCAATATGTAGTTCCGGCCAATTGTTGGTTTGCAAGCCGTCCCGCTCCAGAAAGTGAGTATTGTTTTGTTGGGTGTACAGTATCTCCCGGTTTTGAATTTGAAGATTTTGAACTGGCTAATGTAACAGATTTATCGGTAATGTATCCTCAACACAAATCCATTATTATAGAATTGTGCAGGTAATTTTAAAATCTTTACAGCTTGTTCCGGAATTATCAAAACTATTCTTCTTACATTTAGATAGACACTTCTGTCATAAAAGAACAGCATGACTGCTCACGAAATAGAAATAA
>Ga0193738_1000391_pt1 | contig 24205 bp, 26 predicted proteins | sample L2a1metaG_FD_144927 | JGI IMG/M metagenome (GOLD analysis project Ga0193738, IMG submission 144927) | Soil microbial communities from a riparian zone of the East river system, Colorado, United States - L2a1 | ecosystem: Environmental > Terrestrial > Soil > Riparian zone | place: USA: East River... | reverse complement strand
AGAAAAGTTTAATAGTAGTATAAAAGCTGGGTTCATAATAAAAACGATCAAACAAAAAACAATCATCAATAAATGAGTACAGTTAAAGAATATTCAGTTCAGGAAAAACTTACCAGTTTGGTAACGCTTCAGAAAGTTGATTCAAAACTGGATGAATTAAAAGTATTAAAAGGCGAATTGCCAATGGAAGTTGCCGACCTGGAAGATGAGATCCAGGGTTTGCATGCAAGACAAACACGTATTGAAGAAGAGATAAATGGCATGACCGAATTCATAGAGCAAAAAAAGGAAGCCATTAAAGAATCAGGTGGGTTGGTTAAAAAATACGAGAAGCAAAGCAGCAACGTAAAAAATAACCGTGAATTTGAAGCGATCAATAAAGAGATCGAGATGCAGCAACTGGAAGTGAAGCTTGCTGAGAAGCATATTAAAGATGCTACTGATGAGATCTCTGAAAAAGCAGTATTGCTTGAGAAAGCTAAAAAAACGATTGCGGCTAAGGAAGGTATTCTGAATACAAAGAAAGAAGAACTTGAAAAGATCATTGCTTCTACTGAAAAAGAAGAAAAGCATTTCAATAAAATGGCAGCTGAGGCAAAAGATTCAGTTGATCCACGTTTGCTAACCAGCTATTCTAAGATCCGTCACAGCTATCGCAATGGGTTGGCAGTTGTACAAGTAGAAAGAGATGCTTGCGGTGGATGTTTTTATTCTATCCCTCCTCAAAAACAAAGTGAGATACGTCAACATAAAAAGATCATGGTTTGCGAGAACTGCGGTCGTGTACTGGTTGATAACGATCTTCACGCATCAGTTGAGATAAAATAATTTACAAATAGATTTTTTTACCCCGTCTTGGTTTATCCAAGCGGGGTTTTTTGTTTTAAATTGCGGTTCATGCTGAAACAACTTTCTATTCAGAATTACGCCATCATCGATGCTATTGATATAAAATTTCCTGAGGGAATGAATGTAGTGACCGGTGAAACCGGCGCTGGCAAATCCATCATCATGGGTGCATTAGGATTGATACTTGGAGACAGAGCCGATTCATCTGCATTGGTGAATAAGGAAAAGAAGTGCATTGTAGAAGGGATTTTTAAAACCGATAATAAAGCTGGCGTAAAAGCTTTTTTAAAAACTAATGAACTTGATGGTGAGGAAGAATTGTATTTAAGAAGAGAAATTGGAGTAAATGGAAAATCAAGAGCATTTATAAATGATACCCCGGTAAATCTTGAACAACTAAGAGAATTAAGCAGTTTGCTAGTAGATCTTCACCAGCAATTTGATGCACTACAATTGGGTGAGAATGATTTTCAACGGGAAGTAGTTGATGCTCTGGCAGGCAATAAAAATATTATTGGAGAATACAGGATCATTTATAGTGAATGGAAAAGAATTCAACAAGAGCTCGACGAACTGAAAGATCAAAAAAAGCAATTCGATAAGGAAGCTGATTACAACCGGTTCCAGTTTACTGAACTTGATGAAGCATGTTTTCGTGAAAATGAACTGGAAGAAACAGATGCGGAATTGAAAATACTGAGCAATTCAGAAGGGATTAAAAGTGCTTTATCAAAAGTATATTTTGAATTGAAGGAAAGTGAAAGCCCCGTAGTAAATCAATTGAAAGTTTTATCAAATCAATTACAGGTTTACGCTTCTTTTCATGCGCAACTTCCAGAACTGATAAAAAGGTTACAATCTGCGCAATTAGAATTACAGGATATTGCCGGCGATCTAAATATTATCAGTGATCATATTAATTTTAGCCCTGAAAAAATTGAACAATTAAATGACCGGCTTTCGTTAGGGTATAAGCTTATGAAGAAGCATGGTGTGAAAACCACCAATGAATTGCTGACAATTCAAAGCCAACTACGGGAAAAATTACAGGCGGTTTTGAATATCGACGATAGTATTCTGCAAAAAGAAAAGCAACTGTCAACAGCTTATAAGAAAGCATTAGAATTGACAAATGAAATTTCAGAGGAAAGAAAAAAGCAGGTCAAGCCACTTGAAGATAAAGTGAACAAATTGCTTGCGCAGGTAGGAATGCCAAATGCAAAGATCAAGGTTGAGATAAAGGATGAAGACGAATTGAATTCGTATGGGAAAAATAGTATTGAGTTTTTATTTGATGCGAATCGCAGTAAACAATTTTTGCCGGTAAGAAAAGTAGCAAGTGGTGGTGAGCTGAGCAGGTTAATGCTTTGTATAAAATCTTTAGTGGCACAAAAACTGGATATGCCGACATTGATATTTGATGAAATTGATACTGGTATTTCCGGTGAGGCTGCAAGACAGGTCGGAATTATCATGAAAGAACTTGCAAGTAATCGCCAGGTGATTTGTATTACACACCAACCGCAAATTGCCGGTAAAGCAAATGCCCACTTCTTCGTGTATAAAGAGATCGTAAAAGATGAAGTGAAAACAAATATCCGGGTACTGAACAAAGATGAAAGGATAACAGCTATTGCCAAAATGCTCAGCGGAGAAAAGCCTACAGCAGCAGCCATGGAGAATGCAAGGGAGATGGTAGGTAATTGATAATTTTTTAAAATATACGTAATGTCTCTCAACCCTGTCGGGTTTTTGCTTTTTATAATAATCGCTGCATTACCTGCTTATTATTTGAATAAAGGGATGATCAAATTAACTAGGCCTAAAGATTCTTTTGGAAGATTAATGATTTATTTTTTGCTGAGTTTGATAGTGGCAATGGTTTATTCGTCAATCGCCATCTTTATAATTACCCGCTTTTACACATTACCCAAAAAATAACTTCTTACATTTACCGCCACAAAATAATTGCTATGGCATATAATCTTTTAAAAGGAAAAAGAGGAATAATTACCGGTGCATTAGATGCTAATTCTATTGCATGGAAAGTAGCTGAAAAAGCTTATGAAGAGGGCGCAACTTTTGTATTAACCAATGCTCCGATCGCTATGAGGATGGGAGAGATCAATAAACTGGCAGAGAAAACAAAGTCTGAGATAATTCCTGCTGATGCAACTAATGTCGATGAGCTCACCAATCTTTTCACTAAGTCACAGGAAGTACTTGGCGGAAAGATCGATTTTGTGCTTCACTCAATTGGTATGAGTGTTAACATTCGCAAAAAGATCCCATACACAGAATCTAATTATGATTATTTCATGAAGGGAATTGATGTGTCAGCATTGTCTTTTCATAAGATGCTTGCTGTTGCAAGAAAATTAGATGCGATCAATGAATGGGGTAGTGTGGTAGCTCTAACTTATATGGCTGCACAAAGAACGTATCCTTTTTATACTGATATGGCAGATATAAAAGCGATGCTAGAATCCATTGCCCGCAGTTTCGGTTACCATTATGGAGTTGAGAAGAAAGTTCGTATCAATACAGTTTCTCAATCACCAACAAAAACAACAGCCGGCACAGGTATAAAAGGTTTCGGAGATTTCTTTGATTATGCAAATTCAATTGCGCCGCTTGGTAATGCGACTGCAGAAGATTGTGCTAATTATTGCATTACTCTTTTCTCTGATCTTACAAGAATGGTAACAATGCAAAACCTGTTTCATGATGGTGGTTATTCAACAACTGGTGTAAGTAATGAAGTGATGCAGAAATTAGGTGTTACAGAATAATTGACGAATAGGATTACTGAAGTAAAAGTTTAATAGTAGCAATATAGCTGACAACAAAAAAACCGTCTCAATTACAAGACGGTTTTTTATTATAGTTAAGATATTACCTAAGTCACCCTTTTAGGGGGACAGGGGTTAATATTCATCTTCATTAAACATAAAATCTTCCTGGCTTGGGTAATCGGGCCAGATGTCTTCAATGCTTTCATAAACTTCGCCACCTTCATCTTCCAATTCCTGCAGGTTCTCTACCACTTCAATAGGGGCTCCGCTACGGATCGAATAATCGATAAGTTCGTCTTTAGTGGCCGGCCATGGCGCTTCTTCGAGATATGATGCTAATTCTAAGGTCCAGAACATTTATTAGGTTTTTGATTTTTAAGGAATCGGGCTCTCTATTTACAACGCAAACCCGGCCCCCCAATTTTTCGCAAATGTAGCTTTAATAACGAATTTACCAAATCGGGGTTTTTACCGCCGGTATAAATGGTTTCTTAAATTTCGAAGCCTCATTTGAACCGCTTATTTTTAGGGCTCAGGTTTACAGATTATTTGATTACTTAAATTCCATAAAGGCTGCATGCTAACTGGTAAAAATATTTATAAACGTTATGGCTCTCTGGAAGTTCTCAGGGGTGTTAACCTTGAAATTAGTAAGGGAGAGGTAGTGGCCATCGTTGGGCCTTCAGGGTGCGGTAAAAGCACTTTACTGCATATTCTAGGGTCACTTGATAAGGCAGATATGGGAGAAATAGTTATCAACAATAAGGCCCTTAGCCAGCTTTCAGGCAATAAACTGGCTGCTTTCCGGAATAAGCATATCGGTTTCGTATTCCAGTTTCACCATTTATTGCCTGAGTTCACGGCACTGGAAAATGTATGTATCCCCGGCTGGCTGGCGGGAAGAAATAAAAATGAGGTGAAGGAAAAAGCTGAAGGGCTTTTAAAAATATTGGGCCTTGTAAATAGAAATGAGAACAAACCCAACCAGCTTTCCGGTGGTGAACAGCAAAGAGTGGCTGTGGCGAGGGCTTTAATAAATAACCCTGATATAATATTTGCGGATGAGCCAACAGGCAATCTTGATAGCGCTAATGCGCAGGAACTTCATGAATTATTTTTTGACCTGAGAAAGCAATTCAATCAAACTTTTTTGATCGTAACTCATAATGAAGAGCTCTCACAATTAAGCGATAGGGTACTGCATATGAAAGATGGATTGATCGTTTGAAGAACTAATAAGTTCTATTTATAACAATTTATGATTATGAATTGGAAAAAAATTGTTGGTGTGTTATTAATTTTATTTGGGACAACACAATTTTTAAAACTTATAAACGAGTACAGGTATAATAATTCATTTCCTGCGTCTCTTGGTCTAGGCGTGGTTTTTATTGCATTAGTAATTACTGGAGTTTTTTTAGTCAGGCTGGGAAAAACGAATAATTAAACTCTTGGCTTCCATGGAATTTCTGCAACATTTAATTCATGCCCAGCAAATCTTGCTAATACAAAAAGATAATCACTAAGACGGTTGAGATATTTGATGATAAGGGAGTCAACTTCCATTTCCTTTTTCTGCATTCTTACACAACAACGTTCGGCACGGCGACAAACACACCTCGCAACATGAAGAGTTGATGCTGCAACATGCCCACTGGGAAGAATAAATGATTTCATCACAGGTAAAACCTCATTCATCTTATCGATTTCTTTTTCCAGCAGCTCAATATCAGCTTCATGGAGGTCAGGTATTTTTAGTTTGGTTTCTTTTTCCGGATCACAGGCAAGTGCCGAACCAATTGTAAAAAGACGGTCCTGGACCTCTGCTAATACATTCGAAATGTTGTGTGATTTTAAATGATCGAGACATAGGCCAACAAAAGAATTTAATTCATCTACTGTGCCATAAGATTCAATTCTCAGATCTGATTTATAAACCTTGGTTCCGCCTATCAATGACGTTTTTCCTTTGTCGCCGGTTTTAGTATAGATCTTCATTGACATATAAATAATTCAGACGAAACAGATTTCATTAAAAATGAAAAGCAGTACCACCATTACTGATGAGCATACATGCCCATTTTTTCATTCTTTTTATCTGATTCAATAACCCCATCGCGAAGTCTTACAATGCGATGGGCATGATTTGCAATATCTTCTTCGTGTGTTACAAGCACAATAGTATTGCCACCGGAGTGTATCTTATTAAATATCTCCATTATCTCGTAAGAGGTTTTCGTATCAAGATTTCCGGTAGGCTCATCTGCAAGAATGATAGAAGGATCGTTTACCAATGCTCTTGCAATAGCTACACGTTGACATTGGCCGCCGCTTAATTCATTTGGTTTATGATGGCTTCGATCACTAAGATTCACCATATCCATTACATGTTTTGCTTTTTCAGTGCGAAGTCTTTTGCCCATGCCGGCATAAACCAATGGCAATGCAACATTATCCAATGCCGTTAATCTTGGTAGTAAATTGAATTGTTGAAATACGAACCCGATCTCTTTGTTTCTAATATCAGCAAGCCTATTGTCTTCGGTTTTGCTAATATCATGTCCATTTAAAATATAAGTTCCTAAGGATGGAGTGTCAAGACATCCGATGATATTCATCAATGTGCTTTTTCCTGAGCCCGAGGGTCCCATTAAGGCAACATATTCATTTCGAAGAATGTCAAGGGCAATGCCTTTTAACACTTCCAATTCCATTTTGCCCATAAAATAACTCTTCCTGATCTTGTCGAGATGTATTACGCTGTTCATATCCTGGTACTTATTATTTTTTTATAACCTTCGGTACTTTAAAAAATTTATCATCATGAGCCGGTGCATTTTTCAATGCTTCTTCACGAGTCATTGATCCTTTTATTTCATCATCTCTTAACACATTTACATTGGCGGACATGTGCAGTAAGGGTTCAGTCCCTTCAAGATCAAGCTCGTCTAATTTTTCTACAAAGCTTATCATTCGTTGCAGATCGTTTTTTATTTCTTCTTTTTCTGAAGCATTAAATTCCAACCTCGATAAATGAGCCAGTTTGTCCACCAAAGCACCGGTTACTTCCATTCGACAAATATAGTTTTTAGTTGATGGTTTCTGATTGTTCGCTAAAGGATTTTCCGGTTCATTGATGAGTGGTTTTAACAGGGGAATTGGGCGCCAAATGAAAAACAAGAAACCGTAAACTCTCATTATCTTCGCCGCCGCATGATAAAAAAGAAAGAAATAGTAATGAGTGGCATCAGGCCAACGGGCTTTTTACATCTCGGAAATTATTTCGGAGCATTGAAAAATTATGTGCGGATGCAGGAAGAATACGAATGTTTTTTTATGGTGGCAGATCTGCATTCCCTTACTACGCATCCGGATACCAAAGAGCTGAAACAAAATGTTCACCGGGTATTGGCAGAAAATATTGCTAGCGGTCTTGATCCCGATAAAGTGGCGCTTTATTGTCAAAGCCATATTTATGAAACCAGCGAATTGTATTTGTACCTGAACATGATGGCATACGTAGGTGAACTGGAAAAGACGACGACATTCAAAGAAAAAATAAGACTACAGCCTGACAATGTAAATGCAGGGTTATTGACGTACCCCGTTTTACAAACGGCAGATATAATTTTACACAGAGCATCTTTAGTACCTGTAGGTAAAGACCAGGAACAACATCTCGAAATGGCCCGCAATTTTGTTAAACGTTTCAATCATCGTTATGGTGATGTGTTTCCCGAACCCCAGGCATTTAATTATGGATCACAATTAGTGAAAGTGCCAAGTCTTGATGGCGCAGGAAAAATGAGTAAAAGCGAAAATCAATACGCAACACTTTACCTAGCCGATGAGGATGATGTTATTCGAAAAAAAGTAATGCGGGCAAAAACAGATAGCGGCCCGACAGAACAAAACTCTGCCAAACCTGATTATATTGAGAATATTTTTTTACTGATGAAATTGGTAAGTACTGAGGAAACGGTTAAAAAATTTGATGAGGATTATAATAAGTGCTCGATACGATATGGCGATATGAAAAAGCAGTTAGGAGAAGATATGGTAAAATTTATATCACCAATAAGAGAAAAAGTAAATGCTATTTTGGGAGATGAAAATTATCTGCGAAAGGTAATGGAACAAGGGGCTGATAAAGCCCGTAAAAGTGCGAAGACTACAATAGAACTTGCAAGAGAGGCAATAGGATTAAAATATTTTTAAAAAAACTCCCTCCCAAAATCTAAATTTCAAAAAGAAGATTTACTTTAAATGGTTGGAACAACAGATTGGTAATTTGGAATTTCTCTAATTATGGCAAAATCAAAAACGAAACCTAAGCATATTGCAATAGCTGGTAACATCGGCGCCGGTAAAACTACACTTACTGAATTATTAAGCAAGCATTATAAATGGATACCGCAATTTGAAGATGTTGATCATAACCCTTACCTGTATGATTTTTATGAAGACATGCCGAGGTGGAGTTTTAACCTTCAGATTTATTTTTTGAATAGTCGCTTGTCACAATTGGTGGATATTCAAAAAGGAAGTGAAACTGTTATCCAGGACAGAACGATCTATGAAGATGCTCACATTTTTGCTCCCAACCTTCATGAAATGGGATTGATGAGCAAAAGAGATTTTGATAATTATTTTCAATTCTTCCAAACGTTGAAACAGATGGTGAAGCCACCAGATCTGCTTATTTATCTCAAAGCATCTGTTCCAACTTTAGTTGGACAAATTCAGAAAAGAGGAAGAGAGTATGAAGAAAATATCAGGCTTGATTATTTAAAACGCTTGAATGAATTTTATAACAAATGGATCGACGCTTACAAGGAGGGTCCATTGCTTGTAATTGATATTGACAAGAATAAGTTTCCTGAGAACGAAGAACATCTTGGTGAAATTATACGCAAAGTGGATAGCCAGATCTACGGATTATTTTAATGGGTGACAAAAATTAACAATTGCTGTTCGGTAAGAGTTCGATTATAAAATACCTTTACAAACACCTCTTATTATTACCAATATGAACAGAATATTTTTATTAGCAGTTTTATTTATCAGTTCAAGTTGTTTTGCTCAAAAATCTTTGAGAGATTCACTATTTAGCGGAAAACTGAAAGCTGATTCTGCATTAGTGGCAAGTAGTAAAGTTGTAAAAGATTCTTCTAAGAAAACTGAGGTTGATCAGTTAAATAAAACGGTGGCTGATACAACTGTTAAACTAAACGACCCTGGAAAAACAGAATTAAAATATTCGGACAATAATAAGACCTGGAAGAAATTTACTGATGAATACAACAAGATCATTACTACAGAAATGGCAGCCACAAAAAAGATCAAGAAGGGTGGTTATACTGTAACATTAGAGTATGAAATAGGAACGGATGGTGCTGTATCTACAAAAAATATTATTTGCGATCCCAAAAGCGAAGCGCTGATTGATCTTATCAATGAAAGAATGATGGCGAATGCACCACAATTGGCTCCACAAATTGTTAATGGTGCTCCCCGAAAGTCAAGCAAAAGACAAATACTTGTCTTTGTCAAAGAGAAAAATTGATAGCATTTCTTTTATGGAAATTTATTTAACGGGCATCTTTTTGTAAACACTGTTTATGAACAAGAAGATATTTATTTCCACTCTGTCTTTGTTTTTCGTAGTAGTTATTAATGCACAGGTTATCATTGATGAAAAAGAAAAAGGTGATGAGGACAAGGTGTTCACAAAAGTTAGCAGTGAAGCACATACAAATGAAAAGGTCTGGACCAATCATATCAATAAATACACTCAATTACCTGATTCAGTATTAAAGCAAATTCCTCCCGGCACTTATAAAGTCACTGTACAGTTTATTATCGATGTTCACGGAAATCTCACTCAAATAAAAGCACTGAACGATCCGGGTTATGGATTAACGAAAAAAGTTTTAAACGCTGTATCATCTTATAAAGGGGGATGGAAACCTGCAAATCAGTGTGGAAGAAATGTAAACGCCTACAGGAAGCAAGCAATAGTTTTTATTGTTCCTGCTCAATAGCCAGTCCAGGATTTATTTTCTTTTAAATCAGTCTCAATTTTCTTAAGCCACTCTTCCTGTTTTGTTTTATTGCGACTATGATCTGTTTCCGCATCATATTGCTGTTGATATTTTTCTTTTCGTTCAACAACAGATTTATAAATAGCATTAAGATCCGTTTGAAAGGTAGTTTTACTGTATTGATATTCGCTAACGGATTTATACAATTGCCGTGCGAAAATTTCGGCAATATCAAAATGTCCTTGTTCGTGTTTTAATATCCAATCATTTTTTACCAAGCCCCAGGATTTTCTTTTATCAAACCAGCAATCGATCTTGTAAGTTATTTTTCCATTGGCAAAACTGTATGAAAAACCAAGATGAGTGGAAGTTATTGCAACTGTACTTCCCATTTTCAATGGTTCCGCTTTAAAGTCATCCCATGTCAACTTCCTATTCTCATTCCATTTTATATGATCATCTTCCCTCTGCGATAGAAGAAATAGCGGGAAAATGAAAGCGGTTAATAAAAACAATCTCTTCATGGCAATATATTAGCAGCAAGTTGGTAAATAAATTTTAAAGAGAATCATAAAATTAAAAACTCCGGTTTCGAGAACCGGGGCTAAGGCAAGCAACAATTGAGCTTTATTATATTTTCGGAGCAGCGGCGAGCACTTCTTCAGAAATTCCGGCTGCGTATTTTTCAAAATTCTTTAGAAACAACCCACCCAGGCATTTTGCTCTTTCATCATAGGCATTTGTATCGGCCCAGGTATTCCTTGGATTTAGAAGTTTAGTAGGAACATTTGGACAGTTTGTTGGCATTGCCACACCAAAGACCTCATGATTTTCATAACTCACATTATCAAGGTTACCTTCCAATGCTGCCGAGATCATTGCACGGGTATGGGATAATTTGATCCTTTTGCCAACGCCATAAGAACCGCCGGTCCAACCTGTATTGATCAACCAAACATTTACTTTATTCTCTTGCATTTTTTCACCAAGCATCATTGCATATTTCCCGGGATGTAAAGGAAGGAAAGGGGCTCCAAAACATGCACTGAAAGTTGGCTTTGGTTCAATAACGCCTGTTTCTGTGCCGGCAACTTTAGCCGTATAACCACTAATGAACTGGTACATCGCCTGGCCGGGAGTAAGTTTTGATATTGGAGGTAACACACCAAATGCATCACAGGTTAAAAAGAAAATATTTTTTGGTAAGCCCCCAATGGACGGCTCCTGTGCATTACCGATAAAATTTATGGGATAAGAAACCCTTGTATTTTCGGTAACAGATCCGTCGTCAAAATTTATTTTATTAGTGCCCGGGAAAAATTTTGTGTTTTCAACCAATGCACCGTGACGAATTGCCTGGAAGATCTCGGGCTCTTTTTCTTCGGTCAGGTGAATGCATTTTGCATAACAACCGCCTTCGAAATTGAAAATATTATCAGCTGTCCATGCATGTTCATCATCACCGATCAGCATGCGATTTGGATCTGCACTTAAAGTTGTTTTGCCTGTGCCACTTAATCCAAAGAAAATAGCCGTGTCCCCATTTTCTCCCATGTTCGCACTGCAATGCATGCTCAGCACATTTTTTTCCTGTGGCAAAATATAATTCAGGATCGTGAAAATTCCTTTTTTCATTTCACCAGTATAACCCGAACCTGCGATCAGGATCGTTTTATGTTTAAAAGAAACAAGAGAAACATTATGTTGTCTTATTCCACATTCTTCCGCATCAAGCTTTAATTCGGGACATGATATTATATGCCATTCTGGTTTAAAGTTTTCGAGTTCTTCTTCAGTCGGTCTTAAAAACATATTGTATGCAAAAAGATTGCTCCATGGTTTTTCATTTACTACACGGATGTTGAGACGATAACGGGGATCAGCACAAGCATAGCAATCCCGTACCCATAACTCCGGAAGTTTTTCCAGGTGATCGATCATTTTTTTATAAATGACCTGATAATATTTTTCATCAACTGGGATATTAAAATCATTCCAGTTAACCGTGTTTTCCGTGACATCATCCTTTACAATAAACTTATCCTTTGGGCTGCGACCTGTAAACTCACCGGTTTGTATTACCAATGCACCAGTGTCCGATAAAACACCTTCACCAAGTCGGAGAGTGTCAAGAATTAAATCGCCGGGACAAGTTTGATAATGAACGTTTTCAGAAAATTTTAAGACAGATTTCATAAGGTTTTTAGTAGGAAATGAAATAGTCGGAACTGACATAGCAAGCTTTTTATTTTACGTTGATGGCAAAGGTAGGGCACAAACACTATTCAAAACAAACAAGTGTTCGTAATACACATTATGACGTCGCGACCTTAAAAATAGCACACTGTTAAAAGTCCTTGATTAATAGTACTATTGCAAAAGCAAGGATTGAAATTTTTTTCCTGACGTTTTTATCAACTTTTGGGGAAAACGCCGGGTTAGTGACAGTGCCTCGGGGCTTATCTTTAAAAAATAATTTTTATAATGAAATACCTTCCACTGAATCAAGAGATCTTTATTCAAAACAGGCAAAGATTTATAAAAGAGATGGCGCCCAATTCAATCGCCATTTTTAATAGCAACGATGAGTTGCCAATGAATGCAGATGCACTTCATAAGTTCAAACAGAACTCTGATCTGTTTTGGTTAACTGGTGTAACACAGGAAGACAGCATGCTGGTCCTTTTTCCAGATAATCCTGAAAAAAAATTCCGCGAAGTACTTGTGTTGGTTCGTCCAAATGAGTTAAAAGAAAAATGGGATGGCAAAAGATTACGTAAAGCAGAAGCGACTGCTGCTTCAGGTATTGAAAACATTGTCTGGCTTGACAGTATAGAACCTTTATTACAAAAATGGATACACTGGAGCGATAATATTTACTTGAATACGAACGAACATGATCGCAAAGCCAATTGGGTGCCGGTAAGAGATTACCGATATGCTGCGGAAATGAAAAGAAAATATCCTTTGCATAATTACAAGCGCAGTGCACAAATTTTAAAAAGAATTCGTGCAATAAAAACTCCATTGGAAATTGAAGTGCTGCAGAAAGCAATTGATATAACTGATAATACTTTCCGCCGTTTACTTCAATTTATAAAACCTGGTGTATGGGAATATGAGATAGAAGCTGAAATATTTCATTCTTTTATAATGCAAAGAGCTACCGGCGCCGCTTATGGAAGTATTATTGCCAGCGGTGATAGAGCTAGAACATTGCATTATGTTTCAAACAACCAGGAATGCAAGAACGGAGAAATGATATTGATGGATTTTGGCGCTGAGTATGGTGGATATAATGCAGATCTTACAAGAACGATTCCGGTAAATGGAAAATTTACTGCAAGACAGAAAAAGATCTATAATACCTGTCTTGATCTGCATAATCGTTGTAAAGAATTGTTGAAACCGGGTATTTCAATTATGGAGTATCATGAAAAAGCTGGTGATGTTGCTACGGAATTATTTTTGAAAGCAGGGTTATTGAAAAAATCGGATGTAAAAAATGAAGACCCTGATAACAGGGCTTACAGGAAATATCTTTATCATGGTATTTCACATCATCTTGGTGTTGATGTTCATGATCTTGGTACAATGACAGAACCAATAAAACCGGGAATGGTATTTACTGTTGAGCCTGGTATTTATATTGAGGAAGAAGGAATGGGTATTCGAATTGAAAATAATATTTGGATAACAAAGAATGGTAATAAAGACCTGATGAAAAATATTCCTATAACTGTAGAAGAAATAGAATCATTGATGAAAAGATAGTTGACTCATTATGAAACAAATCCCAAACCTCTTTACTTTAATTAATCTTTTTCTTGGTGCCACTGCCATCATTTTTATTTTACAAACAGGGCAAACTATCGCATTCATAAATAATGAAGGTTATACGATGGTTGATCTGCCGGAAAAAATTACGTGGGGGGCACTTCTTATTTTCTGTGCGGCAATTGTTGATTTCCTTGATGGCTTTGTTGCTCGCTTACTTAAAGCAACCTCACCAATGGGAAAACAATTGGATTCATTAAGCGATGTGGTAAGTTTTGGTGTGGCCCCGGCGTTGATCATTTATCAACTATTAAGGATCAGCTATGCGCAAGAAGAAAATGGGCTGGATGTTTCAATCGCATTTCTTTTACCGGCATTAATATTTGCATGCGCAGCAGCATGGCGGCTGGCAAAATTTAATTTAGATGAGTCTCAACAATTTTCTTTTAAGGGATTACCAACCCCGGCGGCAGGACTTTTTGTTGCATCATTACCTCTTATTCTCCATTTTACGTCAGGGACAATTAACATTACCGATTACATAATTAATAAATGGGTACTTTATTTAGTAATTGCTCTTCTTTCATTTTTAATGGTAAGTAATTTACCGTTAATGAGTTTTAAGTTTAAAGACTTTGGTCTTAAAAATAATTTACCAAAATACATATTGGTAGTGATCGGAATTCTTGCTGCTATTTTTTTACAATGGATCGCTGTTCCGATATTACTCGTGACTTATGTTATTGTATCTTTGGCCCTTAAAAATAAATCCGCATGACATATACGGTTCAGATAAAAGTGATGCCTTTAAAAGAATTACTTGATCCACAAGGCAAGGCTGTAATGGGAGGTCTTCAGAATCTCGGTCTTAATGGCGTAGAAGATGTGAGAGTGGGAAAAAATATTACGCTTCAATTAAATGCTTCATCGCCTGAACAAGCTAAGCAACTTGCTGAAGAGGCAAGCAAAAAATTATTGGCAAATCCTGTGATGGAATATTTTGAAGTGTCTGTTAATTAGAATATTGGCACATTAGCATATCATGCTCTATATTGTTCCTACTCCGATCGGAAATTTAAAAGATATTACTCTCAGGGCATTGGATGTTTTGAAAGAAGTTGATCTTATTCTTGCAGAAGATACACGAACGTCTTCTCATCTATTAAATCATTACCAGGTTACAAAACCAATTTCGCCTTATCACCAGCATAATGAGCATAAGGTATTACAACATTTAATTGATCAACTGGCGTCGGGTAAAAAAATGGCTTTGGTAACTGATGCTGGTACACCCGGTATTTCGGACCCTGCTTTTTTATTAATTAGAGAATGCATAAAAAATGATATCAGGATAGAATGTTTGCCTGGAGCAACTGCATTCGTACCAGCTTTGGTCAATAGCGGCATTCCAACCAACCGATTTGTCTTTGAAGGATTTATTCCATTGAAAAAAGGAAGGCAAACTCTTTTAAAATCATTGGTTGAAGAAGAAAGGACAATGATATTTTATGAATCGCCAATGCGGCTTGTAAAAACACTGGAAGAGTTTATTCAATTTTTTGGAGAAGAAAGACAATGCTCTGTCAGTCGTGAACTTACCAAAATGTTTGAAGAGAATAAAAGAGGTACTTTAAAGGAAGTCAGTGAATATTTTAAGCAGAAAACAGTGAAGGGTGAGATCGTAATTATAGTACAGGGAAAAAAATAATATTCACATTTTTTTGTGTTATTTCCTTCTTCTTACACGTCTTCACTAAGATCTATCAGCCAATTAATTTTCTTTTAATATAACAGGTATTTATCGAAATTTGCAACTCAATAAAATATGATGAAAAGTAAAATATTGCTTCTTTGCATTAGCAGTTTATGTTTTAAAACGTCTTTTTCTCAGCCCGATCGTTGGCAGCAACGTGTTAAGTATACAATGAATATTGACATGAATGTGCAAACAAATCAGTTTACAGGCAAACAGTCATTGGAATATTCTAACAATTCACCTGATACACTTACCCGTGTTTTTTATCATTTATATTTTAATGCATTCCAGCCAAACAGTATGATGGATACAAGAAGTCGTGTATTGGGTCAAACATTTTTTGGAAACAGGCCGGATTGGGATCAGAGAGTAAAAGACAGGATTTTAAATTTAAAGCCTAATGAGATAGGTTATCATAAAATTCTTTCTTTAAAAATGAATGGACGTTCACAGCAATTTGTGATACAGGAAACCATTCTTGAAGTTAAACTTGATAAACCCATTCTCCCAAAATCAAAAGTTGTTTTTGAAATGGAGTTCGAGTCACAGGTTCCATTGCAGATAAGAAGAAGCGGAAGGGACAATCCCGGCACTCGGGTTCGCTACTCAATGAGTCAATGGTATCCTAAGATCTGTGAATACGATTATGAAGGCTGGCATCCTACACCTTATGTTGCAAGAGAGTTTTATGGAGTATGGGGTGATTTTGATGTAACCATTAATATTGATAAATCATATTTGCTCGGTGGAACGGGATATTTACAAAATGCAGATAAAATTGGTTTTGGATATGAAAAAGAAGGAACGAAAGTTCCAACGGCTGCGGGTAATAAATTATCCTGGCGTTTTATTGCTCCAAATGTTCATGACTTTATGTGGGCTGCTGATCCTGAGTATATACATAAAACAAGAAAGGTAAGAGACAGTCTTGTTTTTCATTTAATATATAAGCCAGGAGGAAGGACGGCTGTAAAAGATTGGGAAGATATTCTTGATAATGCAGAGAAAGCATTGCCATTTATTGAAAAAAATTTTGGCGCCTATCCTTATAAACAATTCTCATTTATTGATGGCGGCGATGGCGGAATGGAATATCCAATGGCGACCTTGCTCGCTGGTCCCGGTGCTTGGCTTCATGAATGGTTACATAATTGGTACTATGGCATGCTTGGCACCAATGAATCTCAATATGCATGGATGGATGAAGGCTTTACTGAATATGCAACTGATAAAACGGAAGCCTTTCTTAGGAATGATACGGCCTTTGCGCACATGGGTAACTATGCTGGTTATAGTTCATTAGTAAAAAGTGGGAGAGAAGAACCATTGACAACACATGCCGATCATTTCAATACGAATCTTGCATATGGCAACGCTGTTTATTCCAAAGGCTGTGTGTTTCTTTCACAATTAGGATATATTACTGGTGAGGAAAATTTAAAAAAGATCATGCTTGAATATTATCGTTTGTGGAGATTTAAACATCCTAACGCAAATGATTTTTTAAGAGTAGCAGAAAAAATAAGTGATATGAAACTGGATTGGTATCGTGAATTTTGGATCAACTCCACAAAAACTATTGATTACAGTATCGATAGCTTGTGGGAAGAAAGCGGCAAAACCAAAGTGAGAATCCGCAGAGTTGGAGATATTCCAATGCCAATAGATTTTCAACTTACATTTAAAGATGGTACCAAAGAACTTCATTATATCCCGATGTATCTGATGTTTGGAGCAAAGCCGGTCGAAAATGCTTCTATTTCCCGAAAAATATATGACCCATGGAAATGGACACACACTACTTATATTATTGAATCATCACATAAGCTTGGTGATATTTCCATTGGTGAAATTGATCCTTCGAGAAGATTGGCCGATGTTCAGAAAAAAGATAACAAGATAGATTTAAGTGGAATAAAATAAAATGGAAAAACCCGAATAGCTTCGGGTTTTTTTATTACCATTGGAAAAGGCTTGAGATTAACGGTTGGGTAATAGGGACCTTCATTTCGGGGATGAAGTTAAAGATGGCTTTGTTCCCTACCTATACCACTTTAGTGGTATTTTTATACTGAAGGAAGAAGAAGGAATCTTTAGCGGCCAAAAAATTTATTTACAGCTTCTACCCGGTTGGTAACATGGAGTTTTTCGTAGATATGATAAACATGTTTTCTTACAGTTTCGGGACTGATAAATAAAACGCTAGCAATCTCTTTATACATAAGTCCGCGGGACAGTTCTTCTAAAATTTGTTTTTCACGATGAGAAAGTTGTTCAATACCAGGTGAGTGATGCGCAGCGATCGGTTTATCACGAAAAGCAAAAACAACTTTTCTTGCGATCTGGCTGCTCATTGGTGCACCCCCTTCGTGTAACTCTTTTATTGCTTCCATTAACTTTTGAGGCTCAGTTTTTTTAAGAATATAACCGCTGGCTCCGGCGCTTAATGCTTCAAATATCTTTTCATCATCTTCATATACAGTGCACATCATAAAATTTGTAGCAGGCATTGTTGGTTTTAATTCTCTCACCAGGTCAATACCGCTTTCGCTTTCACCGAGGTTTATATCCATAAGTACGACATCGGGTTTCAAGATGGGAATTTTTGTCAGAGCTTCGGTGGTATTGCTCATTGTGCCAATACATTTATAGCCATCGACTGAGGACACGATCTCTTCAAGTGCATGTCTCAGTTCGCTAACATCATCTACAATGCAAACGGTGATTTCTTTCATTTTTCAAAGGTAACTTCGGGGTGTATATCGCCAATACCACTTTCCGGTATACTTTATAGGCTAGCGGGACACAAAAATTAAGTATTTCGTCTTAAAATATTCCTCATTAAAAAGATCCGCTATTTCCATTAGCCGTGGCCGGGTGCCACTGTCATGTATTTCACTCGTTAGATCACCACCTTTTAAACATATAAGGCCGGGAGGCGAAATTTGGGACGTACTTGTTGATTCCGCACCCTTCGTTAAAGGCGCATGACTTTTTTTGAGTAAAGGCTTGCTCCATCTCCAAAGGTCTTTTAAAGGAGCAACGGCACGGGAAACCACGAAATCAAATTTTCTGTTTTTGATCTCTTCTACTCTTATATGTTGTGTAGTTACATTTTTCAATCCAATTTCTTCTGCAACTGCATCCACCACTTTTAATTTTTTTGCAATGCTATCTGCAAGAAGAAATTTTACCTCAGGGAAAAATATGGCTAAAGGAATGCCGGGAAATCCGCCTCCAGTACCAATATCAAGTATCTCCATCCCGGGTTCAAATTGAAAAGCGGCAGCAATAGCCAGTGAGTGCAGTACATGTTTCTCATACAAACCATCAATGTCTTTTCTTGAGATAACATTGATCTTGCTGTTCCATTCTTTATACAATCGATCAAGCGCAGCAAATTGGTTTAGCTGTACAGGAGTAAAATCAGAAAAATATTTTAGGATGGTCTGCATAGTGCCGATTGCTAAATGAAATTAGTTCCAGCTTCGCTGTGGTTTTTGCCATAGCGACCTTGCAAATATGATATAATAAAAGAACATCCAGATATCCAGCAGCAGAAATATGGGCCAAAGATCTTTTTCATTCAATTTCTTCATGGCAAAAAAATAGATCAATGCCTGTACAATAAATCTTGTTCCAAAAACAATTAATGCAATCCGCCAATCATAAAATAAAATTGACATAATAAATAATGGATAAAAAAAGAATTGAGAAAAAGTGTATAGGCCAAGGAGAAATTTATGAACTGGCTTATAATACTTAGCCGTTGTATAATGACGGTATTTTTGTTTTACCCAGCTCTTCCATGTTATTCTTGGGATTGACAATGTTGCGGCATCTTTATCGATCACTACTGCAACATTTTTCTTATTGGCTGATTTATTGACAAACAGATCATCATCACCGCCTGGAATATTGTTTATGGAGGAAAATCCTTTTTGCCTGAAAAAAAGTCCCTTTTTATAAGAAAGATTACGACCCACTCCCATATACGGAATGCCCGCCAGTGCAAATGATAAATACTGAATGGCCGAATGAAAAGTTTCAAACCTGATAAGTTTGTTTAACAAACCTGGCCGTTTATGATAAGCACCATAACCTAACACGATCTCTATACCATCCTGGTAAGCGTCTTGCATTTTTTGTATCCAATGTTCACTTGCCGGCACACAATCAGCATCTGTTAAAAGCATCACTTCATGATTTGCTTCTTTAATTCCTATGCTTAACGGGTATTTTTTTCCATTGATCAGTTTTGCTTCCTGTGTCAATTCTACCACATGCAATTTATCTTTAAATGTTTTTTTAAGTTCCTGTAAAATGTATTTAGAATCATCAACAGAATTGTCATTTACGGCAATTATTTCATAAGTGGAAGAATATTCCTGTACCAATAGACCCGGAAGATGCCGGGCAAGGTTTTCATCCTCATCTCTTGCGCAAACAATCACCGATACAGGATGTTGCTGCGTCCTGGGTTTCTTTTTTAATTTGTAAAATGCCACACGGCTGAAAAACCAGAGATAATAAAATAATTGGATAATTGTAACTGCAGCAAATGCATAAAAAACTATTTGCCACCAATTGATGTGTTGTAAAAATGTAAGATCCATAGTTGCTTGTGGCTGCGAAAATAGGGCAGAGCAATGTTACAGTTTTTAAATTGATTTCACAGAGTGTTGAAAAGAAAAGGTTCTGATTGTCATAAATTTTATATTGCATCCGTTTATGTCCTCTTTAAAATTTGAATTAGAACATACTGAACAGCATTCTAAGGCCAGAACCGGAACAATTACTACGGATCATGGTGAAATTTCTACACCTATTTTTATGCCTGTCGGTACTGTGGGCAGCGTAAAAGCAGTGACACAGCATCAGCTTGCTAATGATGTAAAGGCGCAGATCATTCTCGGAAATACCTATCATTTGTATTTACGGCCCGGATTGGAAACAATTGAAAAAGCAGGAGGCATACATAAGTTCCTTAATTGGAAAATGCCGATGCTTACTGATAGCGGAGGTTACCAGGTTTTTTCATTGGCAGGCACAAGAAAGATAAAAGAAGAGGGTGTCACTTTTCAAAGTCATATTGATGGCAGCAGGCATTTGTTTTCTCCGGAAAGAGTAATGGATATTCAACGTAGTATTGGCGCCGATATAATTATGGCTTTTGATGAATGCCCGCCTGGTGGCAGCGATCATAATTATGCAAAGAAAAGCATGGAGTTAACACATCGCTGGCTTGACAGATGTTTTAACCAATTCAATGTTACCGGTGAAAAATATGGTTATACGCAAAACTTGTTTCCAATTGTACAAGGCGGCACACATAAAGACCTTAGAAAAGAATCATGCGAATATATTGTTTCAAAAAATGCAACAGGCAATGCGATCGGTGGATTAAGTGTAGGCGAACCAGAGCCAACAATGTATGAGATCTGTGATTTTTGTTGCGATCATTTGCCAAAAGATAAGCCCCGTTACTTAATGGGTGTTGGTACACCATGGAATATTTTGGAATGTATAAGCATGGGTATTGATATGTTTGATTGTGTAATGCCAACAAGAAATGGACGTAATGCAATGTTGTTTACTACAAAAGGCATCATAAATATTGATAATAAAAAGTGGGAACATGATTTTTCTCCAATTGATGATGGATTTGACTGTGAAGTGAGTAATTATTATAGCAAATCTTACCTAAGACATTTATTGCGATCAAAAGAGATCCTCGGCCTGACCATTGCAAGTATTCATAATCTTGCTTTATATATGTGGCTGGTAGCTGAAGCAAGAAAAAAAATTAAAGAAGATAATTTTTTATCATGGAAAGAAAGCATGATCATCCAGTTAAAACAAAAATTATGAGATGATCTGATTTCATCTTTTCAACTTCGAATCTGCTTCGGATTCACTATCAAAAAATACCACAAAGGGGTGATTGACTTTGCTTTTTTTTAAAGTTAACTTCATTTATTCCGCAGCCCTAAAACCCACCAGTTTTTCTCATTGTTATTCCGCGATTTCATCTTCTTGCATTAAAACCTCTAATAAAAACCGGTAAGCCGAAAACGGGATATAGAGTAGGCGACAAAAAAAAATTCTATGGCGAAAAAAGCAAAAAGTAAAAGCAAAGCCAAAAGTAAAAACCTGGAAGCTACAAATCCCATTTCCGTGGGAGATGACGGCCCCTTTGTTGATTTTAAAATCCCTGAAGAAAATTTGCAGGATGATATAAAAATATCAATAGAGATTGAATTGCTTGATGAAGGATGGAAGTTCGATTCGGATCACATCGTAACAATTCAGGGAAATCCAGAGGATCTGTATAATGATGATACCGCTCCGGAAGAATTGTCGATTGGTAGCGGAGAAGAAATAATTGGAAAAAAATTCCGAACATTTTCACGGATCAGGCGGATCAGGGACGGGGCACCTGATAATATTCCTTCAAGAGTAAAATTTAAAATTATTTTTCTTGCCGGGGATAAACAAATAGATGCATTCACTAAAACATGCGATGAAACCAATCCAGAGAATTTTATTACGAATATTAAATTCAAGTGACAATGAAAAAAATATTTGCCCTGGTTATATTTTTTTGCGGAGTAAAATCATTTTGTCAGGATCCAAAATTTGAAACATTAAAACTGACCTCAGCTCCAGCTTATACTGTTTTGGGTGTCGATCCTCAGAATATACAACGACCAACTACTCCCACAGATTTTATTGCAGGTGCACAATCAGCTATTGTAAATGGTAAGCTCCAACCAAATTTTGCAATTGAAGCCACTCCCTATTATTGGAAGCATCCAAAAACTGACAGTGGAAAACGTGTAAGTTTATATCAGTTTATTAAAGATGATAATAATGTGCTCAACAATATTGCCAAATCTTTTACCTTTTCATTTGCAACTTCAGAATCAGACACGCTGACTTTCGGTGATCTTGAACAAGGAACTGGATTTGGAATTGGATTTCGATGTAATCTTTTTAATGGTAATGTCAGCAGGAAAACCTTGATAAGTTCAATGATTCAAAACAAATTGATAGATAATCTTTATCAATCTCTCATGGGACAATTGCAGGTAGGAAATGATGTGACTGTAAAAAATGCTATTGACAAATGGAGAGAGACTAAAAAGAATGCAGATCCTGATCATGACGCTTTAGTCGATTTTGTAGCTGATTTTGGAAGAAAAGATCTGGGTAAGGCAATATTGAAAGAAAGTGATATTGATTTTCTGCAACAGAAGATAGACGCAATTGAAGATGAGGAAAGCAAGTTCCTGGCCACGTTGAACCAGGTGGTCTTCCCACTAACACGAGAGGGCTTTATGTTGGAATTCGCAGTAGCCAATGCAACTATTATTCAAAACAATGAAACGAAAAACATAAGAAGTGCAAAGACTGCGATATGGCTAACGCCATCTTATAGGATCAATACAAGAAAGGATCCCACCGTAGTAGATTTTCTTGACTTCATGGCTGTTCTTAGAATGACATTTAATAACTCAAAAGTAGATGTGACAGATTATTTTGATATTGGGGCAAAAGTTCAATATACACATAACAGGTTTAGCCTTTCGGGGGAATACATTGCAAGAATGTTGACGGAAAAACCGAACACAGTTGAATCAAAATGGACCAATCGACTTGATGTTTCCTTTGACTATAAAATAAACGATTTGATCACGTTTAAAGCAACTTTTGGAAGAAATTTTGATGGCAATTCAGTTCATTATGCAGACACACCAAAAATATTTGCAGTAGGAGGTGTGAATTTTGGATTTGGGGAATTCTTAAAGAAAAATAATTGAGAAAAATTATTTTATCAAGTCAACCTTCTCATAAATAAACCTGTTCACTTCGCTATTTCTTCACAAAATCTTTCATCAATATTCATTTCCTTTGCAAACGAAATGAAGAAGATCGATTGGTATATATTAAAGAAGGTCCTTGTTACTTTTTTCTTTTGCATGATACTTTTCACAATGATCGCTGTGGCGATTGATAGTAGTGAGCACACAGAAAATTTTGTAAAATCGGGCCTTAGCACCCGGGAGATATTTACCAAATACTATATTGGATTTATACCGTATATATGGGGTTTACTATTTCCTTTATTCGTATTCATTTCGGTCATTTACACCACCAGCCGTTTGGCTATGCGTTCTGAGATCATCGCCATCCTTGCAGGCGGCACCAGCTACTTACGTTTTTTAAGACCCTATTTTTTTGGCGGCATCATACTTGCATCATTACTCTATATTGCCAGTCGGGAATTTATTCCAAAAGGCAATGAGATCAGGAGCAACTTTCATGTAAAGTATTTCGACAGGCAAGATCTTGGCCAGGTCGGTTATAAGGATACCTACTATCGTCGTTCAGATTCTAATTCTTATATCGGTATCAAATACTATGATTCTATTAATAAAAGTGCCGGCGGTTTTTTTATGCATCGTACAAAAGGAAACCAGGTAGTTTATAACCTGCGTGCCGATGCCATGAAATGGGACACTGCTAAAAGAAATTGGCAACTAACAAATGCAGTAGAAAGGAAAGTGGAAGCTAAAAGAGAGATTGTAAACGTATATCCTACTTATAATATCGATCTTCATTTAAAACCAGGCGATCTTAAATACGATTATTATTTAAAAGATAAATTAACGACTTCTCAATTAGTAAGTATCATTCACATGGAAGAGCAGCGGGGTACTGAAGGTCTCAATACATTGAAAGTAGAAAGATATCGCCGCAGCGCTACGCCTGTTTCTGTTTTCCTTCTTTCTATTATCGGTGCAATTATCGCAAGCCGCAAAACAAGGGGAGGAAGCGGTTTACACATTGCTATCGGTCTTATTATTGCTGCAATATTTATTCTTGCAGATAAATTTTCATCTACGTTTTCAGTCAAAGGAGATTTTCATCCGCTTCTTGCAGCATGGGTTCCCAATCTTTTTTTTACGATCGTCTGTTGG
>Ga0193738_1000390_pt1 | contig 24231 bp, 19 predicted proteins | sample L2a1metaG_FD_144927 | JGI IMG/M metagenome (GOLD analysis project Ga0193738, IMG submission 144927) | Soil microbial communities from a riparian zone of the East river system, Colorado, United States - L2a1 | ecosystem: Environmental > Terrestrial > Soil > Riparian zone | place: USA: East River... | reverse complement strand
CAATCAGTTGCCGTACGGCTGGTTGTTGAACGTGAACGGGAAATAACTGAGTTCAAGACAAAATCCTCATTCAAGGTGACTGCATTGTTCATTCTTGACAATGGAAAGACACTGGCAGCAGAACTTTCGGATCGATTTAATGCAGAAGAGGAAGCGATGCAGTTTCTTGAACAATGCAAAGGAGCAAAGTTCACCATTACCGATTTGCAGACGAAACCTTTAAAGCGATCGCCTGCACCGCCGTTTACCACTTCGACATTGCAACAAGAAGCTTCAAGGAAGCTAGGGTTCTCCGTCATTCAAACAATGATGGTGGCTCAGAAACTTTATGAAGCAGGTAAGATCAGCTACATGCGTACTGACTCAGTGAATCTTTCTGATGAAGCACGCAATGGAGCAATGAACCAGATTAACTCCAGCTACGGTAAGGCATTCTTTCAGCCCCGTCAATACAAGACAAAGTCTGCATCGGCACAGGAAGCGCACGAGGCGATCAGGCCTACTGATTTTTCTGTAACGGATCCGGGTATGGATCGAAATGGGCTGCGTCTTTATGACCTTATCTGGAAGCGTGCGATTGCATCACAAATGGCGGATGCAGAATTGGAAAAGACAACAGCAACAATAGGTATCTCAACATCACCACGCGAATTTATTGCAACGGGTGAAGTGATAAAATTTGAAGGATTTCTCAAGGTATACATGGAATCCGACGACGAAGAAGATGAAGAGGAAAACAGCAAAGTATTGCCGCCACTTACGGTAGGCCAGGTGTTGGATCTTGATCAGATCGTTGCCAAACAAGTCTTCACGCGTCATCCTCCCAGGTATGCGGAGGCAAGCCTTGTGAAAAAGTTGGAAGAACTCGGTATAGGCAGGCCATCCACGTATGCCCCAACCATAAGCACTATCCAGAAACGTGGTTACGTAGTGAAAGAAATGCGCGAAGGCAAAGAACGTTCTTACACGCTGCTGACGCTTCACAATGATTCAATAATAAGAACGGAAGACTCTGAAATTACAGGCGCAGAAAAGAACAAGCTTTTTCCTACCAATACCGCCATGGTTGTAAATGACTTCCTGGTGGAACATTTTCCGGACATTACCGACTATTCCTTTACTTCAGAAATTGAACAAGAGTTCGATGAAATAGCGGATGGAAAGCTGAATTGGAAAAAGATGATCTCCAATTTCTATGGACCTTTCCATAAGAAAGTTGCAAAGACTGAAAAAGTGGAACGCTCTTCCGTCGGCAAGACAAAGGAACTGGGTGTCGATGAGAAGACGGGGAAGAACGTTTATGCAAAACTTGGAAAGTTTGGTGCTTACGTTCAAATCGGCGAGAATCCGGACGACAATGGGGGTGAAAAACCAAAGTTCGCAAGCCTTCGACCTGGACAATTCATTGAGAACATCACAATTGCCGATGCAATGGAGCTGTTCAAGATGCCAAGAGACCTGGGATTGTTCGAGGAAAAACCAGTCGTTGTCAGCATTGGACGCTTTGGTCCATATGTTTTGCACGATAAGAAATTTGTTTCGATCCCAAAGGATAACGATCCATACACGATCCCGCTCGAAAAAGCTATCGAGCTTGTAGAGGCAAAACGAATTGCCGATGCAAATAGACTAATCAAGGCTTTCCCTGAGAATCCAGATATTCAAATCCTTAATGGACGGTTTGGTCCATATATAAAAGCTGGCAAGAAAAACGTAAAGATTCCCAAAGATCGTGAACCGGCGTCACTCACGTTGGATGAATGTGTTACACTTGCTGCAAATGCTCCGGAGAAAAGAGGCAGATTTGGAAGGAAGAGGCAAGAAACTCCGGACGCTCCGCAGCCTGCAGCCGAACCAGCGAAGAAGAAGGCATCGGCCGTTGGAACTGCAGTTGCTAAAAAGGCAGCTCCCGTAAAAAAAGCCGCAACGGCTAAGAAGGCGTCGCCCGCGAAAGTGTCGGCAGTCAAAAAGAAAACCGCAGTTAAAAAGACAAGTCCTCCCAAAAAGAAAAAATAGAGGCCAAGCTTCAAGCCTCAAGCTTCAAGCTAGTTCAGGTTTGCAGCTTGCGGCTTGTAGCTCACGGCTTGAAGCTTTTTATTACTGAAGCCCGAATTCTTTCAACAGATTTTAATAGGCCTTTGTTAAATTAAGGTTCATTTCAATTCGATATGAAGAACCTTGTAGTGCTTAGTGGGGCTGGGATCAGCGCTGAAAGCGGCATCCCGACTTTTCGCGATTCAGATGGACTCTGGGAAGGTTATGATGTTATGGAAGTTGCAACCCCCGAAGGCTGGAGAAAGAACCCTTCGTTAGTACTCGACTTTTACAATCAAAGAAGGAAGCGTGCATTGGAAGTAAAGCCCAATGCCGGCCATGAGGTCCTCGTAGAGTTGGAAAAACATTTCAACGTAACCGTGGTTACACAAAATGTGGACAATCTACATGAACGCGCCGGTTCGTCTCAGGTAATACATTTGCATGGAAGTTTGTTCGAATCGCGGAGTTCCATCGACGAATCATTGATATATCCAATTGAAGGCTGGGAGTTAAACATAGGTGACAAATGCACAAAAGGTTCTCAACTAAGGCCGAATATCGTCTGGTTTGGAGAAATGGTTCCTCTTATGGAAGTCGCTGCTGTTCATGCCAGCCGTGCAGACATCTTTGTGGTTGTGGGCACGTCAATGGCTGTTTATCCAGCCGCCGGACTTATTGACTACGTACCGTACGATACCCCTAAATACATTGTGGATCCTAAAGTTCCTGACATACGGCACATCCCACTTCTTCACGCCATTGCCGAAAAGGCCAGTACAGGAATGAAGAGGGTGAGAGAGGCGTTGATGGCGATGGTGTAGGCGTGATTGGGTACCTAGGTGGCCAGGCACCCACGTAGCCATGCCGCCCATTTTTTATTTCTTGAGCTCAGTAGTTAGCTTAGCAAAAATTAAAGGTTCCAATTGATGAAGATTATTTATGTTTCTATCGTGTGTTTGGTGGTCAGTGTACAATTGTTCGCGCAGGTCGATGCGGTAGTTCCGTTTACGTCATCAAATCTTCCTATCGTAGTGTTAAAAACTACGGTTCCCATTGTGGATGATCCGAAGACAACAGCGTCGATGGGAATCATTGATAATTTTCCGGATCGAAACAATTTGTCAGATCCTTATAACATCTACGATGGATTTGTGGGTATAGAAATACGTGGATCGTCGTCACAGATGTTTCCGAAAAAACAATATGGTATCGAATTGAGGGATGCCAACGGTGATGGAGCTGCTGCCTCGATCTTATCCATGCCGGAGGAAGAGGACTGGATATTGTTTGCTCCGTATAACGACAAGAGCCTTATGCGTGATGCTCTTGCTTACCGTATGGGCAGATCGTTGGGTCGTTATGCTCCCCGAACCAGGTTTTGCGAACTTGTGCTCGACGACGTATACATGGGTGTTTATGTTGTTATTGAAAAAATCAAACGCGATAAGAACCGGGTGGATATAAATAAACTTGACCCGGATGAGATCTCCGGTGGCGACGTTACAGGAGGATACCTCTTTAAGATCGACAAAACTACCGGCGGAAATGAAGACGGATGGACTTCTGCCTACAAGCCACCATATGCAGAAAATCAGGAGATCCAGTTCCTGTATGAATATCCTAAATCTGATGAGATCGTAACGGAGCAGAAGGCGTACATTAAGAAGTATGTGAGCGATTTTGAGAGTACGCTGGCCGGAAACAATTTTGCAGACCCTGTTACCGGCTATGCGAAGTACATTGATGTTGCTTCATTTGTTGATTATTTTATTATGCAGGAGATTACCAAGAACGTCGACGGCTACCGGTTAAGCACATTCATGTACAAGCAACGGGACGCGGATGGTGGAAAGCTCTTCATGGGACCGGTGTGGGATTTTAACCTTGGATTTGGCAACGCCGACTACTGCACCGATGGTAATCCGGAAGGTTTCGTTCTCGATTTTAACAGCGTCTGCTCCGGTGATTATTGGCTGATACCTTTTTGGTGGAGGCGGCTCTTTCAGGACGAAACGTTCAGCGACAGGGTTGCGGCACGGTGGGGCGAACTTCGTTCCGGAACGTTCAAAGAAGAGAATATAAACGGCTATATCGATTCTGTTGCGTCTGTGCTCAACGTTGAGGCACAGGAACGCAACTTTAAAGCATGGAATGTACTCAACAAATACGTATGGCCTAACTACTACGTTGGCGCGACTTTCCAATCGGAAGTGAGTTGGTTAAAGAGTTGGGTTAGCGAGCGCCTTACCTGGCTTGATCAACACATGCCGTTGCTGGTCACAGATGTAGAACAATTTAGCGGAGGCAACGAACATGCAATCGCTTATCCAAATCCGTTTACATCCAATGTTGTTGTAGATTATGCTGTTCAAGAAGGGGGCGTGGTGAATATTTCGATTTCGGATGGCATGGGGAGGAGTATCGAGTCCGTTAAGATCGATCACGAATCAGGGGGCAAATACAAATACATCTGGCAGAGCGGCGCTGCCGGGTCGATTTATTATTATTCAGTAAAACAGGGAAGTAAAACGATCGGAGAGGGAAAACTTTTTAGGAAATAGTTAACGGTGCACTAATGCTTTTGGCAATTGATGTTGGAAATTCAGACATAACGCTGGGCATTTACAGTTCAGACCAGTGGACCACGACGTGGCGGATCCCCTCAGTCTCTGAACTTCCTCAGATGTTTTACAGCCTAAAGATCCTGGACTATTTTTTTGAGCGCGGTTGGGAACGAGGAGATGTAAAGTCGGTGGTAATTAGCAGTGTGGTACCTCAGCTAACAGAAAAGATCGTATATGCCGCCACATCATTATTCGAACGCGAGCCAGTTGTGTTGGGCCCTGAGGTGTATAAAAAGTTACCGATTAAGGTTTTGAATCCATATGAGATCGGATCTGATCTTGTTTCGAATGCTCTTGCTGCGTATACCTATTTCAAAAGCAGTTGTGTGGCCGTAGATTTTGGTACAGCCCTGACTTTTACCACGGTTGCATCAGACGGAGAAATTCTAGGCGTTTCGATAGCTCCTGGATTAAAAACTGCTATAAAGTCTCTCTCACAGAACACAGCGAAATTGTTTGACGTGCCTCTCGAAATACCATCAACTGTGTTGGGCAGAGGTACGGTGCAGGCTATTCAGGCCGGAGTCCTGATTGGTTATGAGGGAATGGTAAAACACATGCTCGAAAAGATCAGAACTGAGCTTAATCAGCCATCGCTTAATTCCGTTGCAACTGGTGGGCTATGCTCAATTATTCCTTCCTTACATGATGTATTTACCCGGGTCGATCCGCACCTTACGCTTGAGGGGCTGAAGATTGCTTCAGAGAGTTTATGAGTAGGGGTGTGGTTGATTTGAGTGTTGACTTTATTGAGTGTTGAATGTTGAGTGTTTTTTGAAGCCTGTTACCCTCGATCAAAACACTCAACATTCAACAAACAACACTCAATACTCAAGTATTTTCTGCCTTATACCTTTATACCATATACCGTTATTCCCCTACACTCAATTCTTCAGAAACGTTAAGATTTCCTCATTGTAACGTTCGGTCTCCTCCACAAACGGAAAGTGGCCGCTTTTGCTGAACACGATATAGACGGCATTGGGCAGGCCTTTTTTCAATCGTTCGATAGAAGGTAAGGGGATAACGTCACTCTCACCGTGTATAATTAGGACTGGGAATTTGAACGTAGGCAGGACCTTGTACATGTCCGAATTGAAAGAAGGATCTTTCATTAGTCCATTGAATAACGCCCTGTTTGCTTCCAAAAAATTAGGGGGAAGGTTGAGACTCATCTTCGAGATATTGGCCCGGTCGTATGCAGATATTCTAAAGCTGATGCGTAGTAGTTCATCGTACTTTCGGGTGTCGAGAGTGCCGCTTCCGAAGATCTTTGCGCGATCGACACTATCGGCTGCTGTAGTTTTTTGTTTCACGAGAGCTGCGGCTTCCTGGTCATAGTCGCGGCTGAGCATCGAAGGGTTGCTATAGATGATCCGGGCAATCCTGTTGGGATACTTCGAAGCATAGTGGCTTGCTAAAACGGCGCCCCAGGAATGTGCAAGAATGTTCAGCTTCTCGATCTTAAATTGCTTTCGAATTGCCTCGATATCCTCGATCAAAAATTTCAGTGAAATTGAGTCCGCTGACGGGGTTGACGACTGGCCGCAGGCACGCTGATCATAATAAATGACGCGATGTTTTTCTTCCAGCTTTTTTAAGAATGGAATAAAATATGAATGGTTTAGCCCAGGGCCACCGTGAAGAACAAGAAGCGGCTCTCCTGATCCGCGGACCGAAAGAAACATCGAAGCCCCATTTAGGTTTTTGATTCCCGTAAAATCCCCCTGCGCGAATACATTCACGGCAAAGAGTGAGCACAATACGAGTAGCTTAACGATCACATTTCTAATTTAATAAAACCAGATTACTTTCTCAACAACGATCCTGTCACGGCTGCCAGGCCTCCAACGAGTCCGCCGATGAAGGCCATCACTATGAAAAGGATGATCTCATACTTGAGCATCAACAACTTTGCAACGCGTTCAGCGAGATCTGACGACGATGCTGAATCGATCAGCCATGCGTTAAAGATCCACAGCGTTGCGATTGCAGAAAATCCCGCGAGGAAATTAGTGTTTGATTTTAGAATAAAACCCATCACGAATGCCGCAAGTGCAATTGAATACCACGGCATGAATAGAGCAAGCAAGTGAGCCGAAAAAAGTATAGCAACAAACTGAATAAGAAATTTCATGGATTTAATTTTGTTTGCTCAGCTGTGTGGTAAAGTATGTGTATTTCAACGCGTCCTCCGGATAGTGAAAGAATTGTAGCTGAAAGTATTCACCATTGACCCATGGATCAATCATATTGATATAGTACTCACTTCCAGGATTGCCTGATTGTCCGCCGGGATAGACGCCCCACACCTTTATTCCTGATTTTTCGAGGCTTACGATCATACGCCACGAAGGTCCCTTCGTCTTGGAATGAGCATTGATTATATCATGATTACCTCCTGCTCTCACGTGTACGCCTAACGGTTCGATCCGCGCCAGGTGTTGCATGTAACTGTCTTTATAATCTCCCCAAAAAACACCCGATCCACCGTGATCTTCTCTCCATTCTTCGATATCCTCTACGCTTAGGGAGAACGCTTTTCGAATAACTGTCTGCGCTGTTTCTTTTTCCTGCGTGCCTTGAATATCGAATAAGCTCAGCGTTGGTTCTTCCTTTAAAAGTTTAATTGTCGTGAAAGTAGTAGGTCTCTTTAAGGTCAGTTTGGGGTCCTCCATTTCATCCCAGGCCATAGGCATCAGGTTGTCCCACCAGGCTTCATAATATGAGGCGCCTTCAGAATCCTTGTCATTGACGTAGTTCCATTCCTTAAGGATCTTATAAGCACGTTTTTCTTCCAGTGTGAGTGTTGTTGAATCCAACTGCTGAAGAAAATACGGCAGGCTTTCTTCGGCTTTGAGATTGTAATTGTCATTCTGAAGCTTCATCATATCCTGCGGAGTGATTTGATTCATTTCAGTCAGCAGATTGTTTATCCTCCGATTCCTGTACGCCTCAAAACTGGTGGCAGTAATATAATATGGATACGTCGCGTCGACCGGGTATTGATTCGCGGAGCTTACAAAACCACGGGAAGGATTTTTATACTGAATATTTTGATCATTCGGGATGAAAGCGTTCCAACCATTTGATTTCAGTGTTCCGTCGATAACAAATTTTCCTTCCATTGGACGCCTTACGGGATACTTTCCCTGTATTCTCATTGCGATATCGCCGGACGTTGAAGCAAATACAAAGTTTTGTGCCGGCGATCCATAATAGTCCAAAGCATCCATAAAGCCGGCGTAATTCTGGGCACGATTGAGTTTATAAAAAGCTGTTACCTCATTAGATGGGTCGTGTGATATCCATCGGAATGCATATTCACTGTGATTGTTGTCGGGCATGTAGTTCTTGTCGTACGTAACGGGGCCCCAGTATGTGTAGAGCACTGTGTCAATAAAGGAACCGCGATCGCGCACATTAAAGACCTCGGTCACTTTCTGAGTATCAACCCACTGGCCATCCAAAAGATATTTCGATCGCGAATCATTCTGGTAAGTGATCTTGAACCAATCAACAAGATCGCGTTGAGCGTTAGTCAGGCTCCAGGCAATTGAGTCTGTGCATCCGATAACAATGCCCGGTATGCCCGGCAGCGATGCCCCCATTGTGTTGACACCCGGTGCGTTGAGCTGAATCGAATACCAGAGTGATGGCAAGTTGAGGTTCAGGTGAGGATCACCACAAAGAATGGGGGACCCCGTCGCTGTCTTGCTTCCACCCACAGCCCAATTGTTGCTTCCCGTTGTCGGATCGTGTTCTGAAAGCTTTTTTACGGCAATTAATTCCTTCGGAACGGCCATCGGGATTGAGTCGGGTAACTTTATCTTAAATTTCCAGCCACCGCTGTTATCAACGATTGGATTTCCAACATCTTCACGATCGGGATAAAGTATTCCAATTGCTTCGGGGCCAAATAGCTTCAAGGCGTTTGTCATCTCCATATCCTTGTCGTCGATGTTAAGTGTTTGCGCCATGTACTTTAAGAGCAGTGCGGATTTAAGGTTGGTCCAGGGTTCCGGCGTATAGTCAAGGAGCTTGTATTCGAAGGGAAGGTTTTTATAACTCAGGTTCCGGATGTAATCATTAATGCCCTCCGTATACTTTTCAATCATGATCAGTGATTCCTGATTTTCTGACATGGCGGTCAGCGCATGTTTGGCTGCATGTACCATGCCCAACCGCCGTTGCCCACGATCATAGTTGAGAACGGCATCGTTGCTTCCCGCGCCCGTAATTTCAGATACGCGACCGGCGGCGGCGTGTGTTTGAAACTCCATTTGCCAAAGCCGGTACCGTGCTGTGATATAACCCTGAGCATAGTAAAGATCGAGGTCATTGTTGGCAAAGATGTGAGGAACCAACAGGCTATCGAATGTAATGGTAACGCTTTCCTTCAATCCGGGGAGAGTCAACGCTTCAGGGCCTTTACTACCATGAGGCTCTATATTCCTCCAGAAACCATTGAAAGGGTCGATGAATTTACCAATCGGAGGAATCGGATTACCTTTAATCACCCACCTGCGATCCAGGAAATATATGAGGCAAAGCGTTGTGCAGAGGGAAAGAACAAACTTCAAAATACGCATAAAGTAGTACGAGAGGTCACTCAGTCTTTTGAGGTTTCGAATATAAAACTATAAAATGAAACGTTAGCCTGAAATATTCTGACGACTGAATCGGCCTTGTCAGTAGAAAAGGTTTTTATATTTCGGACTTCAGCGCGGAAATTCTATTTTTGAATTGATTTGAAACAGATATTATCACAATACACCAGGGAGCAGGTTAAAAAGTCGGGCAACATCACTGCAATTTTTTTTGATGTTGACGGAGTGTTAACTGATGGTAAAATAATTTATGACGGGTCCGGCAAAGAGACAAAGAATTTTAGCGTGAAGGACGGACTCATTGTAAGCTATCTGAAAAAAGCAGGCATACTTACAGGGGCCATCTCAGGCCGGGAATCAGAAGCTACGGCAAAGCGTTGTTCAGAGCTGAAAATCGACTTTTGTCATCAAGGTATTTTGGATAAGGCTTCCGTATTTGAAAAGCTTGTCAAACATTACAAACTCAAAACAAAACAAGTAGCATTTATCGGTGACGATATAAACGATCTTCCTGTCTTAAAGCTGGCAGGACTGAGCGTCTGCCCATCGGATACCTTCGGTTATATCAAGCAGCGTGTAGACCTTGTCACCAATGCGAAAGGTGGGCAAGGTGTTCTTCGCGAGGTGGCCGACCTGGTACTTGCTTCTCGCGGTGAAATGGATGCAATAATTAAGCGGGTCAGTTAAATCGATCTCACGTAAATGGAAATATTCAAGGAAAAGGTTAAGGTAACAGATAACATCACGCTCGGCGGCGACCGAATGGTTTTATTCAGTGGACCATGCGCTGCAGAGAGCTATGATATTTGTATGGAAACGGGAAGCAAAGTGAAGGCTATTTGTCAGAGTCTTGGCATTGATTACGTCTTCAAGTCATCATTCGATAAAGCCAACAGAACTTCATCAGGTTCATATCGTGGACCTAACATCGAAGGTGGATTGGAGATCTTATCCAGAGTAAAAAAGGATCTTGAAGTTCCTATAGTCACTGATGTCCACGAATCTTACCAATGTGAAGAAGTGGCAACGGTTGTTGATGTCCTTCAAATACCGGCATTCTTATGCAGGCAAACCGATCTTTTGAAGGCTGCGGCGAGGACGGGTAAAGCCGTAAAAATTAAGAAGGGTCAGTTCATGGCGCCGGAAGACATGAAGTACGCAGTCGACAAGGTTAGAGCGGAGGGGAACAACAATGTTTTTCTAACGGAACGAGGTGCCAGCTTCGGGTATCATACGCTTGTGGTTGATATGCGATCCCTTCCCATCATGCGACAATACACACCTGTGATCTTCGACGTTACACATTCTGTGCAGCAGCCAGGAGGAAAGGGCGGTTCATCCGGTGGTCAAAGGGAGTTTGCTCCATTCCTTGCCAGGGCGGCAGCGGCAGCGGGTGTTGACGGATTCTTCATCGAAACACATCCCAATCCGGAGAAAGCGCTGAGTGACGGTCCCAATATGATCCCCCTCAAAGAGATGGAGGCTTTTCTTAAGATGATCCATCAGTATTGGCTTATGACGAAGAGCGGATTTGCGAGCTGAAGGGCGCGCATGCGCGATGGCGCGAAGCAATCCCCAGCCGACAGCGTGCTCAACGGGACGACCTGCGAAATTGGATAGAAGCGCGAACCGTCTCGGTTATCCGGGTTTTGTATTTTATAGGGAGGGGATTGCTTCATCGTCGGTCCCGACCCGAGGTCGGGACGACTCCTCGCAAAGTCGGAACGGATTTGCGAGCTGACGGGCTGGTTGGCGCGGTGGTGCGAAGCAATCCCCAGCCGACAGGGTGCTCAACTGGAAGTTCTGCGAATTGGATAGGGTTGCAAGCCGTCTCGGTTATCCAGCGTTGCATTTTATAGGGAGGGGGTTGCTTTGTCGTCAGTCCCGACCTGGGGTCGGGATGACTCCTCGCAACATCGTTAGCTACTATGGAAAAAGGAGGTTGTGTTTACATTATTACCAATGCTCATCATACCACATTGTATGTTGGTGTTACGTCTGATCTATATGCACGAATCGTGCAACACCGAGAAAAAGAATTTGCAAGAAGTTTTTCGGCGAGATATAATCTTTACAAACTTGTTTATTACGAACTCTTCCATTCAATAGAGGAAGCGATTGAACGTGAACGGCAACTGAAGGCTGGCTCAAGGAAGAAAAAGGAAAAGTTGATCAATAGTTTCAATCCTGAGTGGAAAGATCTATTTGATGAAATCAAGTATTGGTAGAATTCGGATTTGCGAGCTGACGGGAGGGGGCCGTGTGGTGGCGCGAAGCAATCCCCCAGCCGACAGCATGCTCAATTGGAAGGTCTGCGAATTGGATAGGGTTGCAAGCCGTCTCGGTTATCCAGGGTTGCATTTTATAGGGAGGGGGTTGCTTCGTCGTCAGTCCCGACCTGGGGTCGGGACGACTCCTCGCAACCGCCGTTTGCTCATTTCGGCAGAAATGATACCTTTGCGCCGAAAATCTACAGAACTAGTGGACTTAAATTTTGTTCAGCTTTATACTTTACTAGTCGTCATTTTCCTTGTTTTTGCCCTCTATAAGGAGGTTTTCAACCCGGCCTTTACTTTTTTTATCTGCACGGTGGCTTTGCTTTTACCAGGCATCATCACCCCGGTAGAGCTCCTTAAGGGCCTGTCGAACCAGCAGATTATCAATCATATTCCTTTTGGTCCTTGTTACTGCCGGCATCCGCCTGATCTATGGATCGGAGATCTTCGGCAAGCTCTTCGACCCAAGGCTGAAGCCCAAGGCATTCTTGCTACGAATGATGTTTACAGTGTCAACGGTGTCTGCATTTTTAAATAATACCCCTATTGTGGCCTTCATGATCCCATATGTAAAGGACTGGGCTGAGAAGACGGGCCATCCCGCATCAAAATTCCTAATTCCCTTATCCTTTGCCACCATCCTCGGGGGTATGATCACTGTCATTGGTACCTCGACGAACCTGGTCCTGAACGGATTGATTGCTGAGTACAACCTGCCCTTGCTGGGTGTTGAAGATTTTCTCTACTTGGGCTTGATCGTTACCGTCCTTGGTTGGTTATACCTGTATTTCGTGGGTTATAATCTTTTGCCCTCAAATGAAAACAAGATTGAAGCGCTGCGCGAAAATCTGAAGGAGTATATCGTCGAGACCGAGATCTTCCCTGGTTCGCGGTTGATTGGCAAGAGCGTGAAAAATGCTGGTCTCAGAAATTTGCAGGATATTTTTCTGGTGGAGATCATTCGCGCTGACAAGATAATTTCTCCTGTGTCACCAGAAGAAGTTCTTGAAGCGGGGGACCTGCTGTTTTTCTCCGGCAATACAGCTTCTATATACAATCTTATAAAAGAGGATAATGGACTTCGTGTTCCCAAGCAGGACAAACTAGAGGTGGCGGGACAGTTTCATTTTGTGGAAGCAGTAATTCCAGCCAATTCCAACCTGATCGGTGCGCGCATTAAAGAATCCGATTTTAGAAAAATTTTCAACGCATCGATCATCGCTATTCATCGCAATGGTAAACAAGTCCCAGGTAAGGTTGGGGAAATGACCTTAGCAGGAGGCGACTTCCTGCTACTTTTAGCACGCGAGAATCGGGAGAATGGCTCTCATGAACGCGATCTGTTCTTTGTATCGGTTCCTCAGAAGATAGCGCCGCCTAAGTCTAAAGTTCTTAAATGGGTTGGGGCCGCATCGTTTGCCGCGCTGATCATCGGGATCACAGGGATACTTCCCTTGTTCAACGTCTGCGTCGGCATACTGCTATTCCTTGTTCTGTTCGGCGTGTTGAATATCGCGGAAATCAGGCGCGAGCTGGACTTAAGTCTTCTGCTTGTATTGGTCTGCTCTCTTGCGATCGGCGTCGCTCTTGAAAAATCTGGGACAGCGGCATTTGTAGCCAGTGTTCTAATTGCGGCAGGCAAAACGCTAGGACCTGTTGGCGTGCTTTCGGCACTTTTTATTGTTACGATAATATTGACAGCGCTTATAACGAATGCTGCTGCCGTGTCAATAGTATTTCCAATTGCCATGTCGATGGCTCAACAAATGAATCTGCCCTACACACCTTTTTTTGCCGCCATCGCGTTTGCGGCATCAGGTGATTTTATGACCCCGATCGGCTATCAAACGAACCTGATGGTGTACGGCCCCGGGGGATATACGTTTAAAGATTTTCTGCGCGTTGGTACGATCTTTACGCTTATTTATATAGTAGTTTGCGTTGGATTTATTTCCTTTTTCTATAAGCTCATTTAAGGTGGACTACATATATCCGATACAGACAAAGGTAAGCACAGAGCAACGTCAGGTCCTGTTGGGCCAGAACGCGAAGCTCATCTGGTTTACCGGCTTGTCTGGTTCAGGTAAATCGACATTAGCCGTTCAGCTTGAAGCTCAGCTACATGCTCATGGATTTAAGACCTACCTTCTCGATGGTGATAATATTCGCACGGGGCTGAATAGTGACCTGGAGTTTACTGAAGAAGGACGCATTGAAAATATCAGGCGCATAGGAGAAGTTTCGAAGTTGCTTTTGGATGCAGGCATTGTTGTTTTATCGGCGTTTATATCGCCGTTTAAAACTGATCGTGATAAGGTAAGGAATCTCGTCGGCGAGGAGAATTATATTGAAGTATTTGTTGATGCTTCCATGGAACTATGTGAACAGCGCGACGTGAAGGGCCTCTATAAAAAAGCGCGTGCCGGTGAAGTGAAAAACTTTACGGGTATTCATGCGCGTTATGAAGTGCCTGAAACTCCCGACATAAGGATTCCAACAGGTAGTCTTAGCGTTGAGGAGTCGATTGAAAAACTCTTGAAGGTGGTTTTGCCGAAGATTGAGAGATGAGTGGAGGAGCTTTTTGGGTGAGTAAAAGTTTAATCGATAACGATTAACGGATGACGCCCTTCGAAAACCCCTAAATCCCCTAAAGGGGACTTGAATGCAGGCGAGTGCATTCTACGATTCCCCTGGAGGGGGCAGGGGGTTGAAAAATGATTAACGGATAACGATTAACGGATAATGTATTACTTAAGTCATCTAAAGGAACTGGAATCGGAGGCGATATTTGTCATCCGGGAAGTGGTGGCACAATTTGAAAGACCTGCTTTACTTTTTTCCGGTGGAAAGGACTCCATCGTGCTCGCATATCTTTCGCGGAAAGCATTTGCTCCGGCCAGGATTCCCTTTCCACTTGTACACATCGATACGGGACATAATTTTCCGGAGACAATGGAGTACCGCGATTGGCTGATTAACGAACTGGGAGTAAAACTGGTAGTTGGATCAGTTCAGGAAAGTATCGACACGGGACGCGCAAAGGAAGAGACGGGTTTCAATGCAAGCCGCAATGCCCTTCAAACAGTGACGCTGCTCGACACGATCGAGAAACATAAGTTCGACGCGGCAATGGGCGGCGCGCGACGCGATGAAGAAAAGGCTCGCGCAAAGGAACGATTCTTCTCTCACCGCGATGAATTCGGTTCCTGGGATCCCAAAAACCAGCGGCCAGAACTATGGAACCTATTCAACGGACGTAAACATATCGGCGAGCATTTCCGTGTTTTCCCGATTTCAAACTGGACGGAGATGGACGTATGGCAATACATTCATGCTGAAAAGATTCCGATTCCGAAATTATACTACTCTCATCAACGCGAAGTGATATTCCGCGACGGGGCTATTCTTTCTACCTCACCCTGGCTGAAGCTTAAAGAAAATGAAAAGCCGCGTACAATGACAGTTCGCTTCCGTACCTGCGGCGACATGCCAATAACAGGAGCAGTTGAATCCGACGCGGATACTGTGGAAAAGATAATTGAAGAAGTAGCTGCTTCCAGAAAAACTGAGAGGGGAACCCGAGCAGATGATAAACGTTCGGAGACAGCGATGGAGGACAGAAAGAAAAGCGGATACTTTTAGAGTTATGATTTGTGATTTGTGATTTGTGATTTTTGATTTTTGATTTAGTGTGTGAGTGAATGCGAGCGTGACTTTAATCAATCAGACACACACTGACACCAACACACCCCGAACCCGCACCCATGCCCTCAACTCATAACCCATAACTCCTAACTCGAATCTACCCCATAACACAAACGAAGGAAAAAGAAAAAAATGAGCAACCAACTACTCAGGTTTACCACCGCAGGAAGCGTTGATGACGGAAAAAGCACGCTGATAGGAAGATTGTTGTTTGACAGCAAATCTATTTTCGAGGACCAGCTTGCAGCAGTGGAGGCCTCAAGCGCGAAAAAAGGATTTGACTATGTCGACCTATCTATGCTAACGGATGGACTGAAGTCCGAGCGGGAGCAGGGTATCACGATCGATGTAGCCTACCGTTACTTTGCTACACCTAAGCGGAAGTTTATCATTGCAGATACACCCGGTCATATTCAGTATACGAGAAACATGGTGACAGGCGCCTCGACGGCCAACCTCGCACTTATTCTGATCGACGCCCGCAAAGGTATGGTCGAGCAAACGCACCGTCACTCGTTTATTGCCTCCCTTCTTAAGATCCCTCACGTTATCGTGTGTGTCAATAAAATGGATCTGGTGAACTACGACGAACAGATATATGATAAGATCGTCGAGGACTACAAAGCATTTTCATCGAAGCTGGAGGTTTTTGACATTCAATTCGTTCCCATCAGCGCGCTTAACGGTGACAACGTAGTAAACCGTTCCGAGAATATGCCGTGGTACCAGGGGGCAACGTTGCTACACATGTTGGAGAGCGTACACATTGAAAGTGATTACAACCATATCGACAGCAGGTTTCCTGTACAATACGTGGTTCGTCCACAGTCAAAAGAGCATCACGATTTCCGTGGATACGCTGGCCGTGTAGCCGGAGGGATATTCAGGCCAGGGGATGATGTGCTGGTAATGCCATCGGGGTTTACTTCAAAAGTAAAAGCCATTCATATGGGTGATGAAAAGCTGAGCGAAGCGTTCGCACCGATGTCCGTTACCATGACGCTGGAAGACGAAATAGACATAAGCCGGGGAGACGTAATAGCAAAACCTAACAACCATCCTCAGGCGGAACAGGATATCGACTTGATGCTTTGCTGGATGAACCAGCGGCCACTACAGATGAATTCAAAATTTCACGTGAGGCATACTACAAGAGATGTCAGGGGAGTGTTGAAGGAAATTCAATACAAGTTGGATATTAGTACACTTCATCGCGTGGAGCACGTTGATCAGTTGCAGATGAACGAGATCGCCCGTGTAAAGATAAGAACAGCCCAACCGTTGAACTTTGACAATTATAGGAAGAATAGAATTATGGGAAGTGTGATACTGGTGGATGAGGGAACGAATGAAACGGTGGCGGCGGGGATGATAATTTGAGGGCCATTATCCGTTATCAGTTAAACGTTAATCGTGGGTGTGGGAGTGAGTGCGGGCGAATGTCGAATGTCCAACTCCGAATGTCGAACGCCGAATTGCCCTGCGAAACCTTTGCGTCCTAGCGTCTCCACGGTTAACACACCCGCCTCTCACACTCACACTACGATTAACGGATAACCATTAACGATTAACGGATTGAACCAGCTCCTTGAACTTGCAATAGCAGCAGCCACGCAAGCTTCTCACGAAATACTAACCGTCTATCATTCTGGAGATTTTCAGGCGGAAGCCAAAGGGGACAAGTCACCGCTGACGATCGCGGACAAGAATGCTCATAGCAGCATCGTCGCAGCACTTCAGGCTTCGAACATTCCGGTACTTTCAGAAGAAGGAAAGGCCATTCCGTACGAAACGAGAAAGAACTGGGAATATTTCTGGATGGTTGATCCCCTGGATGGCACCAAAGAATTCATCAAGCGCAACGACGAATTTACCGTCAACATCGCGTTGATCCATCGCCAGCGCCCAGTGCTTGGTGTAGTAGCCGTACCGGTAACCGGGGACGTGTACTACGCGGCAGCAGGCAAAGGAGCGTATCTAAAAAGAAACGGGAAAGAAGTGAAGCTCGCCGTCAGGCCCCCCGTTGACCTAAGCCAACCGGGACTGAGGGTCGTGGCTTCGAGGTCGCACATGAACCCCGAAACCCAGGAATTTATTGATGGTTTACGTGACGCCACGCTTGTGTCAGCAGGCAGCAGCCTGAAGTTTATGCTGCTCGCAGAAGGTAAAGCCGATGTGTACCCGCGCTATGCGCCGACAATGGAATGGGATACCGCGGCGGCACATGCTATTGTCCTGGAAACAGGGCTAAGCGTACTTGAGTTTGGGTCGGACAGACCGCTGATCTACAACAAAGAGAACCTTCTGAATCCCTATTTTTTGGTTCGCTGAAAGAGAAACCTAGTGTTAAGTTAAGTTTATTTTGACGGATAAGATTGAATGTTTTCACCCAGGCTGGACGTTGGTTGTTTATAGTCCAATACAAATATATTTTAACGCAAAGGATTTATAAATGCATCACTGCGACTTCCTCGTACGACGCACAGGGAGGTTCATTCATCTATCTTGAAAACGTACCCAATTCGCAAAGGCCGCAAAGCGCAGGTCCCATGGGGCGTAGTCGCCCTTGCTTGGATTTAGGGTATCAGACTTTCTTTTTTCCGGAAGGTTCAGACTACCTTATGACCAAGCTTGCGCGACTGCAACCGATCAGAACTGCTGTCTGCGCCCTCGCGCATCAGATGCACTATCAAGTTAACGCAAACGAGTCTCCCGTGCTTCTCACGAATGAGTCCTGCTGATGCATTCCCTCTGCGGTAAAAAGTATTTCGTTTCTAATTCAAAGGCTCCTTCTTCCAAGAAACTCATAGTCTGCGTCAAACGCCATTTCAACCTTAACATAGCACTAAATAACCATGAGTAAAGACGCTCCCAGGCTGGACGTTGGTTGTTTAAGTCCAATACAAATACATTTAACGCAAAGGATTATAAACGCATCACTGCGACTTCCTCGGACGAAGCACAGGGAGCTTCATTCATCTTATCTTGAAAACGTACCTAATTCGCAAAGGCCGCAAAGCGCAGGTCCCATGGGGCGTAGTAGCGCCTTGCTTGGATTTAGGGTATCAGAACTTTCTTTTTTTCCGGAAGGTTCAGACTACCTTATGACCAAGCTTGCGCGACTGCAACCGATCAGAACTGCAGTCTGCGCCCTCGCGGATCAGATGCACTATCAAGTTAACGCAAACGAGTCTCCCTGTGCTTCTCACGAATGAGTCCTGCTGATGGCATTTGCATTCCCTCTGCGGTAAAATGCATTTCGTTTCTAATTTCAAAAGCTCCTTCTTAAGAAGCTCATAGTCTGAGTCAAACGTCACTACAACACGGCACAGTCCGTCCCGCAAACCTTTGTGGTCCCGCCCGGCCCTGACATGTACCGGGGCTGAGCGCGGGGAGCACCAACGTCCTTTTTGATTGATTTCTTTTATTTTACCGCCTTGTAATGCTTTTTTCTGCGCGCAGGTGACAAAAATTGCTGGCCTTAAGGACTTTGATCATCATGAGGAGCGCTTGTTATTCCAATATTTGCGGGCCAAATGTTGTTAACCCACAGAAAGGTTGTATTCGTATATTTACCTTTTGAAGCGGGGAAATGGCTGAGAAATAAAGGAAACACATGAATAAAGATTCAAAGATATATATAGCAGGGCACCGCGGAATGGTGGGATCTGCCATCCACAGGAAGCTCGATCAGGAAGGGTTCAGCAACATCGTCGTTGCCACCTCCAAAGAGCTGGATTTAAGAAATACGGCGGATGTCGATCATTTCTTTAAATCAGAACAGCCGGAGTACGTGTTTCTTGCTGCTGCTAAAGTCGGAGGAATACTTGCGAACAACACCTATCCCGCAGATTTCCTATATGACAATCTAATGATCCAGAACAATGTCATCGAGGCATCGTTCCGATACAACATCAAAAAACTTTTATTTCTTGGCTCGTCCTGTATTTACCCGAAGTTCGCACCACAGCCGATACAGGAAGAAAGTTTGCTCAGCGGCTATCTCGAGCCGACAAACGAAGCCTATGCAATAGCAAAGATCGCGGGCATCAAACTTTGTCAGGCGTATTTTAATCAACATGGACGCCATTTTATTTCAGCAATGCCCACGAACCTTTATGGTTTTGGAGATAATTATCATCCGCAGAATTCACACGTACTGCCGGCATTACTAAGAAGATTTCATGAGGCGAAAGAACAAGGCCTCGCGGAGGTTGTTATCTGGGGTACAGGGACACCGTTGCGCGAGTTCATGTTTGCCGATGACCTCGGAGCTGCCTGCCTTTTCCTCATGCTGAATCACGACAAGCCAGATATCATAAACATCGGTACCGGAGAAGAAGTAACCATACTAGATTTGGCTCACCTCATTGCTGAAGCTGTCGGGTTCAAGGGCAAAATTGGTTTTGACAAATCAAAGCCGGATGGAACTCCGCGTAAGCTTATGGATTCTACTAAGCTTCACCATATGGGTTTTGTTCCCAAGATGGGGTTGAAGGAGGGAATTGCTGTAACTTATAAGGATTTTTTGAACAAGATGGTGTTGAGTTAGAATTTAGAATTTAGGAGTTGGGGTGTGTAGAGTGAGCGTGTGGGCTTGACCGCAAAGGATTTTTAGTAAACAACAGATAATAAAAGACTACAGAAAAAATGAAAAAAGCTTTTATCACCGGAATCACGGGCCAGGATGGCGCTTACCTCGCGGAGTTTTTATTGGAAAAGGGATACGAAGTTCATGGACTGAAGCGGAGATCATCCCTGTTCAATACGGCACGCATTGACCACATCTACCAGGACCCGCATGATAAAGGCGCGCGACTGAAGCTGCACTACGGTGACCTCACGGACTCCACTAACCTTATACGCTTAATCCAGGAAATTCAGCCTGAGGAAATATATAACCTGGGGGCTATGAGCCACGTGCGCGTGAGCTTTGATATGCCTGAATACGTGGCTAACACTGACGCAATAGGAACACTCCGCATACTTGAAGCTGTGCGTTTGCTTGGCTTGAGTCAAAAAACAAGGATTTACCAGGCTTCGACCTCCGAACTTTATGGCAAAGTTCAGGAGATTCCCCAATCAGAAAAGACACCATTTTATCCACGGTCACCCTATGCGGTGGCAAAGTTGTACGGTTATTGGATCACGGTTAACTATCGCGAGGCATACGACATGTACGCGTGTAACGGAATTCTCTTCAATCACGAATCGCCCTTGCGCGGTGAAACCTTCGTATCACGGAAGATCACAAGAGCGGTAGCACGTATGGTCCTCGGGTTGCAACAAAAAGTATACATGGGTAACATCGACTCCAAACGCGACTGGGGACATGCCCGCGACTATATCGAAGCAATGTACCTTATCCTCCAGCAACCGAAGCCGGATGACTATGTAATTGCTACAGGAGAAACAACATCCGTACGCGAGTTCCTCATCCGGGCCTTTGCGCACGTTGGTGCAAAGATCAGTTTCAAAGGAAAGGGTGTTGATGAGGTGGGTATTGTCGAGTCAGTTAGCGATGTTTTTGAAGGTTGCTGCCTGAAGCCAGGGCAGGAAGTTATCGCCATCGATCCCCGTTACTTCCGTCCTACAGAAGTTGATCTTTTGTTGGGTGATCCAACAAAATCGAAATCAATATTAGGATGGGTTCCTAAATATGACGTCAATGCCCTTCTTCGCGAAATGGTCGACGCCGACATCGAACTGATGCGCGGCGAGAACGTGTTGAAGCAGGGTGGGTTCAGGGTGTATAATTTCCATGAATAACAATTAGTTTCAAGGCGGCCTTTTTCACCGCAGGGGCGCTGGGAACGCAGGGTTTCGCTGGGTAAATGCCGCTGGTAAATACTCTCTGCGTAACCCTGCGTCCATTGCGTCCCTGCGGTGAAGACCCACACACTCGCGCACACCCACACCAGGGTTTCGCAGGGGTTAAAAACCATTGACGAATCGCTTAAATCCTTGTTTGATTAAGGGGACATTGAAATTGATCAGATAGCCAAGTTGTTTGTTTGCCAGTTTGAGGTAGCTCAGGAGTTGTGCTTCATGAATTGGCAATAATCCATCGACCGACTTTAGTTCGATTATTATCTCTTCTTCAACCAGCAGATCAATAATATAGTCTTTATTAAGAGGTTCTCCCTTGTACGATAAAGGTACAGGTACTGTTTGAGCAACAGATACTCCCTTCAATTGTAGCTCTCTGACCATACAATGCTGGTAAACACTCTCAAGTAGCCCCGGTCCCATTTCGCTATGAACACTGATTGATGCTTTAAGAATTTTTAATCCCAACTCATTTAGGCTCTCACGTTTTGAAACTACATCTTTCATAATGATTTAATTTACCAATTTGAACTACCTAACAAAAGGAAGCTCTCTCCGGAAAACCATACAACATAATATTTATCGTCCCTGCGTAACCCTGCGCTCCCTGTGCCCCTGCGGTGAAGACCCACACCCACGCCCCACACCTGTGCACGCATTTCATTATATGGTGATTGCTTCAAGGACGTGGGACGCCTCGGACGTGGCTTGATGAATGTACCCTATCACAATTTTCCCGTACCTTGCATCACCAACTGTACTATTCACAATTATGGGCGACGCACCGAGTATTGAACGAATTTTCCTTCGTAACCTCTTGAGAATCATTCTGGGAGGTATACTACTTATCCTCATCACCGATGTATTGATCTATTTTCAGGATACCCTGTCCATCATAATCGATACAGTGATGTTGACATCGTGCCTGCTATCGTTTGCGTTGATGAAGAGATTCTATACTGCTTCCGTGCTGATAGTTTGTTGCGTGACACTTGCAGCCATGGTTTATCAATGCCTCGTTGTACCTATCAACACCACTACCTCCATGTCGGTGATCATGATTGTCGGATTTTTATTCTCCATACTCCTTTCCGGAAGGTTTATGTGGGCGATGCACGTGGTGACGGGCGCATGTATACTGGGCGTTTTCCTCATCCAGGTGAAAGTTCCGTCTCTCCGGGTGTCACCGGACCCGAGCGAAGTAATCACCGTAGCCATAACGTATGCTGTGCTTTATTTTATTCTCAGCTATTGTACGATAATATTAAAGTCGCGCTATGACCAGATCAACTTTGCGCTGCGGTTAGCCAACGTCGAACTTATCAGCAAAGCCAACGAGATCGAAGCACAAAATGAAGAGCTCGTCCAAAGCCACGAAAGCCTTAACGAAATGAACCGTAACCTCGAACGTATGGTAATGGAACGCACCGAGAAGGTCCACGCCCAAAACCAGATGTTACTTAAGTATACCTACAGCAACGCCCACCACCTTCGGGGCCCCGTCGCCCGCCTGCTGGGCTTGATCAACATCCATAAACTGGATCCTAATCCAGACTACAATTTCTTCATGACCAAAATGGAAGACCAGGCAACGGAGATCGATAGTGTGGTGAAACAGATCAATGAAGAGTTGGAGTCGTCGCCGTTGTAGTTAGAAATCTGCACTTATACCTCATACCTTTTACCTTATACCCTATACCTTATGCATCAGGCTCAACGCTGTAACTGAACGTATCAAAGTCCTTCCGGAAAATCTCTTTAACGACCGAGATACTTTCATCATCCCATTCAATTGCATCGTCGATCTCATGAGTGGTGTTGATCCGTATTGACAGATCAAGTTTAAAATAATCCGCCAGCCACTTCATCTCGTCTGCGTTTTCAAGATGAACATACTTGTTCATACGCATTACCCTGTTGACGCCCATTAAGCTTCGTGAAAAGTTGAGTGTCTGTGGTGAGATATGGTCTTCGATTTTATAAACATCTCTAACGTTCATGATAAATTCCTTGAACGTTAGCTTCAGCAGAGCCGCTGCTTTAACCTCCAATGGATCTGACGATTTGATTTTCAAATAACTATAAAAAACCTCCTGGTGCCGTTTCAGGATGTACGGATCGTCATCAAATACCATTTTAACTTTTTGACGCAGCTTCTCCTTGAAGAATGATTCAAGGCGTTTGTAGGGGTTTCTCACCAGCATCACATACTCCGGACCCATTGAAGGGCTCACTTCCTTCGCCAGCATGTGCAGATATCTGCTCTTACTTGTAAAACGTGTGAGATTTTTCTGCTTTAGGAGTGTTTGCGTTAAGACTTTGGGATTGGTGGCTAAATAGCTATTTCGGAGCGACGACTTGAATACCCACATACTGAAGAAAAGATCAGGCAGCAAAATACGCGTTCTCTATTGCCTGCCAAACGCTTGCCTCATTCGAATAACGGCTGAAAAAGACTAACCGCCGATCTCAGTTGTCGATCGTTGCTTAATCGAAATAAATAGATCCGAGGCAATGTTTTTTTTCTTATATTAAATAGTCAATCGCGTAGTCGCGTTTTCGTCTTCTTGTCAGAGTTGGTTAATATTGGCGATGAAGGCACGTTAGGGATTTCAGATTTTTTTAGCGAGCATGCTTCCCGTTGTTCGTATCGGAGTTCGACTTAGATAGCATACACTTATTGAAAAATAAAACAACACTCATATGAAACCAGATTCTACCAAACCGATTCTTCAGGGTTGCTTTGACAGTCGAGGTACTGTTCGTATGATCGATCGCAACATTACGTGGTGGTCTCAGTATTGCTTAAGTCTGATAGCACTATTGATACCCTTTGCAATGCAGGCCCAGGATTGTGAGTTTACAGCAGGCGAAATCACTGGACCATCCAATGCCTGCGCTTACAGTGGCAGCACTGGTCAAATAGCGATTTATTCCGTTGAAGCAACAAATGCTTCCTCTTTTACGTGGCAGTTGCCGGTTGAAGCAGGCTTGCTATCCGGACAAGGAACCAATGAAATTTTCGTTAAATACAATAGCACTTTTACGCAAGGTGTTATTTCGGTTCAGATCGGGAATGCCTGTGGAGGAGACGGTGCCTTGCGAACCATTCAGATTGGTAAAGTGCGGCCTGCGATTCCTTTTGCGATG
>Ga0193738_1000389_pt1 | contig 24290 bp, 25 predicted proteins | sample L2a1metaG_FD_144927 | JGI IMG/M metagenome (GOLD analysis project Ga0193738, IMG submission 144927) | Soil microbial communities from a riparian zone of the East river system, Colorado, United States - L2a1 | ecosystem: Environmental > Terrestrial > Soil > Riparian zone | place: USA: East River... | reverse complement strand
TCGTCAATGTCGGTGTGGATGCCCATGCGCCCTCAGTTGAAGACGACCCAATCGATAACGCTCACGTCGGCGACGTTGATGGTCCCCGCCGCGACGAGAGCGGTTATCTTGAATCCGCCGCCTGCGCCGCCGATTCCGACGACGCGGTCAGTCCCGAGCGCCGCGTACTCTGTCGTGTCGGTCTTCGTGTCGGGCGTCTTCAGCGACAGAAGGATCCGGCTCGATGCCGTGACCGTCGCCGGCAGGAGCGCGGTGGTGCCCGCCACGAGCGTCGCCGCGCCGCTCTGCTGGATAACGTCGCGCATGGCGCCGTCGGCAGTCTTCGCTCGAATGGCGGTAGTGGGCCGGTCGTCAGAGTCGCAGAACAGCACGGCACCTGATCCCGCCGTGGCCACGTCTGTGCCGTCCGCTACCTTCACCGCGACAATAGCCTGAACTCCGTAATCGTTTGCCATCTCATCCGCCTTTCAGTATCTTTGAGTCGGTCACGTCACCCATCGCGGATCCTGTCGTCCCAAGTCGCATCGAGCGTCTGCCGCGTGGCGACGCCTATCGGGACGCGCACCTCCTTGGCGACAATGACGGGGTCCTCTTGGTAGGCCCACTGGCTTAGCGTCCGGTGCTTGTCGACCGAGGCGTAGCGCGCCGTCCTGCCCTGCGCGACGCTCACGTGAATTCCGCCGCCCATGCGACAGCCGAGCGTGGGGAAGCCGAAGTCCGCGTCGATAGCGTCCGAGAACGCCTTTGCCGTCGGCCTGTCTGCCCACACGAGGTGTGCCATCAGATTGCCCCCGCGGCTCTCGCCGCCATCCCTTGGTGTAGTGCGGTGACTACGCTCGCCGGAACGGATGAGCTAAAAACAACCACCTCGCGAATGAGTCCGACGAACTTGTCGCTCGTGCCTAGCGTGTAGCGCCCCACGTAGAGCGGCGCCGCCATCGCGACGGCGCCTGGGTCTCCGGTGCCGCCGTCTGACGTGGCCACTGGCGAGGCGTTTTTATAAATCAGGTGCCCGGCGTGCGTCCCGTCGAAGCGCTTCGCGATCGTTCTTCGTACGCTGTCGTTTAGCCACGCTCCTGCGTTCTTCGAGGTGATGACGCCGCCGTGATTGATGTAGGTCGCTGGAGTGGAGCCATAGAGGAATTCCAGATCTGCGCCGTTTAGTCGATGGACGACAAATCCAGACGTTGCGTCGGCGCGCAGCGCTATGACCTGAGTCAATAGGCCGTACGACAGCGACGGCGTCGCCATGCCCATGGAATTTGTGCTGACCGTCCAGTCGAGCGCCTGGTACCCACCGAAGCCAGCAAGGGTGAACCTAGGCTGGTCCGCGGCCGTTGCCTGAATTGCATGGTTCGCGTTGCCGCTCTGATCGGCCCATGCCGACACCGTAGCGTCCCACTTGTTGTCAATGTTGTACGGGCCTACCGCTTGCGACACGGAAAGCCCAGTTGTCCCGAGCGCCGTCGGTCCGGCCGCAGTGACAACGCCAGTAGCAACGTAGGTCGCGCCGTTATTCTCGCTCCACTTGTAAGTGGCCTGGCCGAGCCCTGTGCCGCCGTCCACCGAGTCGATCTCGAGGTGCAGGCCGACTTGCCGCGTCGCCGTCCCCGTGATGGTCCACACCGGCGGGCCACCTGTGCCCGTACCGCGCAGCGTCCCGCCGAGCGTGATGCCCATGTCGGCGCGAAGCCAAAGCAGAAGGCCGTACTGCACCGCGTAAAGCAGCGGGTTGCCGAACGCGAGCGCGCCCTGCACTACCTGCCCACTTCTGCGAGACGCTTGGAATTGACGGCGGAGCATCAGTACCTCTTGGAGGGGTCCTCGCTGCTGAGGGTGACGCGGAGCACGCACGCCGCGGACCCCTTGACGAGGAGCCACGTCGCTAGCCCAGCCGTCGCGCCGCCGCCAATCTTCACCCACGGCAAGCGGACATCGATGAATGTGCCGTTGGGGATGACGTCGCACTGGTTGGCGTTGCCCGCCGTCGTGTTGGCTTCGTCGACCGTCCCAGCGTCGGCGTTGTTGAAGAAGTAATAAACATCGGCGCCGTTGGCGCGCAGCCGGAACACGCGGGCCATGTCATCGCCGCCTGTGCCGAATTCGGCGAGCGCCGCTAGGTTATGGCGAGCGCTCGATGTGGTGACCGCAATGGCGCGGATCTTCCCCATCAGCGGCGCGATCGGGTTAACTGCTTCTAGGTCGAGCTGGCTCATGTGCCTCCGAGAAATGACGTGGTTTGCGTGGTCGTTGACTTGCCGAGCCGCGTCGGGCCTGGCCGTGGTCTCTTGGCTTCGCGCTCCTGCTCTCTCGAGCGCATCGCGGCCGTGTCGCTCATCATCGGCGCGTAGCGCTGAACGAATGCCGTCGTCATCGTGCGCTCGCCCGCGCCGTTCAGGTCGAGCAGCGTGTCGAGGTTCATCCTCGTGCGCATCGGGATCGACTTGCCGCGCTGGTCGAGGTCGCGGATACGCTCGAGCGCCGCCGTGCGGATGTCTTCGTAGTAGCGGGGATAGACCGACTTCACGGCTTGGATCTGGTCGGGCGTCGCCTTGCCGGCTTTCAGGTCGTCGAGCACCGTCGACGGTTTCATGACGGCGGCGTACGTGCGCGCGAAGCTCTGGATCTCGCCTCGATTGGGGATGGTCTTCGAGGTCAGCGGCGTGAGCGTGTTTTGCTGATAGAGCCCGCTCGGCATCTTGGAGAGCAGGTAGTTGACGCCCGTGACGGCGGAGACGGTCATCGCGGTGAGCGCCTCGGCCTCCTGCGACGCGAGCGGGCCGAAGGCATTGCCGATAGCCTCGTGGACGCCGCCGCCCATGTTCTGCGAGACGTGGTAGAGCTCGTTGACGCGCTTCTCGTAGGCCTGCTCGGGCGTGGCGTGCTTGCCCATGAAATAGGCGAGCGACGCGGGCACGGTGGCCACGCGCGCGAGAGACCCCGCGGGGGGCGCAAGCTGCAGAACCTTTGGCGCTACCCGGTCGTTGCCCCGGGCAAAAAGGCCATCGAGGGACGACCCGATGAGCTTCTGCGAGCGCTCCGCCATCTGCTCGAGCGCGATGCGCTGCGAGATGAACCGTGCGGGGTTGGTTGCGGCCCCCAGCGCGAAGCCCGCAGCGGAGCCAACCGGCCCCCCCATGATGCCGCCCAGGATGGCGTTCGTCTGCGCGCCGCTCCCTTGCTTCGCCGCTTCCATGAAAAGCTCGGCCTGGTTGAGCGCGCCGACCTTCTGCATCATGGCGTCGTAGGTCGCCTTCACGGTCTTCGCCCCGGCGCCGAGCTCGGCCACCTTGCCGGCGAGTTCACCGGGGAGCTCGTAGCCCTTGGCCACCGCCTCGGAGAACTCGCGCGTCGAGGTGAGGTACTGCTGAAAGCGCCGCTCCGCGAACGCGGCATCGGGCGAGCCGGCCTTGCGAACGAGGTTCAGAATCTTGCCGTCGTTGACTTCGAAGGTCGGCAGAAACCGCCCGGGGCCCGCGTACTGCTCGCCGACCTTCTCGGCGAAGTGCGGGAAGGCGAAGCGCTTGGCCTCGATGAACTTCACAGCAGCGTTGTTGACCTCCTGCTGCGCCGCCCCCTGCGCGCCCCACGTGGACGTATCCATGAGGTGCTGCCAAGCGGAGTCGTAGTGCTGGCCGACCTTCTCGGCGAGAAGCTTCATGTTCGCCGCGGCGTCGACGTTCGCGCTCTTGGAGGCGCTTTCCCCGAAGGACTTGCTGGCCGTGAGCAGGTCGCGGCGGATGACGTCCATGGCGATGTAGGCGTCGGCCGGCGCCTCGGCCGTGGCGATCGCGCTCGCGTTCTTGGCCACCTGATTGCGCAGTCCGACCAGCGCCTTCGTCGGCTTGCCGAAAGTGCCTACGTCCGCAATGGCGGTGTCGAGGTCCCGGAGGAAGCCCCCCGCGATCCCCGCGGTCCGGTCGATGGCGTCATCGGCGACCCCGCCCTTCGCAAAGTTCGCCTCGACGTAGCTCTTCTTGACGGCGCGGTTGAAGATCTGGTCGCCGACGTCGTTCGATGTCGCGACGGCGCGTTGCAGCTCCGTCGTGAGCCGCTCGGTCGCCTCGCCGTGGGTCGCGGCGCGGAGCTCGGACATGTTCTTGCCGCTCACTGCCGAGCGCACGTGCTCTGCGAAGCCAGGAAGGGGGGCCTCGCCCAAGACGCGCTCGCCCTGCTTCTCGATGTGGGCATCGCCCGTCTTCAGGATCCGCCGCACCGCCGGCTCTGGCGCCGCTTCCCCAGCGGGCGCTCCGCCCTCCATGACCTCTGCCAGCTTGCTTGAGGCCCGGCTACGGACGGCACCGCCGAGCTCGCCGAGCCCCTTCGCTCCTAGGGTAAGCCCGCCGCCGAGCAGCGCGCCGATGCCGCCGGCTGCAAGGGCCTGTTCCCCGGTGAGCTGGCGACCCTCGATGTAGGCCTGGTCGGTTGCGCCCGCGAGCGCCAGCGGGGCGCCTTCGATTGCGCCGGTCAATGCCGCGCCGCCGAGCCTCGCCGCGAGCCCGCCGCCGGCCCCCGCCGTAAGGCCCGCGCCTGCCGCTCGAGCCGCGCCAGAGAGCCCCCCAGCCGCCGCGCCGGCCACTTGCCCAACGATGCCGCCAACCGTCGATGAGATTGGGTTTTCGAGGGCCCTGCCGCGTGCGCCCGCCGCGTATTGACGCGCCGCAGCTTCGGCCGTGACGTCGCCGCCGGAGAGGAGCTCGGAGCCGACGCCTTTGACGTCCTCGATGAACTTTCGGCCGCTCACCCGGGCCAGCGGGTCTTCTTCGCCGGTCAGCTTGGTGAGCCCGGCGGAGAGGAGCCGTGGAATGCCGGTGACCGCGTCGAAGGCGCCCGCCCCCGCCGCCTCGAGCCCGGTTTGCAGCTTCCCCCCCAGGCTTCCCGCCTGCGCCTTGGCAGCTGCGGCGGCCTCGGCGGCCTGCACCTCCGCCGCCTCGACGGGGACGAAGCCAGCCTTCTGCGCTGCGGCGGCATCCTTGTCGGCGTATTGGTAGATTGCGCCGTCGGTCGGGCTGCGGAGGAATACGCTCATGGCCCCACCTTCCGCTCGGGGGCTGGCGCTTTCGGCGCGCCGCGCGAGTGGTAGAGCTGCACAGCTTCGGGCGAGTAGCCCTGCGCGATGCTGTCAATGCGGCTCGTCGCGCGCTGCTTCAGCACGCCGACCGCGTTGCGAAGGTCGGACGCCGTGCGCGCCTTCTCGACCATGTCGTCGAGGTTCTTGCGCTCGGTGTCGCTCATGCCGGCGCCGGTAATCGCGTGCCGGATGTCGGCCTTCATGAATTCGAAGGTCTGCCGGTTGTTGCGCTCTTCGTCGCTGTAGAGATGCTTTTCGGCTGTCCCCTGGCCGCTCACCGTATCGACAACGCCGCGGTAGCCACGCGTGGCAATGTTCTCCGACTTGATGCCCGGGATCGTTTCCTGGCCAGCGTACTTGTTGAGCATGTTCTCAACGGGAGTCAGCGAGGAGAGCACCTCGTTGGCTTTCGAGCTCTCCACTTCCTTGCCGAACTTCTCCGCCTCGGTCTTAACGTCCTTGCCGGCCTTGCCGCCTTCTGTGGGCAACCCGAGCGACTTCGCGATCTGGTCTTCGGGGACGCCCATCTTGCGAAGCGCGTCGGCCCCCTCACCCATGCGCTTGATGCGCGCGAGCGGATCCTGCATCCCGCCGCCGCTCGCCGCCTGGTAGGCCTGGTCGGTCTTCACTGTCGTCTTGCCGACCGACAGGTTGTAAAGCGTCTGCTCGTTCTTGGTGAACTCCTGGTTTCGCTGCGCGAGCCACTCCTGCGTCTTGCTCTTGGCGTCTTGGCTACTGTGCATCGCCCCCTGGCGCGCAATCTCCGCGTCAATGGCCTTCTTCTGCACCATCTTGAGCGCCTCGGTCGACTGGTCGAGGTCGCCCATCTGGAGGTTCAGCATGTGGAGCGCATTGCCCGTACGGACGCGCCCCTGTTCGATGTCCGAGCGCTGCGCCGCGACGGAGCGATCCACGATCTTGTCGAGCATCGCGTTCGTCGGCCCGTGCCCCGTCTTGATCGAGGCGAAGTTCTGCATGGCCTGGCCGATGATGGCCATCACGCCGCCGAACTCGTTTTCCTTGAACCATGCGCCCGTGTCGATCTTCTGGTTCGCCGTCGCGTCCATCAGGCCCTGAATCCGCGAGCGCTCGTCCTGGTACATTTGCTGCTTCGCGGCCTGCTTGCCCTGCGCCGCCTGCAGCTCGGTATTGATGTGCTCTTTTTGGAGCGAGAGCGCGCTGGCCCTCATCTCCTGCTCGTCGGCAAAAGCCCGCGTCGCACTGAGGTGCGCCTGCTGCACGTTCGCCTCGGCGAGCGCGCGATCGTCGGCTTGCGCCTCGGAGTACGGCGCCCCCGCCTCGACCGTGACAGAGCGCGACTTGTCCTGATAGCCTGCCGCTTTGCGCGGGCCCGCTGGCGCACTGGCCACGGCGCGCATGATGTCCCCCACGCCATCCTGCTGCGCAGCGAGCACAGGATTCGGTTGCCCGACGGCCGGCGGGGCTGGCGGCGGAGGTGGAGCGGCCGCGGGCGGCACAACGCGGGCCGGGGGCGGTGGCGGAAGTGGCGGAGTGGCAGCGGCGGGCGGCCCGATAGGAGGCGGAGCGCCAGCGCCGAGCCCCCCGCCAGCATCGAGACGGCTAGGGGGCGGGCCCCCCGGCATCATCTGCCCATCGCCGAACGCGAGCCGCATGTCGGGAGCGCCCTGCGTTGGCGGCAAAAGACCGGCCGTCGGCGAGACGCCCGCGAACTGCGCGGCCACTTCGGGCGCGTAGGCGTACTTCTCCTTGCCGTCGGAGCCTTTGAAGAAGCCCGCCCCCGGCGGCTTGCCTGGGTCTTGGCGGAAGCCGATGATCGCCATCAGGCCGCCCTCCCCTTGAGCTTGGCGAGCATGGCCTGCATCTCTTCGATCTTGCGCTGCTGCTCGCTCAACCCGGCCGTGTTGGCCATCGTGAGGCGAGCAGGGTCAACGAACTTCTGTCCGCCCGGGCCATTGCCCACAGCAAACGCGCCCGCGGCGGTCTTCTCGAGGTCCTGCGCCATCGGGCCAAACTGCCGCCCTGGCGCCGCCCCCGGTGCGTTCGGATCCTTGTAGTCGTACGAGTAGCCCTGTGCGGGCCTGAAGTCGATCGCCGGTTGTCCGAGCGGCTTGCCGCCCGCGCCGCCTGCCAGAAACTCATCGAACGTTGCCGGTTTGATGTCGGTCTTCGCGCGGATGTCGGACGCGAGCCCGCCCATCGCGCCAAGGATTGAGCCTGTTGCGCCGATGACGGCCGCCTGGTTCGTCGACGCCGCCTGCTGCGCGGCAATGTTCTGCGCTGAGGAGATCTGCGCCGCGTTGATGTCCTTGTTGTGAAGGGCCGCGAGGTTGGCGAGGTTCGTCTGCTGTTGAAGCTGCGCATTGAGCGACTGCTGTTGCAGCTGCGCGTTGAGCTGTTGATTGAGAATGTTGTTGGAGAGCTGCTGGCCCTCGGAGCGCTGCGCCTGCGCCGCGCCAAGCCCCTGTTGGGCCATCTGCACGTAGGCGTTTTGCTGCGCGAGCTGCTGCGCGTAGAGCTGCGCGTTCTCCGCGCCGATGCTCTGCATGCCCTGCATGGTCTGCGCAGCGACGTTCGTGCCGGTGTCTGCGCGGAGCCCGGCATATTGCTGGCCGAGCTGGCCCTGCACTCCCTGGAGCTGCCCGAGGGCCTGCATGGCCGAGATGTCTTGGCCCTGGAGCCCGCCCATGAGGTTCGTCTGATAGCCCGCGAGCTGTCCGATCGAGCCAAGCCCCTGCCCCGTGTACCCTTGGGCAAGCTGGTTTTGCGCGAGCTGACCGGTTTGGCCCTGCTGCATCATGGCCAGGTCCTGCGCGCTCATCTGCCCGAGGGTCTGCCCTTGCAGACCGGCGAGGCTCTTCGTCATGTCGAAGCCCTGGCCGATGTACCCCTGTGCGAGCTGGTTCTGACCGAGCTGCGCCTGTTGCCCCTGCTGGGCCTGCTGGAGCGACCCTTGCTGAAGGCCCGTGATGCCCTGCTGTTGGAGCCCGGCGAGCTGGCCCACGGTGTTGAGCCCGAGTCCGGAATACTGCTGGGCAAGTTGGTTTTGGCCGAGCTGCGCCTGCGCCGCCTGCTGCGAGGCCTGGAGGTCGCGCGCGCTGAGCTCGCTGACGCCTTGCTGCTGAATGCCGGCGAGCTGCGCCATGGTGCCGAGCCCTGTCGCGCCGTACTGCTGGCCGAGCGCGCCGTACTGCTGCGCCACTCCGGCCTGTTGCCCCTGCGCGCCGAGCCCCGAAGCGAGGTACGCCTGCTGCTGGCCCGAGAGGGTCGCTTGGTTGCCGAGCCCGAGATTGGCGTACTGCTGCGCGAGCCCGGACAGACCGAGCTGCGCCTGCGAGGCGTTCTGCGCCGCGCCGAGGTCCTGCGTGCGGAGCGCCGCCTGGCCCTGCTGGATCGCGCCGAGTCCCTGCTGCTGGATCCCGCGCCACTTGTCCGCCTCGTTCGCGCGCAGGGCGGACATGTCCTGACCGAGCTTCTGCTGCTGCGCGGCGTTTTGGAACATCGCCTGCCGCTGCGCGAGCACGTTGTCTCCAGCGCCGCGGCCCGACCGCGCGAGCGCCACGTTTTGCGCCATCGTCGAGTCGCTCTGCGCCTTCAGCAGCGCCTCCGCCTGGCTCGCCCCCGGGCCAGCATCGAGGAAGCCTTGCATCCGCGCGAGCGCCTGCTGCGTCGCCGTGCGGTCCGCGTCGGACTGGCCGAGCGCGTTGACGCCCGCCTGTGCGTACGGAGCCGCCGCGCCCTGCGCCCCTGCCGCCTGCTGCATGGCGTAGTTCAGGCCCTGCTGCCCAATCAGCCCGGCGCCGGCCCCGCCCTGCATGGCGAGCGCGAGGGCTTGCAGCCCCGTCTGGTTCGCCCCCGCCGCCTGTTGCGTGGCGTATTGCTGGCCCTGCTCGCCGAAGCCGACCGCACCTTGCCCAGCGGTTCCGAGGTTCTGCAACTGCTGAAGCTGGACGAGTCGGTCCGCCGGCAGGTTGCCGAGCGCCTGCGCGCCGGCCTGGCCGTAGAAGTTGGCGAGGTTGTTGGCCTGCGTCGCCTGGCCCGACGTGTAGCCCATCGCCCCCTGGCCGACCTGGCCGAGGTTCTGAAGCTGCGTGAGCTGCGTCTGCCGGTCGGCCGGCATCTGGCCCATAGCGGTCTGCGCGCTCTGCCCGTACCGGTCGCCGACCATGTCGGCGTGGCCGGCCATGCTCGTCGTGTAGGCGTTCGCCTGCTGCCCGACAGCTCCAAGGCTCTGAAGCTGCGCGGCCATGCCCTGGCGATCGAGTCCCGCGCCGGTATAGCCCTGGTCGCGATAGACGGAGTACTGATTGCCCGCCATCTGCGCCGCGAGCGCTTCCGACGGTGCCGAGATTCTGAACCTGATTGAGAACGCCTTGCCGTGACTGGGCCGCCTGCTGAAGCTGTTGAATGGCGTTGTAGCCGTAGATATCCGAAGCGACGTTCGCGTTGCCCTGCCCCGCCGCCGCGTTGGCGTCGAGCATCTGGTACATGCCCTGAAGCCCGCCGAGCGCGGTGGCCTGATTGGCCATGCTCGCTTGCTGCGCGCCGTACTGCTGCTGCGCTGCGCCGTAATAGCCACCCGATAGCCCGTAGTTGTTGAGGGCCATCTGCTGCTGCTGCTGCGCAGAGAGCTCGGCCATTCCGTAGGCCTGCTGCGCAGCGCTGGTAGCTGCCGATTGGTTGTTTCCGTAATAGACCGGCGCCGTCGTCGTGTAGTCGGCAACGGGGACGTTTCCGAAGCCAGGGGTTTGGCTGCGGACTTGGGAAAGCCCGGTCACGCCGTAGTTGGTGTCGCCCGTCGGCGACGCGCCAGGCGGCCCCACTGGGTAAGCCGGGTTGCCGGCAGTGCCGGTGCCTGTTGGGATGATGGGGATCCCACCCGGCCCGATCGGCGGGGCGGGGGGCGGCTGCCACGGCGGCTGCGGCACAGGGACGTTCGGGTACACGGGGCCTGTCGGCCTAGGAATTGGCGTCGACGGCGGGAGCGGCGGCGGATCTTCCGGCGCGGGCGGCCCCTGGTACGGCGGCGGGTCCTCCGGGTGCGGCGGATCGATGATGAGCGATTGCGTCTGGTAGGGGTCGGGGAAGAACGGGGCCGTCGCGCCGCTCGTGTTGGCCGCGATGGCGCCCCCGCTGGTCGGATGCGCCGCATTCCAGGCCGCGTCCTCTTCCTCCTGCGTCCTGTAGGGGGAGGCGCCGAGCGTCGTCGGCGCCATGACTGCGGGGCTCGCGGTGTAAGTCGTGATCGCCATCTACGCTCTCTCCGATGCTGCGAGCCGTGGGGTGCCTTCGCTCTTGAAGACCTCGAGCGTGATGGCGTTGATGACAGGGGCCTCGACCGTCGACGCGGAAGGCGTGAGGGTGACGCGGAAACGGAAGGCGGTTTCGCGTGGGCGAGGTAGCAGGCACTCGCGGCGGAAAGCCGTGCCCGCCGTGCCGGCCATGGTGAAGGTCCCGATGGTCGTGTACGTCGTGCCGCTGTCGGTTGATACCTCGACCAGCATCGTCACGTTCGACGCCGAGCGGAACTCGCCAAGAAGAACCGCCTTGCGCGTGCGACCCGCGCCGAGCACCCCGAAGGGGCGGATGTCGGCGGTAGCGATGACGGGAGCAACGACGATGTCCTGCGCCCCGGTGTAGTTGTCTTTCCAGGCGGCGGAGATCTGCGTAATGTTCCCGTTCAAGAGCAGTTGCCCGTTGAACTTGGCGATGGTGACAATGACCGTCGTCTGGACGTTGTCTTTAAACCACTCGTTCTGGTTGATGTCGTAGCCGAGCAAGATGCCAGCCGAGCCTGCCGCGTTGCAGCACGCCATGTAGGCGACGCCCGCCGTCTGGTCGAAATAGGTCGTGGTGACGACGGGGAAGGACGCGAGCTCGTCTTGGATGCGCTGTCCGATCCATTGCGGCGTCCCGCCCCCGCGTGGAAGGAGGTAGATGCCGGCCTCGCCCTGGAAGAAGAGCCCGATAGGCGTCGCGCAGATGGAGCGCCCCGATAGACAACCCACCGCGGAGGGAAGCTTGACGGGCTCGGTGAACGTGCCCTGTCCCGAGTCGTCGGGCCCCTCGCCGCCGAAGGCAAAGATGGCCACGCGCGAGAAGACGAGCCATTGCCCGTCCTGCGCGGCGACGCCGGTCACGTCGGCGTCGATGTACTGCTTGAAGGCTGCGCTCGCCGACCACCGCACCGCCTCGCCCGGGAAGACGAGCTTCGAAAGCTGCACGGCGCTCGGTTCGTCCAGCCCGCCGAGGATGAAGCGGTCCGAGCCGGCCGCTACGAACTTGGCCGATGGCGGCTCGTCGTTCTGAAGGATGCCGGAAAGGCCGCCCTGTGCGCCTTGCGTATAGAGCACCTCGTTATCAGAGATGGTGGCGTCGGCCGAGACGTCGGAGGCGGGCTGAACCGACTGGTTGTAGGTCGCCGCTGGCAGAACGTCGACGAGCGTTGCGGTGGCTGCCAGCACCGGCAATGCGTAGAAAACAGACCCGCCGGCCAACGTCCGATAAAACCGCCGGTAGTAATCGAAGCCGTTGTTGAGTCCTGCACGGCCGTTGTTGCCGCACGGGGGCGGGGTGCTTACCTGGATCTGGACTTTCGTATTAGCAATCACCGTAATGCTGACGGGGTTGGACGGGGCAGACAGCGTCCGCTGGCCGAGTGAGTCGACGCGTTCCCAAACAGCGCAGTACTGGTACGTGCCGGCGCCAAGCCCGCTTGCGACAACGCCAAGGTCCGTGAGGTATAGCTCTGCTGGGCCGTTGAATAGCCCCGACGCGTAAAACCTCGCCCCGTCGTAGACGCAGACGCGCGGACCGGAGAACATCGTCTGGCCCTGTAGCGTCGCCGGCTGAAGGCGCTCCGCGAGCGTACCTTGCTCCACGTAGGTCAGCTGTGGGCCGAATACGCTATCCGCGCCGAGCACCGGCAGGAGGCACGCCGTTGCGACGCAGCCCGGCATAGGCGATTGCGACGGCGTCGAGGCCACGCTGTTGCGGTTGTCGTTGCGCGCGCTCACGTCGGTCATGTACTTCGCCGGGAGCGCCTTCAAGTTGGCCGCGCCGCCCACCTGCGGCTTGCCGCCGGGGCCGAGCGGAATCGAGCCGGCGCCAGTGATGGTCGTTCGAAAGACGTCGAGCAAGCGGTACGTGCCGAGGGCAAGCGGCGAGCCGCCGGAGAATGACTTGGTCGCGTCGACCATCCAGACGTAAAACCCATTGCCCAGCGTGAAAGGCAGAGACGCCGGCACCATGAACGGGCACACGTCCTGGATCGTGGCTGCCGCGTTCTGAAACAGAGTGTGTGTCCCCGTCGGCGCAGTCACCTTGCAGATTGCCGCTAGAACGATGTCGCCCGTAATCGCCGCAGGCGCGACGATAGGGTAGCCAGACGCGAACGGGAACGCGACGCTGGCGAAACCGGAGAGCGCCGTGGCTGCCGTCACCACGGCGCCAGCGGCGGACCATCGTCCAAAGTATCCGGTGCCGACGTCGAACGTCGCGCCGTCGTTCCAAACAACCGCGACGTCTGTCCCAGCGTTGCCGACGCGGCAGATGCACGGCCGCACGGTATTGGTGACCGCCCACGTGGCCATCTGCGTGTAGACGCCCGACGAGGAGACGAAGCCCCACTCCATCGTGGTCGCGCCGCTCTGGAAACAGAGCAGGCACTTGGTCGAATCGTATGGCGCCACGTGCGCGTAGCGCGCAGCCGTTGCCGACGTGGCGGTCGCCACCGTGGCCGCCGCGGTGCTGACCGTCGGGACGGTGCCGAGCGAGCCCGCCGTCCAGCGCTCCATGCGGATCGCGGTCGTCCCCTTGGCGTAGAAGATGAGAACGAAAGCGCCGACAAGCTGCGCGTGCAGGTTCGACGTCTCTACCCCGGCGAAGGTCTCGCCGAGCATCTGCGCCGTCTGCTGCTTGAGCGTCCCGGCGTCGAAGACGCTCACGATGCCGCGTGGCAAAGGGTCGGCCGTGCCGCCGAAGATGTCGCCGTCGCTGCTGACAGCGAGCAGGTACACGCCCGTGTTGACGATGTCGCAGGACATGCACCCCGTCGTGGAGGTCACAGCGAGCGGCCTGCGCGTGACGCCACCGAGAGATGTCAGCGAGGAGTTGTACCCAGTCGTGCCGGTGCTGCTGCCGTCGACGCCGTAATCGGTTCGGCCGCCGACGCCGTCCGCAATGACGTCAATGATGGGGTGCCCGCTGATGCTGGTCCGGTCGGTCAGGAGAAGGGTGTGCCCGTTGGCGTACTCCGCCGACGCAACCGCAGCGACGCCCCCTGCCCCGGTTGAGTACCCGTTGCGCGGCCCAATCTTGCCGTGCTTGCGAAACCTCACATCCGATAGCGCCGATAGCCGCCCGTCGGGCAGAAGCTTCGTGTCCGTCGTCTGGTCGATGCCGCCGACGAGGGCTATATGAATCTCGGCCACTATGCCGTCCCTCCCCAGTTCGAGCCGTCCGAGCAGAAGAGGTAGAGCCGCCCCACCGTGCCGAGCAGGTAGGAGACGGAGCCCGCAACGGTCCCCTCGACGACCGCAATCGTGCACGTGAACGCGGCATCGGTGAACATGACAGCAATGCACCGTCCGGCGTTCTCCGACGTTGCCGCCGGGAAGGTGACCGTGATGTCGGCCTGGACGGTGTTGGCCACAAGGAACTCGCCCACGCTCGCGCGGCAGTGCCTCTCTCGCCGCGTCACCGTGAAGACGGGCAGAAACGATCCATCCAGCCTCTTCACCACCGTGGCGGTGTTGTCCTCGAGCTGCTTCAGCTGGCGAAGCAGGTCTTTCGGCTCTTCGCTGTAGGAGCGCAGGCGCTGGAGGGTAATCACGGGAACCTCCGCATTCCCCACATCCGATGCCCTCGGTCGCGCCCGGCCATGTCGATGCGCCGCACCGGGGCCACGCGCTGAAGCTTCGCCGCGGCCTGCGCAATCCTGTCCTGCGCTGCGGCGCGCTCGGTCATGGCGATCTGCGCCACGTTCTGCATGTCGTTGTCGGCCGCCGCGAGCTTGACGACGCAGTCCCAGACAACCCAGTTTTCCCAGCCGGCGACGCCGTCAAAGACGTGGCTATCGTCGGTCAGGTCGGTCCACTTGGGGACGTACCAGATCGAGTAGACGTAGGCGCGGTCGGGCGCTGGCAGGATGGCAATCACCCCCGCCGTCACCGTCGTCGTTGCTTCGACGCCGATGTTGTAGATGCTGAAGCCGATGGGGATGCCGGTGCCGTTGCCCCATACGTCGTGGTAGAGGTTGCGGTCCTTCCAGCTGACCGGCTCGAGCGACACCCGCTCATTGCCCTGAATGACGACATCGATGCCGTGCACCTCGACACAATCGGCGGGGAGCGGGACGGTGCCGAACGAGTAGCCCGACAGAACGCCGACGGTCATCGCCGCGGGCGTCGTCGCCTTCAGATACGCCTCGGCAAGGCCTCCGGCGCTCGCGCAGACGAACGAGCGGAGGTCCTGCCAAGAGCGGTTGATCATGCTGTTGATCTCAGCGTTGGTGTGCCGCCCCGTGGTCGTGTCCGGACCCGCATCCGCTTCTTTGCGAACACGAGCCCGGAGCGCGCCCAATGTGACGGCAGAGGACACGTCAGTAGCCCCCGCCCACGCAAGCCTTGATCATGCGCCACATGGTTTCGGGGCCGGGGTCGTCCTTCCATTCGGAATAGGCAGAGTCGAACTCCGCCGGCATGTCGTCGCCGTCGGCGTCCTTCTTGGCCTTCTCCTTGCCCTTCTTCTTTTTGGCGGGGCCGAAGACGAGGGCGAGATCTGCGCCGCCCTCGTCGTCTTCCTCGTCGTCGTACGGCGGGGTCATGTCTTCGGCCTGCATTCAATGAAGAAGTCGAGGATGATGATGTCCCCCGATGCCCCATAGGCCGCGACTCCGGCCGGCGTGGAGAAGATGAGAGACGCGGTGCCAGCGGCGTTGTTGATAACCCTCACGTACATCTGCCCGATGGTGCCGAGCGGCGAGCAGACGGTTGCGAGGATGGAGACGTAGCCGGGGGACTTCGGGAAGGTGATGTCGTATTCCCCCGTCGTCCCAGCGTCTTTCGCCATGGTGAGCGCGGCGTCGGAGCCGCCGTCTTGGCCCGTGGTCGCGGCAACGACCACGCCTGCGGCCCCGAGCACCGCCGTGAAACGGAAGTGCCGGAGCCAGGCCTTGGTTGTGTCGAGATTGGACGCCGAAGCGTCAGCAGCGTATTCGGTCATGATTACACCGCCGTCGTTCCCTGGTACCCAGGCGCTTTCACCTGGAATGCCGGGTAAGAGACGAGCCGGTGTTCGTAGTCGTTCGATGTCGTCTTACGGAGCATCGTTAGACCGTCACCATTGACGACAGCGGGAAAGCCCGACAGCGTCTTCATCTCGATGTAGTCGAAGTTGACGGCGAAGGCGCGCCCAAGAGGACAGAAGCGATCTGCCCAGATGTCGACCATCTTGCCGCCCGCCGCGAGCTGGACCTTCTGGTAATTGAAGGTTCCGATCTTCCCGTCGAGCGGCCGAGTCCCGCGTGACTCGAGCGAGTCGGCGAGCGCCTGCCACTTCTCCGGATTGAGGAACACGTCGCTGGGCCCGGGGCCCTTGGCGCGTCCCACCATGCGGGTGACGAGTTTCTTGATGCGCTGCTCAATGCCAACGCCGGCAATCTCCGCAGCCGTCAGGCGAACGCCCGACAGAGCAGTGATCCCAGCCGTTCGCACGACACCCTCGTACGAGGTCGCCGACGGATCAGCCGCCGGAACCCAGGCCGAGAGGCCGAGCATGATGCGCGTCGCGCCCGAGCCGCCGAAGTCGCCATTGCGGAAGGCGAACATGGTGCCGGTCCAGTTGGTCGGCGTGCCCGCCGCTCCGCCCGACGTCGCCGAGACCGTGAAAACACCGGTATTCTCGTTGACGGCAATGACGTACCCGAGCGACGGGTCGATCAACGTGTCCGAGGTGGCAGATCCATCGGCCGCGGAGGCCTGGAGGATCATCCCCACTTGGATGTTGACGATGTCGTCCGGCACGACGAGCGTACAGACGCCCGACGAGATGGTGAAGCCGCTCGGCGTGACCGAGTGGCCGCTGTTGCCGATGGCATAGAGGCCCATGATGTCGGCAAACTGCTCGTAGAGCCGGTCAATCTCCGCCTTCTGGTTTTCGAAGAACGCCCCCACGTTGTCGCGGGACGCGGCGATGACCTTGTCTCCAATCGAGACGGCGCCTGTGTAGTCGCCCCAAGTCGACTGCCACTGCTTGCCCTGAAGGTTGCCGCCTGCGCCGGCCTGGTTGGACGCGAGCTGCGCGTTGACCAGGTCAGCCGAGAGGCCTTGCGGGTTGGCGAAGATGACGGGCGTTACCCAAAGAATGCCGCTCCCCATGGTCTTTTTGACCTTGGCGAGGAAGGGGCGATCCTTGTTGACGAGAGCGGCAACTTGTCCGGGGTTGTAATATCGCTTGAGAAACGGATCGAACGTCGTGAGTGTGGAAGCCATGGCGATTCACCCATGGCCGGTATTGGCAATGCTATCCGGTAGCCCTCTGCTGGGACTGGGCCTTGCGTATGAAGTGTTGCAACAGCTCGTCCCCTTCTAGGTCGTCTTCCGGCGCTGCCTCTGCGGCCTGTGAATGTCGGAGGTTCGTGCCGGCTTTCGCCTGCACTCGTGCGCCGTTTGGCCCGCCGCGCCCGGGTGAAGCACCGTTTTGCCCGCGATGCTCGGGTGTAGCGCGGGCACCGCCGCGCTCGGTGCGAACCTCGAGAAGGTCGCCGTAGAGTTCTTCCCATGCGAGCTCGGCCGCCTCTGCGGGTGGGAGCGTCTGCTTGGTGTACTTGTCCCAGTGCTCGCGCTGAATCTCGAGCACCTTGTCGAGGAATATCTTCTTGCCCGCGGCTGCCTCGAATCGGGCATCGCCGCAGTCCTTCAGCTCGGATGCAATGGAGGCGATGTGCTGCTCGACCGCCTGCGTCTGCCGCTGCTGCGCCGTCATCTGTTGGAGGCGCACGTTTTCCTGGTCGCGCCGCGCAAGCTCCTGCTCGAGCCGCGCAATGCGCGCGTCGGCGGCTGGGTCTTTCGTCTGCGCTACCTGCGCGATGAGCTTGCGCTGAAAGGTGGTGAAGTCGTCGCCCGTGGCGAGCCTGACGAACGTCTCGTAATCGCCCTGCTCGTAGGCAACCTTCGCCTGCGCCAGCGGGACGAACTGCTGAATGATCTGCTGCGCCTGGTTCAGCATCTGCTGCCCACGCGCCTCTGTCTCTCGGGCCGCTTCCTTGCCGGTTGCGATCTTCTCCTTGACCGCGTCCCACTGCTTGGAAGTCAGCTTCAGGTCCTCGGCGTCGACTCCGAAGGCGAGCTTGACCGCGTCCTGAATGTCGCCCTTGGCGAACATCTTGCGCGCACGGGCGAGCCCCCCGGCGCTGCGGTCTTCGGCGGGCTCCTCGGCCTCCGCTTTCGGCTTGGCCTTTGCGGGTTCCTCCGGCTTCTCTGGCTTCGCCTTGGGCTCCTTGGCGGCTTCCGCCTTGGCCTCGGCCGCCTTGAACTTACCGTCCGGCCCACGCTCGGCGTTGGCCTTCTTGACCTCCGCGGCGGCCGTCGCCTCGTCGGCGTCCTCGGCCTCGATCTGGTCGGCAACGTCGAGCCTGGCTTGCTCGAGGGCTTCTTCGACGGAGATGGGCTCCGTCGGCATCGGGGGCGGGGTGACTTCAGCTGCCATTGGATTCTCCGGTGAGCTCTTCCCAGCGCACGCGCATCTGGTTCAGCAGGTTGGCGAAGTGCCGCTGATCAGCGGGGCGCCTCGAGTTCTTGATCTTCTGGCTCTCCCTGAAGAGCAGCTGAAACTCGCGGTCCTCGCGCACGGCGCTGGGCACATCGTCGCCCATCTGCATGCGGGGAGACTCGGCGGGCTCTTCGCCGCGCGTGAGCGCCTTGACCGGCTCACCGAGCGTTGTGCGTGGCTCGAAGCTACGCATTGCGCCGGCCCTTCCCCACTTTGGGCGTGGGCGGCGGGTCGCTTCTCTTCGGCTCGCGGATGCCGACGAGCTCGACTGCGGCCTCGAGCTTCGCTTCTTCCTCGACGTCGATGGGGAACTCCGCCGCATGTTGGAAGTTGTGCGGCCCCTTATCCGGGGTCACCGAGACCGCGAGCGGGATCTCCGGCGGAGCCAGGAGGATGGCCCAGTCTTGGCGCATGGCCTGGGTAATGTCTTTGGAGACGATGCCCTTCTCGAGCGTGGGGAAGTAGTCCGTCTCGAAACGGTGGATTGCTGCCAGCTGCTCTTCGCTGCGGTGGTTCATTGTGGCCTCACTTGGCGATGAACGCGCGCACCGCCGCGTCCTTCGATTCGAGTAGTTTGCGCAGCGCCACGGTTCTCTCGGCGTTGCGCGGCAGCTCGAGCAGCTTCGTCGCCATCTCGCAGAACGGTCGCGAGACTTCCTGCATTGCAGGCGGAAGATGCGCGAACGAGAAGAACTGCATGATGTGCTCTTTCTGGTCGGTCTCGCTCATTGGACGGGTGCTCCGTTCGGTTGCATCGCCATGGCCGGTGGCCGCGGCTGGGCTTGTGGCGGACCAGCGCCAGGAGTCGGCGCGGCTTGCTGTTGCTGGGCTTGCTGCTGTTGCTGTTGCTTGGCGCGCATGGCTTCCTCGGCCATCTTGCGTTGCCCTTCAATCTCTTGAATCTTGCCGTCGGCGTCGCCCATCCACCGAAGGAAGAAGTCGAGGTTCCACTCGGGCGCGTTGTCGAGGTCCGCTGCGAGGTAGGCCCGGCCGACCTGCACGATCGCCTCGGGCAGCTGCATCCACTTGATGGGCGCGCGGTAGCGGAACGTGCCGTCCTCTTCCGTCTCCGGCGTGGCCTCGAGCCAGTCTTCAATGTACCGGTCGATGAGCTGGTATTGCGTGTTCGTCCGCTCGAGCTCGGCGTCGATGTCCTTCGCTTGGATGACGCGCAGGAACGAGTCTTGAGACAGGATGCCGCGGTCGTAGAGCTCGGAGGCGAGCGAGAGGCGGTCTGCCGGCGTGTTCACCAGGCCCGACACCGCTGCCACCTGGACCTGGTATTGGTCGTCCTCTAGGTCCGCGTCGCTCCACCGGATCTCCCGAAGGAACGAGCCGCCCGGCCACTTCACGGATGCGCCTGGGTTATCCTCGGCGAGCTCGCGCATACAGGCCACGATTTGACGTGCCCCCCCAATCGCAACCATGTTCTCGAAGGTCTGCCATGGGATGGCAAAGCGCTCCGAGGAGATGTTCTCTTGGGTCCGCATGGCGATGCCGGCGGTGACGCCCTGGTCGGTCTGCCCCGTTGCGGCCATTGAAGACACGCCAGACATGTCGTGCCCCCATTGCTGGACCTGCCCGGCCCACTGGACGGAGCCTTGCGAGGTGGTCTCAGGGGCGTTGTACTGCGGAAATTCCATCCCCTGCTTCACCATCACGGAGATGCCAATGCGGTTATCCGCAAGGTCGCGCGAGTCGACGCTGCTCTCCCGGTAGAACGTGACTCCGTTGGAGCAGAGCTTCTCGGCTTGGCTTCGACGCTCCACCGCGGCATTCAGCTCGTCGTCGATGTCCGCGACGTTGTCCACGAGCGACGTGCCGCCGAGCCCCATGACCCATGGCTCCCAGCTAATGGTCTCGAAGGGAGGGAAGGTGCGCGTGTACTCCTCGCCCTTGGCCAGGTCCGCGTCGCCGACGATGATCGAGTGCACGCCCGGGTCGTCCTTCGAGACGGCGAGCCGCCACGCCTCGCGGACCTTGACCATGCGGGCAATCTCGTTACCGAAGCCGTAGGCGTTGGCCCCCGTCGTCTCTTCGTTGAGACCTGGCGCCGCCATGATGGCTTCCTTGTCGTTGGGGAAACGAGCGGCGAGCTTGTAGCGATCGTAGGCGTAGACGTGAAACCAGTTGAGCGGCATCCCATAGCGGGATTCCTGCGGGTCGGTGAGAAGCTCCCACCACAGGACGCGGTCGATCACAATCTTCCGCTCCTGCAGGTCGGTCCAAAACTTCAGGACCCCCATGTCCCCAATCTCGCAGTCGCGGAAGGCATTACGCGCAACCTCCCACCCATCACGGCAATTGCCCTGCCGCTGCGACCATACCGCCTCGACGACCCGCTCCATGCGCTTGGCACGGCGCTTCGTCGTCCAGTCGGCGTCCGTCGTCATGAACTGCGCCTTGGGCTTTTGCTTGCCGGCCACTTTGGCGAATGCCGTATTGACCAGCGACCTGGCCAGCCGTAGCCGGCGCTTGTCGCAGGCCTCCCCGTCCATGTCGACCGAGGTGAAATACGCCGAAGGGAATAGGCCCTCGAGCTTGCGCCCCTCGTAGATCTGAAGGTTGCGGAGCGCGCGGGCTCGTCGCTCGCCCTGGTCGCGTTCGATGGCGTCAACGGTGGCAACGACCGCAGCGGCGCGCGCGGCGTCCTCTTTGACCTGCCACCAAAGCTGCGCGTCGCTAGCCACTCATGGACTTCCCTCGAAAGGTTAGACCGAGCGGCCTGCCGACTGAGATGGGGTCCAGGTCGAGCAGGCCGCGAATGCAATTGACGAAGTAGAGGTGCCCGAAACCGACGCAGGCCCAATAGGCCATGGGCTTCACGTGGAGCAGTCGGGCGACTGTCACCGCTTCACCCGCGGCCACTGTGCGGCCATGAAGCGCTCGCGCTCGTCGCGGTCGAGCTGCATCTCTACAGCGCCGCGCTGGCCTGCGAGGATGGCCCGCCGGGCAATCTCAGCGCCGACGGGATCCAGGCAGAGGACAGCAAGGCGCCTGCCGGTGACCGAGGGAACGGGAGCCGGGGGCGCCTCGCTGGAAGCGTGTCGAGCGCTCACACTTCATGCCGTACAGGACATTATCCAGACTTTCCAGGTTTTCCATTGTCGGGCAGGTCAATGCGGATACTGCGGCGCCTTGCGATCCCTCTTGCTGGCCATGCGCATTGCCGCTTCCTTCGCTGCCATCTGCTCGCGCCTGTGCCACTCCGCCGAGCCAGGCACCGGCTCGGGGGCGAGCACTTCGTGCCCAGTCTGCTGCCAGAGCGCCAGGACGACCGCTGAGAGCACGTCGCCGTGGCCCCCGCCTGCCTTGTGCGGCGAGCTTATCGAGAGGCCACCGCCCGGCGTGGGCTTGCTGGTGACCTCTTTCATCTGCCGTTGTAGGTCAGGAGAGCAGTACCGGAAGCGCCCGCCGTGCAGGATGACCCTCATCCGGACGTATGTATCGGCCTTGCCAATCTGCCCCTCGGGCGCGTCGGCGTAGTGGAGGCCATGCCGCTCGAGGTGCTCGATGGCGCTCATCCGGTAGTGCCCATCGGCCATCAGGTAGGAGACCTTGTGCTCGCCGAGCTTCGCCGCGAACGCTCCGATCACGTTGCCTGGGAGCAGGGGGAAGCCTGACGCTGGCTTCTCTTCGAGCACGTCGGCGAGGAGATACCGCGAGGCGTCGTCGTTCCAAGCGCCGTACCGATGGCACACCGCCATGGCGGCAGTGTCCCGCACGAATGCGAGGTCTCCGCCGGCGGTGACGACGGCGCCCGCCTCGGCTTTGACGGGCATGACGATGTCCGAGGCAAAGCACGCATCGATGGCGCGATGGTCGAAGAAGTGGACCTCCGTCGAGCCCATCGGCACGGCCTTGTATTCCCGCTCCCACGTTTGCTGGTCCTTCTCTTCCTTGCGCGTGGCCTCCTCAGTGACCGTCGGGTTGGCGATCCACGTCGGCGCCTCGGCCACCGTTTGCTGCTCGGTCTCGCCTTCCTCCATGGCGTTGTAGTGGGCATCGAGCGTCGACCACGGCGAGGAGATCATGAACTCATGCGCGTTCGGCTGGGTAATCATCGCGGGGCGGACAGAGCTCAGAATCTCCGTGGCCGGGTTGACGCCAGTCGTATCGTTCTTCCACTTGGCCACTTCGTCATCGACAAGGCCGATGAGCACGGGCCCGGACACGGCGCCAATGCGTCCGGCGCGCACGCCGAAGATGACCTGTTTGCCCGCAAGTCTGGTGTCGCGGTTCATCGGCGCGTAGCCGACATCGAGCGCATCGAGGATGCTCTTCATCGTAAAGATACGCCCCTGCGCCTCCTCCATGTTTTCCGATACGAACATGAAGAGCCCAAGGTCACCCGGGCGGAGCAAGTGATCGCCGCGAAGCATCTCATTGACGGCCACGCGGCACATGGTCGAGCTCTTCGTTCCCTTCCGCCCGACCCTCGCCACGAACCTGCGCTTTCCTGATAGGTAGAAGCGCCGCAGCTGCTCCACCCACCATTCGGTCATCGGCGGGAAGCCCGCGGCGACGAGCCTTTCATCTTGCGCCATGAGGGCAGCGAAGAGAGCCGCGCCGCTGGCCCTCGCTGGGGTCATCGCGGCGCGCGCGGCGAGGAGGTCAACGCTGCGCACTCGTTACCAGTGGCCACCGTAAGAACCGCCCGATGGCACATGCACCAAGTCGTCCGGATTCTTGCTCGTGCTTTCCGCTTCAAGCTCGTCGAGCAGCGAGTCCGCGATGGCCAATGCCTTCTTGGCTAGGTCCTGCGCCACATCGAGGGCGATGCGATATTCCACGCCAGGCGCCCCGCCGCTGGACGGCACGAACCGCGCGCACCCTTGAATAGCCGCTTTCGCCAGGTCGTACCGCAGCCCCCTGTCGCGCGCCTTCACCCCTTCCTCCGCCGGCAGTCGACCACCTGGTAGTCCTGGATTGCCGCCAGCGCCTGCCCGTTGACGTTCACGCCGAACTGTCCGCCCTGGTAGACGACGATGTCGCCGACCTCGCAGCACATGGGGCGCCTGAGGAATTGCCCGTTGGCGTCGACGCGGTCTGTCCACGGGCCTGGCCCCACGGCGACGACTTCACAAGGGCCACTCGAGCGCTTGTTGCCGGTGGGGTCCTGCACGTTCGGCATGACGACGCCGCCGCGGCTAATCATCTCGGTGCGCAGGTCTCGCACGAAGATGTAATCATGCTGCGGCTCGTGATCGTCGTACTGCGGTTCGTTTCGCAACTGCGTGATAATGTCAGGCTGATTCATTGGCGCTACCTCCTCTGACCCCGTGGGCCTTGTTCCTGTGGGCGCCAAGCGCTTGCAGGTTGGTGAACTTCTTCTGACACTCGGGGCACTCCTCGTTCGGGTCTGCGGGCGTTGCGACGTTCAGCGCCTCGAAAGGAATGAACTGCTTCGACTCCCCCCCTACCCAGATGACTCTGGAGCCCATATCGGCGGTGAGCTCCACGCCGTTCTCTGCGACGATGTCAGCGCCGTGCTTTCGGCCGATGGTGATGGCGCGGGCCAGGTTGACGCGGGCGAGTTTCATATGCCCAACCTTCTGGCCATGCGCTTCTCCGCTTCCGCCTCGCCCATCTCAATGAGCTTCTTGCACGCGGCGCCGCTAATGCCGTTGATTGCATCATAGGCCTCGCGTCGCTGTTGGCAGGCCACAAGGCATGCCATCTCCGCGGCCACGAGCCTCTCCAGAATCTCGGTCTGTGTCTCTAGGTACACGGCCACCTCTAGAGCCGATATGTCGATGTAGCTCGCCTTGCTCTTGAGCGCCTCATCCAAAACCTTCCGCTCTGCTTCAGTACACGTGGGCATCAATGCATCCCGCCTTTCAGCTTGCTTTCTTCCTCTGCGATCGCCGCCTTATGCATAGCGATGCGCTGCTCTGCCGATAGCTTCTCGTACTCTGGCAGGTCCGGTTTGCCGTCGAGCTTCGGCCTGCTCGTTGACGTCACCCCTCGGATGTCCATCTGCAGCTGGATGGCCCTGATGGCGGCAACGAAGTGCTCCTTCTCGAGCGCGAGGGCCTGGATGGTCTCGAGCTCGGCAATCTTGGAGTCGATGAGGTCCTCGATCGGCTTGCCGCGCCTTGCCAGCACGCCCGATGCCACCATGGCGTCGTCGCCGATGGTCCGCTCGTGCAGCTTCCACTCGGCCGCAAGCTCCTTGCGGGAGCGGCCGCCCTTCCACTCGCCGCGGAGCATCATGCGAAGGATGTGGTCGGTCCGCTCGGCGGGGGTCATGGCTGCCTCGCTGGCACCGATTGCAGCGCCGGATCGCGCTCCTCGCGCTCCTCCGGACAGCGGCAATAGACGTCAGCCTGGTAGGATTGGTCCGGCGGTTTGACGCGCCCACACCGCCGGCACCTTGCTTCTTCCTGATACATCACAGCCTCCTTTCCTTCCAGCTCACTTCGATGCCGGTCGGGTCAGAGCGAACCTGAAAGCCGGCCGCCCGAAA
>Ga0193738_1000388_pt1 | contig 24305 bp, 20 predicted proteins | sample L2a1metaG_FD_144927 | JGI IMG/M metagenome (GOLD analysis project Ga0193738, IMG submission 144927) | Soil microbial communities from a riparian zone of the East river system, Colorado, United States - L2a1 | ecosystem: Environmental > Terrestrial > Soil > Riparian zone | place: USA: East River... | reverse complement strand
AATAAATTTGTGCTAACCCCGGGAAGCACCATTACATTCAACGGTGATCCCTATAATGCAGAAACGGATGTATCAACGCAATACGAAGTAATGACGAGTTCTACAGGGCTACTGAATACTGATGAAAGTGAAACACCCGGTGTTACAAAAAGGCTTCCTTTCCTGGTTATCTTGAAAATTAAGGGTCCCATATCCAAGCCAGAACTTTCTTTTGACATTAGATTAAAGAAGGATGCGATAAGCATTGACGGCTCACTGAAATCAGCCATTGAAGACGAATTGGAAAAACTCCGGAATGACGTGTCGGCTATAAATAAGCAGGCTTTTTCATTACTGGTGGCCAATCGCTTTACCGTCACAGGAGCAGGCGATGCATCGGCAAGCAGCTTCAATCCAAATACTGCGCTTATGAACGGAATGATGACTGTAACGATTGGAAAAAATTTTACACTGGGTGAAGACCAGGCAAGTTATCAAAATAATATGCAGCAGTATATTCCTGATATTACTACCACCTATAAATTGTCGAAAGATGGCCGGTACCGGGTAAAAGCATACCAGAAAAATGAATATGATACAGTCGTGGAAGGCTACTTCACAGAAACCGGTGTTGCATTTACGATTGAATTGGATTATAACAAATTCAAAGAATTACTTCAACGCCAGAAGAAATCGGAGAATCAATAATTGTGAATCAGCTTTATCGTCATAGTGCCATTCTTTGTATCGTCATCCTTTATTGCTCCTGCGGGGTAAAACGTTTTATACCAGCCGGAGAAAAATTGTATAATGGTGCTAAAGTGAAAGTGGAACTTGCGCCTGAAATTAAAGAACGTAAATCTTCATTCGGCAAAAAACTTGTCCGGATCACAACACCTGAAAGGAACAGAATGTTTTTGGGTGGCCCGAAGCATTTTAACAGCAAAGCAACGGGTGATACTGTTTTCAGCGGATATAAAGGAAAAGCGGTTTATCATGCTACTATAGAACGGCCATATATGATCGCACATATGGGATGGCGACTGGACAGCAGCGGCTTGTCCCGGGCCATTGTTGGATTGCCACCCGAAGATTCTGTACTAAAAAAAGGCGACCAATATGATGCCGATAAAATAAAAGCCGAAGCAACACGCATAACAACATTGCTAAAAAATCAAGGTTATTACTATTTCAAATCCGAAGACATCATTACCTATGTCGATACCAATCACAATAACTATACTGCTTCTTTGTACTTCGGTATTCAACCACAAATACCACCACGTGACAAAGTCCCGTTTACAATCAATAAAATTTTTGCCGTAGTTGCTGATGCCGGGCTGAAAACCTTTCCGGATAGCTCATTGCATGATTTAACTCAGCAACACGGTATCTATATTATGGATTCCGCGAAGAATTTTAAACCACAGCTTTTCCCGAGAGCAATTTCGTTGCAGACGGGCAACCTTTATTCGCTTCCTGAACAGAATAAATCACTTTCGCGATTGAACAGCTACGGAACTTTTAAATTTATAAGGAGTGAATTCAAACGTGTTGGCAACGGCGATAATGATAACTTGCTCAACGCCTATTACTATACGACGGCTTTTCAAAAAAAGAAACTTCAATTTGAGTTGGGTGGGTTTGCCCGCAGCAACAATTATATGGGTGCCGAAATAAGTGCAACATGGAAACACCGGAATTTATTTCGCGGTGCAGAAATCCTGGCGATAAAGGCAACCAGCTCTTTGGAAGTAGCTGTCAATGATTCGCTGCAACAAAATAATAATTGGCGGGTGGGTGGAGAAGTATCACTGTTAGTTCCGAAGTTCCTGGCTCCCGGCTTCAAACGAGCCCGGTTTGCTTATATCCCCAAAACACGCTTCCTTGTCAGCTATGATTGGCTAAGGAAGCAGGAACTGTATTCACAGTATTATTTACATTTTCGGTATGAGCTAAACTGGAGCGATACTGTCACAAAAGATTACCGGCTTGTTCCTTTGAGCCTGACATTTTATAGAACAGACGAAGCTACTGACTTTTTCAAGTCACTACGCGACACTAATCAAACCCTTGAATATCCCATTCCATCCAACCTTATTCCCTCGACATCTTTTCATTATCGTGTCACTAATGTTTCAACCAACAAACAAAATATTTATAATTGGTATACCAGTATAGAAACTGCGGGTACTCTGTTGGGATGGATTAAAGGAAACGATGGACCCTTTACGACCAAATTCGGAAATGCTTTTCTTTCACAATTTGTGCGGGCTGAGGTTGATTTTCGTTATACCCGAAAATTAGGAAATGATCTGTTTTGGGCCAATCGCTTCCTTATCGGTGTGGGTTATCCATATGGTAATTCAGTTTTTCTCCCTTTCCCCAGACAATTTATTATAGGGGGCGCCAACAGCCTCCGTGGCTTTGTGCCAAAACATCTTGGCCCGGGAAGCACCACGGCAACCGATGTGCAACAAAGCGCCTACCCACAAATTGGGGGAGATTACAAACTTGAAATGAATACCGAATTTCGATTTCCATTTATAAGAAGGCTTAAAGGCGCCGTTTTTATTGATGCAGGAAACATATGGATGAAAGACAGCTTACTGTATGGCCCTGCCGGGAAACTATCAAATAGCTTTTACAAAGAAATTGCAGTAGATGGAGGTTTGGGAATAAGACTGGATATCAGCTTGCTCATCCTCCGTATGGATCTTGGCATGCCCTTTTACAAACCATGGCTGCCCGAAGGAGAAAGATGGGTTTTTCAAAAAATTAGCCTTGGAAGTAGAGACTGGCGTAAGGAAAACTTTGTGTTGAATGTTGCAATCGGTTATCCGTTTTAGCAAACTCTTTTGGAATAAATGTTCTTTCACAAAGCCCAACTTTTTTTGAAATCCAAAACCAGGTCTTAGCCAAATATTTGTAGTTCCGACCGGCCGAATGTCGAACTCCCTGGAGGAAGATATTGACCATTTGTTGAATTTTAGGTGATATTTATTTAAGGTAATCGCTCAAGTTAGGTCGTAGATGTCCGTATGGATTTCCTGTTTTACGCTCCATTCATTTCTTCTATTTTTGGACAAACCCCGCCTATGAAAACGGTTAGACTTGTGTTGTTTACCGGGTTGTTCTTTTCTCTAACAAAGTGCAGTCCGGTCCGTGAGCAACAGAGAAGTCTATCCCAACTGGATAGACGTGTTCAAGAAATAAAATCATACGCTCAGAAGAATGGATATTCCACTCGTTATTGCTTCCTGCTCGATATGAGCCTGCAAAGCGGATTAAAACGTTTCTTTGTTTATGACATGTCAAACAACATGGTGGCCTTTTCAGGACTTGTTTCCCATGGTGATTGCGATCAGAACTTTCTGAAAACTGCCAGGTTCTCCAATACACCAGGCGGTGGGTGTACTTCCATCGGCATTTATAAAGTAGGGCGGGCCTATTATGGCCAATATGGCAAGACTTACAAATTGTACGGGTTACAAGAAACCAATTCCAACGCTTTTAACCGGGCAATAGTTTTACATGGTAACAAATTTATACCCGACCAGGAAAGTTATCCCAAGCTTATTTGCAACAGTTCGGGATGCCCGATGGTTTCTTTTTCTTTTTTGAACAAGCTATCTTCTGTTATTGATAAATCACCTAAACCGGTTTTGCTTTGGGTTTACGACAGGCCTTCACAACCTGTGATCTCTGTCCCAAGGCTGAGAATAAATTGACCTTCGGCAAGGCTATGGCGAGGGAAGTAGTCCCGACAGGACTTTGAATTGTTTTAGAATTACTCTAAGATACAATATTTTACAAATGAATTTTAAAAACAGGTGTCAAAATTGGTGTCAAATGTCTCATGAAATGTAGGACTAAAACAAAATCTTTGTAGGGTTTGCTTTTACATATTAGCTTTTATGTCTTGCAAAGTCTTGACTTTGTACTTTGGTGTTTATTACAAAAGGTTTAAAAATGGAAGCGTGGCTTTGCTTTTTTCAGTTCCATATAAATTGTCGTTGCCATCCCAAATAACTTGAATGTTTCTATTGCCTTCCATATACTCAACCATCCATTGGGTATTTGCCGGCATTGGTCTTTCAATTACAAGAACTAATGATGCATTTGGCAGATTTTGTAAATAGCTATACTCATATAGTTGACTTAACCCATTCCTAACTTGACTTTTTGAATTGTCGTCAGTAATTGATTTCATTTCAAAAATATAATCTGTTTCGCCAACTTTAGTTGCAAGATCAACAAGTTGGTTAAATCTTGGTATCGCATTTACGCCACGAATTCTATTTGCAACTAAATTGACTAGGCTACGGTGAGCATTATCTGCTCTTTCAGTCGCAGCTTGATTTCTGTATATCACAACTGTTTCATGTGCTCGACTTGTACGCATTTCAACCGTTTGATATTCCTGTAAATCTGTTGTACGGGGTAAAAGAGGTTCGTCAACTTCTGTAAAGTTTAGTATAGGAATTGAATTATTAATAATGTTATTTACTAAATAAAACCGGTCTCCTTGTCTTTGAATAATCTTAAGCTCTTCTAACCAAGAAACAACGGAGCTAAATCTCCTGGGTGCCATCGAATCGCCAGTTATGTCAGAAACACTGCCTATGAAATCGATGATTTCTTCCCGGACTACACCCGTTGAGGAACGAAGTTCAAGGAAAGGGATAATCCTTTGAAAAACTCTTGAGTTAAGGACGGATTGAATAAGCAAGGGGTTATTTAATGTTGCTCCTGATTGAATGAATTGTTGTCCTAATGGAGTTAAAATCGATTGATTTCTTACGGGTGTCACAATCATTCCTAGTATTTCTGCAGCCTTGCGGTAATATCTTCCTTGTCGATCAACTTTGTTTATAAATGCTGCGATGTCCTGAAAGCTTTGTCCCCCTTGCGAAATGCAAATAATAGTTCTAATTACGTCAGAAAGTCTGTCAGCTTGTGGTATTTCGTCACTCGGTATTCTCATATTATAAACCGATAAATAGATACTCTTTTACTCTGTTGTTTTGGTTTCCAATTTTATGATTCTGATTTCCGAAAGAATATGTATGATCAATTTCATGAACCAAAACCTTGGTTTTGTACTTTTCCAGCATACTAGTCAACTCTTCCTTATTAGGAAAGCTATTTGATGAGTAAGATATGGCAATTATTGAATTTTTGTATGTTTCAAATAGATGCTCAAAGGCAGAATAAGCAGTCTCTTTTTTTGCAAATGGGGATTTATAACTTTCAAATTTTTTGACTGCTGTATGTTCTTGAATTTTTAACCCTTCCCAATTTTTTACTAGACCTTCAACAAAATGATACCTTCTTGCATAATCATTATCAGATTTTGGTGTAAAATAGGGTGGGTCAAAGTAAACTAAATCAACTTTTACTTTTAGGGTCTCTGATCTTTTATTGTATGATTTGTTTTTCTGTCCATTATCAAAAACTGCTTTGTTAAAAATGTCAATACTTTCCCTAAAATGTTGTTCAATGGTTTTTTTCATGTCTGCCCGACCGTCATTGTAACGTTCTCCGACAAAAGTGAAAATTCCTCTTGATCTTTTTTTGACACATGCCCTTACTAAAGCTGAAAGAGCCAATGACTCTTTATATTCGTTTTGAAGCTCTGAAATATTATGCCTTACTCTATCAAGAAATTGGTTTTCTTCCAACGAAAAGAAAATATCTTTAAATGTCCTTTCTATAAATCCGTTGTTCTTATTTTTTTTAAGAAGCAGCTTTAAATCCTCTGCGTTGATTTGTTCGATTGAATTTTCTATGATCGCCTTCGATGTAATGTAGCTGAACGACATAAAATCATTTGTAATTACTTTCTTTCCTTGACACTTTAGAAAGTAGCCAACTACATTGCTACCTCCGAAGGCATCTAATACGCTTTCAAATTCTATTTTGCTAAGTTGCTGCCAAATATCAGAGATGATTTTATTTTTACTGCCCATGTACCTGGTACCCGGGAAATATTGAAACTGTTCTTCTAGTGTCTCAAATGATAGTTGCATAATTAAAATCCCCCTAAAACGATAATATCAATTCCCGTTCTTGTGTTTGGGTTGCTACTTATAAGCCGTTTGGTTTCTATTGTCTCAATGTGAAATTCTTTATAAAGATCAAGGATAAATGGGTGATCAGAATTAGTAAGCATAACATAGCAACCCTTATTTGTAAGATCTTTGAAAATGTTCGCTAATTCAATTTGATCATTTTCATAAAAAAATTCTTTTGTATATCTTTTAAAATCTGAGAACTTGCCAATAGGTTGGTATGGAGGATCTAAGAATATAAAGTCTCCTTTTTTTGCATATTTTTTTAAAGTTTCCTTATAATCCAAATGATATATTTCAGTATTCTGTAAATATTCCGACGCTCCAACTAGATTTTGCTTATTTAAAAAAGAGCCATTTCTTTTACCATAGGGGACATTGAATTCACCTTTTTTGTTTACTCTGAATAGTCCATTGAAGCACGTTTTATTCAAATAGATTAATCTTGCTGCTCTTTCACTGCTGGTCAGTGAATTTGGTGAAAGAGATCGAATTTTGTAATAAAATTCTTCTGTGTTTATAAAACTCTCCAATATTAATAAGACTTCATCAACGTTTTCTTTAACCTGTTTGTAAGTAATTACAAGTTCCTCATTAAGATCTGAAATAATAGATCTAGGATGACTAAGGTTAAAATATAATGCCCCGCCACCAATAAAAGGTTCAATGTATTTATTAAATTTCTCAGGAACATATTTTAAAAGATCAGAAATTATTTGCGTTTTTCCCCCAGCCCATTTTAAAAACGGCTTCTGAATTCCGGGAATTGGAAAAAGAGTTGGTTCCTCAACGACAGACAATTGGCTCGAATTGTCTATCACAAAAGCATTGTTAGGCATTTGGATTCTTCTTTAATTTTTTAATATAAATTATTTTTTCTTCTGTAAGTTTAAGTATATCAATTGAACTTTCTTGGTCTAATAATTCATAAACCACTTTGTCGCTTACAAAACTAATGTGTAGTTCTTTTTTGTCCGCTTTAAATATTTTAGAAAACTTGTCGATCAAATTTGGGTTTCCCATTCTTTCGTTTTTTTCAATTTTGCTTATTGTTGATTGATCAATGTCCCGTAAGGCGGCAAGCTTCCTTAAGGGCATGCTGTTTTCTTCACGAAGTTTACGAAGTGTCGCCCCAAATGTTTGTTTTGTTTGCATGGACAGTTTATTGTCTGGACAAGAATTGTCCAAAATAAAGCAATTAGTATTGTTTTCCCAAATATTTTAGTAAACGCTCAGTACTGTATCTCGGGTTGCCCGCAAAAATTAGATAAGTTGTTTTTTAAGTCGAAACCAAACTGTAGTTGGTACTTGTTGCGTAATGTGGATATTTCAATTTCCAGACTTCTTTTGCAATCACTTTTTAGGCGCATTGTTATTTACTGGACATTATTTGTTGAAATAACTGCTCTGTCGATAATTGATTTGCATCTTTTAAATGTCGAGATACTTTCTCGCTAATAGCTAGTGCGCCGGAACGGCCGGACATACCTGTAAAACTTCCTTTATTACTCCAGTCCCAGTTTTTACCTGAATTTAAAATTGTTAGTAGACTTTTAACGTCAAACGTATTATTTAATAATGCTCTGTCTATTACTTGGGCACCAAGAAAACATATAGCCCATAATCCTGCACCTCTAAGTAAAATATAATCCTTTGGCGTTTTCCAGGCTAGAGGTTGCCACTGCTTAACAGCAGCAAAATAGTTTTTGATAACCTTAGATTGTGCCTCTGCGTCTGCAAGTCTTGGTAGCTGAGACGAACGTGAAAGCATATATTGAATGCCAGTTCTTAATCCTCGGAGTGGAATGTCAACACCTACCGGTTTTTTCCCGCCTTCATAAACTTTTCCATGAAGGACGCTGTTTGTGTCTTTGTTTAATTGTTGTGCGATATATAGATCGGGTGTTCTTCTTTTTAATTCTTGCTCTGGTGTTAGTCTAACATCTATTCCGTCCAAATGACTTGTGTTCATTGGTTTTTGATTCTTATTGATATCCTTAAAGAGTTGAATTTCTTCATCTCTTTCTAAATTATACGCAATGCAGAACGAAACAGGTTTTTCAATTTTAGTATAGTTCGGTTCAATTCCGTCACCAAAATGAAGTCTATGATTTCCGTCGACCCTTGAAATCGAGATAGATTTACTTTTTTTAATCTTGCCAATATCAATTTTTAAAATGCCCACATCTGAAATTTCTTGTGATAAGTGTGAGTAAGTTAAAATGTCTTTAGAACGTGCACATAAAAAGATCTCTGGCCAAAAACCTAATTCGCTGTTTTTTACATACTCGTAAGCTTCTTTGGCATGTTTAGGACTTAAATCTCTTTGAGTTCCTAAAGGGTTTGATTGCTGATCATAAATGTCAGCTTTAGAAATTTCTGCCAATGTGCTTAGCTTCTCATACCCCCGGTAAACACTTACTCCAAGAACTTGACCCCTAATAACTGGGCACGAAATAGTATCCTTTATTGCTTTTTTAGATTTTGCCATTTTATTTGTTAGATATCTTTAAAGTTTTTGTATTCCCCGTCGTCTTTATTACAGCTTCATGTATCGATTCTAAAATTACACAAATAGTGATAAAGATACATTGAAGGTCTTCGTTTGACTTGAACGGATTTTGGAAAAATCGAGTTCTTGTCAATATGAAGGATTGTCTATTTATAGTTAACTTTTTTAATTCAGAAATGTGTTCTCTCACAGGTGATCTATTAATATTAAATTCAATGCTGTGAGCACATAGGTTCCTTAGTTTTCTTACTTGTTCTAATACTTTAAGAAGTCCTTCATCAATAATTCCTAAACGATATACTAACTTGATTCTAGAGGAGAAGGTTGAAAGGGGGTTGTCCCCTTTTAATAGATCGTCTTCATCATTTTTTTTTGGAATGAATAATAGTTTCGATAAAATGCTTAAAAGCAAATCGTCAATTTTTGACGCTCCAACTATTATAAGTGGCCTTTCTAATTTTTCGCCCAGTAGGTCTTCGACAAAAGAATCGAATTGATCTATATTCATGACGTAAATAGTATTAGATTATTTTGCATCCAAGGTTCAAGAATACGTTCTGTTTCGTTTTCATCCATTCGTCGCTTTGGAGATGGCCGTTGAACGTTAACACTAAAGATAAAATTTTATTCAAAAGCCCAAATAGTAAATGTTATTCTGAGACAAAAACCTGAACACCGTTACATGGTTGAAATGCTTTGCGTTGCACCCAGCTATTTTTTTACCCTATGAAAACCGTTCACGCCTCGCCGGTAGGCGTTGACGAATTTGTTTAACTGGACAATTATCTTTTTTTGAAGATTGCAATTATATCAGATTGAGTTTTATTCTTTAAGTATTCAGATTTATAGAAGTCTATCTTTTTCTGATTAGTGATACCTTCTTTTCTGCATGCTTTATCAAACCATTGACTTACAATTGATCTGTGATTCCTTGAATCAATTTTCTCGATATCTGCAATATATATTTTTTCAAAGCTTCCCTTTTTAAAAACGGTTTCTAAGTCTTCCGGCGTGAAGTAATGTTTAAAATAATCATTATTATTTGGGTCGCTTGGATTGTTTTCATAAAATTTATTTGAATGGACACTAACGTAGATCAAAGTCCCTTTTGCTGTATTTTTCTGAATGGTTTCAACTATTTCAATACACTTTTTTAGTGGAAAAAAATGCAGAAAGTTTGCGAAAATAATGAGAGAATAAATTTTATCGGGAATGTCTTCCCGAGGATATTCCAAAAGACAAAATTTCCAATTATCTATATTACAATCGTCTTGCTTTAAAGCTCTTTGTTTTAAAAAATTTAGCTGGCTTTGCTCGTGATCTACTGCAATAATTTCTCGATCCATCCATGAAAAATCTAATAGGAAAGGTGACTGTCCACAACCAATATCAATAATAGCTCCATCAATTAATTCGTCTTCATACTCTCGAATTGGATTTGTTATTTGGTTAATTACTTTATCATTTGGAACATTCTTAAAATATATTTCCCAATAAACCTTCATTGAATCATCCATAAAAAGTTCATTTAGTTTAGTCCAAAATGAAAATAATCATTTTATTACTTTCGATGTTGCCAATTGCTTAATCCCGTTTTCCATTGGAAAAAGAATAATTTAAAAAACGACTTGGTCTTTCTATAACATATAACAAGTCGTCTCACCATGGTACACGTCCAACCCAACGGTTTCAATCTAACCGGCTGAAAAAAAGCGCTTTAATAGTGACTCAAAAATGATGGACCCGAATTCGGTTAGCGGTTTTACATCGCCTTTTTCAATACTTAGGCGGCTTTTGTCGAGATAGGCTTTTTGAGTTGCCTTTAAAATATTGGTTGGCAGCTCGTTGACTATTTTCCTATCCAACCTTTCTAAGCTCATTGGATTTTGTCCTCGGTACAGAGTCCCGAAAAAATATTCATTTGATTTACACTTCAGGAAAAGACCCCTAATCCCTCCATTTGCTAAATTAAAGCCTGCGAAAGCAATATCATGTACAATGTGTTCATCATATATAAACTGGAAATGGAAAACGAGTCCGTCAATTCTTCGGCCCATCTGGGACAAGAAATTATTGAGCGAAATATTACTTTTCATTATTTTGTTTTTTTTAATTAAGAATTCTGATTCCTCTCAACAAACAGATATCATAAGTGAGTGCCGAATGATATTCCTTAAAGTCAATTTTGGATTGCGGCATCGAATAATTTTCGATAGGTTTTATAGTACTTTCCGAAATGCCGATTTCTTTAAACCTTGCTTTGTACCGAAAAATTGTTGCTCTGGACATGCCGCTAAATTTTGCGGCCTCCTTAAACGAACCGTGTTGTTTTAACAAGGCATAAAACCGAAGCATTTCAGCTTTTGGGAGAGGTGACCTACCTATTGAATTGACTTGATCGATTTTATTAATAATGAGTTCTTCTTCTGGCAATTCTTTTATCTGAAACTCCTTTATGAATGACAAAAGCTTATTGAGGCATAATAAAATTAAATCGGTGCTAAACTTTGCCGTATTCGTTTTATACGATGCTATGGTTTTTTCGTTATAGATTTTAGCATCATCAGTTATTTGCATCATGAAATTGGTTTTTGTTTCTATTAAGTTTGAAACATACTTATAGGTCTTCCGATCGTTGGGAGAAATCTTTTCGTATGGGTTAACCTTTAGAAATTTCTCCTTTTCTTCGAGTTTCAAAGTCCCAACCTTCTTTGCAATGCGATCATTTTTTTGCATAGCATTTAAAACCCTCTGGTAATTCTTGTAATCAATTCGAAAGAGCCGGCAATCCTTTCTAAAAATCTTGTGCTTATATAGATAATTTAAATAGCCATTTCGAATGGTCAGCTCATACCTTAAAATCCTATCAGCAAATGCCTGAAATTTTTCTACTTTAAAATATTCATGCTTTTTCTCCTTATTTATTTTTTCATGCTCTTTAGAATCATTGACCTTATATTCAGAGCCTTTGTGGTAAATCTTAGCTGAATATTTCTTTGTTACATACATTAAAGACGTGGCATACTCTCGCATTACTCCTTCCTCATCTTTAGCATATTTCTTCTTTAGCCTTTTTTGATATTCCAGAAATTTCAGAGCATCTTCTTTTGTACGAAACATTTGGTTGAAACAAACATCTATTCTATTTACTTCTACATTTTTTAGATCAATTTCCTCAAGTGGAAATTCTTTTTTTAAAAATCCAATAATAAATAGCCTTATCATTTTAGGAAGTATCTTTAAATTGTGTGGCATTTCAGAATTAAAAGCCCATATAAATTCCTTATCAACATAGTGTGGGACAAACTGTAGAACATTCGAACCGAATTTGTATTTCGGAATGGAAAAATTGAACTCTATATATCCTCTCGTCCAATTGATAAAATAAGTGAATGCATAATGGTTCGAAGCATTCATTTGTTTCCCAACTTGTGTTTTAACCAAAAATTGTCCTGTTCGGTTAATTTTTAATATATCTATGATCTGTTTTGATGTATTATAACCGGCGCCTCTTAAACGTTGGAGTTCTGCAGTTTCTACTTCAGCGATTTCGGAAGTGTAACCCCCCCTTTTTTTCAATTCTAATCTCTTAATGAGAGTGTCATATTTTGACAGGTTATGAATTCTTAAGATTATCGTGTCTACCATTTTGAATTATTTTTTGATTAAAGAAATTAAGTGAGTTGAGCAATTCACTTTTCTTAAAATAGATTTTACGTCCGATCCTGTATGACCGAATTTTATTTTGTTTCTTCCATTTATGAATCGTGACTTTTGAAACTTTTAATAACTGGCACGCCTCCTCAATTTTTAAAAGTTGCTCATCTTCTTTCATTGAGTTTTTAAGGAATGATTTCAACTCATTATCGAAACTGTCGGCAACTGATTTTTTAATGAGTTCACATAATTCACTTATTGGCATGACGGTAAACATGGTTGCGTTTGCCATCTTTAATAATTTTATTATGAATAATTTTTTGGAAGAAAACAGAATAAAAAATTCTGTTTATGTGAACCTGTGTAAACTCTTACTATCTGAAGTAAGTAATGTTTAGGAGTTCGGACGGAGTTAATGAAGATTTGCTCTAATTATAAATAACTGCGTTTACTTTATACTTGTATCAAAGTTTTTGATTGAATGGAATAAAGGTAAGGATTTATTAAACTGCTTTGAGTAAAGGTTTATTCCAAACCCTGTTCATCTCTGCCTGCATCACCCTATCTGTTATCTTAATGTATTTTTTGAAAGTTCGGTAGCTCTTATGGCCTGTCATAGCCATTACTACCTCTGCCCTGATTCCCTTTTCCAATGAAAGTGTAACAAATGTTCTTCTGGCAGTATGTGTAGATAGGAGATTATATTTAGGTTTTAAAATAAGTTTCTTTTTTGAACCCGTATACTTTTCTAATGTTATTGGGTCTTTTATTTTCGCAAGCTCTCCAATTTCCTTCAGGTATTCATTTGTCTTTTGATTTGAAATGCCAGTCGGTAAGGGTTTTAAGCTGAAATGATCTGTATACCGGGATAAGATTTCTTTCGCCAAATAATTTAAGGGCACTTTTATAAAATCTTTGGTTTTTTCTGTCTTTATCTCCAAATAATCTGGCCTAATATTAGAATTGGTTAGTTTTTCAATATCAGAAAATCTTAACCCTGTAAAACATGCAAAACAAAAATTATCACGAACTCTCTGCAATTTATCGGATAGATTTTCCAGTTCATAAAGGGACATTAGTTCAGTCTCAGTTAAGTAGATAATATCAGAGTCTTCGCTAAAAACTTTAAATTTTTTGTAGTTGTAAACTTCCTTTGTAAAGCCGTGATCAAAAGCATACCGTAAAAAGACTTTTAATGTTTTAATATGCTTTCCGACTGAATTATTTAAAAATCCCAAATCATTAATAAGATAATTGACAAAGGCTTCATAAAAAATTTGATTTACACTCTTAAATGTAATTTCAATTTCCTTCTTCTCCGAGAATTTTAATAGTTTCCTTTTCGTTCCTTCATAAGCTTTGATTGTATTAGGAGCTTTGGTGGCTCGCGATTCTTTGATGAAATGATCGTAAACCGAAAAGAAATTTTTTTTGACCTCGATTACCCCAGACTTAATGAGAAACTTGCGTTTTATCATATCAAGGGTCAATTCCTCTTTATTGAAGATCGCTTCCCTTTCAATTTCTTTTACCCTGTTGCTTAGATCATCCAATATGCCGTTAATTTCAGCCCAGCCGGTGATATTAGGCTTTACACGCTGGTTTTTCCAACTCGATGGTAGGATTTTAAGTTTAGTACAATACCTGAATTTTTGGCCTTTAAAAAGGTATGTCATCATGATCAATGATTCATTCTTTTTTGTGGCCGATTTGAGATAAAAATTAATACTGCTCATACCTTTGAATTTTAGGTGTCAAAAATGGGTGTCAAATTAGGTGTCAAAAACGGTGTCAATTTTTGATTAACTCAATCAAAATTTAAAATAGGCTGTTTTTGACTAATTCTTCTAAAACTCAAGCCTGTAGTGGCTTTCAAAGTGAAGTAGAGACAACTATAGTTAAACGTAGTAAACTAAAAAGTAGTCCCGACAGGAATCGAACCTGTATCAAAAGTTTAGGAAACTTCTATTCTATCCATTGAACTACGGGACCAAAAAAAGTCAGGCGGCAAAAATAATAGATTTACTGTTTACCTTTCAGGGGTAAATAAACTATCATGAAAAAAACTTGCTTTGCCTTCCTTCTCGGCCTGTTGTCATTTAATTGTGTCGCCCAATCAAATCAAAAAGTCTTGTTGAACCATATCGCTGTTTATGTAGTAGATCTTAAAATAAGCACCGCATTTTATAAGAACATCATAGGTCTTGACACTATTCCCGAACCTTTTCATGATGGCCGGCATACATGGTTTAGTGTTGGTATTAAAAGTCACTTGCACATCATATCAGGGGCAAAGGGAAAAACTGAGCATGAAAAAAATAGTCACCTATGCTTCTCGGTTCCTTCAGTTGCAGACTTCATTAAAGTGCTGGAAAAAAATAATGTGGAATATGAGAATTGGGCCGGTCAAAAAAATACTGTCACCAATCGGGTTGATGGAGTGAAACAGATCTATTTTAAAGACCCTGATGGCTACTGGATCGAGATCAATGATGCAAAAGAATAATACCAGGAATTAGTAGTTTGTAATTGGGAATTAGCACATAACACAACTAATTTCCAGTTATTTGGGTCTTTAGACCCAATTCCAAATTCCTAATTACCAATCCCTGCCAGCCACCTATCTTTGCAGTCCTCAAAATGTGAAGTATGAAGTTTTATAGCCTGCTTATCAAATACCGCCTGCAACTGGGTATAGCATTGCTGATCATTGGCGGTGTTACAAATTATTTGTCAGGTTTTTGGCCAGCCTTTCCCTTGTATTTTGTTGGACTTATCCTGGTGTTTGGGCATTTTTTCTTTGGTCCACTCCGACTGATACAGGAATATTTGGAATCAGGTGATATGGAAGGCGCGGAAAAAATACTAAATACAATAAAATTCCCCGGTCTTTTGTATAAACCTATTCGTTCTGCTTATTATACTTTGAGAGGAAATGTGGCAATGATGAAACAGGATTATGATGGCGCAGAAAAAATGATGAAAAAAGGACTGGATCTTGGAATGCCAATGAAAGAAGCTGAAGGAGCAAGTATGTTGCAAATGGGCATGTTGTCGATGCAAAAGAATGATATGAAGCAGGCCGAAAGTTATATACGCCAGGCACTGCGGAAAGGATTACCGGATAAAGAAAATGAAGCAGCCGCTTTTTTACAAATGTGCAGCATCATGATGAACAAAAGAGAATTTCGTGCAGCTAAAGATTTTTTCAGAAAAGCAAAAGCGTTACGACCTACCACTCCACAGATCGTTGACCAGATAAAACAATTGGAAAAATATATTACGAGGATACCGGGTTAAAATTCAGAACCAGGATTGTCAGGATTAAAACGATTATGAGGAAATCAGCGATGATTTCCTTTTTTATGTCTTTATCCTTAACCAGTAACTTTGATTCATGTCATTTATAAAGGAAAAATTGGAAATAAAATTTCGGGAAGAATACGAAAAGTTAAATGAAATGCAGCGCCTGGCGGTTGATACTATTGATGGGCCTGTAATGGTTATTGCGGGACCTGGTACCGGTAAAACACAAATATTGGCCAGCCGAGTTGGAAAGATTCTACTGGAGACAGATGCCCAACCTGAAAATATTCTTTGTCTTACTTATACGGATGCAGGTGTTGTTGCCATGAGAAAAAGATTATTGCAGTTCATCGGATCAGATGCCTATAAAGTGAATATTTATACGTTCCATGCTTTTTGTAACGATGTGATACAGGAAAATCTTTCTTTGTTTGAAAAGACTGCGCTTGATCCTATCTCCGACCTGGAAAGGATCGAACTATTTAAGGAACTCATTGATTCATTTCCAAAACATAACCCGCTGAAACGTTATCGCGGTGATGTGTATTTTGAGATCAATAACCTGCAACAGCTTTTCAGTGCAATGAAAAGAGAAGGTTGGACACCTGCTTATATCAATGAAAAAATTGATGAATACATTACCGATATTGCTACCCGTGATGAATTCGTTTACAAAAGGAAATTCAAAGAGTTCAATGCCGGTGATCTGAAGAAAGACAAGATAGAAGAAGAAAAAGAAAGAAAAGAGAAACTACGGGCTGCTGTCAATGAATTTGATCGTTTCCAGCAAATGATGCGGAAAAGAAATCGCTATGACTTTGATGATATGATCAATTGGGTGATAAAAGCTTTTGAAGAAAATAAAAACCTGCTCGCAGCTTACCAGGAAAAGTTTCTTTACATACTGGTAGACGAATACCAGGATACAAGTGGTACGCAAAACCGCATTGTTCAATTGCTTATTAATTATTGGGAAAAGCCAAATGTATTTGTAGTGGGAGATGACGATCAAAGTATCTATCGTTTCCAGGGTGCCAACGTGGAGAACATGATAAATTTTGCCGATAGTTATAAAAAGGACCTGATGACAGTCGTGCTTACTAATAATTATCGTTCCACTCAGCCTATTCTTGATATTTCAAAAACATTGATAGATAAGAATATCGAAAGATTGGTAGAAAAATTACCAGGCCTCAGCAAAGATCTGAGATCATCGCATCACTATATGAGCACATTGACTCATTTGCCTGCCATCAAAGAATGTGAAACACAACGGCAGGAAATGATCAATATTACTTTGCAGGTTCAAAAATTATTAGCGGAAGAAATTCCTGCTGATAAATATGGAGTGGAGTTAGCCCAGTATTTGAAACTTAAAAACATTCCTGTTTACACAAAACGAAACATTAATATTCTTGAGCTTCCACTGGCACAAAAAATTATTTCTATCATAAAATACCTCGCTGCAGAACACGATGTGCCTTATGGTGGGGATGAAATGCTTTTTGAAATTTTGCATTTTGATTGGTTCCATGTGCCGGCAGTTGAGATCGCCAAATTGAGTGTTGAGAATTCCGAAAAAAAATATGATGAGAAAACTTCTTTGCGGAGACTGTTACATGAAAAGTCGATCGCAGCACCAAAAGATCTGTTTAGCATTACTATTCATGAAGGCCTGAAGAAAGCTTCTTTTATACTGGAGAAGTTAATTGCTGACGTACCCAACGTTACGCTTCAGCATTTATTTGAAAACATTATCCGCGAAACCGGGATACTGAGTTATATAATGCAAAGCCCGGACAAACATTGGCAATTACAAATATTGACAGGCCTATTTGATTTTGTGAAAGAAGAGACACGACGCAATCCTTCGATGAAATTGCAGCAATTGGTGAACATTATTGAGCTAATGGAGAAAGAAGAACTTTCATTGCCATTGGTAGAGGTAAGCGGAAGTGATAAGGGAGTTAATTTATTGACTGCCCATGGCTCAAAGGGATTAGAATTTGAATATGTTTTTTTTGCCGGCTGTAATGCTTCTTTCTGGGAAAAGAAACGTAAACCCGGTGGCGGATATAGTTTACCGGATACAATGTTTTCTTCCCAGCCTAAATCAAGAGATGACGAAGAACTGCGTCGTTTATTTTATGTTGCGCTAACAAGAGCGGAAAAACATCTTTTTATTTCGTTCAGCCGGTTTAAAAATGATGGAAAGGACCTGGAACCATCCATGTTCATTGCGGAAATACTTGACCGGCATATATTACCAGCAGAAAAAGTTTTTATCAGTGAAGAAGTTTTATCTGAATTCAGCGCCTTACAATTTGGAGAAGCAGAAGCTCCCGAAATTGAAAAAATAGAAAAAGATCTCATGGATCGTCTATTGGACAAATTTGTAATGAATGTAACAGCCTTAAATAATTATCTTAAATGTCCATTGGAATTTTATTTTAAAAATCTCATACGTATTCCTTCACCCAAAAATGAAGCAACTGAATTTGGTTCTGCCGTTCACTATGCATTAGAGCAATTATTCAGAAAAATGCAGGATGGAGGTAAAGAACAGTTTCATTCAAAAGAAACTTTTATTGCAGATTTTGAATGGTATCTCCATCGTCATCGTGAAAGTTTCACCAAAGAACAATTTGACCGGCGGCTTGAATATGGACAGGAAGTATTGAGTAATTATTATGACAACCGTATAGCCGGTTTTAATAAGATCGTTGCTATTGAAAGAAACATTCGAAATGTTGTTGTAAAAGGAATTTCAGAAAAATGCAGGATGGAGGTAAAGAACAGTTTCATTCAAAAGAAACTTTTATTGCAGATTTTGAATGGCACCTGCATCGCCATCGTGAAAGTTTTACACAAGAACAATTTGACCGCCGGCTCGAATATGGACAGGAAGTATTAAGTAATTATTATGACAACCGTATAGCCGGTTTTAATAAGATAGTTGCTATCGAAAGAAATATTCGAAATGTTGTAGTAAAAGGAATTCCCATAAAAGGAAAACTGGATAAGCTTGAATTCGATGGTAAGTCGGTAAATGTTGTTGATTATAAAACCGGCGATCCTGATAAAGCTGCCCCAAAAATGAAAGGGCCATCCGACAAAGAACCAAACGGCGGCGATTATTGGCGGCAAGGTGTTTTTTATAAGATCCTTGTTGATAATTATGAACAAAAAAGCTGGAAGGTCGTCAGTACTGAATTTGATTTTATTGAACCTGATAAAAAGAAAAACTACAGGAAAGAAAAATTGGTTATAAACCCCGCTGATATCGAAACCGTAACACAACAAATAATGATGGTATGGCAAAAGATACAGGACAGGGAATTTTATATTGGCTGTGGTAAACCCGATTGCCACTGGTGCAATTTTGTTAAAACAAATAATCTTGCGATTGCCTTACACGACATGGAACCAGAAGAAGAGACCCAATAGAACCATGATTAACACGACCTGCCTGCCGGCAGGCAGGTTTTAGGGGATTATTAGGAAAATTAGAACAGTTATCAAATGCAAAGCATTTAAGTTTGCGATTCGCGATATGAATAGAACAATCTTTATAAAAGTTATTTCCCCATTTTTCCTCCTAATCTTTTTGGTCACGAAAATCGTGGTTCTTCCGGGCTGCGCCAACATGATCCCTCCCACCGGGGGCGACAGGGATTCACTTCCTCCACTTTTGGTAAAAGTGTCTCCGCCGGATTCAAGTAAAGGGTTTAATACAAAAACTATCACTTTTACTTTTGACGAGTATATCGATCAGCCACAGGAACTTTCCAGGAATCTCATCGTTTCTCCGATGTATTCTGTCATGCCAGCTGTAGAGTCCTACCACAGGCAACACTTTCGATACACTTCAATTTTCAGGTAAGGTTATCTTGGCAGAAACCGGCGGTTTTGATAGTACATTAATTGCTATGCTTTATAGAAGTGGCGAGGATTCTGCGCTTACAAGAGAAAATCCACGATATATTACTAAGGTGGATGGGAAAGGTAATTTTCGTTTTCAATACTTACCAACCGGTACGTTTTATGTCTATGCGTTAAAGGATGAAGGAGGACCCAAACGGTACTATGGGAGATCACTCTTCGCATTTGCCGATAGCGCTGTTGAAATAAAACCTGGCGCTGCACCGGTTACTTTATATGCTTTTGAAGAAAAGAAAGAACAACCCTTACAACCGACAATAAATTTTGCAGGAGGTAACCGTCCCGGTGCAAAACCCGATGAAAGAAGATTAAGGTTTTCAACTACCCTTAGCGGCAATATGCAGGATCTTCTTGGCGATTTTAATCTGAAATTTGAACAACCACTTCGAAATTTTGATTCAACAAAACTGCAGCTACGGACAGATTCTGTATTTAACCCCACACCTGCCAGTTGGCAAATGGATAGCCTGAGGAAAAACCTGACATTAAAAAATACCTGGAAAGAAAACACACTTTATCATTTGATCCTCGATAAAGACTTTGCTGATGATTCCTCCGGCCGGAAATTATTAAAGACAGATACGATCAGCTTCACTACCAGGAAGCAGGCTGACTACGGTTCTTTAAAGATCAGCTTTACCAATATTGATCTTTCAAAAAACCCGGTACTGCAGTTTTCCCAGGGGGGCCGGGTACTTTATACGTTCGCATTAAATACTTCCGAGCTTAATCAACCTTTATTTAATCCCGGTGAATATGAACTCAGTATTCTTTACGATGAAAATAAAAATGGACATTGGGATCCGGGTAAATTTTTTGAAGGAAAAAAACAACCTGAACTGGTCAAGCCGCTCAATAGAAAAATAACCGTCCGCACTAATTGGGATAATGAGTTTGAAATAAAATTGTGAGCTCTGAGCCACGAGCCTTGAGCTATGAGTTTAAGAAAAAACCATTCTCATAGCTCACAGCTCATAACTCGCAGCTATCTTTGCCCTATGCAATTTTCCTCTCAACTTCTTGAAAATGCTGTTAACGAATTTGCCAAACTTCCCGGTATTGGAAAAAAAACCGCCTTGCGGCTGGTGCTTCATTTATTAAAGCAGGAAGAAAATAATGTACAACAGTTCAGCGAAGTAATTGCTAAAATGCGCAATGAAATAAAATTTTGCCAGCGTTGTTACAATGTAGCTGATGGCGATATATGTTCGATCTGCGCCAATAGCATGCGCAAGCAGGAAACCATTTGTGTTGTTGAAAATATCCGCGATGTGATCGCCATTGAAAGTACCCAGCAATACAATGGCACTTATCATGTTCTCGGCGGTATCATTTCACCGCTTGATGGTGTTGGCCCCGATCAGCTCAATATCGAATCACTCATCAATCGTGTACAAAAAGAAAAAACGGAAGAGATCATTTTTGCATTGAATCCAAACATACAAGGCGATACCACTATTTATTATATTCAAAAGAAGTTGCAGCATACAACTATTCATATCACTACCATTGCAAGAGGTATAGCATTTGGCGGCGAGCTCGAATACGCCGATGAAATGACCCTGGCCCGCAGTCTTCAGAATCGTTTGCCGGTTGAAAAGTATGTAAGCAATAAGTAGATGGAGATTAAGACAGAGGTTAAGACCTCGATCCGAAGAACCATCTCAGCCTTAACCTCAATCTAAGCCTTGTCATAACTTTTGCCTTATTAGATAAACTCTTTATCTTTGCACCACAGGCGGATTTGTTTATTGTTCGGCCTTTACGGAACTAATAAACGCAAAGAAACTTCACTACTGTTTCCCAACGTTTATTTGGTTCAGAGATTTTTAATTATTTAGTCAGCTGTATTGCTACTATGAAGCTTTTGTTGCGATGTGCCTGCCCTGAGGGAATTCGAAGGGTCACCCGCAATTCTTAGGAGCATACCCGCAGCTCAAAGCTCATGGCTCACAGCTCAAAACTTTGATTATGAATATTAAAAACGAACTCGAAAAACGCATTCTCATCATTGATGGCGCCATGGGCACCATGATACAACGCTATAAACTTGCTGAAGAGGATTATCGTGGTGAAAGATTCAAAGACTGGCCTTCTGATCTCAAAGGCAATAATGACCTGCTTAGCCTTACACAACCGCATATCGTTAAAGAGATACATAAGCAATATATTGAAGCCGGCGCGGACATTATTGAAACAAACACGTTCAATGCTCAAAAAATATCATTAGCTGATTATGGAATGCAGGCATTAGCTTATGAAATGAATTTGGCCGCGGCCAAAGTTGCAAAAGAAGCAGTTAAAGAATCAGGTAAGCAAGCTTGGGTAGCCGGCGCATTCGGACCATTGAATAAAACATTATCGCTTTCACCTGATGTAAACAATCCTGGTTTCCGGGCTTTAACTTTTGATGATGCTGTTGATGCTTATTATGAACAAACAAAAGGATTGGTAGATGGAGGTGTTGATCTTTTATTGGTAGAAACGATCTTTGATACATTAAATGCCAAAGCAGCCATCTTTGCTATTAAAAAATATTTCAGAGATACTAAGAAAGATGTTCTTCCGATAATGATCAGCGGAACAATTACCGATGCATCTGGAAGAACATTAAGTGGTCAAACCCTGGAAGCATTTTATACATCAGTAATGCATGCAAAACCATTAAGTATTGGTTTGAATTGTGCATTAGGGGCAAAAGAAATGCGCCCACATATTGAAGAATTGAGTCAAATAGCTTCCTGTTATGTATCGGCATATCCCAACGCAGGTTTACCAAACGCTATGGGAGAATACGATGAAAAACCCGAAGAGACAGCTCATTTCCTTGAAGATTGGGCAAATGAAGGGTTTGTAAACATAGTGGGTGGCTGCTGTGGTACCACACCCGATCATATTCAACATATTGCAAAACATGTAAAAAAAATATCACCAAGAAAATTACCGGAAACTGCTAGAGAATTAGCGATTTGAGTATTATCTTAGCTTAATCAATTTGTAGCGATGGAAAAGACCCTATTGATTATAGCAATCCTCATTATCATCGTTAATAACTTTTCAGTTATCCGGAATGCACTGGTGAAGAGGAATACCTAGATGCCGGAAAAAATTATCATTCAACCATACTTACGTCTTTCAGGTTTAGAGCCATTAGTTGTTCGTCCAGAAACAAACTTTGTAAACATTGGCGAACGAACCAATGTAACAGGCTCTAAAAAATTTGCGCGCCTTATCAGGGAAAATAAATATGAGGAAGCACTGAGCGTTGCACGTCAGCAAGTGGAAAGCGGTGCACAGGTGCTTGATGTAAACATGGATGACGCCTTATTGGATGGCGTACTTGCCATGACAACTTTTCTAAATATTTTACAAAGCGAACCAGATATTGCAAAGATCCCCATCATGATCGACAGTTCGAAGTTTGAGATCATTGAAGCGGGTTTGAAATGTGTGCAGGGGAAATGCATTGTGAATTCCATTTCAATGAAAGAAGGCGAAGAGAAATTTATACAGCAGGCTGAAACATGTTTGATGTATGGCGCTTCAGTAATTGTAATGGCATTTGATGAAAAAGGACAGGCCGATACCAAAGAAAGAAAAGTTCATATATCTCATCGTGCATATAAGATACTCACAGAGCAAGTAGGTTTTGATCCGCAGGATATAATTTTCGATCCAAATATTTTTGCTATAGCTACCGGCCTGGAAGAACATAATAACTATGCGGTTGATTTTATTGAAGCCACTAAGGAAATAAAAGAGTTGATGCCGTTGACAAGAATTAGCGGTGGTGTTAGTAATCTTTCTTTCTCTTTCCGCGGCAATGATCATGTACGGGAAGCCATGCATTCAGTTTTCCTGTTTTATGCGATCAAAGCAGGAATGGATATGGGAATTGTAAATGCTGGACAGGGACAGTTGGTGGTGTACGATGAGATCGAACCGGGATTAAAAAAACTTTGTGAAGATGTAATTCTCAATCGTAATAATGACAACAATGAGGCTACTGAAAAATTAATTGTATTTGCCGAAACGGTGAAGGCAAAAGGAAAGGTGGAGGTCAAAGATGAGGCATGGAGAAAGACATCCGTAGAAGAACGACTGAAACATTCACTGGTAAACGGAATTACTGATTATATTGACGTTGATACGGAAGAAGCAAGAGTAAAATATCCAAAACCACTTGATGTGATCGAAGGTCCGTTAATGGCAGGAATGGATGTGGTAGGCGATCTTTTTGGAAGCGGTAAGATGTTTTTGCCGCAAGTGGTTAAAAGTGCAAGGGTGATGAAAAAATCTGTTGCTATTTTAACTCCTTACATTGAAGCTGAAAAAGAAGAAAGGAAGAAAGCCCATTTAGCAGCCGGTACTGAAAATAAAGAATCAGCCAGTGCTCCTAAGGTTCTGCTTGCAACAGTAAAAGGTGATGTGCATGATATTGGCAAAAATATAGTTGGTGTTGTTCTTGGTTGTAATGGCTATGATATTATTGATCTCGGTGTGATGGTGCATGCAGATAAAATTTTGGATACAGCTGAAAAAGAAAAAGCAGATATTGTTGGCTTAAGCGGATTGATCACTCCTTCATTAGATGAAATGGTCCATGTGGCACATGAAATGAAACGCCGTGGAATGAAACAACCATTACTGATTGGTGGCGCCACTACTTCAAGAATGCATACAGCCGTAAAAATTGCTCCACAATATGATAATGGCGTATTACATGTATTAGATGCAAGCCGAAGCGTAACTGCAGTAAGTTCTTTGTTAAGTAACGAACAGAAGCAACCTTTCCTTGCTGAAACAAAAAAGGAATATGAGAAACTTCGTGAACA
>Ga0193738_1000387_pt1 | contig 24348 bp, 38 predicted proteins | sample L2a1metaG_FD_144927 | JGI IMG/M metagenome (GOLD analysis project Ga0193738, IMG submission 144927) | Soil microbial communities from a riparian zone of the East river system, Colorado, United States - L2a1 | ecosystem: Environmental > Terrestrial > Soil > Riparian zone | place: USA: East River... | reverse complement strand
CCTAGGAGTATTGCTATGCCTATGAGTAGTCCGATGATGAAGGCTAGAACCATATTGCGTTTAGTGGTGCTGCTTATATTCATGCCTGTTCCCCATAATCAAGATGAGGTACCCCAGCCACAACCATGGCTCCACAGTAGGGACAGTGATACTGGCCTAAGGGATACCCTGCTAACTGCTGGGGGTCCCATGGCCAGCAGCAGCGTTCACCCATCTCATTCAATGGAGCCGATATATCTAGCCTGACTGATAGGTCTAGGTCTGCTGCATTCTGGGGGTCTATATCATACCACTGAATGAGACTCATGCCTGTTCCCCATGGATACGTTCAGCATGTTCATACTTACGCTGCTCCACTACGATAGGCCAGGCACCCCTCATATGCCAGGTGCCTATAATCCTTTCACAGTCTGAGCAGTGTAGTGAGACTGTCTTAGTTGCTTCCTGGTCAGTCCTGTACCTGTCTAGGTTAATGGTCATGATTGCTCCTGAGGTATAGCCAGCAGTTCTACACTGAAGGCAGTTAGGGGTCTGTTTGGTTTGCCATCTTCTCTGAGGGGTCTAGTCCTGGGTATCTGTTGCCAGTACCTCATAGCTTCAATGGTGCTGGGGAATCTCATTGCCTGGTTAACATCATTAGTCCACTCAGCAGAACCTCTACCTCTGAAGGCTTCAGGGTCATAGCTCTTAAGCCATTGACCTTCTGGGGCTTTCAGAACTGAGTCTCTGGCCATGTTGATACATCTGATACCTACTTCATCATTCATCATTCATTCTCCATGTTGAAGAAGGGTAGTTCTTGCTGGCCTACTGGTATGCCTGCCTTTAGCTTACTGATGCAGTCACTACAGGCAAAGGTATGAAACCTCTGAGCAAGGCTGACGTTATTGGTGCCTCCCTTATTCCCTGAGTAACGCTTGATAGGGCACCAGCCTTTAACTACTTGCCAGGTGCCTGAACCATTACTGTCTATGACAGTCTGGCAGAAGGAGCAGGTTACTCTACGGCTCTGAGGTATGGTTTCGTTCATGCTTATCCAACTCCTTAAGTAAACGTATTCTAGAAGTTTGCTCATCATGCTCAGACTGCTGTACCAGAATGGTTCTAATCCACTCTGCCAGAATGATGAGAACGAAACCTGCCAGAACTAATGTTAAGACTAATGCAGTCATGCTGGTTACTCCTTTCTGGGTGGTTCTGAGGGGGTCTGGACCAGGGGGGTGTTCCTTTCATACACACCCCCCCCCTGTTCCCATAGACCTGGGGCACCTGTTCTCACCTGTTCCTGAGACCTGTTCTCCCTGGTCAGAGGGTCTGTGGCTACCCCTGTTCTGGGTACCTGTTCTTAGCCTAGAGGCTGGTCTGACCTGTTCCGGCCATCTACCAGGGGTTATGCAGAAACCTGTTCTGCCTGAAAGTTCAAGTTTCATGGCCAGGGTACCTGTTGCCTACGGTACTTAAGAGCAGCATTCAAAGTGACTGTTCTTCCTGGGCTAAACCCAGCAGCCTTCAGCATTCTGGTAGCGATATGCCTGCCTGCTTCTGGGGGTACATCAGCAGCATCAAGCTCCTTAGCCTTCTCCTTAGTGCCTTCTGGCCAGCTTAATGCACCCCTGCTGTAGCTCAGGTGGGGGTCATCAACCTTAGTGATATTGACTATCTCAGCCACCCAGGAGACCCTAGAAGCCTTCCTGATGAACTGGATTCCATCATCTTGAACCTTCAACTGCCAGATAATATCTACGTCATCTCCCTTAGCAGATGAACCCCTAGACCTGCCTTCTTGATACCCCTCATGATCTAGTCTGCACATTGCTATACCAGCAGACTTCAAGGGCTGACCTGTGAACCTGTAGAAGTTGATATAGGTATCAGAACTGTTCTCATCTCCCTGAACCACCCTGCTCATAGTGTCAATGAAGATTACCTGTTCTCCCATGGCTACTGCCTGCTCTAGCAGTGCCCTACCCCCTGCTTCAGTGTCAAGGGGTGGAACTGGCTGATGAAGGTAGTAATGAAGGTTCTCTAGGCTCTCAGGAGCTATATGCATATCCTCTAGCCTCTCTCTGATATCATCTTCAGTCATTTCAAAGTCATAGTAGGCAACTACCTTAGGGGTCATTGCGGCTCCTGTGAATGGGTCTTTACCTATCGCTAGGTGAACAGCCAGCCACAGACTGATCAGCGACTTTCCAGCTTTCCTCTGAGCATGAATATGGATATGCCTAAGCTCTGGCCAGATATCTTCTACTAGCCAATCAACATCATGACCCAGCCTGTTCATCAGGGCTACCCAATCCAGAGCCTCATACTTAGTCTGGGGTTTGGCAAACTCACTAGCAGCAGCAGAGAGCCTTCTTAGTTCTTCTTCATAAGCATCCCTGCTAGAAGCCATATCTGCTCAGAGTCCTATCTGCTTCTTCATGAGTTATGAAACCTTCAGCTTCAGCCTGGGCTATCTGCTTCTGCCATTCTTGTATGCTCTGAGGTTCCCTGGTTTGACCCCTGGTTCTGTTCCATACAGCCTGGGTGACTTCATCCAGCAGGTCATAGGTGGGATGGCCTACAGAGGTTCTGAGCCAGTGGGGGTGGAGCAGGTCTGTTCTACGCTGCTCTCTGAGCCTCTGATAACCCTCTAGGCACCAGGAGCAGGGTTCCCCCTCATCTCCTACCCAGGTGGCCCCACAGATTTGGCACTCTAGGTGCCAGCCTGAAGCCTCATGCTTTATCAGTGCCCTAACATCCCCATACTTCTGACGTACCTTCTGCCTGAGGGGTTCTAGGAACGTATCTAGGCATTCCTGGCAGTATCCCTGGGTTCCCAGGAGTCTTACTGCTAGCTCAGGACAGAAGGCACATACCTCATTGAGGTTCATGCCAGAAGATGATTAGGCCCACCCAGGGAATCCTCATTACTTCTCTTTCCCATCCCAGAGTCTGAGAGCAGCGTTAATGAATAGTAGTAGCTGCTGATGGTCAGACTGGGTGCCATGGTCGTTAGCCCACTGGTTCTGACCCCAGGTAGTTATATAGTCTGCTAGGTCTAGAAAGTCCTCATAGGGCAGGTCAGCTTCAGAGGGTGCCTCTAGGGCTTCTTTCTTCTTTGAAGCCCCACCCCTGATGGGTCCTTCTACCGCTTCATAGAAGAAGATAACTCTATGAGTTGATGCCATTACTTCTCCTTTCATGTATTCAAGGCATACCACTTCATAAGTGCTTTATGCACCAGAATGGCTAAGCGTGGGTTTGCTGCTAACTCTTGCATGAGAACATCACATCTGTCCTGCTCATGATCTATGTAAATCACTTCAGGTTCTGCCGTATGTTCTTCTAGGTGCTTTCTGACTTCAGGTGCCACATCTACAGGAGCAGGTCTGATGGCTGCTAGATGGTTCCTGACTGCCCACTCAGTTCTAGTAATATTCTGAGGACGATCGTCCTCAGTTTCTAGAACATGATGAGCAGCCTTGATCTGCTTATCAGCGTAACTCCTGCTCATCTTCCAGCGTTCACGGCAGTAGGTTTCAAATGACTTGAACCCATCCACCTTATAAAGCCTCTGGTCTCTTATCTTGCTGAGAGCTATGCCTACCTGAACGAAACCCTCTAAGTGACGTTCTATAATCACTTCCTGTTCTAGTAGGTCTCTCTTAGCTACTGACAGGTCAGTCATTCTGGTGGCTTCACAAAGATGTTTCTTGTGCTAGGAGCATGAGGCTGAATCCTGGCTGGCTTCCCTGACTTCTTCCTGTTCTTCTTTGATATCTTGCTAGCAGGGTTACCAACAGGGAGACGTAAGGAAACTGGGGGTGGCACAACATCAATGACTATGCCAGCAGGCATGATCTGGTTATCTCTGTCATATGCCTGAATCATCTTCTGCATATTGACAGTTAGAAACCCCCTCATGGGGATACCCTTATACTTGAACCTGACCCTTGATGCTCCTACCTGAGCCTCAGTAATATGAGGGTACCTGTTCATGGCATTAGCAAAGACACAGGCCCAGGGGTCACATTGATGAGCAGAACGGTCTACCTCATCTACAGTAAAGTGCATGGGTTTGGTGATATCTACCAGTGTTTGCTTACCTATCTTCTTTGGCTTTCCAAAGTCATCAGCCATGGCTCAGAACAGTTCTTCAATGTCTACGTTCAGTTCTGCTGGCTTGAAGGCTGCTGAATACAACTTAGCTGGGTTCAGCCCACCCTTCTTGACTGCATTCCCTGTCCAGCCCAGAGACAGGGTGGCACCCATCTCAATACCCTTCTTTGAACCAGACTTCTTGATGGCTTCTTGAACAGCCTTCAGGCTGCTGGTTCCTTTGCCTTCAGCTACCTGGGGGTTACCCCCTCTGAGGTAGACGGTACGCTTACCATCATCATCCTCATCATCCTTCAGGTCTGTTTGAAGGGTCACCACTACCATCATCTTAGGGTTACCGTCATCCCAGAAAGCTGGCTTGCCATCTTCCATGTTGGTTTGCTGCTGCTTACTGGCATCAACAATCTCCCCAGTTACCTGGTCTCCCACTTTGTCAAATGGGAAGGATTTAGCACCCTGACCCATCAAGAAGTCATTAACCTCATCTAGTGACATTGCCTGTTACCCCTTACTTTCTTGTATGTTGAATCTGACTACTGGCCTATCATCCATATCAAACAGGAGCATAGCTGTGCCAGCATGTAGCGCAAATACAGCACTCATGATGGCTGGTGCTTCTTCTGGTTTGATTCTGCCCAGGTCTGCCAGCCCACCTGGGTAACCCATGGCATTCAGTGTGCCTATGAGTAGTTCTGTTACTTGCTCATCTGTAAACTCAGGACCCAGCTTGCCAAACTCACTGAGAGCAGTAACCAGGGCGTACCTGTCATAGGCTGGCTGGCCTATTGACCCCAGCACTGCTGCTGAAGTCCACTGCCTGAGAAGTTCATTCCTGGGGTGGTCTACCAGAGAATCTTTCAGAGATTCAATCTGGTCAGAGGGGGTGGGGTCTGATGCTTCAGGCTTAGCCCACCTATCGGAGTGTTCCCTAGCCTGGGAGGAAGGGTGCCTATCCCTAGAAGTTCTGGTAGCCAGTTCCCTAGGGTCAGGCTCAGGGAAGGTCAGAGAGTATTCAGTCTCTATCATCCTGATAACAGCATCAATGGCTACCAGTTGCTCATTAGTGTGAACGTCTGCTTTCAGCCCTGGCACTCCTTCTGGCCACTTCCTAGCCAGATGTTGTAGGGCTACGTCTGAATGCTCTTTGATGAACCCCACTCTGGTTCTCAGCCACTCTTTCACTTCAATACGAAGCATGGTTGCTTCAATGTCCTCTAGGTCTGTGAGAACCCCTGGGACTGCTGGGGTGGCTGGGGTGCCCTGGGCAGGCTCAGACGGCTCCTGAGGCTCTGTGGGGGGTTCTGGTGCCAGTCTCAGGGCTGCTACCGCTGGGGAGAGCAGCCCACCTTTCTGCCTTCTCCACTCATAGACCTGCTGAGCTAGCTGGAGTCCTAACCTGCCTTGCTGAACGTCTACCCAATACAGTTGGCAGGTTGCTGCTTCAGGCACTGCATGAACCACTAGTGCCCAGTCTGGGTAGGTGGGTGGGTCAAAGGGGATGCGTTCATCTGTGAGAACGTCATATCTGACAGAATCCACATAAGCAGCAATCTGAGTAGCGTAGGTGCCAGCAGCGTATTCAAGGCTCAGACCTGTCTTAGTGTCACCCACCAGGATTGAACCTATCGGGATAATCTGACCATCAGGAGCAATCAACTGTCTGGTAGTTCTATACCTTCTGTCCATTGTGCCTGCTAGACCATGCTGGTCATTCACGCACTGGACTTCTACGTCTACAGGCTCTAGGCCATACAGTTCCAACATATCTACATATGCCTGAACAGCAGCCTTGAACTGGGGTGCTGGTTCCCAGTCATGCTCTAGATCAACATGGTCAAACATGCTATGCACTGCCTGACCCTGAACCCTACGCTTGTTACCCTTGCCTGCCTGAACGCATTCCTCAACATAGTCCCTGATAACCTTCTTATCTCTCTCAGGGTCAAGGGTGGAGATTACCGCTAGGACTTCAGGCAACTGAGCAGCACCCACTAGAACAGTTCTAAGTTTCCAGTCAGTCAGGTTGCTTTCATCATCCAGCACCTTCCCTACGCTGCTGCTCCTTCTCCTTCTAACCATCTTCCCAGTCTCAGGGTCCTTGACTAGGGGGATGCCTTTACCCACCCTTCTGAAGTCTGCCCTACCTGGGGGGTTTAGGGCTGGGTCATATAGCAGGTTCTCATTCATCTTCAAACTCCACTATGGTATGCCAGCCTGAATCAGTCATGCAGATACAGGTAGAAGGGTCCTTATCTAGGTCCCAGGATTCTCCACAGGTAGAACACTCCATGATGAAGTTAACATCATCCTTCATCTCAGCAGCTTCTTTCCACAGTTATCACATTGCCATGCATCAAACCCACCCAGATGCCTGGGGTTAGGAAGATGGCAAAGACAGTAAGGTCCAGTGTTCACAGGTCTGGGAAGAACATTGCCTTGACTTCTCTGGTTCATGTAGTGAGACCAGCACCACCCTCTAGCCCTGACTGGCTTAGGGCATCCATCTACAGAGCATTTATTCATGGCCATCCTTCATCTCATCAATCTTCATCTTCAACATGGCTCTAACCAGTGACTGAGTACCAGCCATCTGCCTCAGGGTTTCCTCAGGCACTTCATCTATCACGATATCGGCACCAGGTCTGTCATCCCAGGCATACCACTTACTGATAGCCAGATTGATTACCTGAGCATCATCTACCCAGACTATTCCTGTCAGGTGGTCTAGAACCCCTCTGGCCAGTTTGTCTACGTCAGGCTTCTTGATATCTGGCCACCAGCCATACTGGTACTTTCTAATACTGCTCTTTGGGTATGGCAGGGTTACATCAATCATGACCCTCAGGGCACCCCTCAGTAAGTCATCATCCCCCATAGCGGCTCTGGCTTCAGACCTAACATCTTCTCTCCATGTTGAAGCTCTGATGCGGCTTTCTTTGCCTCCTGCTGGCAACATGGCTCCATTAGGCATTCTGACCAGCGACCCTTTAGGCACTGGGATGCCATCAACATGAAAGGTTACCCCACTCATGCTGCTGGCTTCTTCAGGGGTAGGAGTTTGTCTACGTCAGACTTCAGCACTACTAGTCTCCCTGCTACTTCCCAGGCTGGTAACCTGTCTTGACGTATTAGTCTGTAAATGAATGTTGGTGAAGTGTATCCATACCTCTGAGCAGCCTGAGCTACTGACTCTAGGTCAGAGATAGGGACCACCCCAGGAGGTTTAGTGGTCATAGTGGGTCCCTACTTTGGCTCAGGGGGTCTACCTGTGTCAAGGACTGTGAACTAGGTTTCTGCGTAAGCCCTGGTAGATGGCCTAGAGGGGTCCCCCAGTTGCAGCAGTTCATAGGTGGGAACTACACTACCAGCCCTGCCAGATGAAAGGGACTGAGATGGGTTACATGATGGTCTATGGGGAATGCCTGCTCTGCTGGAAGGTGTTTGCCTTCAATCCTGAGCTAGTCCCTTCCCATACGGTAGAGGGGGTCAGGGAACCCATCTGCCAGGACTGCATAACTAGCGTGAACAGCACCAGGGTTCAGGGTGGTCTAGAACCTCTCTGGGTCTCCCCTGATGCCTACAGCCCTACAGAATGTTTCTGAAGATAGTTGCAATCCTGATTCTGAACTGCTAGACCTAGACCCCTGTAAGGCATCAACTCACTCTCTGAAGGAGAAACATCATGGCAGAAACCACACTTGACCTGGGTGCACCAGTTCCGATCAAGGAACGCCCAGTATCCCCCCCCAGGGGTGGCAGGGCACCTGTACGCCCAGCCTATGAAGCCTGGCTGGCTAAGCTGACCCCTGGTGCAGAGTTTGAACTGGCCAGCAAGGATGAGGATGGGGCACACTCCATCAGCAGGCTGACCAGCTTCCGGACTATCGCTAAGGAACTGAACGCTGCTGATGGGGCTACCAGGGTCTACCAGATTGACTCTGTGCCTGTTGTGCCGAATAAGCGTTACCGTATCTTTGGCTCAGTCAAGGAGCAGGCTGCTGCTGGCAAGAAGGCTGCTGCTAGCTGAGTCCCAGTTCCCACCCAGGGAAACCTAGAACCCCCCAGGCTTAGGTCTGGGGGGTTCTTCTGTTTCTGAAGATTCTTTCAGGGATGGGAATGAACCTGAGGATTGAGGGTTATACTAGTCACCATGAACAGCCACCCCAGCAGCATCCACTACAACTACAAGACGAAGGAACTGGTAGGTGAGAAGGTTTGCCAGTTCTGTGGCTCTTTGGAGCGTATCCTGCCCCAGCCCACTACCAGGACTATTGAGACCTGGCACCACTCCGCAGAGTGTGTAGTAGGCCCAGAGCCAATCAGGTGACCAGCCCCACCAGAACCCCCCAGGCTTTCACCTGGGGGGTTCTTCTGTTTCAGGGATGAGGTTGAAACCCTCAGGCAGTTCCTATAGTCTGACTGCATGACCCAGAACCCCAGCCCCAGCCAGAAGAACTACACTGCTATCAAGTTGAATATCTCAGGCATAGTAGCTGTGAAGGATGAGACTGGAAAGACAGTCAAGAGGTTTAAGCAGTACCCAGCAGCAGAAAGGTACGCTACCAGACTCAATGAGGAAGCAGCCAGGACTCAGCCAGCCACCTGCCAGCATGTAACTACCAGCCACCATAAAGCCTGCTCTCAGTGCATAGCCCAGATGGCTAGGGATTCCCAGCCAGAGTGAAGGCAAAGAAGAACCCCCCAGGTGAAAGCCTGGGGGGTTCTTGTATTTCAGGGATGATGTTGAAGCAAGTTACCCCAGGGTAACCCACCAGCTAGCTCAGGAGCCACCTACAGCACCCTGGGTGCCTGGTAGCCCCAGAACAGCCTTACTCCCCTCTGAGAGCCTTCTAGGTACCTCTCAGGGCACCTGGGCTGGAAGCAGTGTCAAACTCAGGACTTCTTAGCAGTCTGGGTCACTGGGGTTCTGATTGCCTGAATGGCTGACAGAATCTCTGGGTCACTGATAACGCTCTGGTCATTCCCAGGTCTGGGAACTTCAGCAGCCAGAGCAGAAGCGTACTTATCGCCAAACCCAGGAGAACCAGCCATCTGCCAGATGAAGGCATTAGACCACTGCACTGGGTCTGCTTCTCCCTCCTGGGCTGCTGCTGCTCTGGTCCTTGCAATGAAGTCATTATCTGAACTGAGTAGGGCTACGTCTGAATATGCCATGATGTTTCTTTCCTTTGTTAGATAGTGGAGAACTGAAAGTCAATAACAGCAGCAGCGTTAGTGCCACCTGTCAGGTAAGCGGTACCAGTGGGGTTAATGTCCATTGTGCTAACTGTCCCTACCGCATTCTTCTGAACTGTAAAGGGTGGTCTGAATCCTACTGGCAGGGTAAAGGCAACTCCAGTACCGTTACCGATAACCCCCCTGAGATATACAATGTCGCCTATCTTACGATACTGAGCAGCTTGATACCCCCCATAGTTCACCCAGCCATTCTGGAAGGTTACCCCTGTCCAGGGGGTGGGGGTAGTGTAGGTAGTCAGCCTGTTGACTTCATTAGTGATAGGCACTCCCCAGGTGGCAGTAGCTATCTTAGTTCTGGTTACTGGTACTGGGATACTCACACTGGGACTCCTTGCCTGGGACCCCACAATGACAGGGGGTCAGACCAATAATAATCACTAGACCACTTAGCGTAATCTTCTACATCTGTCTGGTCCCAGTAGGTTGCATCCCACTCATCCATATCCCAGCCATGATCTGACCATTCAAGCTCTCTGAAGGAAGCAGGCAGATCAACTACCAGAGTGGTCAGCCAATCCTTAGGGCTTATCCTGTGTTCAATGCTCTGGATATGAACACAGACTGCATACCCCCAATCCTCAGTAGGGTGAGAGTACCATACTCTTACCATCCAGTTGAGGAATGCAGCTAGTGTCCAGTCCCAGGCTCCTGAGACCCCTGGGGCGTAGGCCACACTGTTAACCCTCAGAACTGGGTCAGAGTACCCAGTCATAATGTCTGCTGCTCTCTGGTCTAGGATATATCCACTGGTGCTATTTACAAAGTCATGCCTCTGATAGGTGAAGGGACCATACTGCTTCATGGATGCTTCATTAACATACTCCTGAGCAGTGCCACCTGCGTTAGCCAGAGACACAATATTGACTACTCTATCTAGAGACCAGCTAGTCTGTAGCTCATTGATGCAGATGAGGGGTGCATCTGGGTCAGTAGGTATTTCATCCACCTGGGGCATATCCCCCCAGTGTGGCTGGCCTACCAGGTCAGCAGTAACAGTGTTCAGGTTGCTATCTTCAGCGTTCCAGTCCCTATCTTTGTAGACACAGTTACCCTCTCTGTCGGCAAAGAAGTTACCCCCCTCAGAGTCAGCAGTTACCCCAGCTTCATCCCTGAGACTTCTACCGCTAGCTTCAATATTTCTCATGAAGAAGTTACCTTCATCAATGAGCCTGGGAAGGTAGCCAATCTGGTCTAACACTGCATTGATTCTGCCACCCCCCTTCTGTGACCCTGGAGGAAGCTGGCTACTGGCAACAGTCTTATTAGACAGGATTGCAGTGGGGTCAGTCAGAGACCACCTAGAGACCACATGACCATCCATGGAGTAGCCATCAGTCAAAGAGTCAATAACATGGAATGCCAGAGGGTACTCTATGCCTTCATAGGTAGCGGTAACTCTCACCTGCCTACCTGGTGCCAGGTTCAGAGGGTGGTTCTCATGGTAAGTGTATTTGCCTGAGGTATTCAACATATCCAGTTGCATTGTGGATACGTCATACCTGTTAGTGAATCTCTCCCTGCCATATCTGACGTTCATAGCCTGAACGTCACAGGTAATATCTACCCAGGTTAATGGGGGGGTCTCTAGGTCCATCTCTCTGAGGTAGAGGTTCTGCCACTGTAACCCCCACTCAGTCAAAGTAGCAGCAGGAGGATTAGCACCTAGAAGGAGAATCCTGGCTACTGTCATGCCAGCAGGCATAGCAGGACCAGTGTAGGAAACATCTTCCCATTCAGTACCTAACCAAACCAGACTAGGGTTTATGTAATGAACCCAGGGACCAGCAGGAGAAGCAGCAACCTGAACTAGAATACGTCTGACAGTAAGAGCCTTCCCAGCCATCTGTCTGACCTGAGCACCCACCTGGTATCTATGACCAGGGGTCACTGGCCAGACCCAGGTAGGATTAGACCAAATACCACCCCACCTACTAGTAAGAGCTACACCTTTAGAAGATGTTGAATAAAGCCCACCACTAGTAGTGTGATTGTGCATACTTTCACTGCCAGGGTATGGCTCATAATCAGCAGTATTTAACTCACCTGTTCTCCATCCCACTGGTGCACCGTAAGAGCCACCAGTGTTAAACGGTATCTTAGTTTCGTTGCTACCTACAATGAGACTGCCTGAAGTGGCTAGTTCCACCTTCAGGGTTACCCCATGTTTCTGCCAGTCTCTGATACTGGTGGGCATTAGGCAACAGCCTTGCCAGAGGTACGCTCATACTCCTTCAGAGCCTCATAAACCTTCCTGCCTACTTCAGCAGAAGCAGTCAAGGCATAGACATTGATGATGGTTGTACCACCCAGCCCACCACCCTTGCTGAGTGGTACCACTGCTTCAGGACCAGCTTCACCTATGAGAGCAATAGTGGGTCTGGTGACAATACCCCCAGCAGCCATCTTAGGAATGCTCCACCCCTTGCCACCCATCCCAGGCACCCAGCTAGGGACTTTGAAGCTGAAGCCACCTACCGTACTGTTCCAGAGTCTCTTGATTGCATTGAAAGCAGAGACATAGGGTGCCTTGATGATGTTTGCCAGGTTGCTGAAGAACCCCACCACCCTGCCAGGGAACCCCCTGAACCAGTCCTGAATACTATTCAATGCAGTCATAACATTAGCTTTAGCTGTATTGAATGGGCTGGTGACTTTGTAGGCCAGGGTAGCAAACCAGCCACCCACTCTGCCTGGTAGGTCTCTGAACCAGTTACCGATATTCCCCAGGGTGGTCAGTACCGTATCTTTGGCACTGCTGAAAGGTCCTGTAATCTTTGCGACGATACTAGAGAGCCACCCAGCTATCTTGCCTGGCAGGTCTCTGAAGAACCCAGATATCTTATCCCAGTTCTTGATAATGGTATAAGCAGCTATGCCAAATGGGCCAGCCAGAATAGATAGGAGCAGTGGCCAGTTCTTCTTAATCCAGTCATAGAGCCATTCAAAGGCTTTCAGGATTGCTCCTACTGCCTTATCTACTGCCTCCCTGAACCAGTCCACCTTCATGTATAGGAGAACGAAACCAGCAGCAAGAGCAGCCACAGCAATGATGATTAGCACAATGGGGTTAGCAGCCATAGCAGCATTGAACAGCCACTGAGCAGCAGTAGCGACTTTGGTAGCCACCCCCCATGCAGCCTGAGCAACCTGCCAGGCTTTCACTGCTAGGACTACCCCCATGATGCCAGCAGCCAGAGGAAACAGCCAGGAACTATTGTTCTTGACAAAGGTAATCAACTCCATCAGAACTTTAGACAGTTTGATGATGGTAGGCATAAGCATGTTGCCTATCTGAGCCTGAGTATCCTTCATCTGTGCACTCATGATGGCTTGCTGGCCAGCCAGGGTGCCTGACTCTTTAGCAAAGGTACCAGCAGCATCAGAACTCTGCTCCATGATGAGAGCCTGAGTAGCCATGGCTTTACCGTAATCAGTTACCTTACCTTCAGCATCAGTTAGGCCCATCTCAATGGCTTTAGCTTCAATGCTGGAAGCCTTCATGGTAACTGCGTACTTCTCCATGGGGTCCATCTCCCCTTTAAGCGCACTGCTCATAGCAGCCATGGCTTCAGGAACAGTACCCCCATACATTGCAGCCAGGTCAGCAGCCCTTTCAGCCATAGCCTGGGTGCTGCTGGCTACCTCATCCATGGGTACCCCAGCATTCTTCAACTGAGACCCAGTGATAGCAGCTAACTGGCTGAACTCTGCCTTACTGATACCTAATGCTTCAGCAGTGGTATCGCCAAACTTCTCCATATCTGTGGCATAGTCACCATAGACAGAACGTAAGGCACCTAGAGCCTGCTCTTGATCTGATGCAGCACCTACAACAGCCTTGCCAGCACCTACAATCTGGTCAACAGCTACAGCACCTACAACAGCCTTGCCTATGTTGCCAGCAGTAGACTTGAAGCCTGAAACATCCTTCTCCAGGGTGCCTATAGACTTCTGAGCCTGGCTAACATCCCCAACAATCTTAAGAAGAAACTCTCTGTCAGCCATGGGTCATCTTGCCTTATAATCCCAGTCTTTGAAAGCCTTATCTACAGCATCAGCCCACTTCTCAGTATTGGCTCTAGCCTGGCTTCTAGCAGTGGGGTAGAGGAAGTAACCCTGCTTACCTCTGTGGGGTAGGAACTGCTGGGTAGTGGGCCTAGCACCCCCACCAAACTCAGCACCATAGAAGATATCTGTAAACTTAACCCCAGGTCTAGCCAGAGTCTTAGGCACCCTTACAACAGGCACCCTGTCTCTCTTAGCCTTCAGCCCACTAGCAGCAAGATTCTGAAGGGGGGTACTAGCGGCTCTCTGGGCACCTGCTACCAGGTCTCCAGCTATCTCCTGGCTGGCATCCCTAACCTCATTCTGAAGCTCTTTGGGAATCTTGCTCAGTACCTTCAGAAGCTGGTTCAGCCCTTTAATCTCAGCTACAGTATCTCTCTGGGTTCCAGACCTGGCCATTATCGTCTACCCCTGCTAGCAGCTTTACGCTTAGCCCTGGCATCATCCTTCATGACTTCTACCATAGCGTTATGCTCAGCTACTGTAAGCAGACGGTATTCTGTAGGGGTCAGTCTCCAGTAGTGCCAGAAATAAGCCTTATCCTTTAGCTCTGCTGCTCTGGCAGAGCTAGTGGAGGGTTTGCCTCATCATCCCCATTCTCAGACATATTGGTCTCAGAGAATGTCTTAATCTCACTCATCTTCACCCTAGCCTTAAACTCATCCCAGGGTAATGTAGGATTAGCCTTAAGCTCAGTAATCCACATAACTGCACCACTCAGCATGAGTGGGTCAGCTTCAGAGATTGACTTTCCACCTAGAGCCTCAGTGGTCATCATCTCAACTTCACCCAGGGTTAAGTCATCAAAGGCAGTCATGCAGCTACCGGCTCCTTAGTGTTCTTAGCTGGCTTAGCAGTCTTGCTGGCATGAGTATGAGAACCATTAGCACCCAGAACAGTAAGTGCCCCACCATCATCCCTGACAATATCCCCAATAACGTCCATCTCTAGGTTAATCTCTGTAACCTCATTGATTCCAGCATCAACAATAGCGTAAGCCACCAGCCTAACTTCTCCTGTCCAGTGTGGATTAGTAGCAGAAGCAGGTTCATTACGGTAGGCAAACTCAAACGGTACCACTGTACCTGGTCCCCCTACTGAAGTCAGGGCTTCATCAAGTGAGTCAGGGCCTAGGCTCATCTTCAGGTCAATGGTCAGCACCCAGGCAAACCCCAGAGGGTCGCAGAAGGTAGCTGCTGCATCATCTTCCTCAGGAATGAGATGGATGCCTGAGCTAAAGCAGGTCAGGTCAGCAGCCACTGTAATGGGTGGGCCTACTGGGTCATCTACTCCCAGGGTAATCCAGGGGTCTTGAAGTTTGATGGGCTTAGCAGCCATTCTGGTTCTCCTTATTCTAGGTCATATGTCAGGTTGATGGAACAGGCTAGGTAATCCACTCCACCTATCTGCACAGGATAAGGAGCAGTAGTATCAATCAGGGTGAAGTCAGTTCCCTTAAGAGCAGGGAGTAATAGGCTTACTCCTTCTTCAAGGGTCTCTAGCTTGCCACCTGGTTCAATCCTCTGAGCAATAAGCATCAGTTCCATAGTGGCTTCATAGATACAGAGGGTACTAGGCTTCATCCAGGGGTCACCCCAGGCAACCAGTACCATGGGTGGGGCTACAGAGTCTGGCAGGTGGTCAACTACCCCCCACTCAATAGGGAGGGTAGCGACACAGATAGTTGCCAGTTCTTCTCTAGCCAGGCTCAGCTTCACGCTACTCCCCAGGCTTCAGGAGCGTAGAAGGGAATCAGTAAACTGTCATATCTAGCCACCAGGTCTCTGGCAACTCTCACAGGTCCTGTCTCAGACATACCCATGATTCCGAAGGTAGCATCTGGCTGCTTCCAGATATCAATACTTAGGCTCAGAGCTACTTCAGCTAGTGTGGCTGGCACTGGGTCTAGGTCAGAGGTTCTGCCTATCCAGTCATTGATCTGTTCTGTGGCTGCATCACAGACCTGCTGAAGCCTGGGGTTATTCAGATCCCGATAGCCAATCTGGGTGGCCAGCAGGGCAGGGGTGGTATAGGCCATCAGAAGCCTCCCAGAGGCACCCAGAAGCCTCCCAGAGGGGAGTAGGGGTGCTGGGGGGTAGGGAGATGGAACCCCACCCCCCAGCAGGCACCAGGAAGGTTCACTCTGAAGGCTCCTGGTTGATTTCAGCTAGCTCAGGTTCAGGCTTCTTCTTTGCCTTCTTCCCTGTCTGCTCTGGTTCATCTTCTGCAACAGCAGTGATAGTGAATGGGCTACTGCCACCAGTTGAAACAGTGACTTGAACTGTTCTTGCCACCCCTGTAATGGTGGCAATAGGAGCAGTAACCCTGGTGGGGCTGACCAGGGTAGTAGTTCTAGGGTCTCCATCAAAGGAGACCTGAGAACCACTGGTGAAACCTGACCCATTGACAGTGAGAGTAAACCCAGCAGCACCCACTACAGCAGTGGCAGGGGTAATCCCTGACACTGTTGAGGCAGGACCCCCACCCCACAGAGTGGGGGGGTAGCTATCCTGGTAGGGGTCTGTGAATACGCTCATTGCTCAGGTCAGTCCTGTAATCTTGACCACTCCATTACGCTCAGCAGGTGGAACGTCAGCAGGGCCAGCTTCAGCAGTGATAGGGCTATAGAACCCCAGGCTGGTAGCCACAGCAACTTGCCTACCAAACACAGCAGGTTCAAGGGCTTGCATAACTGGGTGCCTACGCTCATACACTTCAATACCGTATCTGTTACCCATATACAGGGTGGTATCTGTGATACCAGCAGTAACTACGGCTCTGAGTCCTGCCACAGTCATAGTGAACTCATTCACTCCACCTGTGCCCAGGGCGTTAGCTGGTCCCACTGCTGGGAACAGTGGCCTACCTGCCAGGTCTGTCAAACCCACCAGTGCACCCCAGCCTTCAGGACCCATGGCAAGCCAGGTGGGAAGCTGACCAGTGTTCGCAAACACAAGTGCAGCAGCATCCCCAATAGCAGCCATAACGTTACCGTCAACCACTGCAACAGTCTCAGTAGTCTTAGCAATCTCTGTAACTACTGCTGCTTCAGACAGGGCTTCAAGCCTTCTGTTCATATGGGTGACGACCATATCAAGACTTGAACTAATCATATCAATGAGAAGTTCAGAGACATTGATATAGCCACCATAGACAGTCATCTGGACTGGCTCAGCAATGATATCCCAGGTCTTGCTAACCAGTTCAGACTTCTCCATCCCCTGAGCAGCTACCCCAGTTGAGAAGTTTGCATCAACAATCCTGGGTCTCATGAAGGTGGAACTAGTCACTGGGTTAACTCCCAGTGCACTGAACAGGGGTCTGCCAGAAGGGCTGGGGTCAAGGATGGCACCTGAAGTGCTGGCAACTACCAGCCCATTGAAGCCACCAGCAGTAGGGATGGTATTAGCCTTATCTAGGCCCAGGTGCTCAGCAGCCCTACGGTGAAACTTCTGCATTCTGGCTGAAGCCTCAGGCTGCTGCTGGTGCAGCATATCCCAAACGTATTCCCCAGCACTACGGTACTGAAAGTCCCTGGAGACTACTGTGGGGTCAAGGCGTGAAAGTCTTGCCTTCACAGAGTCAGCCATCTCTAGGTCTGCACCCACCTTCTCAATCTGGCTATCAAGAGCCACAATACGGCTCCTGGCATTCTGAATGGTTTCTAGGTCAGTCTCATAAAGGTCTCTGCCTTCATCTTCTGCCACTGAAGCAAGGTTCTCAATGAGAGCTACCTTCTGGTCTCTCTCACTGATGAACCGCTGCACAAGAGCATCAACAGCCATGTTTCTCTACCTTTGTCTAGGAGTAATAGGTTCCTGACTAGGGAGAAGGGTGCAGTTCATTCAGATGGTTCCAGGGTGCCTGAATGGTTCAGGGGTGCTGGTTCTCATCTGGGCTGGGTGCTTCTATCGTCACCTGGGAGGGTAGCCCACCTGAGCCAGCAGGGTCAAGGGGTGGTTTCTTCTCCTGCTTTCTCAGAGTCTTTCTGCTGGCACTAAAGGTCAGATTCAGAAGCCTGAGCGTAGTGAGAATCCCTAAAGTGAAACCCAGAGCAAAGGATGAGACTAGGGTGATTGCCTCAGTATTGATGGCAGGTTCACTGTTCTACTGACCTGGGCTAGTAAAGATAGTGCCAGGGAGGCTAGTAGGCCAGGGGTCATTAGTAGGCCAGTCAATAGATAGGAACCATTGACTAGAACTAGCCATCTGACCTGAATGATACAGAATAACGTTAGCTTCTCCTGAAGTATTAGCGGTACATACCACCCCATCAGTACGAAGAAAGATACCCAGATTATTCCAGTAGTTTGGCTGGGGTCTAAACCCCAGGGGTGCAGTATAGAGCGTAGAACTAGTAGCACCAGTAGATTCAAGATAAGTGGCACGCATTAGAACCATCTTACCTAGACGTTTAATGACCATAGGAAAGGTACCATTAGGTACCCACCCATTCAGAGCATCAGCAGAAACATTTCTCCAGCCAGTATCACCCATCTCCTGGCCAGCTATCACCAGCCTGCCTGTAGTGGGGTCAGCCACATAACTAGGAGCAGTGTTCGCATCCAGGTTCCCTATCATGCTTCTTCTTCTTCATCAGCAGGCTTAGCAGCAGCCATAAGGGAACCAGGCAGGGTGGTAGGCCAGGGGTCAGCAGTCATAAAGGTAACCCCAAATCTAACGTACTGGGTATTAGGTGCCATGGGTGCAAACATATGGGTAACCAGCCCATCATTACTAATCTGATAAAGCTGGTTCTTATGCTGCTCCATACCAGCAGCAGCAAGAATGAAGGAAATACAGACCTGATGCAGAATAGTAATGGGCCTAAACCCATATGGAAGAACCACTATATTTGCGCTAGGGGTAGGCCCTGTGTTCATATCACCACCTAAGAACACAGTATCTCCACTACGTCTTAGCATGAGATTTCCAGCTATAGCAATCCAGCCGGGCTGTAACAGTGCAGCGATATCCCGAGTACCGGTACTCCCAATCTCTTTACCACCTATAGCCAGCCTGCCTGTAGTGGGGTCAGCCATATAGCTAGGGGTAGTGTATTGACCTAAGTTACCTATAACCATTACTCTGACTCCCCTTCATCAGCCTGAGTAGCAGCCATAACTACTCCAGGGAGGCTAGTAGGCCAGGCTTGATTAGTCAGCCAGGTAGCATGAAACCTACAGTAGGGGGTTTGGGGTGCCATAGGTTGCCACACTGGGATAATCTCACCAGAGTAATGAACCACCCTATACCACTGTGCTTTAGCTTCATCCATCTCAGACCTGAGCATGAACCCTACTTCAAATGAGCTAGGTACTGCCATAGGAAAGAACCCCAGAGGTAACGTCAAGAAGCTGTTAGCAGGGGTAGCACCTGTATTGATATCGCCACCCAGATAAACAGTATTGCCACTACGTCTAAGGGTTAGCTGCTGACCATACTGCGTATCCCAGCCAGCAGCCAGCAGGTTAGTAATGTTGCGTAGACCTGTATCACCAATCTCATGCCCACCTATAGCCAGTTGACCAGTAGTAGGATTGTAGGCAGTTACCTGAGCAGGTTGCTGGATACCATTGATAGGTGGCACCAATACTCTGGTACTGTCAAAGAGTGAGATATTGCCATTAGGGGTAATCTCTATTCTAGCTACAACAGCAGTACCATCAGCAGTGAACCTACGGATAGCAAAGTACCCACCCTCAGTATTCTCCATTATATCTATCTGACGAATACCAGCATTCTGAAGCTCTATAGTCCTAGCCTGGTAACCAGTACCATTCAGCTTCAGACCCCCATCATTGATCTGAAGGTTCCCTGTCATAGTGTCACCACTCTTGCTGACCTTCCCAGCAGCAGTGGCAGTAACCCCATTCAGTTCAGTGGCAACAGCGTTACCCCAATCAGCTTCAATCTCACCCCCTGGGGTCACACTAGGAACAGTCATGATTACTCTGCTCCTAGGGCATTCAGAGTGTGGGAATCTACTGCTGCTCCAACATCTCCCCAGTTCTTGACTGGCTGACCTGAGACATTCACAAACCTAGTACCCCAAACCAGTTGATATCTCAGGAAGGTATCTTCATTAGGGATACCAATACGCTTTACCCCATTACCTACCCAGGCAGTTCCATTCTTGTCTAGAGCTACTACTAGCATTTCATCCTCATTCTGTGAAGGTGGTTCAGGGGTGGGTTCTGGTGGGAAGGGCTTAGGTGGTACTGGGGTGGGTTCTGGTGGCTGGGGAGTGGGGGTAGTGGGTGGCACCTGTTGACCTGCCCTGGCCATGCACTCTGCCCTAATGTCATCCAGTGACCAGGTGCCTGACCCAGACACACTCCTGGGTTTCCAGGGACCCTGAACAGCAGCAGCAGTGGCAGGGTCAATCTTCCTATCAGTCCACCCATTACCTGTACCGATAGCATGAGTGAATACGTCAGAAGGAAGATTACCCAATCTCTTGTTAATGGCATTACTGCAAGTAAAGTAAGCATTTACCTGAACTTCTGGCCACTTCTCCCCTACCCCATTGTTAGCCACTTCCATGGCTACTGTTCTAGTGTTCGCTGAATCCAGTGGGATGGTTCCCCTGCTCAGGGTCAAGGGTCCTCCCTTGCCAGCAGTGTTAGCAGCACCAGCAGCAATCAGCCACACTGAACCATCTCTCATCAGGGTCATGTTCCCAATAGGAGCATCATCAGCATTGATCTGATAGTTAACGTCATTCTGGGGGGTGGTCTGTGATGCTGTATGATGCCACTGAATCCCTAGAGGGGTTTCAGGGAATCCCCCACTGCTTCTGGCTCTGGTTTCCCAGCCATCAGTCTCAACTACCGTTAACCCAGCTTCTCTGAGTACGTCAGCCAGCCAGGTGAGATAAATGCCCATTAGCGTAGTCCCCCTTGCCTCTGGAGCCAGGCTAGAAGCCTCATGACCCTGGCTAGCAGCATGGTCCTCTCAGGCTGGCTCAGAGCCTCCCAGGCAGGCACCCCAGGTTCATCATCTTGACGATACCTGTGCAGCTTCCTAGCTACCTGCTCTAGGTCTGGTGGCTCAGTGTCTAGAGCATCATCTGGGTCAAAGTCCCCAAAGTCTGACACTTATGGTCTGCCCTTCAGAAACCCTGCCAGGTAGCTGAGAGCGATAACGCCCACTTCAACTACTAGAAACCATCCTTGCACTTCAGTCATGATAGGTACTCCTTACGCTTGAAGGTCAGCCGGCGACGATACCTAGCGGTAGGTCAGCCTTACACTTAGAGTCTCACTTCTGGAACTGTGCCAGGAATGCTCTTACGTCATTGAGATGAGGGGTGCCTTCAAGCTGGGTGCCATCAGCACTTCTCATGCTGGTGATACCTGCCCCAGCGTAGGTAGGCACTGGGGTAGCTGCTACATGATCTATAGCAACCTGAACCCTGCTGACTACCCCATCAATCAGCTTAGGTGGCCTAACGTCTCCAAAGTTGATGCTTAGCCCAGTGTGGGACTCTTGCAGCATTGACCTGACCTTAGCCAGGTCATTCCCCTCATAGAGTCTGAAGCTGGCATAAGCCCCATCTTCTTCACTGGTGAGACTCAGAGCATGACCTACCCAGGCATCAAAGGACTTATCATCATGGTCTAGAACCAGCTTGATGAAAGCAGCGTTACCCCTGCGATGAACCCCCTGAGCCATCCTGGCACAGGAACCCTTCAAGAACTGTTCTTGATACCTGGTCAGTTCTCCTGTCTCAGGGTCTCTCTCCACCACTTCTGCCACTTCACCATATGGGACTATGCAGCCTTCAATAGTCCTGCCATCATCTCTCAGGTGGAGTCTGTCAGAACCTATGAACCTAGAGATATCAATGATGGTCACTTCAAGGCTCCAATAATCTCATCAGCTTCTAGGGCTACGTTAGGAATCAGTCTCTCAGCCATCCTGATTTCATCCACAGTCAGAACAGGATTATCATGAGCATCCCTAATCCTGTTCAGAATCTCATAGGTTTGCGCACGTTCATACTGGGCAGGTCTGACGTATTCATCTCTGTTAAACTCCAGCACAGAGCCTCTGGGAAGAAGCCAGTTGCTCATAGCACTAGCAACAGTATGGGCTAAGGGTCTAAGGGTGGCTCTCCAGTGGTAATCAAAGATACTGTTTACGTTTGCGTAAACCAGCCCACCTTCAGGGTGGGGGAGTCCCACCAGATAGGGGGGAACCCCTAGAGCAGCAGCGATTCTGCTCTCATCAAAGATTCTCATTTCAATCATGGCCATCTCTTTAGGGGAGATGGTCAAGGCTTGAAGTTCAATACCCCCACTGAGAACAGCAGGTGCCCCATTACGTCTACCAGCAGCAGCTACCCACCCATTCTGAAGGTCTGTGGCTTCTTTCTGGTTCAGGTGCCTGGGGTGCTTGATAACTCCCCAGGGGATGCCACCCCTGGTAGCCAGGTTAGTGACTGACTGCTCTAGAGCAGCAGCACTGATGAGGTTCCTGCCAGCCCATTCAAGGGGACCAATACCCCTCAGGTTCATAGGCATAGACTGATACTTGATATGGCATACATCTTCCCTGTTCAGCTTCTCCCCAGCAAGCTCATAGGTAATCTCCCCATTGACTTTCTCAATGTTGACCCAGCCAGGGTGAAGAACCACCCATCTGGCTACGGCTCCATCATTGTTCAGCCCATACCTACCAGTGGCCCAGAGAATGGCTTCACCAGAACCCTGGAGCGTATTGAATACCTGCTTAGCTGCTTCAGTCCAGTCAGCATAGATTTCAGGCTCAGGGTTATTACTCCACTCTGGAAGTTTGACTACCTGAACCCCTTTCATGCCATAGATAGGGAAGCTAGCTAGCTCTCTAGTGTTCAGATCAATACAGGTACCCAGGGTGGAAACCTGCTGGCCAGCAGTAGTGCCATCCCAGAGGGGGGTCTCCCAGCCTGTAGGCCACCCCTGCCAGGCTTGCACTTCTGGCCAGTATCCAGAGGCTTCTAACTTGCCTACAGGGTACTGCACATGAGTATCACCATAGCCCTGGGGGACATTAGGACCCACTGAACCAATAGGTTCATTAGGGTTAGGCACATCATCCCTGGGGATAGCCCTGCTTCTAAAGTCCCTGATAATGACTAGTTCTGAGCCTTCTGCCATCAGAAGGCAAGGCTACCACTGTTTGCGAAAGAGGTACAGGTATGGTTACCTGGCACTATGTCAGGAAAGAACAGTATCGCTTACGCTGCTAGGGCTTTCAAAGAAGCAAAGAAGTTCTTAGCTGAGAACTATGTTCAATGCTGGGTTTCTGATGATGCTGGAAGGTGTCGCAACAGAGGCACGATACCAGACCATCAGCCACCACTCTGCATGGTCCCAGACCCTGCTCTGTGGGATGGCCAGTTCTGGGCACAGTGTCCCTTCCACAGTTCCAGACAGAGGGGTCAACTCAGGCACCAGAAGCACCTACCACCCCCATCAAGAACATGGTAAGAACAGCACCTGCTCCTAGGTTTGGGACTGAGCGTAATCAGGAACGTCCCACTATGGGGGACTATGTAGCTGAGATAGGTTCAGAACTGGGCTTCAACTTCTACCCCTGGCAAGAACTGGTCTCAGATGTTTCCCTGGAACTGACCCCCAGAAACTCTGAAGCTGAAGGTATGTCAGCCCTAAGGCTTCATCATCAGTATGTAGGTGCTTTAGTAGGTAGGCAGTCTGGTAAGACTGCCTGGTCTGTAGCCAGAATCCTGGCACAGTGCCTGCTACCCAGCAGACCTGACATAGCTGAAAGAGTGGGACTGGACTACTTCAGAAGTCAAGAAGTGGCCTATACGGCTCAGAGCAGAACTGTGGCAGTCCAGAAGTGGCAAGAACACATAGAGATTATTGAGGCATCCCCATACAGGCAGATGATTAAGAAGGTAACTCTCAGCACAGGTAGAGAGTGTGTTACGTTTGCTAACGGCTCCAAATACCGACCAGTGACACCTAACAAGACAGGTGCCAGAGGGTTAACGCTAGACCTAGCCATAGTGGATGAGGCTTTAGCCCACCCCCTCTGGCTGCTTCAAGTGCTACGCCCCACCATGGCTCAGAGAGATGGGGCTTCACTCTGCTGGGGGTCTCAGTTCATCGTAATCAGCAATGCTGGAGATGAGGACTCAGAACTACTCAACAGGCTTCAGGAGTTAGGCCAGGAGTCTCTAACAGACCCTGAGGCTAAACGCTGCTGGCATGAGTGGTCTATGACCCCAGGAGCAGACCCCCTGGCTGAATCCACCTGGCTAGACGTAATGCCCACCCTAGAACTACCAGACGGTATCACCCTAGAGTTCCTGAGGATGGAAGCCCAGACCATGAGACTAGACCAGTTCATGAGAGAGTATCTGTGCTTCAGGGTGCCAAAGTCTGAAGCGCAACTCATCCCAGCAGACAGGTGGCATGACGCTCATAGGGGAGACGTAATCATGCCCTATGACGTAGTGCTGGCATTAGACATTAACCCTGAACGTCAGAGAGCCAGCCTGGTGGCTGCTGGTGCAGTTGACTCCTACATAGCCCTGGAGCTAGTAGACGGTAGAGAAGGATTAGACTGGGTTCTAGACAGATGCTCTGAAGTCTGTGAACGCTGGGGATGCCCACTAGTTCTAGACTCAGGGGGACCAGCAGCAAGCCTCATCCCAGCCCTTGAAGCCAGGAACCTAACGGTAATACCTATTGCAGCCAGAGAAGTCACTAACGCTGCTGCAATGTTCTTTGATGCAGTCATGAGTAAGCGTATTGCTCATCAGAATGACTACAGGCTGAATGATGCTGTGACAGGTGCCAGCAAGAGAGCAGTAGGAGAAAGATGGGCATTTGACAGGAGGGGTCATATTGATATCTCCCCCCTGGTAGCTGCTTCATTTGCACTGTGGGCTATAGAAACAGGTCA